>Ga0247727_10004680_pt1 | contig 28779 bp, 25 predicted proteins | sample WisWelCaveWW1625_FD_202498 | JGI IMG/M metagenome (GOLD analysis project Ga0247727, IMG submission 202498) | Biofilm microbial communities from Wishing Well Cave, Virginia, United States - WW16-25 | ecosystem: Environmental > Aquatic > Deep subsurface > Groundwater > Cave microbial mat | place...
CTTTTAACGGTTGGGAGTTGTTTGGTAAAGTTTACGGCGTTTACACCAAGCGCCAATTGTGGATTAATAATGATTTCTGATTTCTGGAGGAAACCAAGACCATGATGCCGAGCAAAATTTTTTTGGTAAAGGGCGCTGGCAAGCATAAAGAGAAGCTGACCAGCTTCGAAATGGCGCTGCGCGACGCCGGGATAGCCGAATACAATTTGGTTCGGGTTTCGAGTATTTTCCCGCCGCAGTGCAAAATCATCACCAGGGCAGAAGGGCTAAAGTATCTTCACTATGGTCAAATTCTGCATGTCGTCATCAGCCAGTGCGAGACGAACGAGCCTCACCGCTTGATTGCCGCGTCGGTCGGCGTGGCGATACCGCGCGATCGCAATCTCTATGGCTATCTTTCCGAGCATCATGCCTACGGCCAGAAGGAAGATTATGCGGGTGATTACGCCGAAGATCTTGCCGCTTCGATGTTGGCGACAATCGTCGGCGTTGAATTCGACCCGGATGCCTCGTGGGATAAAAAGAAAGAGCAGTGGAAAATCAGCGACAAGATCGTCAGCACGCGTAATATTACTCAAACTGCCATTGGCGACAAAAACGGCTTGTGGACGACGGTAATCACGGGGGCGGTGTTGATTATCTGACGAGCAGGATGAAAAGTGAGAGAGGGTGAGTGCGTGAAGGACAAGTATGTCAAATCGATAAGCTCTGGTGCTTTTACGCAAACATATTCTCTTTCATGAAAACTGCGACAAAAATCAAGCCAAAAAGAGCTTGACTCTGAGGGCGAAAATTTCTAATATTAGCGTCCTGATTTTATTTTTTTGGAGGCGAAAACAGTAGTGAAAACTTACATTCCAAAGCGAAAAGAAGTGCCGCAAAGCTGGCATATCGTTGATGCGAGCAACATGGTGCTTGGCCGGCTGGCGAGCCGCATTGCCGCCGTTCTTCGTGGCAAAACCAAGGCGCAGTTTACCCCGCATCTCGATCTTGGCGATCATGTGGTGGTAATCAACGCCTCAAAGGTCATCTTAACCGGTAAAAAGGCTGGCTGGCGCGAATACTATCATTACACGGGTTATCCCGGCGGTCTGGTGACTACAAAGTATTCGGACTTGATGGAACGCATGCCGGAGCGAATTATCGAACAAGCGGTGTGGGGAATGCTGCCGCACAACCGTCTCGGCAAGCGATTGATTCGCAAGCTGAAAGTGTACGCCGGCGTTGAGCATCCGCACGTGGCACAGAAACCGCAAGAGTTAAAAATGCAGTGATGGATTGGTGGATTTTTCGATTACTGGAAAGTTGGGATAAAGCAAATTCCAATAATCCATCAATCCAATAACATGAATCCGATTGCAGATGAATCCATTACTCCAATAATCCATTTTGGCAAGGAGTGTTCATGAAGTTAGATGTATTTTACGGCACCGGACGTCGTAAGCTCTCAGTGGCGCGTGTTCGCTTGATTCCGGGGCAAGGACAATTTCAGATTAACAAGAAGGCGTTGCTGGATTACTTCAAGCGCGAAACTTTGAAGATGATTGTTGAGCAACCCATGGTGCTTACCGAGACGCTTGGTAAGTATGATGTTTATGCGAATGTGAACGGCGGCGGACTTGCCGGGCAGGCAGGCGCAGTTCTTCTGGGCATCTCGCGTGCGTTGTTGAAAGCGAATGCCGAGTATCGCGCGAAGCTCAAAAAAGCCGGCTTTTTGACGCGCGACCCGCGCATGAAAGAGCGCAAGAAGTACGGACAAAAAGGCGCGCGGAAACGGTTCCAGTTCTCGAAGCGTTAGCAGCAATAGCAATACGCTGCTTGAATAGTGAGAATTCTGATGTACTATAATGCTGTTCAGGCTTATTACCTCGAAGGCCATAAATTAGAAATCACCTTCGAGGACGGCAAGAAGGGGATTGTTGATTTCGTTGACTACATCGACAAAGGCGGTGTGTTTAGCCGTTTTGCAGATATTGAATATTTCAAGCAGGCGTATGTTGATCCAGAACTCGGAGTTTTATGCTGGCCTGATGATTTGGACATTGCACCTGAAACGCTGTACAGCAAAGCTACGGGTGAACCTTTGCCTGCGTGGATGAAATCCGAAACAATAGACGTAGAAGTCGAAGCAGTGACCGCATAACGGAAGTACTGATTCCCATAAATAAACGCATCAACCATCACACACATTCGTCTGCGCCCGAGGGTCTTCCAAAATGGAAGCGGGAGAAGTCAAACAGGCGAATGGCGGAAGAACCCAAAACTCGGAGTCTGTTATCATGGTAAATGTTGCATTGCAAGACCTGCTCATGGCAGGTACCCATTTCGGTCATCTCACCCGCCGTTGGAATCCGAAGATGAAAAAATACATCTTCATGGAGCGCAATGGCATTTATATTATTGATCTGAAAAAATCTCTCGAATGTTTGCAAACGGCTGCCACAGCATTGCTGCAAGTCGTGCGCAACGGCGACAAAGTGCTTTTTGTCGGAACCAAGAAGCAGGCCAAGGACATCATCAAATCCGAGGCCGAGCGCTGCAATATGTACTACGTGAACGAGCGATGGCTTGGCGGTATGCTCACTAACTACAGCACGATCAAAAAAAGCATCAAGCGCCTCAAGAATATCGAAAAAATGAGCGGTGATGGCACCTATGACAAGCTCACGAAAAAAGAGATCATGGGATTTGAAAAAGAGCGCGAAAAGTTGGAAAAAGTGCTGGGCGGCATTCGCGAGATGACCCGCCTGCCTGGCGCCATGTTTATTGTTGATACAAAAAAAGAGGCGATCGCGGTGGCCGAGGCGACAAAACTGGATATTCCGATTTATGCCATCGTCGATACCAATGCCGATCCCGACGAAGTCGATTATCCTATTCCCGGCAATGACGACGCGTTCAAGTCGATAAACGTCCTCACGCATGCGATGGCGGATGCGGTGCTGGAAGGTCTCAGTTCGATGCCAACCAGAACAGAAGCCAGGGACAAAGACAAAGATACGGGCGACGAGGAGGGATCTTTCAAGGATCGCGAAGCGGAACTGGAAGAAGAAACAGCGACATCGTGATATAACCTAAAAACAGCGATAGTGGAGGTTTTGAAAAAATGGCAGTAACGGCGGATAGTGTAAAACTTCTCCGGGAGCGAACCGGCGCCGGCATTATGGATTGCAAGGCGGCGCTGGCGGAGACTGACGGCGATATTGATAAAGCGATAGAATGGCTGCGCAAAAGAGGTGTGGCAAAGGCGGAAAAGAAAGTCGGTCGCGCTACGAATGAGGGAATTATCGAAGCCTATATTCACCCGGGCAGCCGATTAGGCGTCCTCGTGGAGTTGAATTGCGAAACTGATTTCGTGGCGAAGACCGCTGACTTTAAACAGCTTGCGAAAGATCTTGCCATGCAGGTGGCAGCGACCAATCCGCGCACGATTATGCGCGAAGAAATCGATCCGGCCACCATTGAGCGCGAGATGGAGATTTACCGGTCTCAGGCGCGCAACGAGAAAAAACCGGAGAATGTCATCGATCGCATCGCCCAGGGCAAGCTGGAAAAATTCTATCAGGAAAATTGTCTGATCGAACAGAGCTTCATCAAAGATCCAAATCGAACCATCAAGCAGCTCGTCACCGACGTCATTGCCAAGCTTGGGGAAAACATTGCTGTGCGTCGTTTCGTTCGTTTTCAGCTCGGTGAATAAGTTTTTTCTACAACCAAATCGGCAGGTATGCCAACGCCAGCGTATAAGCGAGTTTTGATTAAACTCAGCGGCGAAGCCCTCGTGGGCGAACAGGGACTGGGTATCGATCCCGAAGTAGTCGAAACTATTGCCATCGAGCTAAAGGCCTGCAAGGAACTTGGTGTTCAATTGGGCATCGTCATTGGCGGCGGAAATATTTTTAGAGGACTATCCGCCAGCGCGCGCGGGATGGATCGCGTGCAAGCCGATTACATGGGCATGCTGGCAACAGTCATCAATGCCATGGCCTTGCAGGATTATCTGGAACGCAACAACGTTTTTACCCGCGTTCAAACGGCGATAAAAATGGAGCAGCTTGCCGAGCCGTTCATTCGCCGTCGCGCCATTCGCCACCTCGAAAAGGGCCGCGTCGTCATATTCGCCGGCGGCACGGGAAATCCCTACTTTACAACCGACACCGCCGCCTCGCTGCGCGCTATAGAAATCGAAGCAGACGCCATCTTGAAAGGCACCAAAGTGGACGGCGTTTACGACGATGACCCCGCCAAAAATCCGAACGCCAAAATGTTCGAGCGTGTAACCTATCTCGACGTCGTCAATCGCGGCCTGCGAGTGATGGATATGACGGCGGTCACTCTTTGCATGGACAACAATTTGCCAATCGTGGTTTTTAATTTAACCAAGCCGGGGAACTTGAAGAAAGTCCTGCTCGGCGAGAATATCGGAACCAAAGTGATTGGTGACTAATATGTCAATTGCCATTATCAAAGACGCCGAAGAGCGTATGCGCAAAGCTGTGGAAAACACGCGGTCCGAGTTGGCGAAAATCCGAACCGGCAAAGCCTCGCCGGCCATTCTCGATGCCGTGCGGGTGAACTATTACGACTCGTTAGTGCCTCTGAAACAAGTTGCGACCGTGAACACGCCGGAGCCGAAATTGATCACCGTGCAGCCTTGGGAAAAAAACATGCTGCAGGAAATCGAAAAGGCCATCCAGAAAGCTGACATCGGTTTGAATCCGCAAAACGACGGAACACTGATTCGCTTGCCCATTCCGCCATTGACGCAGGAGCGTCGCCAAGATTTGGTGCGCACTTGTAAAAAGCTCGGTGAAGAAGGGCGGATTGCCACTCGCAACGTTCGCCGTGACGCCATGGAACACCTTAAAAAAGCCAAGAAGGATGGCACAATGGCCGAGGACGAAGAAAAAGGATTTGAAAAAGAATTGCAGAAGATTACCGACAAGTACATCGGCCAGGTTGATGAAATACTAAAGCACAAAGAAGCGGAAGTCATGGAGGTTTAACCTTTTTCAGGCTTCTTTTATTGTCATTGCTGATCATCGCGACTCATTCCTACCTCGGGGCTTATTGCCGTCTTTTTTCATGTGATCATATGCTGCGACGATTCGCCATCGCAGTTCACTGTATTTCCGGCGAATTCAAAAAATATTTTTGCCGGTGAATCTATGGCCGCCGAGCTTTTCAAAAAACAAGAGAAACTTATGCCATTCGACATATGCGTTTTCGAGGACGAGCATTTCAATCGACTCTACCCATTGACTTTGACTCGCCCGGTTTTTGACCTGCGCTGCGGCATCTCGCTTCTTCGAGAAAAAATTATCCGGCATTTTCCCGGCAGCCGCCTTCATCTTTTTTGCCGTGAATATCTTGTCGACGTGGTGCGCGAAACCGCTCCGGATGTAGCGGTCAATAAGATCGATTCAAAGCCATGCCTCTTCATCAACGGACGTTTCATCATAGGGGAGAAGCTTCCCAGCCTTCCTGCTCACAACATGGCCTGGAGGAACAACGGCGAAGTGGCGGCGGCGTATATTAGTGGTTCTCGGCTGGCCTCGCTCCCGCAAAACAAAGATGGCATTATACCAAGCTCGTGGTTTGATGAGTTGCCAAGCGAAGACATTGACGGAATTTTTATTCGTTATCCGTGGGACTTGGTGCATCATAATCCGGAACAAATAAAAACCGATTTTGCCTATTTCAATCGTGGCGGCCAGCTTTTGGGAAAAATCTATCCCAATGTCACACTTTTGAATGAGAAAAATATCTACATTGCCGCTGGCGCGAGAATAAAATCCGGCGCCGTGCTCGACGCGGAAGACGGGCCGATCTTCATCGACGAGGGCGCGACGATCATGGCCAATGCGTGCTTGCAAGGCCCGGTGTTCGTCGGCGCGAAGTCAACCATCAAGATGGGCGCGAAGATTTATGAAAGCACCTCCATCGGCGAAGGATGCAAGGTCGGCGGGGAGGTCGAAGAATCCATCATTCACAGCTACAGCAACAAGCAGCACGAGGGTTATCTCGGACATGCTTACCTCGGACAATGGGTCAATCTCGGCGCGGACACGAACAACAGTGATTTAAAAAACAATTATGGAACCGTGAAAGTTTACATCGATGGTGAGATGGTGGATAGCGGTTCTCTCTTTGTGGGTTTGATCATGGGCGACCATTCCAAATCCGGCATCAACACCATGTTCAATACCGGCACGGTCGTGGGGGTAATGAGCAATGTTTTCGGCGCCGGTTATCCGGAAAAATTTATTCCATCATTCACCTGGGGTGGCATTGAGAAGATGGAAGCCTACTCTTTGGAGAAAGGATTGGAAGCCGCCCATCGAGTGATGGCACGGAGGAAGATGCTGCTCTCCGCCGCACAGGAAAAAATGTTGTCGCAGGTGTTTAAAATCACCGCAGATGAACGCGCTGTTCGACATGGATAGCGCCTTGATGCGCACCGCCGAGGGCGAATCGCTGGTGAGCAAGCATCGCCACGCGGAATTGCGGGCGCTGTGCTCGAAGGAGTTTGGCGAGCTTGTTAAAAAGAATAGTGTTGCGTTGACGATGTATCGCGAGGTTATCGCCAACACAGGTCTAAATTCCATGAAGCGACTGGAATAACTATAGCCCACAGAAAAAGTAATCTCACGGAAGAAAATGCCAGACTGATCAAAAAACCACGCGAAAGAAGAGCTTGTAAAGTAATCCGTGTGATTTTTTGATCCGCGTGGGCATGTCTTCTCTTGATCTTCTATTCTGTGGGAGTTCGTTTTCTGTGGGCGGAACATGTCTTAGGGAGAGAATCAAAGTGCACAAAAAAATTTCTGTTTCATGAACATGTAGAAAAGATTTCGCGCCAGGTGTTGAAAAGTATGTCTTCCTTGTTGATTAAAAACATTCCTCCTGAAGCAGAATTGTACAAAGTATTCATCATGGTGATTAAGAAAGGAAGTTAAATGAGCAGCACTTCCTCGCCTGATAACTCATCGCGCGTCGAAGCCGTCGTCCTTGAGAAATCCGGCCAGCCGGTGATCGATAAAGCCGGCGAAAAAATAAAAACCATCGTCGTCGATAATTTTCCGGCGTTGGGCAAATTGACGGCGCTGCGCTTTCTCGAATGGGTGCAACAAAATCCCGAAGGCGTGGTGGCGCTTCCAACCGGGAAGACCCCGGAATTTTTCATCAAGCATGTTACCCGCTTTTTGCGAAATTGGCAGGACAAACATGTGCAGCAAGCATTGGAAGAAAGTGGCATCGATTTTACCCATAAACCCGAGATGCGAGGATTGTACTTTGTGCAGATCGATGAATTCTATCCGATCTTGCCGCATCAAACCAACAGCTTTTATCACTACGTCAATCATTTTTATTTGAACGGTTTCGGATTTGACCGCAACAAGGCGCTGTTGATCAACTGCGCTGAAATCGGGCTGCCTTCGGGAGTCACGCTTGAAGAAGTCTGGCCCGATAACCACGTTGACCTCTCTCTGCGCACGCGCGGACCGCGCAACGATCTCGAACGATTGCAGAAGCAGATCATCGAAAATGTCGACCAATTTTGCACGGAATACGAGAATCGCCTCAGCCAGCTCGGCGGCATCGGATTTTTTCTCGGAGGCATCGGCCCGGACGGACACATCGGTTTCAACGTCATGGGGTCGGACTTTCATTCGACGACGCGACTCATGTCGACGAATTATGAAACGCAAGCAGCCTCCGCCACCGATCTCGGCGGGATCGAAGTCTCGCGCCATCGGTTGGTGATCACCATCGGCTTGCAGACGATTCGCCGCAATTCAGCGTGCGTAGCAATCATCATGGCTGCGGGAGGGTCGAAGGCGAAAGTTGTCGCCGATGCGATACAGAACGAGCGGAACAATCGCTATCCCGCCACCGCGCTGCAAGATTTGCCAAACGCGCGTTTCTATTTGACGAGTAGCGCCGCCGAGTTTCTCCAAGAGCGCCAGTTGCGTCTCATGAGCACAGCGGACAAGGTCGAAGATGCGCACATGGAGAGAATCATCATCGATCTCGCCGTTACGCTCGGCAAACGATTGAAAGACCTGACCGAGGCGAATTTTCAAACGAATCGTTTTGCCGCCGCGCTTCTCAAGAAACGCCCGGAAAGCGCGAGCGACATGGCTCTGCTCGTGCAAAGCCGGCTGATCGAGCGCATCGAGCGCGGCGCGATGACGCGCACCGGCCAGATATTTTTACACACCGAGCCGCATCATGACGACCTGATGCTCGGCTATTTGCCGGCGATGGTGCGCAACATTCGTGACGCTTCCAATTCGCATTATTTCGCAACGTTGACCGGCGGCTTCACCGCCGTGACCAATGCGTTTATGGTGCGGCATCTTCGCAACTTGAAGAATTTTCTCGATCGCAGCATTTTTGCACCAATGGTTCACGACGGCTATTTCGATCCGGCCAATCGCCTCGGTCGCAATCGCGACATCTGGCAATATCTCGACGGCCTCGCCGCCAACGATCCGATCAAGAGCGAAGAGGGCGAGGCGAGGCGCCTGTTGCGAAACCTCATCGAGATTTTTGAAGAAAGCAGTCTGGACAATCTGCGAGACCGCATCGACGAGCTTATCAGTTATTTTGAAACGCAGTATCCGGGGAAAAAAGACCTTCCCTACATCCAGTTGCTCAAAGGCATGATGCGCGAATGGGAGGCGGAGTGTTTGTGGGGATACTTCGGATTCGACTTCGACTCGGTGATGCACGCGCGCTTGGGATTCTATCAAGGTGAGATCTTCAGCGAAGAGCCGACGATTGAACGCGACGTGCGGCCGATCCTTCAGGTTCTCAAACGCACGAAGCCGACCATTGTCAGCACCACCCTCGATCCCGAGGGTGCGGGACCGGATACGCACTACAAGGTCATGCAGGCGATTACCGAAGCGTTGAAGCAATACGAGAAGCAGGAGGGCCGTAGCGATATTGAAGTGTGGGGTTATCGAAATGTGTGGTATCGGTTTCATCCGGCGGAGGCGAACATCTACGTGCCGGTGTCGCTGAACATGTTCTCGGTTTTGGATAGCGCCTTCAAACATGCGTTCGTGTCGCAACGCGATGCGTCATTTCCGAGTTATGAGCACGACGGGCCGTTCTCCGAGCTGGCGCAGAAGATTCAGGTCGAACAATATTCTAAATTAAAGACCTGTCTTGGCCGGGAATTTTTTTATGAGCATGCCAGCCCGCTCATTCGCGCCACGCGCGGATTGGTTTTTCTGAAAAGCATGAGCTTGAAAGAGTTCTATGCGCACAGCCGCGAGCTGCAACGACGAACGGAGAATGTGTAGCACGCGGTGACCAGAGTAAAAGCTTTGCAGAAATACAAAAAATCTCACGCAGAGACGCAGAGTCGCAAAGGACTCGCGAAGAAAAAACTTGATATATTCTCTTTGCGGTTTCTTTGCGTCTCTGCGGCTTTGCGTGGGCTTTTATTTTTGTGCTGCAGAAGTTCTTGAAGAATTGAGCGATGAACGAAATCCCTCCATCAAAGAAATGAAAACCAAAGTTCCCGAATGGGCCAAGCGCGTCGTCTGGTACCAAATTTTCCCCGAGCGTTTTCGCAACGGCGATCCGAAAAACGATCCGGCCATCGAAGACATTCGCGGCGCGTGGCCGCACGATACGACTTCACCGTGGCAAATTCATCCGTGGACCTCGGATTGGTACGAGTTGCAGCCTTACGAAAAACAAAACGGCAAGGACATTTGGCGCAATATCAATAGGCGCCGCTACGGTGGCGATCTTCAAGGCGTTCTCGATAAACTGGATTACCTGCGCGATCTCGGCATCGGGGCGATTTATCTCAATCCGGTTTTTGAGTCGCCCTCCTCACACAAGTACGACGGCGCAACGTACCATCACATCGATCCAAACTTCGGGCCTGACCCGGCGGGTGATCGCGCGATGATGGCGCGCGAAGCGCCGCATGACCCAACGACCTGGCAATGGACTTCGGCAGATCGCCTCATGTTAAAATTGATCGACGAGGTTCATCGCCGCGGCATGAGAATTATTTTCGACGGCGTCTTCAACCACATGGGCATCAACAGTTGGGTGTTTCGCGACGTTGTGAAGAATCAACAGCGCTCTCGGTACCGCGATTGGTTCAAAATTTTATCCTGGGATGACGCGCAAAACGGCACGACGTTCAATTATTCCGGCTGGTGGGCAGTTCCGGAGCTTCCGGAGTTGAATAAAGATGAAAACGGAATCGTCGTCGGGCCGCGCGAATATATTTTTGCGGCGACACTGCGGTGGATGGACCCGAACACCGACGGCAATTCAAGCGACGGCATCGATGGCTGGCGGCTTGACGTGGCCGATTATGTTCATCACAATTTCTGGAAGGTGTGGCGGAAGTTGGTTCGGTCGATCAACCCTGAAGGGTACATCGTCGGGGAAATTGTCAAAGATGAAGATTATCTGCGGCCTTATTTGTCGGGCGATGAATTTGACGCGGTGATGAATTATAATTTCATGTTCATCTGTTCGAGATTTTTCATCGAGCGGAGTAAACCCATTTCCGTAAGCGAGTTTGACCGTCAACTGCGCGTTTTGCGCGAAGCGTTTCATCTCGACGTCGCCTATGCCATGCAAAATCTTTTCGACAGCCATGACAGCAATCGCCTCGCTTCGCACGTCGTGAATGGGCAGGCGGTTTGGGATGAGGCGTGGCACGGCTATCACAACACTTCAAAGGCTGCGAATCAAAAATATGATACGCGCAAGCCAAACGCCGAAGAGATCAAAACCCAAAAGCTGATGGCGCTTTTTCAGATGACGTATCTCGGCGCCCCCATGATTTACTACGGTGACGAGGCCGGAATGTGGGGCGCGAACGATCCCTGTTGCCGCAGGCCGATGGTGTGGGACGATATGAAGTATGCCGATGAAGCTCATCTTCCCGACGGCAGCAGCAAGGCGCTACCCGACAAAGTCATCTTCGATCATGAGCTGCATGGATTTTATCGAAAGTTGATTCACCTGCGCAACGCGCACGCTGCCCTTCAGGTTGGCGATTTTCAAACTTTGCTCTGCGATAATTCGGCGCAGATTTATGCTTTCAGCCGCAGCCTTGAAAATGAGCAGATCGTCATTGTTTTAAATAATAGCGAGGCCGAGCGACGCACGGCGGTGCCGCTTCGATTGTCGGGAAGATATAATGAGGTGCTCGGGAACGGCGGCGTTCATGATGCCGCGAATAAGGAATTAGAAGTTAGTTTGGGCGGCAAAGGAGGGATGATCTTGCTGCGGATTTAGCGCACTGGAAAAAAATCTGCCGATTTTTCTGAAGTCGGATCAAGCGATGCAAATTTCCGTGCGCAAGTTTGGTAAAACCGTATCTTTTCTTTTTGCTTCCTCTGAAATAACGATTCACTTCCGGTAAGATCCTGCGCCACAGAACTCAACCAGAATTGAACAAGCTCTGATTTCTTCATACCGGTTTTCCTGCCAGAGCTTAAAAAAACTTCTTTGAAATGCAATGCGGTTTTTCATGACACAAGGCAGCGCTGCCCCACATAAAGCTCTTGACATTGCCGGCGCATTTCGTTATGGTAACTTTACCTGTTTTGAAGTCGAAAATTAGGAGGAAGGTGTATGAAAAAGGGTCAATCGCAAAAAAAGCTGCGCGCCAAGACGAAAGGCGACAAGCTCGGCCTCGCGCTCTCCGGCGGCGGGTTTCGCGCGGCGTTCTTTCACCTCGGCGTGCTGGCGCAGATGGCAGAGCTGGGGTTGTTGCGCCACGTCGAAGTGATCTCCACGGTGTCGGGCGGCTCTATCGTTGGCGCGCTGTATTACGTGCACGTGAAAAAGCTGCTCGAAGACAAGCCCGATGCCGAGATTTCCGACGATGATTTTCGCAGCATCGTCGCGCGCCTCGAGGTGGATTTTCCCGCAGCGGTGCGGAAGAACATTCGCATGCGCACTTTTCAAAATTTCTTCAAGAACCTGCGCATGCGACGGGCGGATTATTCGCGCAGCGACCGCATCGGCGAACTTTACGACGAACATTTTTATCGCCCGGTGCTCGATCCGAAGCGCCAATCGATGATCGAGATGCGCGAGCTGAAGATTTTTCCAAAAGACGACAAGCCGGATTTTTACCCTCTGGACGATAACGGCCGCCGCTCGGCAAAAGTCCCGATCTTGCTCATCAATGCCACGACGCTGAACACCGGCCATCACTGGCGCTTCGAAGCCTCGCGCATGGGCGAGCCGCCGCTCTCCTCGCCGGCGGCCATCGAGATCGACAAAAATCTCCGTTTGCGCCGACCTCCTGCTTACGACGAGGTCACCCCCAAGCAACAAAACTTTGAGTTGGGTTTGGCGGTGGCGGCCTCTGCCTGCGTGCCCGGCCTTTTTCATCCACTGGCGGTGAGCGATCTTTATCCCGACGACATTCGCGTACAGCTCGTCGACGGCGGCGTGCATGACAACCAGGGCCTTCAGGGACTGCTCGACATGAGCTGCACCCGCTTCATTGTCAGCGATGCTTCCGGGCAGATGGACGACGAGCCGGATCCCGCGACTAAAATCGCCGGGGTCGTCAGCCGCACCAATAGCATTCTCATGGATCGCGTGCGCGAGGAGCAATTGATTCGCAAGCTGGGAGAGAATGAGTCGCGAATCGCGCTGATGCATTTGCGCAAGGGCCTGTCTGCCACCGCGGTGTCGTGGATCGGCGCCGACGGCGCTGTTGCGCAAGAGCCGAAGCCCGAGCGCCAGCCGAGAATTGCCGCGGAAGATTTCGGCGTTGCGCAAGAGATCCAACTTCGGCTGTCGAAAATTCGCACCGATCTCGACAGCTTCACCGAGGTCGAAGCCTACTCGTTGATGGCCGATGGGTATCTGATGAGCCGCGAGGAGCTGCGGCGCGCCTCGGACATCGCGACGTTGATCGTGAAGAAAAAACAAAAAGCGAAGGAGCCGTGGCGATTCCTGCGCATCGCGCCGTGCCTGTCGAATCCGACGGATGAATTTAGGAAGCAGCTCGATGTGGGAAGCGAGCTGGCTTTTAAAATCTTTCGGCTGAGCCCGGCGGTCACTATCGTCACAATTGCGGTCGTTGCCGGTTTAGGTATTGGCGCATTTATATTGTGGATGGACAATATCGTCGAGTTCTTTAAATTTTCTTTCACAGTTTGGGAAGTGGCGCTGGCGCTGGCGGTGTTGGCGCTCGGCTTTATTCCCAAGCTGAGCCGTATTTTCAAAATTTTGCGGTTCGTTCGCGCTCCGGCGGAATATGTGGGGCGTCTCATGCTTCGCGCCCTGCCGTCAGCCCTCGGCTCGTTGTTTGTGTGGATACATTTTTTTATTTATGACCGGCTGTTTCTGCGCCGGGGAAAACTCGACCGACTTCAGCCCCCGGTAATTCCTTGATGATGGGGTAGTGATGTTCTGTCATGCCCCGAATACACGGCGAAGAAACCCAGCGCGCCATGCGCCAAATCCGAGGCGACATGCAGGTGATACTTTCCAATGGCTACGCCGCCAAGAGACGGTCAATAGATTCTCCGGGTTAAGACTGTTGGGTTTTATCCAAGAGCCTTATCAAACACGGAAATTGTTGAGCATGATACGAAATATATCGAGGCGTGAATAGGTGTTGACATTTTTTGAAGATTTCTTTATGATATAGCCGTCAGACGCACCTTGGGGACTCCTGCCAACTGACGCGCTTACCTGTTTCAAAAAGAAATGTATTGAGTTTGAAGCTTATGTGCTGCGATAACCTGTTCAATGAAGAGTGTCGGTGTGTGCTTTCTTATCTCGACGCCATCGCTGCCTCCCGGCGTCTTGAGGTAAATCGCTCATTGTCGGTTTACGGACGAACATCGTAACGCGGTCGGTTTTTTTAACCTCATAGGAAAAGGTCCAGCATGCACGATCAAAAGAGCATTGACGCTCTGCGTTCTCGCTTGCAAGAAATGGTCGATGGATTGAAGGCGCAAACCGGCGCCGATACGGTGACGACGTTGTGTTACGATCAAGTCTCCGACCGATTCTGCTTGCCGGTCAGTGCCGGCTTGATCGATACACCCTCATTCAACAAAGTCATGCCTCGCTCTGACCGGCTTGCCGGCAAAATAATCAAAGAAAACAAGAGGATCGTTGCTCACTCGATTGAAGACTATCCTGAAATCGACGGGCCGTTTTCGCGTCGTGAACGGATCAAATCCGTCGCCGGCCAGCCCATTGTAAAGACCGGTACACCCCACGGCGTCGTGTTTGTAAGCTATCGACAGAGCCACCAATTTGGAGAGGCCGAGCTTGATGCGATTGACGATTTTGCGCAGCGGGTAGCGGCGCTAATCAAGGAATCAAATATCATCGGATGGCTCAGCGACATTTGGCCGCCTGACCAAACCGAAGAGCAAAAGGTTTTGCAGGGGATTGCCTATGTCATTTGTAGCGCCATCAACATGCCGGTCGCCGTCTGGCTGCGCGATCGCGAAAATCCCCGGCGCATCAAAATTCACGCGGCCACGGGCATTCTTGCCGATTATCAGGAAAACGCCTGCGCGTATTGGGATGATGATTCGATCGTGAGCCTGGTGATAAATTCCGCCGCGAGCATCAGCATAAAGGATATTCTCCACGACCCGCGCTTCAAGTACCCGCAGATGGCCGAAAGAGCCGGTTGGGAATCGCTGCTGGTGGTGCCGCTCAGCATTAGGAAACATGTTATCGGCGCCGTCGAAGCTTTCAGCTTCGATACGCGGGAGTTCAGTCGCACCGATCTCGAGAAAATGTCTTTGTTGATAGGCCGCCTCGGTCTTGCTATTGAAAACTACTGGCGGGTTCAAGAACTGCAAATCTTTAGCCGCATCGTTCAAACGCTGGGGACGATACTCGACCCCGAGAAGGCGCTCAAAGAAGTCGTCGATGGCGCGCTCACTTTATCTCAAGCCGATAGCAGCGTTATTTATTTTTTTACCCGCGCCAAGGAAGGTTGGGAGTTTCGCGTCGCCAGCCATTCGGAGATGTATCGAGACGCCTTCAGCCATAAGCCCAGAGAAACCGGCGGCCTTGCCCGGTACGTCATCGATACCGGCTCCTCGGTGAGCATCGTGGACACGCTGAAGGATAAGCGCGTGCATCCGGAAGTGATCGCGTCCGGCATCCGCTCGATCATTGGTGTGCCGATACAGGTCGGCTCGGAGAAGTCGGGCGTGCTCTTTGTGGCCAGCGCGCAGCCGCATGCTTTCTTCGACCACGACGTGGAGCTGTTGCGCAATTTGGCCAGCCACGCCGCCGCGGCATTGCAGCGCGTGCAGTTGCTCGAGGCGTTGAAGCAGATAGAACACGCAAGCTCCAGAATATTCGACTTGGATAGGGTGACCCAGGAGTTGCTTCGCCAAGCCTGTCAGCTCGGATATGATTTCGGCGCTATACAGCTTATCGATCGCGCTGTGGACACCATTGCTACGGTGCAGGGCGTGGGCATCGCGCAGCAGTGGATCGGCCTTGCCAAGCACCGGCTCAACAGCGAGACGAGAGACATTCAAGCCGATATCGTTCACAATTTGACCATCGAAATTATCTCCGGGTGGGACCCGCGCTTCGACAAATGGATATTCGAGCAATTCAACCATCAGCGGATGGTTCGTATTTTTGCGCCGATTTTTTTGATTCGGGATGAAAAGAGCAAGCTACATCCTCCCGGGCTCGATTTTTATGACTGGCGCAATCCGGAGCAAGTCTTTTCCAAGGAGGGGCACGTCATGCGCATCCGGCCGCACGCCACGCTCGATAAGAACACGAACTACCATTTGGAAGTCATCGGTACGGTCGAAGCCGGGTACCCCATTACGCAGCGCAACTATATCAGTATTGAAGATGCCAAAGCTCTTTTCCAGTTGATCGGCGCAAAAGTGCTTTCGCTCTGGGAAACCCAGCTCAACAATGTTCTGGAAACCATCGTCAAGAATGCGATGCAGATTATCTCCGCGGAGTCTGCGGCGATCCGGCTTTTGTATGATCCGGCGACGGATCGCTACGCTTTTCTCGCCGGCGCCGGAAAAATCGGCCCCGAATTTCTGGTGAAACACCGTCCGCGCAAGGGGGGCTTGAGCGAGCAGGCGATTCGCGATGGCGTACCAAAGGTTTTGGACCATGACTTTGAAGCGCAATACCCGGAGTTGTATCATCTTGCGGAGCTCAAAGCTTCGCATCCGGAACGCTACAAGCCCGGCGAGGGCATACGCGCGTTAGCCTGCTTTCCACTGATCGTAAGTGATCAACAATACGGGATTCTCGTCTTGCACTTTTGGCGTGAACATCTCTTCAGCAGCGAGGAGTTGGAATGGGGCAAGCTGTTCGCGGATCAGGCGGTTGCCGCATTAAAAAATACGTTGGCCTTTCAGCAAAAAAGACAGGATGCTCGAGCGCTGGACAGCCTGCATTCGGTCGGGCAGTTTCTGGTCTCACAACCGCATGTCGATGTCAAAGAATTGCTCCGGCGCATCGCGCAAAGCGCGATCAATGTTCTCAACGCCGACGTGATAATTGTTTATCTGTATGATCAGCAGCGTGATGAATTTCCGCTGTTGCCGCCGTTGGTGGAAGGCCGCTTGTTTTTCGAGCAGACGATGAAGACGCAGATCGATCGCAGCGACGTGCCTTCGCGGATCGTCAGGGAGATCAAGAGAAATTATTATGCTCCCGACGCCCCGGAAGACCGCGTCATGTGCGACCGTGCCAAAATACGGCCAGCCGGCAAAGACACGCGTACCTACGTCGATCGGGAGCAGATCAAGTCTTCGGCCGGCATTATTTTTCAAGTGGGCGCGGATATTGTCGGCGTCATGTTCGTCAACTATCGAACCCGTCATGAATTCACCCAGGACGAGCGGCGGCTGATTGAAACCTTCGCCTCGGCAGCGGCCATCGGCGTTTACAATGCGCGACTGTTCAACACCACCGACGAAGAGCTTCGCGAGCGGCTCAAGGAGCTAACGGCGCGCGTGTATGAATTGCGGCAACTCCAGGACGTTGGCGCTGCCGTCACCTATTCCACCACCGACGTCAAAAGCGTGCTCAAACAAATTGCCAAGGGCGCGCGCAGCGTTTTGGATGCGGACGTGGCGTTGATCGTGCCCTACGATGAAAAGACCAAAGCCTTCAACAGCAAGCTCGCCGAGCACGACGGTTTGCCGAGCGACCTCGCCTTTGACGATCAAGTGACTCCTGACGGAGTGGCCATTTCAGTTCTCAGCAGCGCCGAAGGAGTTTTGATTGTCGATGATGTTGAAAAGCCGCCGATGAAACTTGACGTGCGCGCCAACCAGGGTTTCTTGGGACAAATCCGCGTTCAATCGTTTCTCGGCGTTGCTTTGCGCGTCGGCGCCGGCGTTTCTGCCGACGGCAAAGGCGATAAAGAAACCGTGGGTGTGCTCTACATTGATTTTCTCAGCCCGCACAATTTTAAGGAACAAGAAATTGACTTGGCGCAGATCTTTGCCAACTATGCGGCAACCGCTATCGCTGCTTCGCGGGCGCAGCAACGTAAAGTCGAAGAAGAGAAATTGAACGCGATCAGTCTTTTCGGCGCCCGCTTTGCCCACCGGGTGGGCAATCTTCTCGGTACGGTTCCGGTCAATTTCAGGGCGGTCGAATCCAAGCTCAATGGCGCGGACGACGAAGCGCTGCGTGAGCACCTCAATCTGTTGCGCGAGGACGTGCAAAAAATTCAACGGCTGTTGCTCGCCAGCAGAAATTTGAAGAAGTTTGAAACCAGCGTGAAGGAAGCGGTCATGATCAATGATCTGCTGCGCGAGATCGCCGAACAGCACATCCTGCCGACCAATGTGAGCATGGAGATTAAATTGGATGATAACGTGCCACCCATTATCGCCAGCCGGTCGGTGCTGGCGGATATTCTTTCCGACATGATCGACAATTCTCTTTACGCCATGGAAAAAAGCGGCGGACGGCTTACACTTTGCACCAAGCTGCACGATGGCATGATCGAGCTGCGAGTTGCCGACGAGGGATGCGGCATCGCCCCGGAGATTTTGAAACGGCTGCGCGAGCCGTTCACCACGACCAAAGAAGCCAATCTCGGCCTTGGCGTCTGGTTGTGCGATCAGGCGGTGCAACAGATGGGAGGGAGTCTCATCATCGAGAGCGAAGCCAACGTCGGTACGTCATTCACCATTCATTTACCCGCGCATAAAGGCGCCCATGAACCTGCTTAATCGAAAAATCCTCGTCGTCGACGATGCGGCAAACTGGCGAACCACGCTGGAAACGGTACTCAAGTCGTCGGGCTTCGAGGTGAGATCGGCTGCCACGGTGGTTGAGGCTTATCAAGCGTTGTCGGAGGAGTCTTTCGCGGCCGCCATTCTCGACGTCCGCCTTGATACGATGGAGGACAATATCGAGGGCATCACCACGGTTTTGAACGGCGCGCATCGCCAAGATCCACGCCTGGGCTTTGTCGTCATTTCATCTTATTACAGCGAAGAGGAAGTGAAAAGCATGGTGCCGAAGGGAGTTTCGGTGATGTACGTTGACAAAAACAATTTTAAAATAGATGAGCTGGTGGCGGCGCTGGAGCAACTCGGTAGGAGTAAAAATGCCTGACAAAACCGCGATCATTGTTGAAGACGATCAGAATTGGGCGCGCCTGCATCGCGTATCAATGAACGAGCTGGGCTTCAGCTCTTCGATTGCCCGAGGTTATGCCGAGGCGGTCAGCTTGTTGCGAAGTGAAACTTTTGATCTGGCAGTTATTGATCTGTGTTTGAAAAGGCCGGATGAGCTGGTTAATCTGAATGGTATATTTTTACTTGAATACATTGTTTCAAAACAGACGCCGGTGATTATTGTCACAGGACTTGCTTTCCGGGAACTCGTGGATGAAATTTTCAAGAGTTTCGGGGTTTTTGCAATTATTGATAAACTTTCCTTCAATAAAAAGAACTTCATGGATTATGTTGTCAATGCTACTGAATGCCAACTGCTTCAATCTGATAACAGCAAAAGAAAGAGGCCTCTTGCACACGAGAAAATAGAACAACTTGTTTTGGAGTTATTGGAGAAAATGCCAGAACGGCCACACCAAATGAGAAAAAGTGAATCGACGATTTCAGCAGTCAAACCAACCCCACCGTCGCAGGAGCTTCGTGTATTCATCAGCCATTCTTCCACGGATAATGAGTTTGCTCAACGCCTGGCCAAAGATTTGCGAGCCGCTGGTTTTGATATTTGGTTTGACGGTGACCAGATTCACGTCGGCGACACGATCATCGATATGATTGCGAAGGGCGTGGCCAAATGCGACTATATGATTATTATCCTCTCTCCCGAGGCTGTGGAGTCCGCATGGGTAAGGAGCGAGCTATTGATGTTTCTCAATGAAGAGTTGGAGCGCAATAAGACAGTTGTCTTACCGGTACTCTTCAGGAAGTGCGAAAGGCCAACTGCTCTACGAGGCCGGCACTTTGCTGACTTTCGTGAGAGTTACGAAGCCGGCTTTGCCGAGCTGCAGAAAGGGCTTGGCCTGTAAAAATGTGCGATGCTTGAAGTCGATTGCTTGGCGCTCCTGCTATGTGTTCTTCAGCTACTGGCATACAGCCATGAGCATCCAGTTTTGTGGCCGGTCGCCTGTTTTTCGTGCGTAATAAGTCGCGGAAATTAGGCGACCGATTCTTTTTAAACCATTTTGATCTTTCCGGCATCTTAGATAACGAGTGATCACTTCGGTGACAAATCTTCATCCGGAGGTTGGCTTGGAAGGCGAACAAGCAACCGCGATTCCTACGTTCGATCTCATAAGTCGCGCACAAAATGGCGATCAAGCGGCGTTCGAGCAGTTGTACCGCAAATATGCCGGACGCGTGTACGCTGTATGTCTTCGTCTATCGGCCAATACTCGCCATGCCGAAGAATTGACCCAAGAAGCATTCGTTCGCGCCTGGCAAATGCTTGCCACCTTCCGCGGCGAGAGTGATTTCTTCTCTTGGCTCTATCGACTGACAGTCAATGTCGTGTTTACGGATATGCGATCCAAACGCCGGCGCACCAGCAGGGTGATGACGACGGACGATCTTTCTGTTTTTGATCAAAAGAATAGCAGCGGCATGGACAGCGCAACCATTGATCTTGAGAAAGCCATTGCTGCTTTGCCGAAACAAGCGCGGGCGATTTTTGTGCTTCATGATGTCGAAGGCTATCGCCACGAAGAAATTGCGGGGATGATGAAGCTCTCGGTTGGCACGAGCAAATCGCAGCTCCACCGCGCGCGGCGGATTTTGCGGGAGGCGCTCGAAGCATGAAATGTGAAAAAGTCAAAATACTTCTCGATGATTTCGTCGATGGCTTGCTTCCGGAAGCAGGCGCGCGCGAGGTCGAAACGCATCTCGGCGAATGCAAAGACTGCCAAGACGAGTTTCAGAGCTTGCAAGCCCTGCTTGAGAAGGCTTCGCATCTGCCGAAAGCAATTGAGCCGCCGCGCGATTTGTGGCCGGAGATCGAAACGAAAATCAATGCGCAAACGAATGCCCAATTTGGGTGGAAGAATTTGCTCTGGGGAAGAAACGCCGGCGCATCAAAACCCCTCGATGCTTCCGAAGCGATTCGCGAACAAGCTCCATCCAAGCGTTGGCACATGTCGCCGCGGCTCCTCATTGCTTCGATGATCGTGCTTCTTGTTGGAGGCTATTGGCTCTATCTTCAATCACACAGGCCATCTTGGGGAGTTGAGAACTTGGCTGGATCGTGCAAGGTTGGGTCGGATTATATTGAGAAAACCGGACGGCTTGTCGTTGGTGAATGGCTTGAGACCGATGAAATTTCCCGTGCGCAAATTAACGTCGGCATGATTGGAAAAGTTGAAGTCGAGCCGAATACGCGCATCCGGCTTTTGCAGGCGCGGATCACAGATCATCGTCTCGACTTGGCGCAAGGGAAGCTGCACGCCACCATCTGGGCGCCGCCGCGATTATTTTTCGTCGAAACCGCAGCGGCTCTCGCTATCGATCTTGGCTGCGAATACACACTGCAGGTGGAAGACGACGGCTCCGGCCTTTTGCATGTCATTGCCGGGTACGTCGCGCTTGAGTCGCATGGCCGCGAGTCGATCGTTCCTGCCGGCGCGTTGTGCGCCATGCGCCCCGGCATTGGCCCGGGAACGCCCTACTCCGAAGATGCGACTTTGGCGCTGCGCGAGGCGCTCACCAAAATCGACTTCGAAAACGGCGGCGCTGAAGAACTCGATATCGTTTTTCGTGATTCGCGCTTCGCTGACACGTTTACGCTTTGGCATCTTCTCGTTCGCGTCGAGCCGGCGCTACGGCCACAAGTTTATGATCGCATGACCGAGCTGATTCCCCCGCCCGTGGGCGTCACCCGCGAAGGGGTCTTGCGCGGCGACAGAAAAATGCTGGACAAGTGGGCCGAGACCTTCGGACTTGGCTATTCGTGGTGGAAATATTGGCTGCCGTTGTGAAGCGACATTCATGTCGCGATGCTGGCATCACAAAAATCAAATTTACACTTTACTCTGAAGCGTTTTTATTTTCATGGCAATAAACTTTACGTGAGGAGATTATGAACACCGTCACGTTGTCTCAAAGAATGCGCCGCCGGTTTTTGATAAACCACTTTTCTTTACTCACTGCGTGCTTCCTGTTTTTTTCGACGAACGAGGACTTCTCTCTTGCGCAAACGACGAATGACAATGCGAAAGCACATTCATGGAAAACCGTCATCACGTCGAAAGAAGAACCCGGCGAGCCGCTGATCGTCTCCGGAACGATTTATGGCAAGGACGGTGTGACCCCGCTGCCGAACGTGCTGCTTTATGTTTATCAAACCGACGCCGAAGGATATTATCGCAAAGGCAACAACAGTTCCGACAATCCGCGGCTTAAGGGGTGGATGAAAACCAATGCCGAAGGCAAATACGAATTTCGCACCATCAAACCCGGCTCCTATCCCGGTAGCCGCAACCCGGCGCATATTCATTCCAAAGTTACGATCCCCGGGCGTGGTGAGCAGTGGATTGATGAATTCCACTTCGAAGGCGATCCATTCTTGGGCGAGACTCACGTTCAAAATCAGCTCGCCAAAGGAAAATTCTCCGCGGTCATGCGCATGCGCCGCGATGCTGACGGGGTGATTCACTGTGAGCGCGATATTAAACTGGAGATAAAATGAAGGTAATGAATAAATTATTGAATCTCACAATGGCGACGTTGGGAGTAATCGGCGCGACTACGTGTCGCCATCAAATAACTGAGGCGCCGCTGCCAGTTACGGACGCCTTTGGGCTCATCACATCCATTGACAACATGAGCACCGCCCGCTCCGCCCACACCGCGACGCTGTTGAGAAATGACAAGGTTCTGATCACCGGCGGTTTTGGCAGCAGTACATTTGCGACCGCTGAAATCTATGATCCTCACTCTAAAGCTTTCACTCCCGCAGGCACGATGAATGTTGCTCGTGCCGCACATACTTCCACTCTTCTCCCCGATGGTAAAGTGCTCATTGCCGGAGGCTACAATGGAGCCTATCTTGCCAGCGCGGAAATATACGACCCAGCGTCCGGTGTTTTTAGTCCCACCGGTCAAATGACGATGGCTCGCAGCGATCATGTCGCCGTGTTGCTTGACAATGGAAAAGTCCTCCTTGTCGGTGGTGTTGGAACTGGCTGGACATTTTTGGCAACTGCAGAATTATATGACCCGGCTACCGGTGCTTTTACTGCTACCGGAAGTATGGCTACGCCGCGCGAGTCTCATACGATTACGTTCCTTAACAATGGGAAGGTGTTGATTACCGGCGGCCATAAAGATAGGCAATCAGCGATCACCATTTACTCCAGCGCCGAGTTGTACGATCCAGCCACCGGCATGTTCACCGCGACTGGCAAGATGACAATAAGACGCCATAAGCATGATGCGGTCGCACTTGCAGACGGGCGGGTTCTCATTACTGGCGGCTCCGATGAGCGTGACGACCGAGGCGCGTATGCCAGCGCAGAAATATATAACCCAGTGAACGGCGCGTTCGTTACTATTGGCAATATGCCGGTCATTCGCTACAAGCATGAAGGCACATCAATCCTATTGCCGAACGGTAAAGCGCTGCTTGCCGGCGGCGCCAGCAATGCGGTGATATACGATCCGCAAAGCAACATATTTAGTGTGGTCGCCGGTAGCCTGGGTACGAACCGATTATCCAGATTATTTTCAACAGCGACATTATTATCCACAGGCGAAGTGCTGATCACTGGTGGCTACGGCGTGGGTCAGAATGTAAGCGCAGGCGCATGGATTTACAGACCTTCATATGATTGACATACTCACTGTTTCTATCCAATCTGGCCGCTTTTTTCACTACATCCCTCTACCTTCAAATTCTTCTCCTCCAGTATTTCTCCAAAAAATCCTGTTTCAGAAAGTAATTCTTATTAAATTACCGCGCACAATTTTCATCCCCTGAATGAATAATGTTTGTCTCCAGCGTATGATGAGTAAAAAAGCAAAATTCTCGATGGGCGACGACACCGTCATCGGCGGCGCCGACGATCGCTTTCCGGCGACGCAATGGTCTGCAATTGCAGCTTTGAAAACGATGAGCGGTGATGAGCGAACGCGCACCTTCGCGGTCGTCGTCGAAACTTATTGGAAGCCGGTTTATAAATATGTCCGGCTCAAGTGGGGGAAAACGAACGAGGATGCCAAAGATTTGACGCAAGGATTTTTCACCGTCGCCATGGAAAAGGATTTTTTCAAAACCTACGATCCGGCGAAAGCGCGCTTCCGCACGTTTCTGCGTACATGCCTCGATGGTTTCGTTGCCAACGAGAACAAAGCCGCTGGACGGCTCAAACGCGGTGGCGGAGCTGCCATGCTGTCGCTCGATTTTGAAAATGCCGAGAACGAATTGAAGGACGTTTCAATTCCAGCAGGCGACACAATGGACGAATATTTCGAACGTGAGTGGCTTCGCAGTTTGTTCGGCGTCGCCGTTCAACGCCTTGAAGAAGTTTGTGCATCAAAAGGCAAGACGACTCACTTTCAGCTTTTCACAAAGTACGATCTCAACGAAGATGCCGGCAAGAGACCGACCTACGAAACGCTTGCCGGTGAATTTGGCATTTCGGTCACCGACGCCACCAACTACCTCGCTTTTGCGCGTCGGGAATTTCGCGCCATCGTTTTGAAAAAGCTGCGCGAACTCACCATGAGCGACGAAGAGTTTCGCGACGAAGCCCGCCGATTGCTTGGAGTCGATCCCTCATGAAATGGCTCTCCGATCAGATTGTCGATCATTTGCGCGATGTGGCCGATGTGCCTGATCTCACCGGCACGAAGTATCGCGTTATTCGCCGGCTGGCGCGCGGCGGCATGGGCACGGTTTTTCTTGCTTACGACGATCAACTCGACCGCCACGTCGCGCTCAAGGTTCTCGATCTGCCGGACGAAAGCGGAGAGTTGACAGCGCGCATGAAGCGTGAGGCGCAGATCGTGGCGCGGCTCGAACATCCCGGCATCGTGCCCATCCACGATGTGGGGACTCTTCCGGATGGCAGAGTTTTTTACGCGATGAAATTTGTGCAAGGAAGCCGCCTCGATGAGTATGCGCGCACGGCCACGAGCCTTCCGGACACTCTTCGAGTTTTTCAAAAAGCATGCGAAGCCGTGGCCTTCGCCCATGCGCACGGCGTGATTCATCGCGATCTCAAGCCGGAAAATGTCATGGTCGGCGCATTCGGCGAGGTGCTGGTGATGGATTGGGGACTGGCCAAAGTGATTCGTTCAACGCCTAACAGTAGTGAAGACGGACAAGCGGATCAATCGAATCACGCTTCTGCTCGTTCAGAATTAACCGGTGATGCTGCCGCGCGTAATTCAATCGACACGCTGCACGGCACGGTGATGGGCACTCCTGCCTACATGGCGCCGGAGCAAGCGCTTGGCAACACGGCAAGCTTCGACGAGCGAACCGATGTTTATGCGCTGGGTGCGATGCTTTACTTCTTGCTTGCCGGCCGCCCGCCATTCGTTTCGCAAGATTTAAGCGCAGCGGAACGAGAAACGAAGAATTCGAAGTTGCCTTCCCCGCGCCAACTGAATCATGCCACTCCCCGACAGATCGATGCTGTATGTAGGAAGGCCATGTCGCCCGCGCCGCCGGAAAGATATGGCAGCGCGCAAGAGCTTGCCGCGGAGGTTGCCCGCTTCGTCGATGGGTTTGCGGTTTCTGCTTATCGAGAAAATATTTTCGAGCGCGCCGGCCGCTGGATTGCGCGCAATCGCTTTTTGGTTTTCTTGATTGTCACTTACGTGATCATGAGAATTCTTATGTTGTTGATCTCCAGCCGCTAAGAAAATTGTTCCAACCTCGGCTTGGCCGAGGTTTTATTGTGCGACGGTCTGATGATATAGTTGCTTTGCAAGTAACGGCCGAGCCGTTGCAGGAACAACTTTTTGAAAAGTTCGATTTTTCTAAAGGCACTGATTTTTTTCGTAATCATTCGTGATGAAACAGTAATCACAAAAATGAGAGTTTTAGAATATTATATCGCATTCGCGCTGGCTCTTTTATTCACGTGCGATGAACATGCATTTGCTCAAACCGATCCTCAGGGAGAATGGTTTACCCGCAAACCCTTGCCCACGGCGCGGCAAGAAATCCCTCATGCGGTTTTGCAGTACAGGATTTTTATTCCCGGCGGATTCACCCTCGGCGGCGTTGCCACGAACGTCGTGGAAGTTTTTGATGCAGCAACGAATACGTGGTCCACGATTCCGTCGCTGCCGATTGCCATGCACCATCTTGCCTTTGCCGCGACGAATGATCGACTATACGTTCTCGGCGGTTACGCTGGAAACTCGTTTTCTCCCATAGCGCGAGTTTTTGAATTTGATTTTACAAAAAACACCTGGCTCGAAAAAACTTCGATGCCCGGCGCGCGCGGCGCTGGGATTGCAGTGAATCATGGCGGCAAAATTTTCGTGATCGGCGGCGTCAACAGCTCCGGTGTCGTTGTCGGCACCAACCAGAGGTATGATCCGATTTTAAACGAATGGAAAACTTTAGCCCCCATGCCCACGTCACGCGAACACTTGGCAGCGGCGGCCATCGATTCGTTGATCTACGTTATTGGCGGCAGAAATTTTTCGAGCGGCGGAAACACCGGCGCGCTCGAAGCTTATTCGCCCTTGAGCAACAAATGGTACATCCTCGCCGGCATGCCCACACCGCGCGGTGGATTGGCGGCTGCGACGCTGCATGGCAAGCTCTATGTTTTTGGAGGAGAAATTCCCGGCGTCTTTAATGAAGTCGAAGAATATGATCCTTCGACGAACCAGTGGCGGCAAATGGCTCCGATGCCCGTGCCGCGCCACGGCATTGGCGCGGCAACCGTTGCTGATACGATTTTCATCATCGGCGGCGGACCGGTGCAGGGCTTTGGCGTCTCGGATGAGAACTCGGGCTTTACGATTTCCGCGCCGAACACCGGCGTCGAAGAAGAAAGAAAGCTGCCGCGCGATTTTGTATTGTACCAAAACTATCCGAACCCCTTCAACGCTGGAACGATGATTCGCTTTTATCTCTCGAAAAGAAGCGAAGTTTCTTTGAAGGTTCACGACGTGCTGGGGCGTGAGATGATCACACTCGTCGATAGTACGCTCGATCCAGGAATGCAAAGCGTCCACTGGACAGCAGAAAATCTACCGAGCGGAGAATACCTGTGTCGCCTGCAAGTCGGTCGTGAAGTGCAAATCAGGAAGTTTGTTTTGATTAAATAAGGAAAATCCCCATGTCGCAAATTACCTACGATGATTTTCTCAAGGTTGAAATTCGTGTCGGCAAAATTATCAAAGCCGAAGATTTTCCCAAAGCGCGCAAGCCTGCCTATAAACTCACGATTGACTTTGGCGAGTTTGGTGTCAAGCAATCGAGCGCGCAGATCACGACTTTTTACAAGAAAGAGGACCTCATCGGCAGGCTGATTACTGCCGTGACCAATTTCCCTCCGAAGCAGATTGCCGATTTATTCTCTGAAGTTCTTGTCCTCGGCGTTGTGTTGGATAACAACGACGTTATTTTATTGAAACCAGATTTCGACGTACCGCTCGGTAAAAGGATTTTGTAATGGCCGCCCAGCCGGGTTTTTCTGTCGACGTGCTGTGCGTTGGCAATGCTTCGTTTGATTTGGTCTTTGGCGTCGAAGCTCATCCTGCCGCCGACGAGAAGACGATAGCTAATTCATTCCTGAGTTGTGGCGGCGGCCCGGCGGCTAATGCGGCTGTCGCCGTCTCGCGTTTGGGATGCAAGGCCGCGTTTGCCGGCTATCTTGGAGATGACATTTTTGGCGATCTGCACTTTGCCGAGCTTCAGCAGGAAGGCGTGAACGTTGATCTCGTTGTGCGCGGCGACGTGCCGACGCCGCTTTCCGCCATCTTGGTGAAGCCCGACGGCAAGCGCACTGTCATCAATCATGGGGCGGGCGCGAAGCCGCTGCCTCAAACCAGCGTTGACTTTTCTCGGTGCACGTCGAAAGTCATCTTGTTTGATGGACACGAACCGGAGTTGTCGCTTTCGCTAGCAGGATACGCGCGAAGGCGTTCCATTCCCACTGTGTTGGATGCCGGCTCGGTGCATCGAGGAACGCGGGAGTTGGTTGGATTGGTGGATTATGTCGTTGCCTCAAAAAAATTTGCCGAAGACTTCACCGGCGAAGCAGACGCCGCGCACGCTCTTGTGAAATTGTCCAAACACGCAAGCTGTGTTGTAATCACTCTCGGTGAGCGCGGCTTGATTTGGAAAAATTTTGAGAGTGAAGGCCGCCTTCCCGCGTTCGCCGTCAAAGTCGTTGATACCACCGGCACGGGTGATGCTTTTCACGGTGCATTTGCAGCAGGTCTTGCAATGGAAAAAAACTGGGACGAGCTTTTGCGTTATGCCAGCGCGGTTGGAGCATTGTGTTGCACGAAACTTGGCGCGCGATCGGGCTTGCCGACCGCGGAAGAATTGAACGCATTTCTCAAAAATGCTCGCTCGAGGCCGTCCTAACTTATACAAGTTAGCATCTAACAGAACGTTATGAATCCAATAATGCGTTCCAAATTGTATTGTCTGCACAATAGATCTTATTATTTTGTAACCCGAGAAGTTAATTTGTGATAGAGGTGGTCCATCCATGCGGAGAAGTTTTGATATTTGTTTAAAAGTGATGGTTAGCTTGGTTTTGATAATCATCCAAGCATACCATGCCTATCCTCAGGAGACTTCCAAATGGACTGGTAAACTTAATGATGGTAGAACGATAACCTCTGAAGATTTAGCAAAAATTATACATCAACATGAAAAATGGTTATTCACTAAAGGCAGAGAAGGTAAGCGGGCAGAATTAATGGGAGCTATTCTTACTGGTGCGAATCTAAACAGAGCTGACTTGAGCCAATCGATATTGATGGGTGCTAAGTTAGATAGTGCTCAACTTTATATGACAAAATTAAATAGAGCAATTCTCTCTGGCGTAACATTAAATGGAGCCAGCATTGCTTATGCTGAGTTAAACGGCGCCAACTTGGGCGGAGCTAAACTGAAGGGTGCCCTAATACACGATAGCCAATTGAACTCGACCACATTGGTTGAACCCAAATTAGCAGCTAAGCCCAAAGATTTTTTTCACAATGTAGAAAGCTTTTTGAGAAACCCCGCTCTGGTGTTATCTTTAGTCATCATTCGAATGATACTCACACGCTCAGAGAAAAGGGATTT
>Ga0247727_10004681_pt1 | contig 28775 bp, 28 predicted proteins | sample WisWelCaveWW1625_FD_202498 | JGI IMG/M metagenome (GOLD analysis project Ga0247727, IMG submission 202498) | Biofilm microbial communities from Wishing Well Cave, Virginia, United States - WW16-25 | ecosystem: Environmental > Aquatic > Deep subsurface > Groundwater > Cave microbial mat | place...
ATGGCCAAAGTCATCGGCATTGACCTCGGCACCACCAATTCCTGTGTCGCCGTCATGGAGGGCAGCAAGCCCAAGGTGCTCGAGAATGCAGAAGGCGCAAATATTACCCCGTCCATTGTCGCGTTTACGGATAGCGGCGAGCGCCTGACTGGCCTGCCGGCAAAGCGGCAAGCAGTGACCAACCCGCTCAATACCTTTTTTGCCATCAAGCGCCTGGCCGGCCGGCGCTACGACGATCCGATGGTAGAGAAGGATAAGAATCTGGTTCCCTACAAGATTGTCAAAGGACCCAACGGCGACGCCTGGGTCGAAGCCTACGGCAAGCAGTATTCGCCGTCGCAGATTTCGGCTTACGTTCTGCAGAAGATGAAGGAGACGGCGGAAGCCAAGCTGGGCGAGACCATCAAGGAAGCGGTTATCACCGTCCCGGCCTACTTCAACGACGCGCAGCGCCAGGCGACCAAGGACGCCGGCAAGATCGCAGGCCTGGAAGTGCTGCGCATCATCAACGAGCCCACCGCCGCGGCGCTGGCCTACGGCCTCGACAAGAAGAAGGAATCAAAGACCATCGCGGTCTATGACCTGGGTGGCGGCACCTTCGACATCTCCATTCTCGAGATCGGCGACGGTGTGTTCGAGGTGAAATCGACCAACGGCGACACCTTCCTCGGCGGCGAGGATTTCGACATGCGTCTGGTCGAATACCTTGCCAACGAGTTCAAGAAAGAGAACCAAATCGATTTGAGAGGCGACAAGCTGGCCCTGCAGCGGCTGAAGGAAGCCGCGGAAAAGGCCAAGATCGAGCTCTCCTCTTCGCAGCAGACCGAGATCAACCTTCCTTTCATCAGCATGAACCCGCAGACGCAGTCGCCGCTGCATCTGACGATGAAGCTCACCCGCGCCAAGCTCGAAAGTTTGGTCGACGATCTCATCGAGAAGACCAAAGGGCCGTGCATGCAGGCCCTCAAGGATGCCGATCTCAAGGCCGCGGACATCGGCGAGGTGGTCCTCGTCGGCGGCATGACGCGCATGCCGAAGGTGCAGCAGATCGTCAAGGAGCTGTTCGGCAAGGAGCCGCACAAGGGTGTCAACCCGGACGAGGTGGTGGCCGTCGGCGCCGCCATCCAGGCCGGCGTGCTCAAGGGCGACGTCAAGGATGTGCTGCTGCTAGACGTGACGCCGCTTTCGCTCGGCATCGAGACGCTGGGCGGCGTGTTCACGCGCCTGATCGACCGCAATACCACCATTCCGACCAAGAAGGGCCAGGTCTTCTCCACCGCCGAGGACGGGCAAAGCGCAGTCACCATCCGAGTGTCGCAGGGCGAGCGCGAGTTGGCGGCCGATAACAAGCTCCTTGGCCAGTTCGATCTTGTCGGCATTCCGCCGGCGCCGCGCGGCATGCCGCAGATCGAGGTGACCTTCGACATCGATGCCAACGGCATCGTGCACGTATCGGCCAAGGACAAGGCGACAGGCAAGGAGCAGTCGATCCGCATCCAGGCCTCTGGCGGCTTGAGCGAGGCCGACATCAAGCGCATGACCGAGGAGGCCGACCGCTTCAAGGAGGATGACAAGAAGAGGCGCGAGCTGATCGAGGCGAGGAACAGCGCCGATGCTTTGATCCACTCGACCGAGAAGTCGGTCAAGGAGCTGGGCGAGAAGGTTGCGGCCGCCGACAAGACCGCGATCGAGACCGCGATCGGCAGCTTGAAGGCTGCGGTCAAGTCGGATGACGTCAACGAGATCAGGGCCAAATCCACCGCGCTCGCTCAAGCGGCCCTGAAGTTGGGCGAGGCCATCTACGGGGGGGCGCAGCCGGCCGGCGGCGATGCGGGACAGAAGAAGGCCGGCACCGGCGACAATGTCGTCGACGCCGACTTCGAGGAAGTGAAGGACGAGAAGAAGAAGTCGGCCTAAGATAGGCAGCACGGGGGGATACCGGAATGCAGGCCCTCGTCCAACCGGCAGAGCCCGTTCGCTGACCCGGTAGGCGAGGGTCCGATTTTGTCCGCGGGCTAGGTGCGGCCATCCGCGGCGGGGCGACAAAAAGACTGGAAACTCGGCTCATGGCCAAGCGCGACTACTATGAGGTCCTGGGGCTCTCCAGGGGGGCGAGCGAGCAGGATATCAAGTCGGCCTTTCGCCGCCTTGCTAAGGATTGTCACCCCGACCGCAACAGCGGTGACAAGTCTGCCGAGCAGAAATTCAAAGAGCTCAACGAGGCCTACGAGATCCTCAAGGATCCGCAAAAGCGGAGCGCCTACGACCATATGGGCCATGCCGCGTTCGACGGGCACGGCCGGGGGCACGGCTTTGGGCCCGACTTTGCCACGTCGATGTCGGACATTTTCGACGACCTGTTCGGCGAATTCATGGGCGGCCGGCGCAGCCGCCAGCGCTCAGGCCGCGAGCGCGGCGCAGACTTGCGCTACAACATGGACATCGAGCTGCAGGATGCCTACGCCGGCAAGACCGCGCAGATCCGCGTTCCGACCAGCGTGACCTGTTCCACCTGCAGCGGCACGGGTGCCAACGCCGGGGTGCGGCCCTCCGCGTGCCCGACCTGCGCGGGCCACGGCAAGGTGCGCGCAAGCCAGGGCTTCTTCACCATCGAGCGTACATGTCCCGGTTGTCAGGGCCGCGGCGAGATCATTAGCGATCCGTGCGGCGCGTGCACCGGCTCGGGCCGCGTCGTCCAGGAACGCACGCTGTCCGTCAATATTCCCGCGGGCGTGGAGGATGGCACCAAGATCCGCCTCGCCGGCGAGGGCGAAGCAGGTGTGCGCGGCGGGCCGCCGGGCGATCTCTATATCTTCCTGTCGATCCGGCCGCACGACTTCTTCCAGCGCGACGGTGCCGACATTTTCTGCCGCGTGCCGATCTCGATGACGACAGCGGCGCTGGGCGGCCAGATCGACGTGCCCGCCATCGACGGCGAAATGTCCAGGGTTCGGGTACCGGAAGGCACGGAGAGCGGCAAGCAGTTCCGGCTGAAGAGCAAGGGCATGCCGGTGCTGCGATCCAAGGTCCTGGGGGACATGTACATCCAGGTCGAGGTCGAGACGCCCAAGAACCTGACCCGCAAGCAGCGCGAGCTGCTCGAGGCGTTCGAACGCGAGAGCAACAAGGAAACCTCGCCGCACTCCGCCGGCTTCTTCGCCAAGGTGAAGGAGTTCTTCGAGGGCCGGCCAACCTGACGTGCATGGCTGCCAATCACGCTTTCTGCCGAGACAACGACCGGGATTTCGTGCCTCCATGCGGACCGCGCGGGGCCGCGTGCCGCAGACCCCGTGCAACGTTTGTTGGGTGAGCCGATCGGCGCGGCGGCCAAGTGCCTAGTCCGTCGCGGCCGGCTTGGGGGCGTTGTCGATGGTGCGTAAGCTGGCCGGGGGGTGGATTGCCATGTCGACCGGCACCCTCCTTTGGGTAGCGGTCGCCAGCTCGGATGACGCGCAGGCGGCCGGTATCGGATGGGAAAGCAACGGCCCGTTCCAGGCCTGCCTGGATGCTCGAGCAAAGAGATGGATCGATGCCAGGGTCGAGCTCGTTGTCAGCGACAGTCCCGCCGCCGGCGACGTCGACGACCTCGCTGTCGCGAAGTGGACCATACAGGTGATTGACGGCTGCAAGGCCCGAGCCGGCAGCGGCGACCCGGCCTCAGAGCAGCTGTTTGGCAGGTACATGGCGCACTGGCGCGAGCACATCGACCGCGCGGCGGCGGAGATAAGGCGAAGGCTGCCGCCGGACTAGGGGGGTGAAGCGCCGGGGACGCCTCAATTTGCATCGCGAATCCGGGGTTGACGTCATGAGTGTGCTTCCCGCAACCTCGTCGAGGGCTGCAGAGTGAGGCCAATGGCGAGTATTTCTGCAAGAGACCGATTGATCGTGGCCCTCGATTTTGCCCACGTCGACGCGGCCCGCGCTTTCGTTGGGCGGCTCGGTCCCGCAGTTTCCTTCTACAAGATCGGACTTGAACTCATCTTGAGGAAAGGCGGGCTAGATCTGGCATGCGAGCTGAGGGAGCGCGGCAAGCAGGTGTTTCTCGACATGAAGCTGCTCGATATCGAGAACACCGTGAAGCAGGCGACCCGGAGTGTGTCCGCCACCGGCGCGACGTTCCTCACCGTCCATGCGCATGACGGCAAGACGCTGCGGGCCGCCATGGCCGGCAAGGCCGGATCCAGCCTGAAGATTCTGGCCGTCACGGTGCTGACCAACCTCGATGAGGGCGACCTGCGCGAGCAGGGCATCGCCGAGCCGCCCGTCGAGCTGGTGGCCCGCCGTGCCCGGCTCGCCCGCGATGCCGGCTGCGACGGCGTGGTCGCGTCGGGTCTGGAAGCGGCACAGGTGCGCGCAGTCGTGGGACCAGGCATCGCCATCGTTACGCCGGGCATCCGGTTGGCCGGCGGTGCACGCGGCGACCAGGCACGCGTTGCCACGCCGCAGGCGGCGATCGCTGCCGGGGCCGACTACCTCGTGGTGGGCCGGCCAATCACAGGAGCACCCGACCCCAGCCGGGCGGTGGAGGACTTCGTGCAGGCGATCGAGGAAGCGATCGCCGTGCGGGCGCTCGGCCCGCCCGGCTAGCGTAGAGCCTTTGGTATCGGCAGGCCGCAGTCAGATTTCTGGCGCTGGCTGACGAAGGCTGGCCCTCAGGTGGCGGTCAGCGACGACTCGCCGATGCCTTCCAGCGCGAAGTCCAGGCGCTCGCCGACAGCAATGTCCACGGTCGGCATCACGCTGCCGGTGATCACCACCATGCCCGCCGTCATCGGCCGGTCGCTCGCGACCGCCTGGTTGGCGAGCCAGGCCAGCGCGCCGAGCGGATCGTCGGTCCCGCCGGCGCCCGCCGCCTGGCCGTTGCGCTTGAGCACGCCGCGAATGCCGTCGAGATCGAGCCCTGCGGGGAGCGGCTTCGCGGGCCCGATGACGATGCCGCCGTTCCAGGCATTGTCGGCGATCAGGGAGAGCGCCTTGGAGGACTTGTAATCGGCGAATCGGTCCTCGATCAGCTCGAACGCAGCCATGACGTGGGTGACGGCCGCACGCACGCTCTCGCGGGTATAGGGCGCCGCAGCCTGCGGCAGGTCGCGGCCGAGCCGTACCGCCAGCTCACACTCTATGCGAACATTGATGAAGTCGCTCTTGGCGATGACGGCGGGCGAAGCGTAGAGGCGCGCGGCGAAGATGGTGCCCATGCAGGGGTGGTCGATGCCCATCAGAGCCTGCATCACCTTGGTGGTGGTGGCGATCTTGAGGCCGGCTATCGGCCCGAGCCGCGGCGTCCACAGCTTGCACAACGCCGCCTGCGCGGCGTAGGCCTCCGTTACCGTCCCGGGTGCGATATCTTCAGGCAGGTTCCGGTAGCGAGCGCGCGTACGGTGGGCCTCGTCGATGTAGCGTGCGGCCGTCTCGGCTGAAAACATGGCTCCCTCGCTGGCTTGGGAACTATCCCATGCCTTTCGCGCGGCGGGCGCCGCGCTATGATCGACGCTAGCACCGCGGCAAGAGGGCCGCCAAGTCCAACGAGAGGAAAGCCATGTTCGAGACCACAGTAGCCGGCAGCCTGCCCAAGCCCGCCTGGCTGGCCGAGCCTGACAGGTTGTGGGCGCCCTGGCGGCTCGAAGGCGCCGCGCTCGAGGCGGGAAAGCGCGACGCCACCCTGCTTGCGCTCAAGGAGCAGGAGGACGCCGGCATCGACATCGTCAGCGACGGCGAGCAGGCGCGCCAGCACTTCGTGCACGGCTTCCTGGAGCGGATCGAGGGCATCGACTTCGTCCACAAGGTGGAGATGGGCATCCGCGCCGACCGCTATAAGGCGATGGTGCCGCAGGTGGTGGGACCGCTGCGCCTGAAGGGCCGGGTGCACGCTTTTGAAGCGCAGATCGCCCGCGCCCATACCCGTCGGAAGCTGAAATTCACCCTCCCCGGTCCGATGACCATCGCCGACACGATTGCCGACCGCCACTACGGCGACAAGGTGAAGATGGCGTTCGCCTTCGCCGAGCTGCTGAACCAGGAGGCGCTGGCGCTCGAGAAGGACGGCGTCGATGTCATCCAGTTCGACGAGCCCGCCTTCAACGTTTTCATGGACGAGGTGATGGACTGGGGCATTGCCGCCCTGGAGCGCGCCGCCCAGGGGCTCGAGTGCACCACCGCCGTGCACATCTGCTACGGTTACGGCATCAAGGCCAATGTCGACTGGAAGGCTACGCTCGGCGGCGAGTGGCGCCAGTACGAGGCGATCTTCCCTGCCATTGCCAGGAGCCGCATCCAGCAGGTCTCGCTCGAATGCATGAACTCCAAGGTGCCGATGAGCCTGATCGGCCTGCTGGAGGGCAAGGACGTGCTGGTCGGCGCCATCGACGTGGCGAGCGACAGTGTTGAAACGTCCGAACAGGTGGCAGCGGTGGTGGCCGAGGCCATCAAACATGTGCCAAAGGCGCGCGTCCAGCTCTGCACCAACTGCGGTATGGCGCCGATGCGCCGCGACATCGCCTACGCCAAGCTTGCCGCACTGGCGCAAGGGGCGGCGCTGGCGCGGCAGCGTTACGCATGATGCTATTGTTCGATGCTGTTTCTAGCTTTTTTCGTCCTGCCATGAGGGTCGCCATCGCTCCGACACCACCGCAACCGCACTGCAACAACCTGCACTGACTATTCTCCGTTAGGCCAAAGTCGTCGTCTGGTATTATGACTGTTAACCAAGAGCGTCAAGCCGCTGGCGGACGGAAACCATCGGCACGACATCTCTGCAAAGGCGGCGTGCGGGACGGTCCTGAATGCGTGACTTGTATAAGGTGCTTGGTGTCACCTCCGGAGCCGACGATGAGCGGATCAAGTCGGCCTTTCGCGAGCGGGCCAAGGCCTTGCACCCCGACCTCAATTCCGGCGAAGAACTAGCCGAGCGAAGCTTCAAGGAGCTCAATCTAGCCTATGAGACGCTAAGCGATCCCAAGACGAGAACGGCCTACGACCGTGGGTTGACGGACGAACGCATCAGGGCCCAGCAGAACATGGGGAGCGTCGCACTAGCGATGTTCGTCGTCTCCATGTTCTCCACGGCTTCCATCTTCGGCACGCTGGTTTGGTTGTTAACGCTCACCGAGCGTCTATCACTCACAGACCGGACTCCATTACCTCCACCGGAAGTGACTTCTCCTACCGTTCCGTCCGATCAGAAAATTGCTGCGCCGCTTCGCGCATTGCAGCCGCCGCCCAGCCCCCCAGTACCGCTCACGCCCTGCAGCGTGCACCTGGCCGAAGGGGAACCGGGCCTGCTGAGCATGGCCCTTGTCGACCAGCATCGGGCAGGGACTTCGACCGTCGTCAGGGTCGACGACCTGGACTTCCGCGCAACTTTTATGCCGGATGGGCGGCTGTCGCTGGTGGTGCCGAGGCTTTCCGACTTTCCCGTTTTTCAATGGGCGCTCGCCGACGGCTCTCCCTGCCGGCAGAACGCCAACGCGGCGCTCTCCCCGCAGCTCAGCATCGCATTGGCGTGGGCTGGATTTGCCGGCCTGGAGTTGCACGTGATCGAACCCAATTCATGGCTCGGAAGCCCGGCTGGTCACATTTCGTCCAGCAGGTCCAACCTCGATGGTGTGCACGGGGTCGGCCGGTTCCGCGCATTCGGGCAGCCGGGCGATTCAACCCGTGTCCAGCTATTTGTGGCGGATACCAACCGGTTGGGTGATCGCGGGTTCCTCAACGCCGTGGTCACACTCGAAAGTGCCGGAACTGGGAGCTGCGCCGATGCTGGGCAGCCCTCGGAAATTCGCTACCAGGTCTACATTCACCACGGCAACCGTGGAAGCGATCCGCGCCACCCTGAAGTTCGATCAATGGCCTTTCAGTTGCCCCGGTGTGGCGAGCCGGAGAGCGACCGAAGGCTTGCTGAAAATGTCCTGGTCAAGTTCTAGCGCCTGCAGAAGCGGTGGTGCGCCGCGTGAAGAGGGGTAGCATGATCACGAGACGCGGCCTGATGCGCGGACTCGCCGTCCTGCCAGCCATAGGCCCCTCGAGCATGATCTCGAGGGCCCGTGCGCAGGCCAACCCTCGCGTGGTGATCATTGGCGGCGGCTTCGGCGGGACGACGGTTGCCACCTACCTCAAGCGAGCTGCGCCGAGTGTTCACGTGACGCTGATCGAGCGCAATCAGCAACTCACGACTTCTACATGCTCCAACCTTTTCCTGGGCGGGCTGCGCACCCTCCAATCCATCACGCATTCCTACGCTCCGCTCAAGGCGCATGGCATCGACGTAGTGACCGACGTCGCGATCGACGTCAATGCGACGCGCAAGGTGGTCACGCTCCTGAGCGGCACAAGGATATCGTACGATCGTCTCGTCCTATCGCCGGGGGTCGATGTCAGGCTCGATTCCATCAATGGCTACGGCCTCGAAACCACGCGAACGATGCCGCATGCCTGGCGGACGGGCCAGCAGATGACGATCCTGAAGGACCAGCTCGATGCAATGCCCGATGGCGGGGTCGTGGTCATTGCGCCTCCTGCCGGTCCCTATAGTGGGCCGCCGGCTCCCTACGAGCGTGCGTGCATGATTGCGCATTTTCTCAAGGCACGGAAACCTCGATCCAAGCTCATCGTTGTCGAGCAGAAACGCACGTTCTTCAATCAAGCGGCCTTCATGGAGGGGTTCAAGAAATACTACGCGGGGATTGTGGAATTGCGCTTGACGGATGAGAACGACGACTACCGACTGGCCGGCGTGAACCCGGCGACTTCGACGATCACCAGCAGGAACGGGTTCAAGGTCAGGGCAGATGTTGCCAACATAGTGCCCGCGCAGAAGGCCGGCGGCATTGCCTATCGTGCCGGATGCGTGAAGGGCGACTGGTGCCCCGTCAACCCGGACAATTTCGCCTCGACCGAGATCAAGGACGTTTACATCGTGGGTGATGCGTCGATCGCCGCAGACATGCCCAAGGCCGCGTTCTCGGCCAACAGCCAGGGCAAGCTTGTGGCCCGCTACCTCGCGAATGAGCTCGCCGGCAAGGAGATATTTCCACAGAGGTTGCGGGACACTGCCTGGGCGGTATTGGCGCCCAACGACAGCGTGAAAAGCGGAGCAAACTATGCCGTTGGTATCAGGGAAGGTGCAAGACAGCTCTTAGCCTCAGACGAATTCGCTTCCGCTCCTGGAGAGGATGCCTTGGAGCGCCATCAGAATTTCGACGAGGCGGCGGGATGGTACTCCGGCATCACGCACGACATGTTCGGCAAGTGGGGGTAAGTCTGCATGGGCCGGAACGAAGGCAAACTTGCCAAGGATTGGTGTATTGGACGATTGCGGGCATCGATCATGCTCAGGCGACACTTTATTGTCGCCCTGGCGCTGCTCTGCAGCGCGAGCATGTCGCTGGAAGCTCTCGGTGAGGGGACCTTCCGCATAGTGATGCGTGACGGTTCGGAATTCATCGGCGCGGTTCGCTCTTTCGAAGACGGGGTGTATGGTCTTTCGCTTGGGAGCGGCGACAGGACCGTTGCGGCATCCGATGTTCGACGGATCGAGGTTGTCCGCGGGACGAATTCAGGGGACGGGAAGGCGAGGCCGCGCACGCCGGATACCGTTGGTCCGGAATACCAATTCCTGATCGGCAAATCGCGCTTTGTCGTCGGTCGTTTGCGGTCGTTCGAGGATGGGCTGTATGAAATCGAAACCCGGCTCGGCCCGTTGCGGGTTCCGGTGGCGGATGTCACGAGAATAGATGTCTCTTGGATTGGCAGTTCTGACATTGCGGCGGAGACGACGGTCGCAAGCCCTGGGCCAGCGGCGATCGTCGCGGACGGTCCGATGCGGCTTGCAGGCTCCAACATCATCGGCGAAACGCTGATCCCATCCCTTCTCGAGGCCTATGCAGCGGCGGATCGCGTGCTCAGCACGCTCTGGGTGAGCGGGGCTCCGGAGCACGAGCGGACGTTCGTCGCCACGGCCTCGGACGGGAAGAAGTTCACTGCCCGCATCAGCCGGCGTGGGACGGCATCGGCGCTGGACGCGCTCGCAGATGGCAGTGCAGATTTCGGCATGATGTCACGGCAGATGTCGCCGCAGGAGTTGCAGCGGCTCGCTGCACCCGGGTCCGCAAAGGTTCGAGAGCACGTCGTTGGCGTTGGCGGGGTGGTCGTGCTGGTTCACTCGTCAAATCCCGTCAAAACCCTGCGCCTCGATCAGATAGCGGACATATTCTCCGGTCGCGTGCGCGATTGGAGCGAGGTCGGCGGTGCGGCCCGCCGCATCCGTGTGGTCGCTCCTGCCGAAGGTTCCGGGATCCGCGATGTGTTGCGCGCGCGCGTTCTGGGTGGCCGCGCCATCACCCCGCTGGCAGCGCGCATCTCATCGAGTACGGAGCTTTCGGGCCTCGTCGGCAGCGATCCTACGGCGATCGGCCTGACGGAATTCGCGTACGTACGCAACGCAGCGGCCGTTGCGATAACGGACGAGTGCGGGTTGACCCATGTGCCGAGCGAATTTTCAATACAGACGGAGGAATACCCGCTCTCCAGCCGCTTCTTTCTCTACACCAAGGCGAGCCCGAGCGCCGGGGCGCAGCGATTTATCGACTTTGTGCTGGGCGCGTCCGGCCAGGACCGCGTGCGCGAGATCGGCCACGTCAGTCTCCTGCCGATATTGGCATCGCACGGCATGCCCGATCGCGCTGAGACGAAGGTGTCGGACCAGGACGATCGGCAGATCATGACGCAGCTGAAAACTTTCTTGGGGAGTGCCACTCGCCTTTCGGTTACATTTCGCTTTGTGGCGGGCGCTGCCGATCTCAACGCCCGCGGCGTTGCCGATTTGGATCGGCTCGTTGAATATCTGAGGAGCGACGGGCGGCGGGGCCGGCGTGTGGCGCTGTTGGGCTTTTCGGACCGGGCGGGAACGGTCGCTTCGAACGTGCGGCTGGCCGAGAAACGCGCCCGTTTCGTGGCCCAGAAGCTGAAGGAGAAGGGTGCCACAGCGGACCGCGCGTTTGGCTTTGGCCCACTGCTTCCGGTTGCTTGCGGTGCCACGCCCGGAAATCTTGCCACGAACAACCGCGTTGAGGTTTGGCTGTTTTAGCTTGCCGCTCCTTCGGCGCCGGAGGCTGACGATGACACCGAGAAAGGAACTCGCCGGGTCACGAACCAAGAAGCGGAGGAGGTGATGCGTCGCGTGCTCAGCTGGTGTCTCGTTGCGGCGGCGATTGGCGCAAGCACCACGTTGGCTACAGATGACGAGCAGCAACGGCTGCTGCGTTACGGCGCGCAACTCGCGGAAGAGTGCTTCACCTGCCACCGCAGGGATGGGGTCGATGTCGGCATTCCCAACATCACGTCCATGGCCGAGCAGGAGCTTCTCACCGCGCTCACGCTCTACAAGACCGGTGTGCGGAAAAACAAGGTCGTCACATCGGTTGCAGCGTCGCTGACCGAGGAACAGATACGAGCGCTTGTCATGTACTTGAGCTCGCGCAAGAAGGAGCCGGGAACTCGTGGCTCGGATGTGGTGGGACTACCCAAGAAATAGCGTCGCACAGGTCTCGGCAACGTCCAATGCGCGGGCCAGGCACTTGGCGCGCCACCTCATGACTTGGCGGCCCAGTCCTGCCAGCGGAGGCTCGGCACGCGAGCGAACTCGGCGACGTTCGCGGTCACCAGTGTCGCGTCGGAGCGCAGCGCCTGGGCCGCGATTAGGAGATCGTGGGGCCCGATCGGCGTTCCTGCTGCCTCCAGTGCGGCTCGCAGATCGCTTGCGGCAACGGCATCCTCTTCGGTGAAGGGATGAGCTGCGATGCCCCCCGAGAGAAACACCCGCATCCGCTCGGCATTCTCGCGGCGGCGACCGCTGCGGGCCACACCATACCAAAGCTCGTAGAGCACGATCGAAGAAACGCCGACCGTTGCGCCCTTCGAGACGACGCGGCGGAGCCGTCTGCGGAAAATCGCGGGTTCGTTGTTGAGCAACGCGACGACGGCGTTGGTGTCGAGCAGGTAGCTCAAGCGAATGCGTCCTTCGGCTCCGGCATCGGCGGTTGGCGGCGACCGTCCTCCATGAAGGACACGTCGGCAAAGCGGTCGAGTTCGGCGAACCAAGCATCGATATCCGTCACCATCGGCTCGAGCAGGATACCGCCCTCGACCCGCCGCAGGCGCACCCGGTCGCCGGGAAGACGAAACGCCAGCGGCAGCCGCACCGCCTGGCTGCGGCCGTGCATGAAGATTTTGGCGATGCCGGTGTCGGACATGAGGACGCCTCGTTGCATGATATATATCAATGATATATACTAGTGCGGCGCATACGGCAAGCGCGGCTGGTTCTCCATCCAAAGGCGGCGTGGCTTTGTAAGCGCGATCGGGTGCAGTAACCTGCGTCGGCGTCCGAGGAGCATGACATGCCCACAACCACCGCTGAAGCCGCTGTGATCAAGGCCTATTGGCAGCCCGGCTGCACCAGCTGTCTCAGGATGAAGGAGTTCCTGCAGAAGCACGGCGTGCCGTTCGTCTCCGTCAACGTCCTGGAGGACAGGGGTGCTTTTGCCGAGCTGGCGGCGCTGGGCGTGCGCTCGGTGCCGATCGTGCGGCGCGGCCAGGATTGGGCCAACGGCCAGGTGCTGCGCGAGGTGGCGCGCGTTGCCGGCATCGTCTGGGGCGGCGCGCAAGTTCTGCCCCCACCTGAGCTCGCCTACCGGCTCGTCGCCATCCAGCAGGCGGCGCAGCGGCTGTTTGCCCAGATACCGGACGACAAGCTCGGCCACATGCTGCCGCACCGGCCGCGCAGCTATGCTCAGCTTGCCTACCATATCTTCAACATCGCCGATGCCTTCCTCGAGCACGAGGTGCAGGGCCTGCCGCTGAAGGAAGGTGTCTACGGCCGCGTGCCGCCGCCGGAGATGGATACCAAGGCCAAGAGCCTTGCCTACGGGTACGACGTCCTGGCGCGCTTCCAGGCTTGGTGGAAAGGGCCAGGGGAATCGGCGGATTTTTCGCGCAGGGCCAACGTCTACTACGGCGATGTCACGCTGCACGAGTTCCTGGAGCGCACGGCGTGGCATTCGGGCCAGCACGTGCGCCAGCTCATCATGGTGCTCGGCCTGCTCGGCATCGGGCCCGACCGGCCGCCGGGCACCGAAATTTTCGCGGGCCTGCCGCTGCCCGACAAGGTGTGGGACGACGAGCGGCCTGCAGCATGACCACGCGCGCGGCTTCGGTTTGGTCAATGCACCTTGGCGGCATGTCCGTTGAAGCGGAGTGCGCGGACGGTATCGTGCGGCCACCACCGCCTGACTGAGCTCGAGGTCTCAGGCTGGATATCAGCGCAGACATGCGTAAATCCGGTAGGCCGGGGCCAGGGGCGGGCCCAACCTACGTTTCAAGCGCGGCGCCTTCCAGCTCGTAGGGCCAGGCGGCGATGCCGCCCTTGAGCGAGAGGGCATTGACGCCGGCCTGGCGCATCAGGAAGGCTGCGGCCCGGGAGCGCCTGCCGGTGCGGCAATAGACGATGTACTCGCGCGCCTTGTCGAGCCTGCCGGCACGCTCGCGGATTTCCTCCATGGGAATCAGGCGGGCGTTCTTGAGCCGCCAGAGCTCCCACTCCTCCTCGAAGCGGCAGTCGATGAGAGTCGCGTTGTTCTCGTTCAGGCGGCGCAGCGCCTCCTCCGGCGTGATCTCCTGCAGCAACTCGGTCTTGAGCAGGCGATCGAAATCGGCCTTGGCGAGCTTCAGGACGCGGCCGCCCTCCGGCATGCGCACCGTGGCATTGCGCGGCTCGCCTTTGAGCAGCGCCTCCTCGCCGAAGCCTGCGCCGGGACCCAGGGTCGCCAGTTTCTCGGGCGCCTGGCCGGTCTCGCTGCGCCACACCTCGGCGCTGCCGGATTCGATCACGTAGAAGAATTCGCCCTTGTCGCCTTGCGTGATCACGTCCTCGCCGGCAGCGACGTCCTGGGGCTGCATGGCCTCCGCGCAGCGGCACAGCGATTCGAAGGACAGCTGCTTGAAGGGCTCGGCCGTGATCAGGCCGGCGACGCATTCGCGCACCCTGTCGTCGAGCGAGGCCAGGCTCTTGGCCTCGTGGCGGCCGGAAAGCACATCGTCGAGGTGCTGACCGTCGATGACCAGGTACACGGAGGGGCGGCTAAGCCGCAGGCTGGCATTGGCGGGAATAGTGTAGAGGATGGCAGGATCGGGCGCGTCCTCCTTGACGCCGAAGGCCGCCACATGCTGGCCGCCGTCGCCCATCTCCAGGCCGCCTTCGAGCAGCACCACCAGGTCACCCTGGCGGGCGGGCACATTGTCGCCGGCAGCTCCGGTGGTGACGCCCGGACGCTCGATCAGGCTGGCGATGGCGTCGTCGGGCAGGTGCGCGAACAGGCGCGCCCGCTTGAGCTTGGATGTGACGGGTTCCATGGGTGCATAGGATAACAGGAAATGGGCGGCGGCAAGATGGGGCTGTCATCCCGGAATTTCGCGGCAAGCGAAATATCCGGGACCCAGGGCGGCGAGGAAAGCGCGTCGTCTGTGACCCTGGGTCCCGGCTCGCCGCTGGCGCGACGGCCGGGATGACAACGTCGGCGCGCCTTGACCCGATCTGGCGCCGGTGCTGTATCGGGATGCCTGCGCAACCGATTCTGCGGAGGGTGCCGCCCAGCCATGACCGATACCGTCCTGATCATCGATTTCGGCAGCCAGGTGACCCAGCTGATCGCGCGCAGGGTGCGCGAGCAGGGCGCCTACTCCGAGATCGTGCCCTTCAACCAGGCGGAAGCGGCACTGGAGCGGCTCAAGCCGAAGGCGGTGATCCTGTCGGGGGGGCCGGCCAGCGTCACCGAGTTTGGTACGCCGCGGGCGCCGGACTGGGTGTTCCAGGCCGGGCTGCCGGTGCTCGGCATCTGCTACGGCGAGCAGGCCATGGTTGCGCAGCTGGGCGGCGGGGTAGAGGGCGGCCATCATCGCGAGTTCGGGCGCGCCGAGTTCAAGGTCACGGCCGATAGCCCGCTGTTCGAGGGCATCTGGGCCAAGGGCGACAGCGATACCGTGTGGATGAGCCATGGCGATCGCGTGACGCAGCTGCCGCCGGGCTTCAAGGTGGTGGGCGTTTCGAAAGGCGCGCCGTTTGCCGCCATCGCCGACGAGAAGCGCAGGCTGTATGCGGTCCAGTTCCACCCCGAGGTGGCGCACACGCCCAGGGGAAGCCAGCTGATCGGCAACTTCGTGCGCCGCATCGCCGGATTGCCGGGCGACTGGAGCATGGTGCACTTCCGCTCGAGCGAGATCGCCAAGATCAGGGCGCAGGTGGGCGAGGGCCGCGTGATCTGCGGGCTGTCCGGCGGGGTCGACAGCGCGGTGGCGGCCAAGCTGATCCACGAGGCCGTCGGCGGCCAGCTCATCTGCATCTTCGTCGACCACGGACTGCTGCGCCAGGGCGAGGCCGGGGAGGTGGCCTCGCTGTTCCGCAGGCATTTCAATATTCCGCTGGTGCAAGTCGATGCGGGCCGGCGGTTCCTGCGCGCGCTGGAGGGCAAGGCGGACCCCGAGGCCAAGCGCAAGGCCATCGGCGCGCTGTTCATCGACGTGTTCGAGGAGGAGGCCAAAAAGCTTGGCGGCGCCGAGTTCCTCGCCCAGGGCACGCTCTACCCGGACGTGATCGAGAGCGTGTCGTTCACCGGCGGGCCGTCGGTGACGATCAAGTCGCACCACAACGTCGGCGGGCTGCCCGAGCGCATGAACCTGAAGCTGGTGGAGCCGCTGCGCGAGCTGTTCAAGGACGAGGTGCGGGCGCTGGGGCGCGAGCTGGGGCTGCCCGAGCAGTTCATCTGGCGGCATCCGTTCCCCGGGCCTGGGCTGGCCATCCGGGTGCTGGGCGAGGTGAGCGAGGAGAAGCTCGGCGTTTTGCGCCAGGCGGATGCCATCTACCTCGACGAGATCCGCAAAGCGGGGCTCTACGACAAGATCTGGCAGGCGTTCGCGGTGCTGCTGCCGGTGCGCACCGTGGGCGTGATGGGGGATGCGCGCACCTACGACCAGGTGTGCGCGCTGCGGGCGGTGACCTCCACCGACGGCATGACAGCGGATTTCTTCCCGTTCCCGCACGAGGTGCTGGGCCGCGCCGCCACCCGCATCATCAACGAGGTCAACGGCATCAACCGCGTGGTCTACGACGTGACCTCCAAGCCGCCGGGGACCATCGAGTGGGAGTAATTTCGTGCAAATCGACCGGAAACAATTGATAGCGGTTTATGCAGACCTGAAGGGTATCGAGCGGGCGGTAGCTGCGGCACGACATGACGTGCTTTCAGTTCAACTGGGAACCGATTTCGATAGCGCAGTGAAAAGGTGTGGGCAGATCTTGTCGGAGGACCTTGCTCGCTACCTTCTACCTAATGCCGCCTTCGTCCGTGGCTATGAAGGTGGAGGCGATTGGCTAAAGAGGGCCGAAGTTGAGAACAAGCTCTACCAGCTGCTTGCCTACCTGGAGCAGGTGCATCATGTTGGCACCGAAATCATGGAGATCGGTAGCATCTATAATTCGATTCGGGATGAAGAATTGAGAGGCCGTTGCGCTGATCTACTTTCTGCGTCTAGCAATTTCGACCGGGTCATCAATCAAGCGACGCAGGTTCTTGAGGACAGGATTCGGAAGAAGTCCGGAGCCGCGGCCGGCCTGGTTGGCGTGACCTTGGTCAATCAGGTCGTGAAGAGTGACCCGCAAGCATCTGTTCTCGCCATAACCAGCGAGGGCAACGTGCAGGAAGGCTACGCCCATATTTTGCGGGGCATCGTAGGCGCCTACCGTAACCCAACCCACCATCAGGTCCTCGATCATATCACGCGAGAGGAGGCGTTGAAGGTTTGCGCATTCATCGATGGCCTACTGAAAGTGGTTGATGGTGCGACGGTAAGAAAGCCCACGCCTTGAGTGCCCATGTTGGGGTCCGCGTTACCGCTTGACCCGACCTACGCCTTGAAAGCGCGTCCATATGGCGCTATGTTGGACAAAACCGCGATATGTTCAACAATAGGCCGCTCAATGCCGAAGATCGTCGCAAAGAAGGAAGTTAGGGGCTCCAGGCGGCGCCAGGCGGAGCGCGCGTCGCGCGTCGCCATGTTCGGGCGCGACAGCCGCACTGGGGAGTTCGCGACAGGCCAGGAACGCTTCGGAAGCGTGATGGAGGCAGCCGAACGATCCGGCCTGCTGAGCGAGAAGAGCAGCCGCATCGCCGGAAGGGTGAGCCCGGCCTTGGTCGAGCAGGCCAAGAAGCGCACCGGCATCGAAGCCGACACCGATCTGATCGAGTTCGCGCTGGCGAACCTCGCCCTCGAAGATACTTTCGCCGAGACCTTCAGGGACGCCCGCGGCAAGGTTGACGCCGAGTTGAAGCTCGGATTCTGAGTTGGCAAGCTTCGACTTCGACGCCGCGGTCCGCTGGGCGAGGTTCGATCCGCGAAAGACATTGAGCCGCCGAGCGGACGCTGAGCTGCCCTTCGTCACCGAAGAGCGCCTTGCCGGTCAGGCGCTGCTGCTCGACACGTGCGTGTACATTGATCAGTTGCAGAACCGATCACCCGACGTCCTCGACCTCCTCGTCGCGACGCGCCAGGTCAATCACTCGACTGTTGCCGTCCAGGAGCTGATGCATACCGTCGGCATCTTGGACCCGAGCGACCGTCGCACGTCGACGGCCGTCGCCGCGATACGCGACATCCTTCGGTCGATGCCACCGCATCGGGTATTCGCGCCGGACGTCGACGTCCTGGGACGCGCCGCGCTGCTCTCGGGAATCATCTGCCGCCTCCAAGGTTACGCGGCAGATCGAAAGCTTCGCGCCTTGCATGACTGTGTCCTCTTTCTGCAAGCACAGAAGCTCGGTCTCACGGTGCTGACCGCCGACATCGGCGATTTCGACGTACTCTTGCAGCTGCTTCGGGTGGGACGAGTCCTCTTCTATCGGCGGAAGTAGCCGCCCCTTGGGTAGAGCGATTCGTCGGCGCTATCGGCGTGTCCGGCGTGACGTCGGCGCAGGACGCCATCGTCGCCATGGCCGGCGCTGCCGCGGCGACGACATAACGGCTTGGCTGGCGTCACCGCCACCAGCGTTGCATTGCAGTTGACGGCACGCGCTTCATCGCGTGCCGTTGGCCGCGGGTCAGCCTTTGAGGCCGCCCATGCGGCAAACCTCCTTCCATTCCTCGGCCGTGACCGGTTGCACCGAAAGGCGCGCCGTTCGCACCAGCGCCATGTTGGCGAGCTTGGGGTTGGCTTTGGCGGCGGCGAGGCTCACCGGCTTTGGCATGTCGCGCACGGCGCGCACGTCGACGCACTTCCAGACGCCCGTCGGGTCCTTGGCATCGGGGTGCGCCAGCGCACACACCTCGACGATGCCGACGATCTCCTTGTCCTCGCCCGTATGATAGAAGAAGCCGAGGTCGCCCAGCTGCATCGCCTTCATGTTGTTGCGGGCGACGAAGTTGCGCACGCCGTCCCACGGCTCGCCCTTCCTGCCGCGCGCCTTCTGCATCTCCCAGGAGTGCGCATCCGGCTCCGTCTTGAACAGCCAGTAGGAGGGCCCGGACTTGGATTTGGTCTCGACACCATCTGAACCTGATTGTGGCTTGGCTTTTCTGGGCATTGCGCCTGACTCCCGCTTCTGGGTCTCGGAAATTCCACCTCATGCCGCCACCGAGCCCGCTAATCCACCCGCGCTAGTGACTCGCGATCAGCGGCGAGAACCGCACACCGATCAGTTCGCGGGTTTGCACTTGACCGTCGTCGCCTTTCTCGACCACGACGAGCTTTTGTTCGTCCTCCACCCCGGCCGGAAGCACCATCTTGCCGCCCGGCTTCAGCTGTTCGAGCAGCCGTTGCGGAACCAGCCTAGGCGCTGCGGTCAAGACGATCTTGTCGAACGGCGCATGCTCGACCCATCCCCGCGACCCATCGCCGATGCGCAACTGCACGTTGCCGTAACCGGCGGAACGAAGCCGCAGCTCCGCCTCCCTGGCCAGCTCCTCCAGGATTTCGATGGAAAAAACCTGCTTCGCCAGTTCCGCCAGGACCGCCGACTGATAGCCAAGTCCGGTGCCGATCTCCAGCACCTTGTCTTGTTCCTCGATCGCCAGCAGGTCGGTCATGAGCGCGACCATGAAGGGCTGCGAGATCGTCTTGCCACTGCCGATCGGCAACGGCAAGTCCTCGTAGGCGAATTCCTGCAGCTCGGCAGGGACGAACCGATGGCGGGGAGCTGTGGCCATCGCCAGCATCACGCGGTCGCTGAGCCGGCTCTTGCCGAGTTCCTCCGCACACAGGTTGGCATGGGCCGCGACGATCGCGACCATCGCCTGGCGGCATCTCAGAAGGTTTTCCTCATCCGTGTCTGACACAACACTTCCTGCGGGATCGACGGTAGGGCCTCGACCAGCGAGCATAATGCCGTTGTTCGATCCGCAGAAGCGCCGACGCGCCTCGCCAGCAAGTGCCGGTTTCGACAACTTTGCGCTCGGACCGTCACCGACCCGTGCGCTGCTTCCTTCAATCGCAAGGCGTAGCTGCAAAGGGTGCAGGCCAGCGCTAGCTAAGCTAGCGCGCTCGTCAGCTCCGACCGTACAACAAACAAGCATTTCTGGGCAGGCGCCCGATCCGCCCTGTCCACCCATACGGCCAGTTTTGCCAGGAGACCGCAATGGCTCCGTCCGCACGTTGCAGCATTGATGCGATTGGGGCAGTCTAGCTTGAGCGTATCGGAGGAAGCGCGGATTCATGGACTCGTGGCCATCAGTCCCACCAGAAGTACCACCAATCATTCGCCATCAACGCCGCCGCGAGCTGGCTGAGCGTTCCCACACCCTGGTCGATGATGTCCTCGCAATAGACATATTGCTCGCGCGCCAGCTCCAGCGCCTCGGCGCGCGTCTGCGGCCTGCGCTTGACCCTCAGGTTCATGGTGTCGAAGCTCAGCCCAACGAGCTCGGCGCCGAAGCGTTCACGCCAGGAGCGCAGGGCCGCGACATGCGATTCAGGCCCGGGGCAGGCATTCCAGCCGCCCCAAAACAGATGCGCCGGAATGGTGGTCCAGTCATCGGTCGGGATCAGAGCAATGTGCACCCTCTCCAGCGGGCGCTTGGACAAGATATCGAACGCTACAGATAGACCCACGGAAGCCGGCGCCTCGTCGGGCCACTCGCCCACCTCTGGCTCTCGTGGACCGTCCTGTTCGAGGTCTCGCAGCATTGCCGCACGCGCGGCTTCTTCCTGAGTCTCGATGAACCTCTTCATGTGCGTGAGGCTGTTCGCGCGCTCCAAGGCCTGCGCCGCCAGCAAATCTTCCGGGTGGCGAATTCGATCTGCGGCGGCCAGGATTTCTGCAACGGTCACCCGCGGCGCGGTGTCGCTGAAGAGGTCCATCAGGGCCCTGATCTCCTCGTCCTCTCCCAGGACGACGGCAGAGCCGCGGCCGGCAGCATGCAGCTGCTCCCATTGCGCAAGGGCCCGATCGCCGGCCACCTCCACCCGCTCGAACGGGAAGCTCGCGATCGCCCGCTCACGGGCCCTGCGCCGCGTTTCCTCCGGAGTCGGCTCATCAGCCATGCTGAACTCCCTCGCGCGCGTTGGGCGTAGGGTGTGTCGACCCCGTCGAAAGCCGGGGGATAACACAACACAGCGGGCTGGCAACGGAGCTTTTGTCGCGTCGGGTCGGCGCTGCGCTTGACCCGACCTACTCCGCCGCCTTCCTGGCCCCGCCGATCGCCGCGTTGAGCGCCGGCAGCACCTTCTCGGCCGTCAGCACCATCGAGCGTCGCCCCAGATCGCGGTCGAGCCAGTCCTTGCCCGCGTAGAGCAGCGTGCCGAAGTCGCCCACCTCGTCGCGGAAGGCCAGCAGCTTGTCGGCCACCCGCTTGGGCGAGCCCCAGATCACCAGCTTGTCGGTGACGCTGTCGAGTGTCACGGCGTCGTCTGGGGTCTCGCGCGTCTCCTTGAAGGCTTCGGCGCGGCCGGCCATTTTCAGCTTGGTCAGCAGGTTGTTGTAGTAGAGCCGGTACGGACTGTTTGGCGCCGTCACATAGTCGCGGGCTTTCCGGTCGTCGTCGGCGACGAAGATCGAGCGCGCCACGCGCCAATTGGCGGGATCCGCCGGCCGGCCGGCCTTCTCGCAGCCTTCCACGTACTTGGGCCAGTGGCTCTTGACCCACACAGGCATCAGGAAGTTGGCCGAGATCGGTTCCCAGCCGCGCGAGGCAGCCTCGGTCACGCCCTTGGAGAACGGCGCTACCACCGTCACCACGATGGGCGGATGCGGCTTCTGCAGCGGCTTGGCCAGCAGGCCCTGGCCGATGTCGGGCATCAAGGTGCGCTCGGTCGAGATAGTCCAGTACTTGCCCTTGATGTTGTAAGGCGCCTCGCCCGCCCAGATGGCCAGCACCTGGTTGATGGCCTCGACGAACATCTCGTTGCGGTTGGCGTTGAGGTTGCCGAACACCTCGGCGTCGGAGAGCAGCCCTCCCGGCGAGATGCCGAAGATGAAGCGCCCATCGAGCAGATGGTCCAGCATGGCGATGTTGGCGGCGGTGGCGGCCGGATGCGCATTCGGCATGTTGATGGTGCCGGTGCCGAGCTTGATGCGCTTGGTCGCCTCGATCAGCGTGGCGATGAAGGTGATGCAGGACGTGATGTTCTCGGCCTTGTCCGTCACGTGCTCGCCGACGTAGCCCTCGACGAAGCCGAGCTCGTCGGCCAGAATGAAGGCCTCCCGGTCTTCCCGAAGCGATTGCCGCCAATCCTTGTCCACAGGATGGATCGGCATGGTGAAAAAGCCGAGATTCATGACTGCCCTCTACTTGATCGCCTGCGGATTGATGGGCGAGCCGGTGGCGCCAGGAATGACGAGCGGCGCGCCGCAGAAGAAGAACTCGTAGACCCTGTCCTGCGCACAGTCCTCGGCCAGCTCCTTCAGGTTGAAGATCTCACCCATGTAGAGCCCCATGGCCGGAATCACCACCCAGTGCCAAGGCTGGTTCACGTCCGTGGTCTCATTGGGCCGCACCTCGACGCCCCAGGTGTCGGAGCACACGCCGGCCACCTGCTTCTCGTGCAGCCAGTAGCAGCTCTCGAACTTGAGGCCGGGCGCATCGCCACCGGCGTAGCCGCCCCACTCGCCGCGCTTGTTGCAGGCCTCCATCTGGCCGGTGCGCACGAGCACGAAGTCGCCCTTGCGGATCTCGACCTTCTGCGCCGCCGCACAGGCATCCAGCTCGTCGTTGGAGATGCCGTAGCCGTCCTGGAGCGTCTCGACACCCTCGAAGCGGGCAATGTCGAGCAGCACGCCGCGGCCAACGAGCTTGTCCTTGGCGTGCTCGATGCCGAGCTTGGAGAGCCCGTTGCTGTCGACGGCGCTGGCGTGGTGCCCGTTGTACATCTTGTCGTGGTAGAAAATGTGCCCAAGCGAGTCCCAATGCGTGGCCGACTGGATCGGCATATTGAGCGCATCGTCGGCGTACAGCAGCCGCTCCTGCCGGCCGGCCAGCGCATCGGTGCCGGTGGCCAGCATGGTGTGGATCGGGTTCCAGCGCTTGCCGAACAGTCCGCGCTGCGGCCCGCTCGGTCCCAGCGGAATGCCGAGCGCGAAAGTCTTGCCGCGTTTGATCAGCTTGGCGGCGGCGACTACGTCCTGCGGCGTGACGTTGTTGAGAGTGCCGATCTGGTCGTCCTTGCCCCAGCGCCCCCAGTTGGAGAGCGCCTTGAAGGCTTCATCCACGGCCTGCTTGGAAACCTCGATGTTTCGGCTGCTCGATTTCGTGGCCTCTGCCATGGCTTCGCCCCACAGGTGCTATTCAGACGCTCGGCGCCCGGCTTGCTGCATCTTGCCCCAGATGTAGCAGGCATTGCCAGAGACGGCGAATTGGGGTTCCATGACAAGAACTAATCACGCGCATTATCGGCCGCGCTGATCGCGATCATGACCTTAGGAGATGCGCCTTCATGGCCTCCCTGCAAACGGCAGAAAAGACATCCGCCACCGCCACTCCGCGCGCGCATTGGCCGCTCGAGCTGCAGCAGGAGCTGGAGGACAATCGCTTCAATCCGATTGTCGGCAGCGTCCTGGTTTCCGAGACGGACAGGGTGCGCGTCTGGCACCTCACGATACTGGCCGGCAAGCGCTGCACCTTCCATCGCCACGTTCTCGACTATTTCTGGACCTGCCATTCGCATGGGCGGGCGCGCGGCTACTTCGAGGACGGTAGCATCACGGAGACGGTGCACTTCCCCGGCGACACGCGCCATCTCTCCTATGGTCCCGGCGAGTATCTGCTGCACAGCGTGGAGAACATCGGCAACACCGATCTCCTCTTCACCACGGTGGAGTTCCTGCAGAGCGCCAATCCGCCTCTGCCGGTGCCGGACGGCGTGCGGCTGAAGTCCGCGGAGTAGGTCAGAATGAGGATGACGTGCCACCGCAGACCATAGTAGCCGACTCAAGAGAGGCGTATGAACGCCTCATCGAGGACGAGACCGTCGAGATCGAGCTCTTGTCCCAGGCTGCCGAAGACGCCTGTTGCAAGGCGCATTGGCGGTTCCACGGTCGAATATGTGACGTCATGGGGGTCACAGACGGCTACGAGAGAGCCGACGGCCTCGTGTACTTCACCGGGGATTGGTGGCCCAATCAAACCGAGCATTTCGCGGTTGACGCTACCGCGTTCGGTCCAGCGCAAGTGAAGGCTCTCAGGGCGCTGCTCCAGGGGGAATTCGAAGATTGGAGGATCACGGTCAATATCTATCGTGATTTCAAGAACAAAGAGCCTGAGCACGTAGGCGGCTTGTGCATCTACGCAATGCGAATTCTTGTGCAACGAGACGCTCTCCAATTTGTGGAGTGGTCATCGCCGAATTCGAGAGGAGCCTAGGCGTACCCCGCTGAATGGCGACACCTGAGCTCCGGCTATCCGCCGTCGCGGCGCATGCCCGCTTGTGAGCACGCAACTTCAGTCCGGGCTTGTTTGCCGGCGAAGTGCCCCCGCGCGCACCTGGGCGCCCTGCTGCTGGCGTGGGTAGGGCTGGAAGGTGTGCTCCTCGGCGAACAGCGCATCGATATACTTCCGATGCAGAAAGATCTTGTCGCGCCCGACCTTCTCTTCCTCCAGGATGCCAAGCCGCACAAGCTCCTTGAGATAGGCTGACGCCGTGTGACGGGCCGCAATTTTTGTCTCGACGAGATTGGCAATGCGGCAGTAGGGCTGTGTGAAGATCTGCTCAATCACGGCATGCGGCATCTTCGGCGCCACAGCGCGTATGTAGTGCGTCGTCTCATCCATAAGCGCTCGGATCGCCCTAATCTTCTGCGTTGTCCACACGGAGGTTTCCTCCACGCCGCCGAGAACGTAGAGAATCCAGGGCTCCCACTGCTGCTGGAAGGTCACCTCGCCAAGCCGGCGATAGTACTCGCCGCGAGTCTTGAGGATGTAGCGGCTGAGATAGAGCGTTGGCAGGTCGAGCAGCCCATCCTGCATCAAGCTCAGAATGTTCAGGATGCGCCCCGTGCGTCCGTTGCCGTCCGGAAACGGGTGGATGGCTTCGAACTGGTAATGCAGGACCGCCACGCGGACGAGCGGGTCGAGGTCGGGGCTTTCGTGAGCAAAGCGTTCCCAGTTCGCCAGCAGCTCGCGCAGGCGCGCCTCGCCCTCGGGAGGCGTGTAGATCACCTCGCCGGTGTGGCTGTTGGCTAGCGTGGTGCCGGGCGTGCGGCGGACATCGAGATCGATGCCCGCGATCGCCCGGCAGACTTCCACCGCGATCCTGGTTGAGAGCGGCCGGGTCCGGATGGCCTCGATTGCGGTATAGAGCGCATTGCGGTAGCGGGCGGCTTCCTTGGTTGCGGGCGCCGCCTCGTGCCCCCCAAGGCTTGCCTCGCGAAACAGGGCATCGTTGGTCGTAACGATGTTTTCGACTGCCGAGCTGTCCCTCGCCTCCAGGTTCGGGATCGCGTGCACGAGAACGGACTGGTCGGGGATAAGGCGGCCGGCCAGACGCAGCTCCGCAAGCGCCGTGCGGGCCGTGACGCATTTTTTGAGCACCGCCCGCGTCTCGATTTCCGCGCTCGGCGGGAGGAACGGCAGATCATTGTAGGGGCGGGCTGGATTCGGCACGAGTAGCGCGGTCTTCATGTGGCGAAAGATTCTCTTTTTGTCTCCATATTGCTCCAGATATGGTCAAAGGACGTCCATGTCAACCTGCATATGGCGAGAAAATTCGAATTCATCGCCATGTTGTGCTGGATATGGCGATCCCTTCGCCATATCGAGGGGCATATGTCGGCAAAATCGCATTTTGTCGACATATCGGTCATTCACAAAGCCACACGACACCCCCTTGCTCTCGGCAAGCCTGCCCGCCCCAACCTGCATCGCCTATCCCCGTCCTTGACCGCTTCAGGTCGCATCGTTCATTAACCACCCGCCCCGGCAAACCCATGAGAGACCCGGCCCATGGCAAGCGAACGCTACAACGCGCCCGTGCGTGAGAAGCACTGGCAGAAGGTGTGGGAGGAGCGCGGCACCTTCCGCACGACCGACGGCGGCAAGCGGCCGAAGTGCTACGTGCTCGAGATGTTCCCTTATCCGTCGGGGCGCATCCATGTCGGCCACTCGCGCAACTACAGCATGGGCGACGTGCTGGCGCGCTACAAGCGCGCCAAGGGCTTCAACGTGCTGCATCCGATGGGCTGGGACGCTTTCGGGCTGCCCGCCGAGAACGCGGCCCTGGAGCGCGGCATGCACCCCGCCACATGGACGGCCCAGAACATCGCGACCATGAAAGGCCAGCTCAAGTCGATGGGCGTGGCGATCGATTGGAGCCGCGAATTCGCCACCTGCGATCCTGGCTACTACAAGCACCAGCAGAAGCTCTTTCTGGATTTTCTGAGGAAGGGTCTGGCCTATCGCAAGTCGTCGAAAGTCAACTGGGACCCTGTCGAGCACACGGTGCTTGCCAACGAGCAGGTGGTCGACGGCCTGGGCTGGCGTTCCGGCGCCCCGGTCGAGCAGCGCGAGCTCACGCAGTGGTTCTTGAAGATCACCAAGTACTCGGACGACCTGCTGGATGCGCTTTCGGGTCTCGACAAGTGGCCGGAGAAGGTGCGCCTGATGCAGGTGAACTGGATCGGCCGCTCCGAAGGCCTGCTGGTGCGCTGGGCGCTAGCGCCCAAGACCGCGCCCAAGGGCCACAAGGAGCTGGAGGTCTACACCACCCGGCCCGACACGTTGTTCGGCGCCTCATTCATGGCGATTGCGCCCGACCATCCGCTTGCCAGGGCCGCTTCCGCGATCAATCCGCAGCTCGCGGAGTTCTGCGATGAATGCCGGCGCATGGGCACATCGGTTGCCGCGCTGGAGACGGCCGAGAAGAAGGGCTTCGACACCGGCATCAAGGTGATACATCCCTTCGATCCCGATTGGCAGCTGCCAGTCTACGTCGCCAATTTCATCCTGATGGACTATGGCACGGGCGCCATCTTCGGCTGTCCTTCCGGCGATCAGCGCGACCTCGAGTTCGCGCGTAAATACGGCCTGCCCGTCGTTCCCGTCGTGATGCCCAAGGGGGCGGACGCAGCCACCTTCGCCATCACCGACACGAGCTATGTCGACGACGGCGTGATGATCAACTCGCGCTTTCTGGACGGCCTCGACACCAAGGCGGCGTTCGATGAGGTGGCGAGGCGCCTCGAGAACGAGAAGCTCGGGCGCAAGCCGGTCGCCAGGCGCAAGGTCAACTATCGCCTGCGCGACTGGGGCATTTCGCGCCAGCGCTACTGGGGCTGCCCGATTCCTGTGGTCCATTGCGAGGCGTGTGGCGTCGTGCCGGTGCCCGACGACCAGCTCCCGGTCACGCTGCCCGAGGATGCGACGTTCGACGTGCCCGGCAACCCGCTCGACCGGCACCCGACCTGGAAGCAGGTCGACTGTCCGGCGTGCGGGAAGCCCGCGCGGCGCGAGACGGACACCATGGACACATTCGTCGACAGCTCCTGGTACTTCGTGCGCTTCACAGCGCCCAACGCCACAGCGCCGGTCGACGCCAAGGCCGCCAACTACTGGATGCCCGTCGACCAGTACATCGGCGGCATCGAGCACGCCATCCTGCACCTGCTCTACTCCCGCTTCTTCACGCGCGCGATGGGTGCCAGCGGCCATCTCGAGAAGGGGATGAAAGAGCCGTTCGCTGCCCTCTTCACCCAGGGCATGGTCGTGCACGAGACCTATCGGGGCCGCAACGGACAATGGCTGCTGCCGTCCGAGGTGCGCATCGAGGGCGAAGGCGAAGCCCGCAGGGCGTCCGACGCGGCGACGGGCGCCCCGGTCGAGATCGGCTCGGTCGAAAAGATGTCGAAGTCGAGAAAGAACACTGTCGATCTGGACGAATTTATCGACCAATTCGGCGCCGACACGGCGCGCTGGTTCGTGCTCTCCGACAGCCCGCCCGAGCGCGACGTGATCTACACCGACGTCGGCGTCCAGGGCGCCCGGCGCTTCGTGCAGCGGGTCTGGCGGCTCGTGGACGACTGTGCGGCGGCGGGAAAGGGGGCGCCGAGGCCTCAGGGCTTCGGACCGGAGGCGGACGGGCTGCGGCGAGCAGCGCACAAGGCTCTGAACAGCGTTAGCCAAAATATCGAGGGACTGCGTTTCAATGTGGCCGTGGCACAGATCTACGAGTTCACCAACAGGTTGCAGGCCGCAGGGGCTCCCGACGGTGAGGGCATGGACTGGGCGCTGCGGGAGGCCACCGAACGGCTGGTGCAGATGATCGGCCCGTTCATGCCGCACTTGGCCGAGGAGTGCTGGGCGCGGCTCGGTTACAACACCCTGTTGGCCGATCAGCCTTGGCCCGAGACCGAACGGGCCTTGCTCGTTGACGATCAGATTACGATTGCCGTACAGGTAAATGGCAAGAGGCGAGATGAACTTACAGTCGCCCGTACTGCGACCAAGGCCGAGATCGAAGCGGCGGCGCTCAAGCTGGACAGCGTCGCGAGGGCTTTGGAGGGAAGGTCGGTGACGAGGGTTATCGTAGTTCCGCAGAGGATTGTTAATGTCGTCGCATGACAGCGGGCCGGTCTGCGCGTTCGGGCGGCGTCGACACGTGCCGTTTGGCCTTGCGCTTGTTGTCGCTGCGGCTCTGACTGCCTGCGGCGATGCCGGGTTCCGGCCGCTCTACGCGCCGACGGCGCTGGGCGCCGAGGTCGGCGAGAAGATGAAGGGGGTTGATTTTGCGCCGATCCCGGGCCGGGTGGGGCAGCGCATCCGCAATGAGATGATCTTCCAGAGCACGGGGGGAGGGAACCCCCTGCCGCCGCAATACCGGTTCGAGGTGGTGCTGCAGGAGAACGTAACCTCGACTTTGGTCAAAATCACCGGCGAGGCGGCCAATGCGGTCTATTCCGTTCAGGCGTCGTTCCGGCTGATCGACACCAGGGACAAGAAGGTGGTGTTCCAGGGCGCCAGCCACGCACGCGCCAGCTTCGAGCGTTTCGAGTCGATCTATTCCAACGTCCGCGCCCGCGAGGATGCCGAGAACCGGGCCGCGCGTACGGTTGCGGAAGACCTCAAGTCGCGGCTCGCGGCCTACCTGTCGCGTCCGACGTGACGGCTGGTTGGGCTGAGCGCGTCGCCCGCTCCTGAAGTCGTCCGTGAAGTAATCGCAAGGCGTTGACGGCGTTGGCATAAGGCCGGTTTGGGGCGTTGCAGGTTTGCCGGATTTTCCGCATTGAGGCGGGAAAAGCTTGCAAATCGTG
>Ga0247727_10004682_pt1 | contig 28774 bp, 22 predicted proteins | sample WisWelCaveWW1625_FD_202498 | JGI IMG/M metagenome (GOLD analysis project Ga0247727, IMG submission 202498) | Biofilm microbial communities from Wishing Well Cave, Virginia, United States - WW16-25 | ecosystem: Environmental > Aquatic > Deep subsurface > Groundwater > Cave microbial mat | place...
GCCGACGGCGCGCCGCCGGGCGCATTCACGCTCGCCCTCGAGCGCGCGGTCAGCGCTGCGGGGGGTGACCCGGTGCTGCGGCTGGGCGAGCTCATCTCGGCCGAGCCGGTGTCCGAGGTCCGACCCCTCTCGACGACGACGGCCCGCCGAGGCGCCATCCTCGAGACGCTCGTCATCGGCGCGCCGGAGGCCGTGCTCGCGCTGGCCGGCGGATCGGGCGCCATCGACCGTAGCGCGTGGCACGCGGCGATCGACGCCGGTGCGAGGGTCGGCGGACGGCTGCTCGGCCTGGCTCGGCGCGACGGCGATGGGCCGTGGGCGATGCGCGCCCTCGTGGCGTTCGCCGACCCGCTCCGGGACGGCATCGGCGACGCCCTCGCTGAGGCGCGCGGTGCTGGGATCCAGGCGATCGTCGTGACCGGCGACCACCCGGAGACGGCCGCCGCCGTCGCCCGGGCGGCCGGCCTGGGCGGTGAGCGGATCGTCGGCGGGGCGGAGCTGGACGGATGGGACGACGAGCGGCTCGGCGCCGAGCTCGCCGACCTCCACGTCGTCTCCCGCTCGACGCCGGAGCAGAAGCGCCGGCTCGTCCGCCTCGCGCGAGAGCGAGGCCGGGTGGTGGCGGTGACCGGAGATGGGGTGAACGACGCGCCGGCGCTTCACGGCGCCGACGTCGCGGTGGCGATGGGCTCGGGCACCGCGGTCGCCAAGGAGGCGGCCGACCTCGTCCTCGGCGACGACTCGTTCATGACGCTCATGTACGGCCTCCGGGAGGGTCGGCGGATCGTCGACAACGTCCAGAAGGGGCTCGTGTTCCTGGTCTCGACCCACGTCGCGTTCCTGGGCTTCATCCTCGTCGCGACCCTCGCCGGTCACGGCCAGCCGCTGCTGCCGCTCCAGATCCTGTGGATGGAGCTGTTCATCGACGTCTCGACGTCCGTCGCCTTCGAGCGCGAGCCGGCCGAGCCGGACCTGATGCGCCGCCGCCCGCGCTCGCCGGGCGCGCCGCTCCTGCCGGCCGGTCTGCTCGCCCGGATCGGCCTCGCCGGGACCGTCTCGGCCCTCGCCGCGCTGTGGCTGATGGAGACGCACGGCGGGAGCCCGGAGCACGCCCGCTGGCTGGCCTACAGCGCGCTCGTCTGCGGCCAGGTCGTCCGGGCGTATGCGAACCGAAGTCTCCGGACGCCGCTGCGGCGGCTCGCGCCGAACGGCGCCCTGGCGGCGATGGGCGTCGCGGTGGTCGCCACCCAGGCGGCGATCCCGTTCATCCCCGGCGTCGCCGAGGCGTTCCACGCGACGCCGCTCGACGCCATCGACTGGCTGCTCGTGGCCGTGGTGGCGCTCGCTCCGGCGATCGTCGCCGAGACCGTCCGGACGCTTCGCCGAGTCAGCTGGGTCGCCTGACCGGAGCGGGACCATCGGGTCACGGGACGGGGCCGCCGGCCGGGGCTATCCTCGGCCGCGATGTCCCTCGTCATCGACGGCCTCCGCAAGCGCTTCCGCGACGTCGTCGCCCTCGACGGGCTGACCCTGTCCGCTCCGAGAGGTCACATCTTCGGCTTCCTCGGCGCGAACGGGGCCGGCAAGACGACGACGATGCGGATCGCACTGGGTGTGCTCCGCGCGGACGCCGGGTCGATCCGCTGGGACGGCGTCCCCCATGAGGCGCTCCGCCGCTCGACATGGGGCTACCTGCCCGAGGAACGCGGCCTGTATCCGCGGATGACGGTCGGGGAGCAGCTCGTCTACTTCGCCGGGCTGTACGGCCTGCCCCGCGACCTGGCGGCCCGCGAGGCGCTCGCCTGGCTGACCCGCTTCCGCGTGCCGGAGTTCGCCGAGCGACGCGCCGAGGAGCTATCCAAGGGCAACCAGCAGAAGGTCCAGTTCCTGGCCGCCGTGCTGCACGACCCCGAGGTGCTTCTGCTCGACGAACCGTTCACCGGCCTCGACCCGGTGAACGTCGCGCTGCTCCGCGAGGCGCTCCTCGAGCTGCGCGACCGGGGCAAGACGATCGTCCTCTCGACGCACCAGATGGAGACGGTCGAGGCGATGTGCGAATCGGTCGCCATCGTCGACCGCGGCCGCGTCGTCGTCGGCGGCACGCTGGCCGAGGTCAAGCGCTCGACCGGCCGGCGTATGGTCGTCCTGTCCGTCGAGGGCGACCACCGACTGTCGTGGCTGGCAGGCGTCCCGGGCGCCCGCGTGCTCCGGCCGGGCATCGAGCGTGCGGAGATCGAGCTCGACGCCGGCACCGAGCCGGACGCCGTGCTTGCCGCGGCCCTCGCCGCTGGGGCGCGGATCCTCCACTTCGAGGTCGCCGACCCGTCGCTCGAGCAGGTCTTCATCGACCGGGTCGGCCACCCGCCCGGCGAGGACGCGACGCTCGCCGAACCGAGCCTCGCGGAGGACGCGGCGTGAGCCGCTCGATCCTGCCGGCCGGCTTCCGGCGCCGGGATCCGCTGCTGCCGAACACCTGGACGGTCGCCAGGCGGGAGTACCTCGAGCGAGTCCGGAGCCGGCTGTTCCACCTCTCGACGCTACTGCTCGCGACGCTGGCGATCCTCGTCGCGCTTGCCCCGCTGTTCGTGCGGCTCGTCGATCGGGGCCGGACGACGACGATCGCGGTCGCCGCCGCCGAACCGGCCCTGGCGCGCCGCGCGATCGACGTCATGTCCGGCGTCCTCAATGCCACGACGGCCGGCGAGACCGGCCGCGCCGACCCGTATCTATTCATCGAGGTGCCCGCGGCGACGGACCTCGCGGCGGAGGTCGCCGACGGGGAGTACGAGGGTGCGCTCCGTGTCGTCCGCGACGCCTCCGGCCGCATCGACTTCACGTTCCTCACCGGCGAGGGCATCGGCGCCGACCGCGCGCAGCTCGTCGGCGTCGGCACGCTGGCCGTGGCTATCCTCGACTGGACGGCCGCGAACGACGTCGGCGGCGGTCCCGCGTTCCAGATGCCGCGGCTGGACGTCGTCGCGGCGGCAGGCCCGTCGGCCGGCGGGGCGCCGCTCGCCGGCGCCGAGTTCGCCGGCCGACGGATCATCGGCATCGTCTTCGTCGTGCTCATCTTCATCACGCTCGTCATCTACGGGATGTGGGTCGCCGCGGGGGTGGTCGCGGAGAAGACGAGCCGGGTCATGGAGCTGCTCATCAGCGCCGCGTCGCCGCGCCAGCTCGTCGTCGGCAAGGTCGTCGGCATCGGCCTGGCCGGGCTCACCCAGTACGTCGGCATCCTCGTGCCGGCGCTCCTCGCCCTGCTCGTCGAGGACCGCCTGGCGGCGCTCATCCTCGGCCCGGGGGCGAACCTCTCGGTGTCGCTGGCCGCGCTGAGCCCGGCGCTGCTCGGCGCGTACGCGCTGTTCTTCGTGCTCGGCTTCACGCTGTACGCGCTGTTCTACGCCGCGGCCGGCTCGCTCGTCTCGCGCCAGGAGGACCTCCAGGTCCTGGCGCTGCCGCTCAGCCTCGTGGCGATCGCCGGCTACCTGGTCGCGGTGCTCGCCCTCTCGGGCGGCACGACGACGCTCATCCGGTTCGCCTCGTACGTGCCGTTCTGGAGCCCGTTCGTGATGCTCACCCGGCTGACGGTCGGCCGGGTCGAGCCGTGGGAGCTCGCCCTCGCGTACGGCCTCCTCGTCGCGGCGATCGCGGTCGTGCTCGTCATCGCCATCCGCGTCTACGCCGCCGGCGTCCTGCTGTACGGCCAGCGACCCGGGCTGCGCGCCATCGTCGGCGCGATCGTCCGGCCGGCCTGAGCGGGGGGTCGACGCGCGAGCGCGGCCGGCGGACCTGCGCGGCCGGCGGACCTGCCCGGCCGGCCCTGATCGTCAGACCGGCTCGTCGAGCCCGAGCGGCAGCCGCCGGATGAGCGCGAGGACCGGTGCGTTCGCGGGCCCGGCGTCCGGCGTCGTCGACTCGACGGCGGTCGGCTCTTCTGGTTCCGCCGCCTCGCCATCCGCCGTCGCCGCCGAGGCGGCGATGAACCGCCACAGCCGGCTCCGCGTGCCCGGCAGGTACGGCCCGTTGCGGGCGCGGGCCATCGTCCCGGCGAGTCCCTGGGCGACGACCGCGGCATGGAGCGCCCGGCCCTCCGTCTGGATGGCCGGCACGGCGACGACCTCGTCGCCCGGACGGAGCACGCGGCGCAGCGCCTCGCGGCGTCGCTCGAGCGGGAGCGTGAGCAGCGCGCGCCCGTCGAGGTCCAGGATGTCGAACGCGAGGTAGGCGATCGAGCGAGCCGGCCGACCGCCGAGCCGTGCCTCCAGGGCGGGCCCGTCCGTGCGGCCCCTCGCATCGACGACGACGAGCTCACCGTCGAGGACGGCGGATCGCGCCGCGACCCGGGCCGCCAACCCGGCCAGCTCCGCCGGGACGGGTTCGATCGCCGCCCCGTCGAGCCCGATCAGCCGGACATCCCCGGAGCCCGGCCGTTCCCCCGGGCCGATCACGGCGAGCGCCCGGACGCCGCCCCACGACGGCTCGAAGAGGTGGTCCGCGGCGTCGAACGGCGCGGCCGCGGTCCGCGCCAGCATCGGTCGCAGCGTCGTCGGCGGGTTCGGCAGCTCCGCGTCGAGCCGAAGCGAGAGCTGGTCGGTCATCGCCTCTCGATGGTATCCCCTTGCCCGGGGAGGACCCGTGAGGTGCTCGCTGCACGCCTCATGGTCATCCTGGCGGCTGGCGGGGCGCTGCGGACGCGACGGACGCCACCAAGGGTCGGGATGTGGCGGAAGGGCGCGGCTTAGAGCCCTCGTCGCACGCCTGATGTGCGCGCGGGACCGCAAGGTCGGGCGACTCCCGTCGGTCCCACCACAGGCTGGGCGCCGGGCGTAGCGTTGCCTCCGGATCGCACATGAGACGATCACGCGATGACAGAACGGGCTTCGACGACCGGCCGCCGGACGCGTCACGGACTGCCCGGGACGGCCCGGGACGGCGCGGAGACGCGGTGTATCCTCGCGCTCCCATGACCGCCACCCGCCAGCCCGGCACGCTCTCCCGCGAGCGCGCCGGCGAGCTGGTCCGCGCGTGGGCGGACGGCCGCCCGGGCCCGCTCGGAAGCGTCCTCGGCCGCGTGACCGCGGTCGACCAGGTCGGCGTCGAACAGCGCGTCGATGCCCTGAAGCGCCGCTCGATCAAGAAGGCGTCCAAGCTGTGGGCGCTCGACCTGGCGATCCGGATGATGGATCTCACGACCCTCGAGGGGAAGGACACTCCGGGCAAGATCCGAGCGCTTTGCGCGAAGGCGATGCGGCCCCAGCCAGGCGATCCGACGATCCCGCCGGTCGCCGCGCTGTGCGTCTACCCGACGCTCATCGCCGACGCCAAGGACGCCCTCCGTGGCTCGACCGTCAAGGTCGCCAGCGTCGCCACGGCGTTCCCGTCCGGCCAGACGTTCCGCGACCTAAAGGTTGCCGAGGTGCGGGCCGCCGTGGCGGCCGGGGCCGACGAGGTCGACATGGTCATCGACCGCGGTGCGTTCCTGGCGGGCGACTACGGCGCCGTGTTCGATGAGATCGTCGAGGTCAAGGCGGCCTGCGGCGTCGCGCAGCTCAAGGTCATCCTCGAGACCGGCGAGCTGGAGACGTACGACAACGTCCGCCGGGCGAGCATCCTGGCGATGGCCGCCGGGGCCGACTTCATCAAGACCTCGACCGGGAAGGTTGTCCCGGCGGCGACGCTGCCGGTGACGCTCGTGATGCTGGAGGCGATCCGCGACTTCGAGAAGGCGACCGGCCGGGCGGTCGGAATGAAGCCGGCCGGCGGGATCCGGACGGCCAAGGAAGCCATCGCGTACCTCGTCGTCCTGTACGAGACGCTCGGGCCGCGCTGGATGACGCCCGACCGGTTCCGCTTCGGCGCGTCGTCGCTCCTCAACGACGTGCTCATGCAGATCGAGAAGGAGCGGACCGGCCGCTACCAAGGTCCGGACCACTTCACGATCGATTGAACGCCCCGCCGCCGGCCTGGGCGCGTGCCGGTGTGCCGACGCACCGGTGCAGCGGAACCGGGTGAAGGGCCGCTCCGTCCCCGGGCCATGAACCGACGATCTCGACGCCGCGCCCTGACCGGCCTGCTTGCGATGGCCACCGCCGCCGTCCTGCTGGCCGGGTGCGCCCCCACGGGCCCGAGCCCGAAGCCCTCGCCGACACCTGGACCGACGCCGACTCCCGGTCCGAGTGGCGCTCCGCCAACGGTCGCCGAGCTCAAGTACGCGATCGTCGATCGCTTCGGCGCGCTGTGGTACTGCGATCCGGATTTCTACCCGATCCAGCGCGAGGATGAGCAGAAGCTCGCCATCGAGCGCTTCGGCGAGGTGCAGGCTGACGCCGAGGCGTTCGCGGCGATCCTTACCCACCTCGAGCTCAACGTCGCCGGCGACGGCTTCACGGACGCGCAGAAGCTCGCGATTTACCGTGAGTGGAAGATCCTCAACGCTGTCGCGCTCGACCCGATCGGCAATGACCGCTACCGCTTCGACTACCTCGCGCAGCCCGCGGCCGGCGCCGCCGAGGGGACCCGGACGGCGGGCACGATCGCCACGGACGGGACCATCACGATCGAGCAGCAGGCGCCCTCCGGTGAGCCGATGTGCCCGATCTGCCTCGCCCGCGGGACGCTGATCGAGACTCCGGACGGGCCGATCTCGGTCGAGCGGCTGCGGATCGGCGACCCGATCTGGACGCTCGACGCCGACGGTCGCCGGGTTCGCGGCACCGTCGTCGCGATCGGCAGCACGGTCGCACCAACGAACCACGAGGTCGTTCGGATCGTCCTGGCCGACGGCCGCACGATCACCGCCTCGCCCGGCCACCCCCTCGTCGATGGTCGCCAGCTCGGCGACCTGCGGGCGGGGGACGTCGTCTCAGGCTCGACGGTCTCGACCATCGACCGGTTCGCGTACCGGGGCGGCGAAACGTTCGATGTCCTCGCCTCCGGCTCGACCGGCGCCTACCTCGTCGACGGCATCGCGCTCGGCAGCACGCTCCGCCCGTAGGGCGAAGCACCTCGAAGGGCGTCGTCGACGATGCCCACGCGGGCGAGGCGCGCGATCTGTGCTCGCGAGAACCAGCCGAACGCGTCGGTCGAGCCGTCGACCTCGCCGCGCTCGACGCCGCCGGTGACGTCGACCGGATAGACGAAGCGGACATGGTGGTAGCGGACCGGGCCATCGGGTCGCTTCCAGGTCCCCGTGTCCGACACGACGCGGACCGGGCCGCTGATCCGGCCCTCGAGGCCCGTCTCCTCCTCGAGCTCGCGGATCAGACCCGCCTCCGGCTCCTCGCCGAACTCGAGGCCGCCGCCGGGCAGCGTCCACTTCCCGGCCGCAGGGTAGCCGGGCGCGATCCGACACAACAGGAAGCGGCCGTCGCGCCGGATGACGGCGTACGCGGCGAGGCGGGTGACGCGCGGCTGGTCGTCCGTCATCCGCCGGTCGCCGAGGACGCCGGCTCGACCTCGTCGAGGTCCGGCCCCGGGGCCGCGCCGAGGTCGAGATCGGGCGCCTCGGAAACGATGCTGACGCCGCCGAACGCCGCCCAGCCGTCGATGACGAGCGTCGGCCCGCTCGGTTCGGCCGTCGCATCCCGGGTGTCACCGACGCCGCCGAAGATCGCCGTGACGCGTGGCTCGACCGGCCACGTCGGCGGGACGACGATCCGCGCTCCACCGAAGAGTGCCCGGACCTCGAGCCGGCCGCCGTCCTCATGAAGCGTCGCGCCCCGCAGGTCCAGCGTCCCGCCGCCGAACCAGCCGAGGATCGTGCCGCCACGGAACGCCGTCGCGCGGCTGGCGAGCTCGAAGCCGTTCATGATGCCGACGAGATCGACGGTGTCGTCGTCCGGCTCGCCGCGCGAAACGAGGCGCCGTCGTGCGACGAGCGCGGCCACGAACATCGCGATCCAGGCGACGGCCAGGATCCGCAGGATCGTCTTCATCCCGTGCCTCCTCTCGCTCGGGACGCCGGTTCAGCGAACGCTATGATGCCTCGTGTGACGAGCGACACGAAGGCCCTCCGGCCGTGGACGGGCGACCGCGCGGCCGCCGGCTGGGGCCTCGGCGACGGGGAGGCGATCCCGTGGGAATACGCACCGGCCCCGGAAGCGCGCGACATCGTCAGCGTCAAGGACCGCTACGGCCTGTTCATCGACGGGCGCGAGGTGCCGGCCTCCGACGGCGCGACGTTCCCGACGGTGAACCCGGCGTCCGAGGAGACCCTCGCCCAGGTCGCCCGCGCGACGACGGCGGACGTGGACCGCGCGGTGCGCGCCGCGCGCCGCGCCCAATCGAAGCGCTGGGGGAACCTGCCGGGCAAAGAGCGCGCGAAGTACCTGTTCCGGATCGCCCGGATCCTCCAGGAGCGGAGCCGCGAGTTCGCCGTCCTCGAGACGATGGATTCTGGCAAGCCGATCAAGGAGAGTCGCGACGTCGACGTGCCGCTCGCGGCGGCCCACTTCTGGTACTACGCCGGCTGGGCGGACAAGCTCGAGTACGCGTTCCCGGGCCGGGCCGCTCGACCGCTCGGCGTCGCGGCGCAGGTCATCCCGTGGAACTTCCCGCTGCTCATGCTCGCCTGGAAGATCGCCCCCGCCCTCGCTGCCGGCAACAGCGTCGTGCTGAAGCCCGCCTCGACGACCCCGCTCAGCGCGCTGCTGTTCGCCGATGTCTGCCGCCAGGCGGACCTGCCGCCCGGCGTCGTGAACATCGTGCCCGGGCCAGCGGAGATCGGTATGCACCTCGTCAGCCATCGCGGCGTCGACAAGGTCGCGTTCACGGGGTCGACCGGCGTCGGCAAGCTCATCGGCCGGGCCGTCGCCGGGACGGACAAGGCGATCACGCTCGAGCTCGGCGGCAAGGCCGCGAACATCATCTTCGAGGACGCCGCGCTCGACCAGGCGGTCGAGGGCATCGTCAACGGCATCTACTTCAACCAGGGCGAGGTCTGCTGCGCCGGCTCGCGGCTGCTCGTCCAGGAGTCGATCGAGGAGCCGCTCATCGACAAGCTGAAGGACCGCCTGTCGACGATCCGGGTCGGCGACCCGCTCGACAAGAACACCGACGTTGGGGCGATCAACTCGAAGGCTCAGCTCGAGAAGATCACCGAGCTCGTCGCGTCCGGCGTCGCCGAAGGGGCGGACCTCTACCAGCCGGCCTGCGACCTCCCGGAGCGCGGCTACTTCTTCCGGCCGACGCTGTTCACCAACGTCGCCCAGAGCCATCGGATCGCGCGCGAGGAGATCTTCGGCCCCGTCCTGTCCGTCCTGACGTTCCGCACCCCGGATGAGGCGATCGAGAAGGCGAACAACACGCCGTACGGCCTGTCGGCCGGCGTCTGGACCGAGAAGGGCAGCCGCATCCTGGCGATGGTCAAGCGGCTCCGGGCCGGCGTCGTCTGGGCGAACACCTTCAACCGCTTCGACCCGACGTCTCCGTTCGGCGGCTACAAGGAATCCGGCTTCGGCCGCGAGGGCGGGATGCACGGCCTCCACGCGTACGTGCGGCTCGAGGACCGCTGAGCGTGGCCCCGGCCGATCGGATCGAGGTTCGCAAGACATACAAGCTGTACATCGGCGGCGAGTTCCCGCGGACGGAGTCCGGCCGCTCGTATCTCATCTCGGCGGCCGACGGGACCGCCCTCGCCAACGCCTGCCGCGGCTCGCGCAAGGACCTCCGCGACGCCGTCCGCGCGGCACGCAAGGCGTTTCCCGGCTGGGCCGACCGTACGGCGATGAACCGGGGCCAGGTCCTGTACCGCGTCGCTGAGCTGATGGAGGGCCGGCGGGACCAGTTCGTCGCCGACGTCGCCGCGGCGGAGGGCCTCCGCGCCGACCGAGCGCGGGCGGCCGTGGACCGGGCGATCGACCGCTGGGTCTGGTACGCCGGCTGGGCCGACAAGATCGCCCAGGTCCTCGGTTCCTCCAACCCGGTCGCGGCGCCGTACTTCAACTTCACGATCCCGGAGCCGAGCGGCGTCGTCGGCGTCGTCGCGCCGGAGACGTCGTCGCTCCTCGGGCTCGTCAGCCGGCTTGCCCCGCCGCTCGTCGCCGGCAATGCCGCCGTCGTGATCACTTCGGAGACGCGGCCGTTGCCGGCGATCACGCTCGCCGAGGTCTTCGCGACGTCGGACGTGCCGGGCGGCGTGGTGAACATCGTCACCGGCCTCAAGCGCGAGCTGGTGCCGGTCCTGGCGGGGCACGTGGACGTCGATGCCCTCGATACGTGGGGCGTGCCCGACGCGCTGCGAACGGAGGTCGAGCTCCTCGCGATGGACAACGTCAAGCGTCTGGCTCGTCGACCGACGCGCGTGCGCGAGGACCGCTTCGATTGGCTCGACGATCGAGCGGCCGAGCGCCCGGAATGGATCGCCGCCTTCCTCGAGATGAAGACGGTGTGGCACCCGATCGGAGTCTGAGCCCGAGTCCTGCGCCCGCCTGATCGGGAGCTCGTGAGAAGGAGACCCTGCCAACCATGGACGCCGTCATCGCGACCGAACGCCTGACGAAGATGTATGGCCCTCACCGGGGCATCGTCGACGTCGACCTCGAGGTGCGTTCCGGCGAGATCTTCGGATTCCTCGGGCCGAACGGCGCCGGCAAGACGACGACGATCCGGATCCTGCTCGACCTCATCCGCCCGACGAGCGGACGGGCGTCCGCGTTCGGCATGGACTGCGCTCGCCATGCCGTCGAGATCCACCGCCGGATCGGCTACCTGCCGGGGGAGTTCGACCTGTACGGCCGGCTGAGCGGGGCCGACACGATCGCCTACTTCGCGAACCTGCGAGGCGGCGTCGACCGGTCGTACGCCGCCGCGCTGATCGAGCGCCTGGGCCTGGACCCGAGCCGACGCTACCGGGAGTACTCGCGCGGCAACAAGCAGAAGGTCGGGCTCGTCGTCGCGCTCCAGCACCGGCCGGACCTGCTCGTCCTCGACGAGCCGACGGCCGGTCTCGACCCGCTCGTCCAGCAGACGTTCAACGAGATCCTGTACGAGGCGAAGGCGGAGGGCCGGACCGTCTTCCTGTCATCGCACATCATCAGCGAGGTCGAGCGGACCTGCGATCGCGTGGCGATCATCCGCGAGGGCCGGCTCGTCAAGGTCGACGCGGTCGAGACGCTGCGCGACCTGTCCGCCCACGAGGTGGAGCTGCGCTTCTCGGGACCCGTTCCCCACGGCGTCTTCGAGGCGGTCCCCGGCGTGACGCACGTCGTCGCCGACGGGCATGCGCTGCGGCTGATGGTCAGCGGCCCGATCGCGCCGGTGGTCCGTGCAGCCGCCGGCTACGAGCTGACGGATTTCGTGAGCCGCGAGCCGACGCTCGAGGAGATCTTCCTCGCCGAGTACGGCCGTGGGAACGGGTCGAGCGGCCGCCTCGCCGACGGCGGCGGCCCGGCCGATGGTGGCGGGACGGCCGATGGCCGCCGCTGAGGGGATCCGCGGGCCACGCCTCGTCGCCCGGCTCGCCGGCCTCGGCAGCGTCTTCGGAAAGGGGATCCGCGATAGCCGGTGGGTCTTCCTCCCGATCGGCCTCGTGATCGGGTTCATCATGGCCGCGACCGCCGCGCAGGTCGCCGCCCAGTTCGACAGCCTCGTCGAACGGAAGCTCTTCGCGGCCCAGCTGCAGGCCCTGCCGCCGATCTTCCAGGGCCTGCTCGGCGAGCCGATCCGCATCGAGACGCTCGGCGGCTTCCTGTCATGGCGGGTCGGCAACTTCCTGCCGGTGATGCTCGGCGTATGGTCGATCGTCGCCCTCTCGGGAACCCTCGCCGGCGAGCTTGCGCGCGGCACGCTCGAATTCGTCGCGGCGACGCCCGTCCCACGCTGGCGGATCGCGCTGGAGAAGGCGGCTGCGCACCTGGCCGGACTGACGATCGCTGTCGCGATCGGCGGTGGCCTCATCTACCTCGCTGTCGCCGCCTTCGCGACGCTGCCCGGCGACGACGTCTCGTTCGAGGCGGTCCTCGGCTACTCGGCCTGGCTCGTCCTGGTCACGCTCGTGTCCGGCGCGATCGCCTTCGCGGCCGGTCCGTTCCTCGGTCGCGCGGCCGCGACCGGGCTCGGCGTCGTGGCGCTGTTCGGCAGCTTCATCGTGAACGGCTACGCGGACATCATCCCGACGCTCGACGCGATCCGCCCGCTGTCGTTCTTCGCGCTCACCGCCGGCCATCGGCCGCTCGCGGGTTCGTGGGACTGGCCGCCGGTCATCGCCCTGGCGAGCATCTGCCTGGCCGCGCTCGCGGTCGGCGTCTACGGCTTCGCCCGGCGCGATCTCGTCGTCCCGAGCGGGGGTCCGCTTTCCCTGCCACGGTTCCGCTTCGGGGTGGACGGGCCGCTCGGCCGCTCGTTCGCCGAGCGCCTCCCGGCGGCGATCGCCTGGGGTCTCGGCCTCGGCGGGTTCGGCTGGATGATCGGCTTCTCTGCGGACGAGTTCGTCCGCCTCGCGTCGAGCGTGCCGCAGATCACCGAGATGATCCGGCGGATCTACCCCGGGGCGGACATCGTGTCGGCCGCCGGCTTCCTGCAGCTCAGCTTCTTCTCATTCACCGTGCTCATGGCCGGGATCGCCGCCGCGACGTTCGTCTCGGGCTGGGCGTCCGACGAAGCCGAACGCCGGTTGGAGGTCGTCCTGGGTGCCCCGCTGTCGAGGCTGCGCTGGGGGCTCTCGAGTGGCCTCGGCGTCCTTCTGGCCATCGCTGTCATGGCCGTCATGACCTCGACCGGGGTCGCGCTCGGCGTCGCCGGAGCAGGCGACGATCCGGGAGGCCCATTCGTCGGGACGCTCGTCGTCGGCATGTACGCCGGCGCACTCGCCGGGATCGGTCTCGCCGTCGGCGGGCTCGTGCGGGCCGAGGTCGCCGCGGTCGTCGTCGGGCTGCTCGCCATCGGCTTCTACCTGCTCGACCTCATCGGGTCGATCCTGCGGCTGCCGGAACAGGTCCTCGACGTCGCCCTGAACCGTCACCTCGGGCGGCCGATCATCGGCGCTTGGGACGAGCTCGGCCTGCTCCTGCTCGGGATCCTCATCGTCGGCGGGCTGGCGCTGGGCGCGCTCGGCCTGCGGCGCCGCGACATCGGCCGCTGAGGTTCTGGCGCGGTCGATGCCCGCCGAGGCCCTCGTCCTCGTCCTCGTCGCGGCCGTCCTGCATGCCGGCTGGAACGTCCTGCTCAAGACGTCCGGCGACCCACTGTGGACGGCCGTGCGGCTGCAGGCGATCGGCACCGCCGTCCTCGTGCCGCTCGCCGTCATCGCGTGGCTGGCGAGCGGGCGACCCGTGGCGGCTCCGGAGGGCGTCGCCCTGGCGCTCGGCTCGGGCGTCCTCGAGGCGGCGTACTTCGTGTTCCTGTCCGCCGCCTATCGACGCGGCGACCTGTCGCTCGTCTACCCGCTCGCCAGGGGGAGCGCGCCGCTGCTGGCCGTCGTCGTGGGCGTGGTCCTGCTCGAGGAGCGACTCGGTACAGGCGCCACCGTAGGGGTCGCCTGCCTGCTGGCCGGCATCCTCGCGGTGGCCCGACCCTGGCGCGCGTTCCGTGCCGTGGGCGCCCACCATCGCGGCGCGATCGGCTTCGCCCTTGCCACCGGCGTCACGATCGCGGCCTATTCGGCGGTGGACCGGGTCGGTGTCCGGATCGTGGCCCCGTGGCTGTACGGCGCGATCCTCGCCGTGGCGGCGACGACGATCCTCGCCGGCACCGTCATCGTCGGACGTCGGCTGGGGGTCCTCGCCGCGGCTCCGGGGGCGGATGCCGGCCCGTCGGGGCGGACGTCGCTCGCTCGCGACGCGGTCGCCGGCGTCCTGTCGCTGACGGCCTACCTGCTCATCCTCTTCGCCTACTCGATCGCGCCGCTCGCCGCCGTCGCCCCGTTGCGCGAGTCGGCCGTCGTGCTGGCCGCGGCGTGGGGCTCGTTCCGGCTGGGCGAGGCGAGCGGCCGCCGCGAGGGCGGGCTGCGGGTCGCGGCCGCGGGTCTCGTGGTCGTCGGCGCGGTGCTGCTCGCCGTCGGCGGCTGACGCGAGGCCGCGAACCTAGGATCTCCTGGATCCCCGGATCCCTGCCACCAAGGATCCCCGGATCCCCGGATCCCCGGATCCCCGGATCCCCGGATCCCCGGATCCCTGCCACCTATTCACCAGCAGACTCGTAGGCAGAGCCGGCGCGGCTGACGATGCCCTGTGGGGCATGGGTGGCGACGCGGACGTCCAGCGCCATGTTCAGTGCAGGGCGCGACCGGTGCGTGGCGGCGTCCGGGCCATGCCCAAGAGTCCGCTGGCGCATATCTGACACGAAACGGCACGGCACGGCACGATCCCCACGCCGGCGGACCCCTACGCCGGTTCGCCGGGAGCGCCCCGTCCGTACAGCCGACGACGGCCGTAGCGGCTGTTCGCCAGCGCGATCCCGCCGAGGATGAGCGCCGTCCCGGCGAGCGTCGCCGTGTCGATCCGCTCGTTGCGGACGAAGACGCCGAGCGCGATGCCGACGGCCGGCAGGAGGTAGGCGAGCAGCGACGTCCGCGTCGCGCCCCACTCGGACAGCAGCCGGAAGTAGGCGATGTAGGCCAGCGCCGAGCCGAGGATCCCCAGCCAGGCGACGGACAGGATCGCCCGCGGCGTGAAGTCGGCAGCGTCGGGCGGGCCCTCGAGGGCAAGCATGAGCACGGAGCTGAACACGAGGGCGAACGTGACCTGGAACAGTCCCGGCACGAGTGGCCGGAGGTGCCGGATGTTGCGCCGGGCGTAGACGTTGCCGGCGGCGTAGGCGATCGTCGAGCCGAGCAGCGCGAGTGCGCCCCAGGCGTCTGAGCCCCCACCGCCGAAGTCCTTCGCGACGAGCAGCACGACGCCGATGAAGCCCAGCGGCAGGCCGACGAGCCGATTGACGGTGACCGGCTCGTCGTGGAGGAAGAACGCCGCCGGCAGGACGACGAACAGGGGCACCGCACCGTTGATGATCGCCGCGAGCGCCGAGTCCACCGAGCGCTCGGCCCAGGTGATGAGATAGAACGGGATGACGATGTTGATGAGCGACATGACGACGAGGTGGCCGTACGTCCGGGCGTCGCGCGGCAGGCGCTCGCGGGCGATGCCCACGACGACGACCCAAAGGACGGCCGCGCCGATCGCCAGCCGCGCGACGATGAGCGCGAACGGCTCGAGCGTCTCCACGCCGAACTTGATGAACAGGTAGCTGCTGCCCCACATGAAGGCGAGCGCGATGAACAGCAGCCAAAGCCGGGCGGAGGAGCGGGGAACCATCCGTGGATGATAGTGGTCCGCGGGCAGGTTGGCCTACCGGGCTGGGCCAATCGCGAGCCGGTCCGACCGGCTAGCATCGGGCGCCGATGGGACAGCTGGACGCCCTCCGCACAGCCGACGCCCATACAGGCGTCCTCCGCGGCCTCCTCGCCCGACACGAGCCGGACGCCGCCGCGAGACCGAACGATGTCCGCGTCGTCCGCGCGCCGGGTCGGGTCAACCTCATCGGCGAGCACACGGACTACAACGACGGCTTCGTCCTGCCGGCGGCCATCGACCTCGAGATCCGGATCGCGTACTTGCCGACCGACGACGGTCGCGTCGAGCTCACGCTGGCCGACACGGGGGAGCGGGCGGGCTTCGCCATCGAGTCGATCGGACCGCGGCGCGGGACGTGGCTCGACTACGTCGCCGGCACGGCCTGGGCGATGCGGGAGGCCGGAGCGCCGGTCCGCGGCTTCCGGGGCGTCCTTGCCAGCGACCTCCCGCCAGGCGCCGGCCTGTCGTCATCAGCGGCGCTCGAGCTCGCCTCCGCGTGGGCGCTCGCCGGGGACCGCCCGCCTGCGCTCGATCCGATGACCCTCGCGCGGACCGCTCAGCGCGCCGAGAACGAGTACGTCGGTGTCCTGTGTGGCCTGATGGATCAGTTCGCCGTGACGTTCGGCGAGCCTGGCGCCGCGCTGCTGCTCGACTGTCGCAGCCTGGAGCACCGGGCGGTGAGGCTGCCCTCGGACGAGCTGGCGATCGTCGCCTGCCATAGCGGGTCGCCTCGGCGCCTGGAGGCGTCGGCCTACAACGAACGTCGCGCGAGCTGCGCCGCTGCGGTCTCGGCGATCGCGGCGCACGAGCCGGGCGTCCGCGCCCTGCGGGACGTCACGCCGGCGCTCCTTCGAGCGGTCGCCGATCGCCTCGAACCGGCGACCCTCCGGCGCGTCCGCCACGTCGTGACGGAGAACGCCCGCGTTCGCGACACGGTCGCCGCCCTGGAAGCCGGTGATCTCGCGGGCCTCGGCCACCTGTTCGCGGCAAGCCATGCCTCGCTCCGCGACGACTACGAGGTCAGCAGCCCGGAGCTCGATCTCCTCGTCGACATCGCCGCCGCGACGCCCGGCGTCGTCGGCGCCCGGCTCACCGGCGCCGGGTTCGGCGGCTGCACGGTGAATCTAGTCCGGCGCGACGCGGTGCCCGCCCTGCGGGCCGCCGTCGAGCGCGACTACGGGTCGCGGACGGGCCTCGTCGCCCGCGTGTTCGAGGTCGAGGCTGCCGCCGGTGCGGGCCTCGCGGGCTGAGCGCGCGGGTCAGATCGCGTCGAGGTCGAAGATGCGGGCGCTGAAGTCGGCACGACGCTCGGGAATGGTCGCGTACGGCGGCTCGATCGCGATGCCGATCGCCATGAGCTCGTCGCCGCCGTGGATCGCCTCGACCGCCCCGGGGAGCGACGGCCATCGTGTCACCCGGTAGACGAGAGCCGGGTCGAGCCCGCGCAGTCGGAGGCGGTCCCAGTGGGGCACCGGCCGCTCGAGCACCCGGTAGTGGCCGACGACCGCCCGCCGCCGGTCGTCCGAGACCACCGACCAGGCGGTCTCGTTGCCGTCACCAGCGAACGGGCTCCGGAGGCGCACGAACCGACCCCGCCCGAACAGGTCGCGCCTCGCCGCGTAGAAGGCGACCTGTTCGCGGATCTCGGCGCGCTCGGCGTCGCCCAGTGCGCGTGGGTCCAGCTCGTAGCCGAAGACGCCGAAGAAGGCCACCGCCGCGCGCATCGCGAGCGGCGTGGACCGGCCGACCTGGTGGTTCGGGACCGCCGAGACGTGCGAGCCCATCGAGCTGAGCGGGTAGAGCAGCGACGTGCCCCACTGGATCCTCAGCCGCTCGACGGCGTCGGTGTCGTCGCTCGTCCACGTCTGGGGGGCGTAGGCGAGCATCCCCGGGTCGAACCGTCCGCCACCGCTCGCGCAGGACTCGAACAGGATCTCCGGGAACCGCCCGATCAGCCGCCGCCACAGCTCATAGGTCCCGAGCATGTGGCGGTGGAAGAACTCGCCCTGGCGATCGGCCTGCAGCGTCGCCGAGTAGGGCTCGCTGATGTTGCGGTTCATGTCCCACTTGACATACGAGATCGGCGCGCTCTCGAGGATCCCCGAGAGCGCGGACTCGAGATGGTCGACGACCTCCGGGCGCGACATGTCGAGGACGAGCTGGTGGCGCATCTCGGTCCTCGCCCGACCCGGGACGCCGATCGCCCAGTCGGGGTGCGCCTCGAACAGCCGGCTGCGCGGGCTCACCATCTCCGGCTCGATCCACAGTCCGAAGCGCAGGCCGAGCGCCTCGACGGCCCGCCCGAGGCTGCCAAGACCACGCGGCAGCTTGCGCTCGTCGACGACCCAGTCGCCGAGCGAGCTCGTGTCGTCGTCGCGTCGGCCGAACCAGCCGTCGTCGAGCACGAAGAGCTCGACGCCGAGCTCGGCGGCGGCGCGCGCCATGTCGAGGAGCCTCGCTTCGTCGAAGTCGTAGTAGACGCCCTCCCAGCTGTTCAGGAGGATCGGCCGCGGGCGGTCGCGCCACGGCCCGCGGGCGAGCCGCTCTCGGTACAGACCGTGGAAGGTGTCACTCAGGCCGCCGATGCCGCTCGCCGACCAGGCGAGGATCGCCTCCGGGACGGTGAACGACGCACCCGGCTCGAGCGTCCAGGCGAACCCGTCCGGGTGGAGGCCGAGTCGGAGCCGCGCCGTGCCACGAGGCTCGACCTCCGCCTCGCCGAGGAAGTTGCCCGAGTACACGAACGACAGGCCGAGCGCCTCGCCGTCGGCCTCGGTCGTGCTCGAGCGGCGCAGGATCAAGGCTGGGTTGTGCTCGAGCCCCGAAGCGCCACGCAGGCTGCCGACCGAGCGGCGGCCGGGCAGCAGGGCGGCGTCGTGCAGGTGGCGCTCGCGGGCCCACGTGCCGCTCAGCGTGACGAGCTGCCAGTCGGCGTCCGGCAGGTCGAGCGAGGCGCTCATCGCGGTCCGGATGCGGACCGTCCACGAGCCGCCGTTCGTGATCGTCGCCGACCGGGCGATGACGGGGCGTCCGCTGAAGATGGTGTACCGGAGGGTGACCTCGACCGACGTCGGCGCATCCACCACGACCACGGCCAGGGTCTCGGCCTCCGCGTCGTCCTCGGCATAGGTGGACGGCAGCCCGGGCAGGTCCGGCTTGCCAGGTCGGATCTCATGGCCCGCGTACCGGAGGTCGAGAACCGTCGAGCCATCTGCCGCCTCGACGACGAGAGCCGGCATCCGGAAGTCACCGCTGCCTTCGGTCGGCAGCTCCAGCGGGACGGGCTCGCCGACCCGATTAGAGAAGCCGTGGAACGCTCGCCCGCCAAGATGCGCGTACGGGCGCCCGGCGGAGAGCGGGGCGCCGAAGTGGAGGTGACCGAGCCACTCGTTCTCGAGAACGCGCATGACGTAGCTGACGACGCCGTTCCCGAGGTGGAACTGGCGGGTCGCCGGATCCCAGTCGATCGGCATCAGCCCCGAGCCCCCACGCGACGGAGCGTCCACGACCAGCGATGCTCGCCGGTCGGCACGATATAGGCCGGCAGCGTATCCGGGCCGCAGCTCGCCGTCCCGATGCCTCGGTGGACCGCGTCGAGATGGACGACCGCCTCTTGGCGCGGCTCTAGGTCTCCGTGGTGCGACGCCGCAGCGAGGTCCGCGGCGCGATGGTGGAGAACGGAGACCTGTCGAGGGCGATCGAGCTCGATCCGCAGGCCGCGACCGGCTGCGTCGGCGATGGTGAGCCAGCGGACGTCGGCCCGGCCGCCGTTCTCCTGCGGCCGCACGTACGGGACCGGCATGGCGGCCACCGTCGAATGCCAGCGACCGACCGCGCCGCCCCGCTTCCGGTCCGGATACGTCTCGTGCGGGCCGCGCCCGAACCACTCGACGGTCTGGTGGCCGGGGCGGAGTTCGAACACGGTGCCGACCCGGGCGAGGTCGCGCAGGTCCGCCGGGATGAGCGCGGACTCCGTGATGCCGATGCCACCGTCGGCGAGCCGCCGGAGGCGCTGCTCGTGAGCGATATCGCTTCCGCTCGCCGTCCGGTATGTCGCCCGGACGACGATTTCCGGTCCATCGCGACGGACTTCCTCGAGATGCCGTTCAGGGTCGGCGACGCCCCACGCGTCCCAGGCTGCCGCCAGGCCGGCGATCCGGTCGTTGTCGGTCGGAGCGCGCCACAGCGACAGTCGCGGCGCCGCGGCGAGGAGGTCGTGGACGAGGAGTCCGCTGTCGTCGAGCTCGACAGGCGGTCCCTCGGCCACTCCCGCCGCGGCCGCGCCGGGGGATCGCTCGCCGCCGCTGACCTGGAGCTGTGCCCAGCCGATCTCGAAGCCGGCCGTCGCCCAAGCGCTGGCCTCGTTCGTCAGGAAGCGGACCGTGAGCCAACGCTCGGCGTCTCCCGTCCCGGCGCCGGGCCAGCCCGGGATGGTGAGCGTCGCCTTTCTGCCCGGAGCGAGCGTCGGCAGGGCGAGCTCCCCGCCCGTCACCACCGAACCGTCGTCGGCCACGCTCCACTCGGCGCGTAGGTGGTCCAGCCCGACGAAGTCCGCCCGGTTCTCGATCTCGATGACGCCGGACGCGAGGCGCTCCGGCGACGCCGTGACGCGGACGGGCAGGGCGATCTGGCGGTGCTCGAAGAGCGCCGGCTTCGGGGCGCGGTCCGGGAAGGTGATGCCGTCGATGCAGAAGTTGCCGTCGTTCGGGACGTCGCCGAAATCGCCGCCGTAGGCCCAACGCAGCGTCCCGTTCGGCAGACGCTGCTCGAGCCCGTGGTCGCGCCACTCCCAGATGAAGCCGCCCTGCAGCCCCGGCGTCGACTCGATGGCGTCCCAGTAGTCGGCCAGCGTGCCGTTGCTGTTGCCCATCGCGTGCGAGTACTCGCACATGATCAGCGGGCCATGCTGGCGACCGGAGCGAGCATGGGCGACGAGCGCATCGATCGGCGGGTACATCGGACAGATGAGGTCGCTCACCCGCTGCTCGGCCGCCCAATCGAGCCGGATGGCGCCTTCGTAGTGCAGCGGGCGCGACGGGTCGGCTCGGCGGACCCAGCCGGCTGCGGCGTCGTGGTTGGCGCCGTGGCCGGACTCATTGCCGAGCGACCAGGCGATGACGGATGGGTGGTTCCGGTCCCGCAGCACCATCCGCGACACCCGCTCGACCCACGCCGCGAGGTAGCGCGGGTCGTCGCATAGCGAGGCCCAGAAGGCGTGCGACTCGATGTTCGCCTCGTCGATGACGTACAGCCCGAGCTCGTCGGTCAGGTCCAGGAACGCCGGGTCGTTCGGGTAATGCGAGGTGCGGACGGCGTTGAAGCCGAAGCGCTTCATCGCGACGAGGTCGGCGCGCATCTCGGCGGGGGACACGACGCGGCCCGTCCGCGGGTCGAAGTCGTGGCGGTTGACGCCGCGGATCAGGACCGCCCGGCCGTTGATCAGCAGCTGATTCCTGCGGATCTCGACGCGCCGGAAGCCGACGGCGAGATCGACCGCCTCGGCGACCCCGCCGGCCGGGTCGCGCAGGATGATCCGCAGGCCGTATCGGCGCTGGACCTCCGCCGACCACGGCACGATACCGGGGACCTCCGCCCGGAGGATCGCCTGTCCGACCTGCCGCCGCAGCGCGGACACGACGGCGTCGTGGGCCTCCGACTCCTCGTCCCGCAGCTCACGGCCGGCCGCCGCGCTCCCGAGCACGTCGAGCTCACCTCGGCTGGGTGGCCCGGCGAACCAGCCGCCGTGCGAGCGCCGGCCCGGCGCCGGCCCGGTCGGCACGGCGGCCCTGAGCGCTCCCGGTAGTCCGTCGAGCGTCGCCTCCACCGCCCAGCCCGACGCGAGCTCACGATCGGTTGTGCCGACGCTCACCGTCAGCCGTAGCGTGCCGGTCATGCCGTCCGGCGCGAGCCCCGCCTCGGCGACGACGTCGGCCAGATACGTCGGTCCGGTCGTGAAGAGGAACACGGACCTGGTGATCCCGCCGTGCCACCACTGGTCCTGGTCCTCGACGTACGTCGCGTCCGACCACTTGACGACGCGCAGCCGGAGGGCGTTCTCGCCAGGCCGCAGGAGGCCGCTGACGTCGAACTCGGCGGCGAGGTGAGAGTCCTTGCTGAGCCCGACCTCGCGGCCGTTCAGCTCGACGAGCAGGACGCTCTCGGCGGCTCCGACGTGGAGCACGACGCGGCGGCCGGCCCACGACTTCGGGAGCGCGAACGTCCGCTCGTAGACCCCGGTCGGGTTCTCCTCCGGGATGGCCGGCGGCCGGCCCGGGAACGGCATCTGGACGTTCGTGTAGATCGGCTGGTCCCAGCTGTCTCCCATCGTCCAGCAGCCCGGCACCTCCGCCTCGCCCCAGGCCGCCTCGAGCGGAGCATCGGGTCGGTGCAGCAGCTGGAATCGCCAACGGCCGTCGAGCGAGAGACGATCGGAATGCGGGACGGCGTGCATCGGCAGCCGGCCCCGGCCGGTCAGCGCTGGGTCGGTCCACGGCGGCACCGGGGAGCCGCCCGCGGGAGCGCTCAACCCTTCGTCGAACCGAGGGTCAGGCCGCGCACGAAGTGCCGCTGGAGGAGGATGAAGACGACGATCGTCGGGATCGCGACGAGGATCGCGCCGGCCGCGAGCAGGTTCGTGTCGGTGAAGAACTGGCCCTTGAGGTTGTTGAGGGCGGAGGTGATCGGACGCTTATCACCCGTCCGCATGAGCAGCAGCGCCCAGAAGAAGTCGTTGTAGATCCAGGTGAACTGGAGCGTCGCGAGCGCGGCCAACGGCGGCCGACACAGCGGCAGGATCACGTTCCAGAACATCCGCAGCACGCCGGCGCCGTCGACCACCGCCGCCTCGTTGAGCTCGCGTGGGATCGTCTTCATGTAGTTGCTGAGCACGAACGTGCAGAACCCGAGCTGGAACGCGACGTGGATGAGGATGATGCCGATGAACTGGTCGTACAGCAGGCCGTTGTCGCTGAGCGGGCCCTTCGGGAACGGCAGCAGCAGGTACATCCGGAACAGCGGCGTGATCACGACCTGCGGCGGCAGCAGGTTGCCCGCCGTGAACAGCATCAGGAACCCGAGGTTGAACTTCCAGTTGAAGCGGGCCACCGCGAACGCGACGAGCGAGGCGAGCACGAGCACGAGGATGACCGACGGGACGACGACGAAGAACGTGTTCAGGTAGAACTTCGGCATGTCGGCGTCCGACCAGGCGGTCGTGAAGTTCTCGAATGACAGCGTGCCCGGCAGCGAGACGTAGCCGCGGGCCGCGGTGTCCGAGTAGGGCCGAAGGCTGGTGTACACGGCGTACAGGAGCGGGAACAGCCAGACCGCGCTGATCGTGATCAGGAACGCGTGGAGCGCCAGGGTGCCGGATCGGCGAGATCGCTCGCCGGCGCGGCGCGCCGCCCGGGTCACGACGGCCTCGGCGGTCACGTCGGTTCCTCGCGCATCATCCGGGTCAGGAACAGGATGATCGGGCCGATGCTGATCGCCAGCAGCACGACGCCGATGGCCGACCCGAAGCCGACCCGACTCGCCTCGCCGATGATGTTGTTCGTCACGAGGATGGACAGCAGCTCGAGGCCGTTGAGGCCGCGGTTGATGATGAACGCGAGGTCGAACGCTCGGAGCGACTCGATGACCGTCACGACGAGGATGACGATGTTGATCGGGCGCAGGATCGGGAAGACGACCCGCAAGAAGGTCTGGCGGCCGTTCGCGCCGTCGATCGCGGCGGCCTCGCGCAGGGTCGGGTCGACGCTCTTCAGGCCGGCCAGGTACAGGATCATGATGTAGCCGACGTGGCGCCAGCTCGCGGCGACGAGGACGGCCCATAGGTTCAGGTCCCGGTTGCCGAGCCAGTCGATGAGGTTGCCCTGCTCGGTCGTTCCAAGGACGTTGTTGATGAGGCCTTCCTCCGGTCGGTACTGGAGCTCCCAGATGAAACCCACGATCGCGAGCGAAAGCACGACCGGCAGGTACAGCACGCTCTGGTAGAACCGCGTTCCGCGGATCTCGCGGTCGAGCAGGACGGCGAGGAACATGCCCAGCGGGGTCGCGATGAAGATGAACACCCCGAGCCAGATGATGTTGTGCTGGAGGGCCGGCCAGAACGGCGGGTAGATCGTGACCAGGTCCTGGTAGTTCTTCGTGCCGATGAACACGATCTTGTCGAGCCCGATGCCGTTCCACGAGGTGAACGACAGGACGACCGTCAGGATCGTCGGCAGCCAGATGAAGAAGACATGCAGGAACGTCGGGATGCCGACCATGATCGCCAGGACGAGCAGGTCGCGGCGCGTCAGGATCGAGAAGCGCCGCCGCCTTCGTCGTCCCAAGGACGCGTCCGCCCCGCCGGCCGGAGGGGCCGACGGGGCGGGCTGGAGGCTCGAGGTGGCGTCGCCGACCACGGGCCTATCGTAAGCCGGGACTACTGCGGCGGCAGCGAGTCGTAGAACGCCTGGATGGTACCGAGGTAAGCGTCCAGATCCTGATCGGGATCGTTCAGGAAGGTCTGGATGAAGCCCTGCATGCCGTTCGGTCCGGCGAAGTCGGGGCGGGTGTCGCGGTCGAGGAACTGGGCGATCCGGCCGGAGGCGGCGATGATCTCGGCCGACTTCTTCTGGAACGCTGAGTAGCCACTCGTGTCGGCGTCGTTCCCGGCGGCGACACTGTTCGGCGACGCCTTCAGGAACTCGACCTGGGCGGCGCCGGTCGACAGGAACTCGAGGAACGCCTTCGCGCCGTCCGGGTTCGCCGGCGCCTTCGACAACATGAAGCCGTCGATCGGGGCGTCGATGCCGAGCTCGCTGTCGAACTCGGTGCCGAACGTCGGGAAGGCGAAGAAGTCGAGGTCGTCGTGCTCGGCCGGATCGGTCGCCTGCTCGCCAGCGAAGGTCCCCAGGAAGTACATCCCGGCTTCCTTCTTGATCATGGCCTGTGCACCGTCCTGCCAGGTGCGGCCGAGGGCCCCCTCCTGCAGGTACGGCAGGAGGCCGCGCCACTCCTCGTACACCTTCTTCACGCGCGCGTCGGTCCACTTCTCCTTGCCGGCCATGAGGCCGACATGGAAGTCGTAGCCGTTCACCCGCATGTTGATGATGTCGAACGTGCCCATCGCAGGCCAGCCGTCCTTGTCGGCGAAGGCCAACGGGACGAGGCCGTCCGCCTTGATCTGGTCGCCCAGGGCCTTGAACTCGGCGATCGTCTTCGGGATCGAGTAGTTCTTCTCGGTGAACAGGCTCTTCCGATAGATGACCACCCACGGGTAGTTGTAGAACGGGATGAAGTACTGCTTGCCGTCATCCCCGGTCGACGCGGCCTTGAACGCGTCGCTGTAGTTGCCGCCGACCTGCGCCCAGACGTCACTGCAGTCGGCCGACAGGCCCTGCGCGGCGAAGAACCGCATCCGGTAGCCGGCGAACCAGGTCCAGACATCGTCTGGCGCGCCCTGCAGGTACGAGCTGATCTGATCCTGGAAGGTGCCGTGGTCGACGGTGTTGACCTTGACCTCGATGCCGGTCTCCGCGGTGAAGGCGTCGACGACGGCCTGCATCGCGTTCTTCGGCGTCTCGTCGGAATAGTTCGAGCCGAAGGTGATCGAACCGGCCGCGCTCGGCTCGGCGCTCGGCTCGGCCGACGGTGCGCCCGACGGGGCCTCGCTCGGTGCCTCCGAGGCGGCGGGACCGCAGGCCGCGAGGACGGCCGGGACGGCGGCGACGCCGGCCGCGCCAGCGAGGCCCTTGAGGACCGTCCGGCGGGTGACCCTGCGGGACGCCGCGCTCGACACGAGCCGGTCCGCGGTGAACTCGGGATCTGCCATGTGCTCCTCCTCGTCTGCTGCCCGGTCGTCGGGGGTTCCCGGTCGCCCAACACAAACCGACAGGAACGCACATGCATGGTAGCCGTCCGTCGCGCGGTGTCAATGCCTGGCGGGTCAGAAACGAGGTTCTCTGTCCGGATTCGTTGACTTCTGCGCGGGATTGGGGCAATCTGACCGGCATCGGGTCAGCCCGCCCGCGGGAGGTCAGCGACCGTGTTCGCCCGGCAGCGCCAAGCCTATATCCTCGGTCGCATCCGGGAGGATGGAGCTGTCCGGGTCGCGGACCTCGTCCGGGATCTCGGCGTGTCGGACATGACGATCCGGCGCGACCTCGAGCTGCTGGATCAGCGAGGGCTCCTTGAGAAGGTCCACGGTGGGGCGACCGCGCTGCCGGGCAGCGCGCTCTTCGAGCCCGGCTTCGCCGCGAAGTCGGTCATGGAGCGCGGCGAAAAAGAGGCGATCGCGGAGGCGGCCGTCGGGCTCGTGGAAGCCGGCACGGCGATCGGCATCTCGGCCGGCACGACGACCTACGAGATCGCGCGCCGGCTGGTCGACGTCCCGGGCCTGACGGTGGTCACCAACTCAGTCCCGGTGGCCGACGTGTTCTACCACGGCGGCCGCGACGACCAGACGATCCTGCTGACGGGCGGAGTCCGGACCCCGTCTGACGCGCTGGTGGGTCCGTTCGCCGTCGCGGCGCTGCGCACGGTCCACGTGGACGTCGTGTTCATGGGCGTCCACGGCATGGATCCCCATTCCGGCTTCACGACGCCGAACCTGCTGGAGGCGGAGACGGACCGCGCCCTCGTCGAGACCGGCCGTCGGCTCGTCGTCGCGGCCGACCATACGAAGTGGGGCGTCGTCGGCATCAGCAGCATCGGCCGCCTGGACCAGGCCGACGTGCTCGTGACTGACTCCGGTCTGTCGCCGGAGGCTCGCGCGACGCTTGAGGCCGAGGTTCGCTCGCTCGTCGTCGTCGACGTGCCCGGGACCGGCGTCGTGTCAGAGTCCGACGTCGCCCTGAGTCGCGTCGGCTGACCGTGGACCGCGAGGCCGAGCTCTTCGCCGAACCTCATCGCCGTTACAACCCGCTCGTCGACGAGTGGGTCCTCGTCTCGGCCGGTCGGACGCGCCGCCCGTGGCTCGGCCGGGAGGAGCCGCCGCCGCCCGAGCAGAGGCCATCGTATGACCCTGGCTGTTATCTCTGCCCGGGCAATGTGCGCGCGAACGGCGAACGGAATCCGGAGTACCCGGACACGTTCGTCTTCACCAACGACTTCGCCGCCCTGCAGCCGGACAGCCCGGTCGAGCGGCTTGAGGACGGCCTGCTGGTGGCCGAGGTCGAGCAGGGGACGTGCCGCGTGCTGTGCTTCTCGCCGCGTCACGATGTCGGCCTGGCGACGATGCCGGCCGCTGCGGTGCGGCGCGTGGTCGACGTCTGGGCCGATCAGTCGCGCGAGCTCGGCGGCCGCTACCGCTGGGTCCAGGTGTTCGAGAACCGGGGCGAGACGATGGGCGCCTCGAACCCGCATCCGCACGGCCAGTTGTGGGCCGGCAGTGCGTTGCCCCGCGAGGCGACGAAGGAGGATGCCGCGCAACGGCGGTATCTCGCGCAGCGAGGTCGCCGACTGTTGCTCGATTACGCCGACCAGGAATCCCGCGGCCCGCGCGTCGTCCGCGAGGACGAGGAGTGGCTCGTCGTCGTGCCGTTCTGGGCGGCGTGGCCGTTCGAAACCCTCGTTATCGCTCGCCGACCGGCGGCGACCCTGTTCGACCTCGACGACCGCCAGCGGGACACCCTCGGAACCGCCCTGGTCGACCTGCTCGGCCGCTACGACGGGCTGTTCGAGCAACCGTTCCCGTACTCGATGGGCTGGCATCAGGCCCCATTCCGCGGCGGCTCGACTCCTCACTGGCAGCTGCACGCGCACTTCTATCCACCGCTGCTCCAGTCGTCGATCCGGAAGTTCATGGTCGGTTACGAGCTGCTGGCTGAGACGCAGCGCGACCTCACCGCGGAGGACGCCGCCGAACAGCTCAGGCTCGTCGCCGCGCCGACAGCGACCGCGGGCGAGGCTGCCCGCGCGGGCTGACCTCGCCGCCGGGTAGCATGCCGGCCATGCGGATGTGGGGCGGCCGGTTCGAGGACGAGACCGACGAGCGCGTGATCGCCTTCACGCGTTCGATCGAGGTCGACGCAGAGTTCGCGCTCGACGACATCGACGGCTCGATCGCCCACGCCCACGGCCTCGGTCGAGCGGGCCTCCTAGAGCCCGCCGAGGTCGAGCGCCTCGTCGCCGGGCTCGTGGGCCTGCGTGCGGAGGTCGAGGCCGGCACGCTGCGCTGGGACCCGGCGCTCGAGGACGTGCATCTCAACGTGGAGGCGGCGCTCGGCGAGCGGATCGGCCCGCTGGCCCGGAAGCTGCACACCGGCCGCTCCCGGAACGACCAGGTTGCGACCGACCTTCGGCTCTGGACACGGCGGGCGGTCGAGCGCCTGGATGCCGCCGCCGTCGGGCTACAGCGCGCGCTCGTCGGCCTCGCCGAGTTCGAGATCGAGACGATCATGCCCGGCTCGACCCACATCCAGCCGGCGCAGCCACTCCTCTTTGCCCACCACCTGCTCGCCTACGTCGAGATGCTCGAACGCGACCGCGGCCGGTTGGCGGACGCCGGCCGCCGGGCGAACCTCTCGCCGCTCGGCGCGGGAGCGCTGGCCGGCGCGGCGTTCCCACTCGACCGCGCGGCGACGGCCGCCGAGCTCGGCTTCGACGGCGTGACGGCGAACTCGATCGACGCCGTGTCCGACCGCGACTTCATCGTCGAGGTCCTCGCGGCAGCGGTCCTCTGCCAGGTCCACCTGTCGCGGCTGGCGGAGGAGATCACCTGGTGGTCGAACCCGGCGTTCGGCTGGGTCCGCGTCGCCGATGCCTTCTCGACCGGCAGCTCGATGATGCCGAACAAGCGCAACCCCGACCCAGCCGAGCTCGTCCGGGGCCGGGCCGGCCGCTCGATCGCCGGCCTCGTCGCCGTGCTCGGGGTCCTCAAGGGCTTGCCGCTCGCCTACCAGCGCGATCTCCAGGAGGCGAACCCGCCGTACCTCGGCGTCGTCGGCGTCGTCGAGGCGTCACTCGGGGTGATGGCCGGGCTCATCGAGACGCTGCAGGTGGACAGCGGCCGCATGCGTTCGGCGGCGGGAGCCGGGTTCACCACGGCGACCTCGGTCGCCGACGCGCTCGTCCGCCACGGGGTCCCGTTCCGGGTAGCGCACGGGGTCGTCGGTGCGCTCGTCGCCCGGGCGGAGGCGGACGGGCTGGCCGAGCTCGCCGCGCTGCCCGATCTGGCCTACGCCGCGGCGCTGTCCGGCGCCGACGATCCGACGGCCGTCGGGCTGGCTAGCGTGCCGGGGATCGCCGACGAGCTCCGTGCGGCGGCGAACGTCGAGGCGGCCATCGCGAGCGCGGACGTCACCGGCGGGACGGCGCCGGGCCGGGTGCGCGCCGCCCTTGCCGCCGCGCGGGAGCGGCTCGGGACCTAGCGGCCGATCCGGACCTAGCTGTGGTCACCAAAGACGTTGTTGACAAGTGAGAGTCCCCGGTCACGGTTCGGGTTGTTGAAGATCCGCACCGTGGGGAGACTCTCGTGGCCCATCCTAAGGCCCGCCTCA
>Ga0247727_10004683_pt1 | contig 28771 bp, 25 predicted proteins | sample WisWelCaveWW1625_FD_202498 | JGI IMG/M metagenome (GOLD analysis project Ga0247727, IMG submission 202498) | Biofilm microbial communities from Wishing Well Cave, Virginia, United States - WW16-25 | ecosystem: Environmental > Aquatic > Deep subsurface > Groundwater > Cave microbial mat | place...
CGACACGCCGCACAACCACACTCGTGAACCACACCTTCCGTGACCATAATGCACCCCCCTTCCTTGGAGTGCCGGAAGATTACCAGAGTAGACCCAAATCACGGAACAGTTCTTGGACAGGTGCTTACCGAACTACGCACGCAGCGTGTCTTCGATCGGAGTGAGCCGTAACCGCCGTTCGAGTTGGTGCAGGCTCATTGTACTGCCGCCCACCCTACTCCATGACTCGATGCCGTGAGCGGCTCGGATCGCTGCGGCCCCGACGGCTTGGGCCGTTGGGTCGCAGACAAGACCACGGACCAAAAAGTACCTACGCCAAATTGACATCCCTATGAATGTTGGCGATTGGTTTACTGTCACACTGACAGACTTAATCATCCAGATCAAAGATCATCACCATCCTTATGGCATTTGCCTCTCGGATGTTACGCTGATTACAGCAGACGGCATGTTGATTGCTTTTAGGCTCCGATCAAAGGTCGGATTGTTTACCCGAAAGGCACCGTGATCCATCGGCATCCGTCGTCGGGCCTCGCGATCGCGAGGCGGTGACGGTAAGGAGGACGAACCAGTGGCGTCAAAGAAGCTTACCTTTAGCGATGATGCTCGTAAGAAACTTGCGGCGGGTGTAACGAAGCTGGCGAAAGCGGTTCGGAGCACGCTTGGCCCGCGCGGCCGAAATGCGGTGCTCGATAAGGGCTGGGGTTCGCCCAACATCACCAAGGACGGCGTGACCGTTGCCGAGGACATCGATCTCGAAGATCCGTTCGAGAACATGGGTGCTCAGCTCGTCAAGGAAGCCGCATCGAAAACCAGCGACATCGCCGGCGACGGGACGACCACGGCCACGGTTCTGGCCGAAGCGATTTTCAAGGAAGGCCTCAAATGCATCGCGGCAGGTGCCGACCCGATGACCCTGACGCGCGGGATTCAGATCGCCGTGGACACGGTTGTCGGAGAACTCAAAAAACTTTCGTCGCCGGTCTCGGTGGAGAACAGGAAGGCCGTTACGGAAGTCGCCACGATTGCCGCGAACAACGATTTGGGCGTCGGCCGCAAAATGGCGGAGGCGTTTGAAAAGGTCGGGGCCGATGGCGTGATCACGATCGAAGAAGGCAAGGGCATGGAGACCGAGGTCGAGTGGGTGGAAGGCATGCAATTCGACCGCGGTTACCTCTCGCCGCACTTCGTCACGAACCCCGACGAAATGCTCTGCGAACTCGAAAACCCTTACATGTTGATCTTCGAGGAGAAGATTTCCACGGCCAAGAAGTTGGTTCCCATTTTGGAAGCCATCGCCAAGAGCGGCAAGCCGCTTGTCGTTATCGCCGAAGATCTCGAGGGAGAGGCGCTGGCAACGCTCGTGGTTAATAAGCTTCGTGGCATCATTTCGTGCGTGGCCGTTAAGGCTCCGGGCTACGGCGACCGTCGCAAGGCTATGCTCGGTGACATCGCAACGCTCACTGCCGGCAAGGCAATTTTCAAAGACCTGGGAATCGACCTGGAGAACGTGAAGCTCAGCGAATTAGGGCGGTGCAAGAAAGTAGTGATCGATGCCGAGAACACCACGATCGTCGAAGGGGCCGGATCGAAGGATGCGATCCAGGGCCGCTGCGAACAAATTAAGCGCGAGATCGGCGAAACGGACAGCGAATACGACAAAGAGAAGCTGCAGGAACGGTTAGCCAAGCTGGCGGGTGGCGTGGCCCAGTTTAAGGTCGGGGCGGCGACCGAAACCGAAATGAAAGAGCGCAAGGCGCTCGTGGAAGATTCCTTGCACGCGACACGCGCAGCGATCGAAGAGGGAATCGTGGCGGGCGGCGGAGTCGCTTTGCTCCGTTCGATCCCCGCGGTTCAAAAGCTTGATCTGGACGGCGACGAGCGTCTCGGCGCCGGAATCGTCGCTCGAGCGATCGAGCAGCCTGCACGCTGGATCGCCCAAAATGCCGGGCTTGACGGCGGCATCGTCATCAACCGCATTCGGCAGAACAAGGACAAGGCTTTCGGTTACAACGCTGACAAAGAGGTCTACGAGGACCTGATTGCAGCGGGTGTCGTTGACCCAACGAAAGTCGTTCGCAGCGCACTTCAGAATGGCGCTAGCGTCGCCAGCCTGTTGCTGACCACCGAATCACTCGTGGCCGATATCCCGGAACCCAAGGGACAAGGTGGTCCGCCGGACGATCATCACGGCATGGGCGGCGGCATGGGTGGAATGGGCGGCATGGGCGGCGGCATGGGTGGTATGGGTGGCATGGACATGTAGGATTGGCCAAGGGCCGATCTCAGATTTGATCAAGGCAAGAATCCTGAGTTCACTGATGGGAGGATACCGTGGCTGTTAAGATTCGACCCCTGGAAGATCGAGTTGTCGTGGAACCGCTTGAGGCAGAGGAAAGAACGGCGGGCGGAATTGTGTTGCCCGACACGGCCAAAGAAAAACCGCAGCGCGGCAAAGTCCGTGCGGTGGGAGCGGGCAAGCTGCTCGAAAACGGCAAACGAGCCGAAATGTCGGTTGGAATCGGCGACGAAGTTTTGTTCGGCAAGTACAGCGGGACCGATGTCGAGGTCAACAACGAGAAGCTGAAAATCATGCGCGAAAGCGACTTGCTGGCCAAGGTGCTCAAGTAAACCAGATGAAGAAGGAGTTCTAGCGTGGCGAAGCAACTGCTCTACGATGAACCGGCACGAAAGAAACTGCTCGAAGGCGTCGAAACTCTGACCCGGGCCGTGGCCGTGACGCTGGGACCAACCGGCCGGCACGTCATCATTGAAAAAAGTTTTGGTGGCCCAACCGTGACCAAAGACGGCGTGACGGTCTCCAAGGAGGTCGATCTGCCCGACCCCTTCCACAACATGGGGGCTAAGCTATTGAACCAGGTCGCCTCGAAGACCAGCGATGTCGCGGGCGACGGCACGACAACGGCAACCATTCTGGCCAATTCAATCTTTCGCGAAGGCCTTCGTATGATCACGGCCGGCTCGAACCCGCAGGCGATCCGCCGCGGAATCGAGAAAGCGGTCGATGCCGTGGTGGAAAATCTCCGCGAGCTTTCCAAGAAGGTGTCGAAGAAGGAAGAGATCGCTCAAGTCGGCACGATCAGCGCCAACAACGATCCGACGGTCGGCAACCTGCTCGCCGACGCAATGGAAAAAGTGGGCAAGGACGGCGTGATCACGGTCGAGGAGGGAAAGACCTCCGAGACGACCCTCGATTTTGTGGAAGGCATGCAGTTCGACAAAGGCTACTGCTCGCCGTATTTCGTGACTAATACGAGCACGATGGAAGCAGTGCTGGAAGACTGCTATATCCTGATCCACGAAAAGAAAATCTCCAGCCTCAAGGACCTGATTCCGGTCCTCGAAAAAATCGCCCAGGCCGGCAAGCCGCTGTTGATCATCGCCGAAGATGTCGAAGGCGAGGCGCTGGCGACGCTCGTGGTGAATAAGCTGCGCGGTGTGTTGCACATTTGTGCCGTGAAGGCTCCGGGATTCGGTGATCGCCGCAAGAACATGCTCGGCGACATTGCCGTGCTCACCGGCGGCCAGATGATCAGTGAAGACCTCGGGATCAAACTTGAAAACCTCGACCTCAACTCGCTCGGCCGGGCCAAGAAGATCAAGGTGAGCAAGGACGACACGACGATCATTGAGGGAGCCGGCAAGAAGTCGGAGATCCAGAAACGGATCGAAGTGATCCGGCACCAGATCGAGCAGACGACCAGCGATTACGACAAGGAAAAATTTCAGGAACGACTCGCGAAGCTGGCGGGTGGCGTGGCCGTCGTCAAGGTGGGTGCCGCCACGGAAACGGCCATGAAGGAAAAGAAGGCACGCATCGAAGACGCCTTGCACGCGACTCGGGCCGCGGCCGAGGAGGGTATTGTGCCTGGCGGCGGTGTCGCGCTGTTGCGATGCACGGCCACGGTGGAAAAAGTGCGAGACAAGCTACGGGGCGATGAAGAAATCGGCGCCGAAATCGTCCTGCGGGCCTTGGAAGCACCAATCCGCCAAATTGCCGAAAACTGCGGCGTTGATGGTTCGGTCGTTGCTGAGGAAGTGCGAAACCGGACTGGCAACACAGGCTATGACGCCAACACGGGCGAATACCTGGACATGGTCAAGGCCGGAATCGTCGATCCGACGAAGGTGACGCGGTCGGCTCTGCAAAACGCGGCCAGCATCGCCGGGTTGATGCTGACCACGGAAGCCCTGGTAACGAGCATCAAGGAAGACGAAGAGCAACCTCGCGTGGAGGGTGCTGTTCGCTGAGCGTGTACAGAGCTGTCCCAATGAATTTAGCAATCAGTGATGGGCCACCCCGCTTCAAGCCAGGTGGCCCATTTTTTTGGGTTCCAGTACAATCGTGGCGGAATCGTGTGCCTGCGTCTCTCGTCCCTGGGTTGATCACGAATGATGGCAACGAAGAAGGATTATTATGGAGTGCTGGGCGTGGCGAAGGACGCCAGCGACGACGACATAAAACGAGCCTATCGCCGGCTCGCCATCAAGTACCATCCGGACAAGCAATCGACTGGCTCGGATGCGGAGCGAAAGGTGGCGGAGGAGAAATTCAAGGAAGGGGCCGAGGCATATGAGGTCCTGAGCGAACCGGACAAGCGAGCACAATACGACCGGTTCGGCCATGCCGGGCTTTCCGGCACTGGATTCCACGAATTCCGCAACGCCGAGGAAATCTTCGAAGCGTTCGGCGACATTCTGGGCGGTGGTTTTTTTGGAGACTTGTTCGGCGGACGTCGCCGTCGCCAGGGTCCACGGCCGGGCCGTGACCTTAGAGTTCAACTGGATCTGGATTTGTTCGAGGCCGCCAAGGGTGTCAGCAAGGAATTTGAGATTCGCCGCCAGGAGATGTGCGGCCAGTGTACCGGATCGGGTGCGAAACGCGGCACGAAGGCTGTAACGTGCTCGTACTGCGGTGGCAGCGGGCAGGTGCTTCAGTCGCAGGGGTTTTTCCGCATTGCGACAACTTGTCCGGGATGCCAGGGCCGGGGCTCGCAGATTCGTGAACCGTGCTCAGAGTGCCGTGGCTCGGGCCGGGTGGCAGGCAAGCGGACCATCAAAGTGGAAGTGCCGCCGGGTGTTGACACCGGCATGCGAGTACGGATGCGGGGCGAAGGGGAGCCGGGTGATAACGGAGCACCACGCGGTGACCTGTACTGCTACATTAGCGTGCGCGACCATCCGCTATTTCAACGTGACGGCCAAAATCTGATCTGCCACGTGCCGATCACTTTTGCCCAGGCGGCGCTTGGCGGCGAGGTCGAGGTGCCAACGCTTGTCGGTAGGCAGCCGCTGTCCATCGCGCGGGGCACGCAGAGCGGCGACGTATTTCATCTGCGCGGACGCGGAATGCCCGACCCGCATGGCCGGTCGCCTGGCGACCTGATCGTGCAAGTGATCATCGAGACGCCCAAGAGGCTTACCAAGCGGCAGGAAGAGTTGCTTCGCGAATTTGCCGAGACAGAACAGGCGGATGTCAGCCCGGAACGAAAGAGTTTTCTCGACAGGTTGCGGGAGTATTTTGTCCCGGATGAAGAAGATTCCAAAGACAACAAGGAATCGAAGGAGAAGTAGGGCGTGATGAAAAATTCCAATTCAGGTAGTGGTCAATCAAGTGCGGCCGATCAGGCGATTGACGAACATTTGGCCACTTGTCAGGTCGATACTGCGGCCGGCCGCGCACCCGACGTGGCCGAGGCCGGCGACCCCGTGCTGAACGATCTTGAAGCACTTCAAAAGAAGGCCGCGGAGCGCGATGAGTTTCTGAGCTTGCTCCAACACCTTCGCGCCGACTATGCCAATTACCAGAAGCGAGTTCAGAAGGAGATGGACACGACTCGCCGCTTCGCGAGTCAGGGACTGATTCTGGACCTGTTGGCGGGCCTGGACAATCTCGAGCGAGCCATTCAGTCGGCCGATGCCACGGGAAACTCGGCTGGGCTCCTGGAAGGGATTCGCCTCGTGCACCAGCAATTGTTAGGATCGCTCGCTCGGCACGGCATCAAGCCGGTGGAGGCGATCGATAAGCCGTTCGACCCGTCGTTTCACGAAGCGCTGCTCGAACAACCGTGCCCGGACAAGCCCGGCCGCACAGTGCTGCAAGAATTGCAAAAAGGATACTCTTTGCACGACCGCGTGATCCGGCCGGCAAAGGTTGTTGTTTCCACCGCCGGGCCGGCGGTCGACGCGACTTCGCCATCCGTCTCACCGGCTAACAAATAACACGAAAGCATACAGTTCATGCCAACCTACGATTACGTTTGCGACGCATGCCAGTACAAGTTCGAGTTGTTTCAGGGCATTAAGGATTCCGTGAAGCGGAAGTGCCCCAAGTGCAGCAAGCAGAAGCTGCGTCGTTTGATCGGTGGCGGGGCTGGACTATTGTTTCGTGGATCAGGATTCTACATCACCGACTATCGCAGCGATTCCTATAAGAAAGGTGCCGAAGCGGAAAAGAAAGCATCCGAGCCCAAGGACAAGCCGGCTGGCGACAAAGGCGGTGGCGATAAACCCTCCAGCAAGCCAAAGTCGGACGGCTAATGAGGGTCGAGCCGCTTCGCCGAGGCGTTTATCAAGAATGGCTGACTGCTTGCTTCCGTTTCTCGCGGTGATTTGAATTGCTTGACCATCGGTCGCAGCTATAATACCGCCGCTTCCCAAGCTTCCCGTCGAAAGGAGTTCTGAATGGCCGAAGAAAAATCCCCACTGCGCGAAATCCAATGGACGCAAGTGTTCCCCTGGCTCGCGATCTTTCGCACCTTTGGTGTTGCCCTGGATCTGAAGAAGTTGCTGCTGGGCGGCATCGGTGTGCTTGCGATGTACACCGGTTGGAGCATTCTGGCGCTCGTGTTCACTTCGGTGTCGAATAATCCCGTGTTGAAGTCGAGGGCCGACGAGGTGGCACATTGGCCGTGGGAGTCTAATCAGTGGCATTCGTTTACGGTGTCGAGGACGCCGACCGCCGTGGAATTGCTCGACGAATTGGAAAAGAGCGGCCTGAAGATTACGCCGGAAACCCACGCCAAGCTCGGTGCGCTAAGCCTAATCGAGGATCTTGAACGAAGCAAAGTGGAAGTAACCCCGGCAGATCGCACCGCGATCGAGCAGGCTTACGGGGTCAAGAGCGGCATGGCCACCGTGGACGAGCTGTTGCACAATCCCGTGCGTGCCCTCTGGCAGTTAGGGACGAACTGGCGGTTCGTTCTCAAGCCGGGTGAGGACCTGATGCACCCGTTTCGCACTGTGTTCTCTCAGGGAACGGGCATTCTACCTACTGTATTCGCGCTGCTTTGCGGGCTGTGGGGCCTGTTGGTGTGGGCGTATTTTGGCGGGGCGATCTCGCGCCTCGCCGCCGTCGAATTTGCACGGGAAGAAAAGATCAGCCTGAAGGAATCCATGCAGTTCGCTCGCTCGCGCTTCATGTCTTACGGCGGGGCACCGATGATCCTTCTCGGCTTCCTCGCGGTTCCATTTCTCCTGTGCATGCTTGGCGCCCTGATTCCCGGCTTGGTCGTCTGGCTGTTCCCTGGCTTCGCCGGAGCGCGGGCCGTCTTCATCGGCGTGCTCTGGATCTTTCCGCTCGTATTCGGATTCATCATGGCGATCGTCATGATCGTCGCGGCCGTCGCTTGGCCACTGATGTACTCCACGATCAGCGTGGAGGGCAGCGACAGCTTTGATGCGATCAGTCGATCGTTTTCGTACGTCTTTCAAGGTGTCTGGCGATATCTGTTTTACGTGCTTGTGGCACTGGTCTACGGGTCACTCTGCTCCTACTTTGTGCTGCTCTTTTCCCAGTTGCTGATCCACACGTCTCAGTGGGCGGTTGCTTGGGGGGGCCGCGCGGGCCTTTCGCAACAACTTGCACAGCTTTTCTTGTACGCGCCGGAAGCCAGCGGTTGGCGACCGACCGCTCTCGTTGCCGAACCGACAGGCGCGACTAAATTTGCCGCGATTTGTATGGCCGGCTGGCTGTACTTCTTCTTCATGCTCCTTGTCGGTTTCGTCCACAGCTACTTCTGGTCTGCCTCGACCGTGATCTACTACCTGCTGCGGCGCGATGTGGACAACACGGAGATTCAAGAAGTATTCTTGGAAGGTGAAGACGGCGACAATTCGTTCGCTCATGAGCCGTCCCCGGTCTCGCCCGTTGTTGAAACGAAGGATTCGGCAAGTCCGGGAACTGGCTGACAGGCCACCATGCATCTTGATTAGCACTGGAGTTTCATCGTGGACCTCTTTGACCTTCGGGGGAAGGTAGCGATTGTCACCGGCGGCAACGGTGGCATCGGGTTGGGAATCGCACGCGGATTGGCCCAGGCGGGTGCCGACATCGCAATCGTCGGGCGTAATCCAGAAAAAAACGCACAGGCTGTCGAACTCCTTCGCAACGAGCACAAGGTTCGAGCGATCGGGCTAGAAGTGGACGTGACCTCCGAATCGGACGTCGCGCGCATGGCACGTAGCACGCAGTGGGATCTCGGTCGCATCGACATTCTTGTGAACAACGCCGGCATCAATATCCGAAAACCGCCGCAGGACCTCGCCCTGGAAGACTGGCACAAGGTCATGGATGCCAACCTGACCAGTGTCCTGGTTTGCAGCAAGGCGGTTCAGCCGACAATGGCCTCGGCCGGCGCCGGCAAGATCATCAACATCGGATCAATGACCTCGATCTTTGGGGTCTCGTTTGCCCCCGCTTACGCCGCAAGCAAGGGGGGCGTTGTGCAACTTACAAAGTCGCTGGCCATCGCGTGGGCACCGCAGAACATTCAAGTGAATTGCATTCTGCCGGGCTGGATCGAAACCGAGCTAACCAATCGGGCCCGTCAAGAGGTGCCCGGTCTGTACGAACGCGTGCTGGCTCGAACCCCTCAGGGACGCTGGGGCAAACCGGAAGACTTGGCCGGTGCCGCCGTTTTTCTGGCCAGCAAAGCATCCGACTTCTTGACGGGAGTTTCTCTGCCGGTCGACGGCGGTTACCTGGTTATGTAGCAGGCTTGGTCGCGATGTGTCGCGGTTTAAGCATTGTGAGCATCGATTCCGTTTGAACTACGCCGACGATGAGTAGCAGCTACGACGAGCGAGATGACGGCCATGTTTGGTCCGAGGACGAGACCACACCTCCGACGTCCGATCACCCTGTGAACCCGATCGAACCCGATGGGCCTGGTGAGAGTGGCACACATCCACATACTCACGCGCCAGCTCGAAGCCGGCCGCCAGCGCGCCGGCGGGGCAGCTACCGTCCCCCGAGTGAGTTGGACCACGACTAAGCCTCAAACCGGCGAAGATTCGCTCCCTCTCCCCTGAGTACTGGGGAGAGGGAATAGGATCGCGCGCACGGGTCGCTTGTTTGAAGACTAGGAATTTCTTCTCCATCGAACAACTGGTCCACTTTTCACGAGAAGACCACTCGTACGGCTCGCACGAATTCACTGGCGACTGCAGGATCGATCGACTGGCTGCGGACATTGCCGGAACACAGTGCCCCTCGAACTCCGATGAAGTCGGGCTTCAACTTAGCCAGACTTGCCAGGTGTTCACGCCGCAACGACCCTGCCAACGCTACTTGAAGATTCTGGTGTCGGGCCTCCTGAACGAACGCCTCCAATTCCGGGAAACTGATCGCATCGAGCAGGCTGGCTCCATCCTTGATCGCCGTGTCCAGCAAAGTGATTTGGCAACCAGTGGCGGCGGCAGCCCGAATTAAATTCGCGGGACTGAGTCCGTCAAATCGTGGGTAATCGCCATACCCGGCCGCAACGACTGCGATTCGATCGTCAACCATCTTGATCGCGGCTCGCACGGCCCGAAGTAACGAAGTCGCTTCATCGAACGAACGCAAATCATAGAGCCCCACTTTGACAAAACTGACACCCAGCCGAGCGACGCTATCTGCCGCTAGGGCCGCCGTGCCTGGTTGGAACGAAAGATCGCCGATCGCCGCGCTAACGGCCACTCCATGATGCTCCGCAAATTGAACAATTTCGCGCACGACCCACGGAGGCTGGGCGCCGAGCGAGCCTTCCGCGGGATTCTTGACATCCAGAATGTCAACGCCAAGGTCGGACAAGACCGAGGATTCCGCCACCGACACGGTGCTGGCTAGAAGTTTCACGATTCGAGTCATCGATTACATACTGTGAGAGCTGGAATCTTGTAAACAACGAGCCACATACTAACAACGATTCACCTCTGAAAAAGCCGGGCCGAGCACTCCATTGCCGGATCTGCGACAGTGGGGCCATCGGCACATGAGCCACCCCTGGCCCCTTCTGCAACAGGCAACGACATTTTGATTGACTTTGGCCACCGGTGCATTCACAATTTGTCTGATTCACGGACATCGCGTTCTGCCCAGAGGCTGTTCGGGGCTCATTCTTTGAGTGAGTATCGAGACAGCGATTAGGACCGGGCGGAAAAGGAGATGTCCGTTGTCATTTGTGGGCATCCATTCTAATGGGAGGAGTGAATCATGCGCTCTTGGAAGCTGATGATCTTTGTGGTTTCTGTGTTGTTTGGCGGTGAATGTCAGGCACAAACATTCTCGCTCAAGAAATCGATTGAACCGGGCAGACACAAGTTTGAACTCAAAAACCCCGAGGGCCAGAGTCGAACGATCACGCTGCGCAAGCGCGAGAAGGAAGAAACGATGGAAGTGCAACGCAGTGTGCTCGTCGGATTGCCGATGGAGTTTTTGGCACTTCCCACGGAACTGCCCAAGGCCGATTTTGTCGCACCGGTTCGCGGGGAAGTGGAAAAAAGCGAAACGGTCAAGGTGATCATGGGATTCGCGGGCAAGGTCCTCGAGCCCATCATCGCCAAGGCGGGGTTCCTCACGGACTTCGTGCAGAACATGACTTGCGCTCACCCGGAAACCGGCGAGGAGATTCCCATCCGGGATTTCTTGAATTACTACATTCGCAAAAACGGCTACGTCAAAGAAGGATATTTCAGCGAGAGCGACTTGGACAAGGACCCGGTCGGAGTGCTTCTGAAACTCGTGCTGTTCGACAAGTGGTTCTTCTTCGAAGCCAAGTTGATTCATGGCGACGATGGGGAATGGTACAGCGTGGAAGATTGTTTGAAGGGGAAATTCACCAGCCCTTATTCCCAGAAGGCCGTGGCGTCCCTGAAGCATGCGATCATGCTGCAACAGGAGGCCAAGGAGTACTCGCTGTTGAAGATGGCTCCGAAGCTGAAGGCGTATGGCGAATCGGTCATGAGTTACCTCGATGTGTGTCTTTTCATCATTGAGGCAAACCGCAGCGGCCTCACCAAAAAGCAGGCGACTCAAGTCGTATACGAGCGAGTTCGCATCTCGGCCCTTCAGGGAAAAATCATCGCCCATTACAAAACACCGTTGAAGGTGGTCGTAGTAGACAAATTGGCCACGCCCTAACTATGAATCCGCACACTGTCGCCGAAAGTTGCTGCATCACTCGTCCAGAGAGTCAATCAAATAAGTTCACATAGCGAAGGATAACCATGAATTTGACCACCTGCTTGTGTTACTTGTTAGTTCACGTCATGTCGTTTTGCGGGTCCGCGGTTTCGCTCCAGGACATGGCCTCTGATGACATGGCTGGCCCAGCCAAGGTATTCGTCGGCGTGTATCTGAACCAGATTCACGAGGTCAACCTCAAAGAGAATCGCTTCACGGCTGATTTCTGGATCTGGTTTCGATGGACGGATACCGATCTGAAACCGATCGAAACGTTTGAGTTGACCAACGGGCAAATCGAATCGAAGGAGGGGGTGACCCAGTGGGAGAAGGAGGGATTGAACTACGCCGCTTGTCGTGTGGTGGCTAGCGTGACAAAGTTTTGGGACACGTCCGACTTTCCGCTGGACAACCACCGGCTGTCACTGGAGGTCGAGGACGGTGAAAACGAAATGCACAAGCTGGTCTACGTGGCAGATTCGGCGAATTGCGGGTTCGATCCGAGCGTTCAGATACCTGGTTGGAAACCCTGCAATGCGTTGAATCAGATAGACGTTCACAAATACAAAACTAATTATGGCGACATCACGTTGCCCACAAGTAAAGAGTCGGCGTACTCGCGGTTTCAATTTTCGGTCGATGCCATGCGACCTGGCTTTGGTTACTTCGCGAAGTTGTTCAGCGGCCTGTTCGTTTCGACGCTGGTTGCGTTTCTTGCGTTCCTAATGAAGCCCGATCTAGAAGAGGCTCGATTTGGGCTCGGCGTCGGATCACTCTTTGCAGCGGTGGCGAGCCAGTACGTCGTTTCGTCGGCGCTCCCTGACACGCAGCTAGTTACCTTGGTAGACAAACTCCACGTGGCCGCCCTTATTTTCATAATGCTTTCGATGTTCGAATCGACCTTGTCTGTTTGGCTTGCATCCTCCGATAAAGAAAAGCTTGCTGTCTTACTCGACCGATGGAGCTTCATCATCTTCTTGTCTTTTTTCGTAATCCTCACGATCGTCATTGTTTTGGGGCGGTCGGCCCAGCCTGTTTAGATACGGATTCAAGCCAAGCAGGCCATTACTTTTTTGTTTTCACTTTGGTCTTGGCCTTTTCCTTCGAGTCCGCGCCCTTTGATTTCGCTGCGGCACCGGCGAGATCTTCAAGCTTGTATTGCGTCAGGTACCGCCGGAACATGGCGGACGATGCCAGGCAGTACAGCCGGCCTTCACCGGGGCCGAGCACCAGGTCATAGGTGCGTTTGCCGCTTTTCGGTGGGGTGCCAGTCACCGACTCGCCTGACATCAGGTCGTACATCTCGCGCTCGTCTTCCACCGTCAGCTTGAACGCCAGCGTGCTCGCGTTCTTGTATCCGGTGAGTGCCCCGGTGTCCTTGTCGATTTTCAGCGGCACTTGGGCATCGGTGTAGTCACCAATTTTGGTATTCACGACCGCGAGCACTTTGAACGGGTCCTTGCGGCCGGTCAGGCATTTCACGCGTACGTCCGTCTTGTCGGTCGTGGCAATCGTTCGGCCGAACGCCGTTGCGTCGTCCAGCAGTGGTCCATACTTCGCCAGGGTTTTGGCCACTTCTCCGAGTTCTTTCCAGCCGTCGGTCTCGGACATGTCCGCGCGGCGCAAGAGGTCGGGCACGTAGTTGCCATTCGCGTACTTTTCGTCTTTGAGGATTTGCAAGCCGGTGACGTCGGCGGGAATTGTGGCCGGGCCCCAGTCGCGAAAGATTACACCGCCGGCCCCGGACTGAAGCGACATCCAGACGATCGAACTCAAAAGTTGCTGCGGGTATTGATATCGATTCCATCCGCTCCACTTTTTGGTTTCGCTATCCATCACCCAGTTCGTCGTCGCCGTCACCACGCGGTCCTGTTGAAAATCGATTCCCTTTTTTGAGTAGGATCTGCTCACGGGCACGCTCCAGATATTTGGGATGGCCCGCACCGTCAGTCCGTTGTGGACGCGACGGACCCAACCTTCCGACAGATATCGCGGCCAATAGTTCGGATGGAACAAGTGCGACGGCTCCACCCACGGCTTTCCGGCGTAATGGTCGAACGCGGCTACTTGGATGCCGAACGCCGGATACGGCTCCTCGATGTTCTCGCTGGCGTACACGTCGCCCCACTCACCGGCGAGCGGGACATTCGGGGCGGCGGATGCGAAGAATGCGCGGGCCTTTGCCAGCGTCGCCTGCTGCGGCATGCCGAGCGATGGGTGCACGTCGTAGCCGATCAAGCTGCGCATGTTCGCGTAACGCTTCAGGTTTTCTTCGGCAGTTTTCTTGAACGCATCCGGTGCCGAATCGCTCGGCTTCGACCACCACTCGGCGAGTCCCGACCACGACGGGTCCTGCAAGATGACGCCGATTCCGCGGGCCGCAGCCAACTCGTCGAACTTCTCTAACTCCTTCGTGAAGTTCACTTGCACGGTATTGAAATGGTGTTCGCCCACGTCGTTTAGAAAGTACTCGTACATTTCGACGAGCGACTTCTTTTGGGCGGCCGCGGCCTGTTCGAGAGCCGCCTGGTCCGCCGCCACCCCGAGCACGAAATGCGGCAACTTGCCGGTCGGCTGCTTGTACGTGGAGCCCAGGTGCAGTCGTTCGCGCCACAGGCTATTCAAGTACCGCTTGTTTGGATCGATGGCGGCGATGTCGAAGAAACTCTGTCGCCCCTTCAATTCGGCCACCCACATATCCTCCGACTCCGTCAACTCAGCGCCTTCCTCGCGTACGTCTTTCTTCAGTTGCCCGCGGGCGTAGGAACCGAGCACAACCGGCGTGTCGTGGCGATAGACCACGAGATTGTCGAACCTCACGGTTCCGGCCCGGGTCGTGACGATCTCTAATTCGACCCCGTGTACGCCTTCAAACTCCAGGTCCGTGATCCGCCGCTCCCACGTCTGCATGTTCGGGTAAAACCCCCAATCGCTGCCCACGGTCGCCTTCTTGCCCGCCAGCGGCTTTCCATCCTTGCCGTACGGAATCAGCGAAACGGTGAACAGGCTGAACCCTTCACCGGCGAAATCCAGAATCACTTCGTATCGGCTCATTCCAACGCCCAGCCCCTTCAGCGGCACCTTGAGCACCGCGCCCTGGCCGGTTGAGACCAACCCCTTGGAACCCCCCGAGCCCTTTTGCGGCACGATCTTGGCCTGCGGCCCAAGCTGGTGCCCTGCGGGCAATTGTCCCTCGAAATCAATCTTCAGCACTTCCTCCTTGTAGTCCTCTCGCGGCTTTGATTTGAATGGGTATGGATCGCCCGCCCAGGCTAAGCTCAGGCAGGAAAGTGCCGCCACAAATGAAACTAGCAATCGAGGGTTAGGAGGGATCGTCATGGATGGTCTCCGACTCAAGGGGCTCGTAATGGACCGCGTTGCCGTGACTCGCGCTTCCGGTCGGCGTGTCGAACTATTTTGACTCGCTTGGCGCCTCGATGCAATCGGGCAAAGGCAAGAGTGTTTGGGGCCAGAATCCAGTCACTGAAGAGAAATCTTCGATCAGCAGCTAGGCACCGACTTCGGTCGGCTCCGAATCGAGCGATTCCGAAGCCGGCTCGTGGCGTCGGCGGAGGTACAGTTTGATGGGGATTTCCTGGAACGGCAGGCTTTCGTGAAGCGTGTTCAGCAAATACCGCTGGTACGGTCCGTCGAACAAGGACGGTGCATTGCAAAAAATTACGATCGTTGGGGGAATAGTTCCAATCTGGGTGGAGTAGAAGACTTTTCCTTGCCGGTTCTGGCGAAGCGGCGGCGGATTCGAGCTGACGGCCTTTTCGATCGCCTTGTTCAATTCGGCGGTCGGCACGCGCAGGGCGGATTGCTTGAACAGGTTTTGCGCGAGATTGAGCAGTGCTTTGACGTTCTTTCCGGCGTTGGCCGTGATGAACACGGACGGGGCATAGGGCATGGCGCGAATCTGGTCGTACACGATGTTGGCGTACTTGCCCGTGGCCATCGGCAGCATCAGGTCCCACTTGTTCACGACGAAAACGCAGGGCTTGAATTGTTCGGAGATGGCGGCGGCCAGTTGCTTTTCGATCTTTGAAATGCCCTGAGTCGGGTCGATGAAGAGCAGCACGATGTCGGCGCGGCGAATGGATTTCTCGGCTCGCGCCATACTGTAAAACTCAATGTCGTCGTGAATGGACTTTTTCTTGCGTACGCCGGCGGTGTCGATGGCGATGAAGGTCTTGCCGTCCAATTGGAAGCGCACGTCGACCGCGTCGCGCGTCGTTCCGGGCACCTCGCTGACGATCACTCGTTCCGCTTGGGCCAGTGCGTTGATGAAGGTGCTCTTGCCGACGTTGCGCCGGCCCACGATGGCCAGCTTCATTTCGGCCTGCGGCGGCCGTTCCACTTCAAGGTCTGCCGGCATGCGCTCGACGATCATGCGCAGCAGTTCGGGCTTGTTTCGATTCTGAAGGGCACTGACGCAGACCAGCTTGCCGCGGCCCAACTTGTAAAACTCGTTCGCCTGAGCGTCGAAGTTCGGTTCATCGCACTTGTTGGCCACGCAGATGATCGGCTTGTTCACGTAACGCAGCCGCTTGGCGACTTGCTGGTCGAGTGCGGTCAATCCGTTCCGCACATCTACGACGAACAAGATGAGGTGGGCCTGTTCGATGGCAAATTCAATTTGTCGTTCGATTTCGGCGGTCAAGTCGTCGGCGTCTTCAATTCCCATTCCACCCGTGTCGGTGATCTCGACGAATCGGCTGCCGGTCTCAATGACGGCGGTCAAGCGGTCGCGCGTGACCCCGCTGATCGGGTCCACGATGGCGATGCGCCGCCCGGCGAGCCAGTTGAAAATCGACGACTTGCCCACGTTGGGACGCCCGATGATTGCGACTTGTGGTATCGGCAACGCGGTTAGCTCCTACGATCCGGTGCGATCGTGAGTGCGGCAGGGTTGTTAATAAGTACGTGGTCCCTTGCTGGATGCACGAAATAAACTCCAGCCGGGATTATACCCATGCCCTTGAACGCCCGCGAGCGTGAGCGAACCGCGGATCGTAGGCTGGGTCAGCGACTCGCCGCTGGGGTCCAACGCTTTGCAGGGCGGTCATCCTTCAACTCAGTGCGATAGCTCCATAATTGGCTTCACTCAATTCCGGTTCGGAAGCCGGCGGAATTGGGACCTTTTGTTGCCGCAAGTAAAGCTTGACCGGCACTTCAGGAAACGGCAGTTGAGTGTGCATCGTCGCGAGCAAGTAACCGTGGTAGTCGGTATCAAAAAATTCCGGCGCATTGCACTCCAATACGATCGTGGGCGGGCAAGTGGCAATCTGGACCGCCTGGAAAATCTGGCCTGTCTGGTCGTTGATCCGGGCGGGCGGGTTGGCGGCGACTGCCTGTTGGATAATCCGGTTGAGCTTGGCGTGCGGCACTCGCTGGGCGAACTGGTGGACTAACTGCTGGGCAACGATCAGCACGGGCTTGACGTTTTTGCCCTCGCTGGCCGCTGTGAAAACGTTGGGCGCGAAGGGCATCACGGGAAGTTGGTCGGCAAGGGCACCGGCGTACTTGAACGACGAGTTGGGCAGCATGCGGTCCCATTTGTTTATCACGAACATGCACGGCTTGTACTGCACCGCGATGGACGAGGCTAGTTGCTTTTCGATGTTCGAGATGCCCTGAGTGGCATCGATCATCATGACCACGACGTCGGCACGAGCGACCTGGCGTTCGCAGCGGGCCAGACTGCAAAACTCGACTTCCTGCGGGTTCGCGTCGGCTGCCTGTTCGCGAGACGAGTCGAGAATGCGGAAAGTGACTCCGTCAAAAGTAAACTGCACGTCGACCGCATCGCCGTTGGGTCCAGGTTGCACGTGGTCCGACGTATCGCCCAGGCGGCACAGGGCGTCGATGAGCGTGCGTCGGCCGGCATTGGGCCTGCCGACAATCGATAGTTTCAGCGAGGCGGGTGGCGGCTGGTGATTCGTCTCGCTCGCAATCGTGCGTTGCACCAGGAGTCGCATCAACTCGGCGCGATTGCGATTCTGGGTCGTGCTGACACAAACGATCCTGCCGCGTCCGAGCTTTTGAAACTGAGTTGCCCGCGCGTCAATCTGTGGTTCGTCGCACTTGTTCGCGACGCAGATGATAGGTTTCTTGGTGTACCGAAGTCGTCTGCCCAATTGGTGGTCGCGGGGGGTCAAGCCGGCCTGAGCGTCGACGACGAACAGGATGACGTCGGCCCGCTCGATGGCCGCATCGATTCGGTGCGAGTTCTCCGGCGAAATCGCGGTGCCTTTGCCCGCACAGATGCCATCTGCATCCGTAATCTCGAGAAACTGGTCATTGACCTGCACCATCACGGAAACGGATTCAGGCTGCTCGGTGCCTGGCGCTGCCGCGACGCCGTTGCGGCGTTTCGTGAGCCAGTTGAACAGTGAAGTCTTGCCCACGTTTGGGCGGCCGAGGATGACGATTTGGGGTACTGACAAGGTGCGACCTCCTGCGATCTTGAGGAGCGACGAATCGAAACCCACGGCGGCCATGCTCAGACACATGGACAGGAGGTCGCGAATATTGTGGGCAGTTGTCCCTGCTTTTTCAATTGTATTCCTAGGAGTCTGTCCGAGAATTCCGGTTTTCGGCTATATGTTGGGGTAGCCACCTCCTTCGTGTCCCACATATGGTGCAGTTTTTGAATTCTCGGACAGACTCCTAGAAGTTCGATCTCATAGCCTTTGACCGGGTTCTTTCATGCGGGTAATTGCCAGCAGGATAATCGCAGATTGGTAGGACAGAGGAATTCCCCATGCTCTACACCAACCCGATACGTCTGTGAGGGCCGCCAGTACTTCTCGCCGACTAGTGGACCTTCAAACCTCAAATGACTGGTAGTTCCGCCCCTTGTGGGCCGATTCGTGGCCTCGGATTCCGCCACAAGGGCGGTCTCTACCCGTCAATTCAGGATGGACGGACCACCAGTTGGAACCCATTGCCGGCGAGGCACGTCCAAGAATCTTAGAATCCTCTCCAACGCCGCGCCCGTTCGTGGTACTACTTCAGCAAAGGAGGCCACGGGTGACTCTGGTGATCGAAAATGAGTTTCAAACCCTGGCGGCGGGCGACCGGATCGCGTGCGAGCAGTTTGTGCGCGACGAGTATGAGGGTCTCTTTCGGTGGTTCCTGTGGCTCACCAATTGCCCGCATCGAGCGGCCGATCTGACGCAGGAGACATTCGCCGCGTTCTGGGGGTCGCTCGCTCGCACGGCACCCGACACGTCGCCGCACACATGGCTGTTTGCGATCGGCCGGAATCAATGGCGCAAGGACTGCCGCGATCGCAAGTCGCATGCTGGGAATGGCGACCGCAGTTCCCTTGATGACTCTTCGGGCTTGTGTGACGACCCCGGCGGCGACCTGCTGGACCAGATTTCTGATTGCGGCCCGTCGCCGCAGGAGATTGCCGAGCACCGCGAGTTTGCGGCGGCGCTCGAGGCGGAGGTGGCCAAGCTGCCGCCGGACTTGCGCGAAGTGCTCGTGCTGCGGCTCTGGCAGGAATTCGACTACGACGACATCGCGGCGGTGCAGGCCATCAAGCCCGAGCTAGCCCGGTGGCGATTTTTCCGCGCCAGGCAAATTCTCCGGGCCAGACTGAAGGCCTGGCAACCGGTGGCGAAGGTGGAGTGTGGCTGAACTCGCCAGAGTTCAGGTCTCTAACGCATCGAATCCTGGAGAGTTCGGCCACAAGATGCCTACCTGCATACAGTTACGCCGACGATTGCCACAAGTGCTAGGCGTTTCATCGGCTGTCCCCAACGATTTGGGACATGTACCCATCGGCTAGGTACGGCGTTTGGATGGATGGGTACGCCGCTCGGATGGCAGGGGCCATGTCCCCAACGGGCGTGGACATGTCCCTGAATATTGGGGACGTCGCTCCGATGGTTTGGTACAGCGTTTAGATGGCCTGGTACACCGCTCCATTTGCCGCGTCAACGTACCCGAAGAGTGTGGACATGTCCCCGATGGCCGGGAACAAGTCACCAACGGCCGGTCCCACGTACCCGACGGCTGGGTACACGTGCCGAATAGTCCAGTAGACGTCCCCAACGGTCTGGGACACCGCTCAGATGGCTGAGAACACCGCTGGGATGGCTGGGGACAAGTACCAGCTAGTTGGGTACCTGTCCTGAGCCGCCGGTGGCCGGTAACTTATCTTCAGGAGAACCGTCATGGCTGCTGACAACGGCGATCTGGAAATCCAAGAAGACTCGCTCGACACTGCGATCAAGCGCCACCGGCGTGCTACGACGCCGGGCGGCTTGCTGGATCGCTGTCTGTCCACTGTTGTACCAGCGAATCGCGCGGTTGAGACCACTCTTGCAGTTCTGACGGAATCGAGAATCCCCATTCAACAACGCGTGCTTTCCAGACCCTGGTTGCGATGGGCCTTGGCCGCATCGATAGTGTGCTTGCTGGGTGGCGGGTATTTCATGTACGTCAGTCGCGTCGGAATGAATGAAGAAAGCTTTTCCATGAGATTCGCCTCGAGGATGCCGTCTTCGGGATCCTCGGCCGAGGAAGTGGAACCTACCTCGCAGCACGAGGGTGGATATCTGTTCCAGCCGGGAGACCAACGAGCCGCTAATGGTCCTGCATCGGCTTCAACAAGAGTTAAGTACTTGCGTGACGGGACCGCGAATACGGTCGAGCTCGGCGAATCTGATTCGATCGAACGCTTAGACCGCGGTAGCGCAGACACGGCCGCCGGATACCGGCCTTCGAACATGAGTCTGGGTAAAGAAGTCGCTTCGCATGACGATTTTGAGTTTAAGCCGCAATCGGTGAGAACCGGCAAGGAGCAGCCAGCGCTGGATTCGATTCCAGCGGGTAACAAATCAGGGAGTACATCCGAAGCTAGTCCACCAAGCTCAGGCAAAACCCCGGACTCAAAAATCTGGACAGAATTGACCAAATCCCGACTCGAAGCACAAGCACCAGCAGCTCCTGGGAAACCGGCCGATTCAGAGTCCAAAGAGCACCTGATTTCGCGGGGTACGTTAGTTTCGGGCCGAGCCCTTCCAAAGAACCTCGAACAATCGGTGGCGGGCTTCAAGGCCAAAGCCGTTGGCGAGCCCTTGCGAGAACAAGTGGATGCGACACGGAAACCCGTTCTTGGTTTGAAGTACAACGACCACTACGACGATCTCGCGGAGCGCGTGCAGGGACCAAACACGGAATCATACGCCCGCGTCAGCGATAACGCTTTTCTTGCGGTTTCCAAGTCACCCCTCTCGACATTCTCCACCGACGTGGATACTGCCTCGTACGCGAACGTGCGGCGGTTTTTGAATCAAGGGCAGATGCCGCCGCGGGATGCGGTGCGGATCGAGGAGTTGATCAACTACTTTTCGTATGACTACGCGCAGCCGAAGGCGGGTGATCCGTTCTCGGTGAACCTGGAAGTGGCCGGCTGCCCGTGGAACGGGGAGCATCGGCTGGTGCGGATCGGGCTGAAGGGGCGCGAGATCGCCGATCAGCAGCGGCCGCCGGCGAACCTGGTGTTTCTGGTCGATGTGTCGGGGTCGATGCAGCCGACGAACAAGCTGCCGCTCTTGAAGACCGCGATGAAGATGCTCGTCGGGCGGCTCGGCGAGAACGAGCGGGTGGCGATCGTGACCTACTCGCACGAGATTCGGCTCGTGCTGCCGTCCACCACGTGCGACAGCAAGGAGACGATCATCCAGGCTCTTGACGGACTGCAGGCGGCGGGCAGCACCAACGGCGGCGGCGGGATTCAGATGGCGTACTCGGTCGCCGTCGAGAATTTCATCCAGGGCGGCGTCAACCGCGTGCTTCTCGCGACCGACGGCGATTTCAACGTCGGCATCACCGACCGCGAAGAGCTGACGCGGTTCATCGAGCAAAAACGCGAGTCGGGCGTGTTCCTGAGCGTGCTCGGGTTCGGCATGGGCAACTTGAAGGACGCGACGCTCGAACGGCTGGCCGACAAGGGGAACGGGCACTTCGCCTACATCGACTCGATCGACGAGGCCCGCAAGGTGCTGGTCGATCAGCTCAGCGGCACGCTGGTGACGATCGCCAAGGACGTGAAGCTGCAGATCGAGTTCAACCCGCGCACGGTGTCGGCATACCGGCTGATCGGCTACGAGAACCGCGTGATGCCCGCACAGGATTTCAACGACGACCGCAAGGACGCCGGCGACATCGGGGCCGGCCACACGGTCACCGCGCTGTACGAGATCGTGCCGGCAGGCAAGAGCGCCGGCCTGCCCGGCACCGATCCGCTCAAGTACCAGCCGGAAGAAAGGCCGGCCGATGAAGACCGCCGCAGGCCGGACGACGTGCTGGTTCGCGAGGACGTCCGCCGCGAGTTGCTGACCGTCAAACTCCGCTACAAGAAGCCCAACGAACATCAAAGCCTGCTCGCCGAAGTCCCACTCTCCGACTCCGGCCGCCGCTACGGCGAAGCCTCGAGCGACTTCAGATTCGCCTCCGCCGTCGCCGCGTTCGGCATGATCCTCCGCGATTCGCCGCACCGGGGCAGCGCCACGCTCGACGGCGTGCTCGAACTAGGCGAAGAGGGCCGCGGCGCCGACCGCGAGGGCTACCGCAGCGAGTTTCTAAAGCTCGTCCGTCTGGCGAAGTCCCATCGCGGCCAATAGAATCCATCCTTTCTGTTCCGCTCCAAAGCCGACGACTGACAGAGCATGATCCCGAAGTCTCTTCTCAAGCAAAGGAGTTGACCACCATGAGATTCCAGACCACGGCGCGGCGCGCTGTTGCGTGCATTGGCTTCGTCACGTTGTTGGGCGCGAGTGCTGATTCGCCCACGTTGAAATACGGCGATAGCCAAGTGGACGGCAAAAAGAGCCTCGGCGGTTCAGGCGAGATGATCCGATTCACCTTGCCGGCTAACTCGAAAGTAATCGGGACCCGCATCCACGGTTCTCGCTATGGCGCACCGGAGACGCCGAACGAGAGCTTCTTGATCTACTTCTTGAACCAGGACCTGTCGGAGGTCGTGCGGACTGAGATGGCTCCCTATTCGATGTTCGAGCGTGGCGGCGAGAAATGGGTGGAAGTAAAGTTCCAGCGCGGCATCGAGGTGCCCAAGGAGTTTTGGGTGGCCCTGGATTTTCGAGCCGGCCCGAGGAAGGGCGTATACGTCAGTTACGACACGAGCACGGGCGGCAAGAATTCGCGAGTCGGGCTGCCAGGAATCGAAGCCAAGGAGACCGATTTCGCCGGCGACTGGATGATCGAAGTCCTGCTGGCCGATTAGCCGGATCGGCTGACCGGGCGATGCCGCGGCGCCGGACGAACCATTCATGACCGCTGCAAATCCTGCCGTGCGAACCACCGTATCGCTCTGGTGTTTGATCAGTGCTGTAGCTGCCTTCGGGCTGGTTGCAGGCGCGGGTGCGTGGATACCGGCCGATTGGCTTCACCAGTCGGCCGATCGTCTGGGCCACGCCGACGATGTTTCGCCGGAACGCATTTCACGCTTGAGGCTCGTTGGCGGCGGCCTTGCGATGGCGCATTTTCTTCTTGCCGGATTTCTCGCGACGCTGGGCCGCGTGGCGACGGATCAAGTTCTCTCCGAACTCGATCGCGAGATCAGCGAAGCACGACCGATCGCTGGAATTCGCCGGCTGTGCGATTGGTCGCTGGAGCACGGTTGGCTACATTTGGCCACGCTGCTTGTGGTGCTGGGTGTCGCGGTGGCCGTCCGCCTGGCATACCTGCGCGTGCCGATGGACTATGACGAGGCGTACAGCTTTCTGAACTACGCGCGGCGCCCGATCTACCAAGGACTGGCCGACTACAATTCGACGAACAACCACCTGCTGAACACGCTGCTTATGCACGTGACCCACCTGAGTTTTGGCCCGCAAGAGTGGGCGCTGCGCCTGCCAGTATTCGCCGCCGGAGTTGCTCTGGTGGGCTCGACGTACGTGATGGGTCGCAGCCTTCATAGCCCCCAGGCCGGTCTGGTCGCGGCTGCGCTCATGGCAACCTCCGATGTGATGATCAATTACTCCGTAAACGCTCGCGGGTACATCTGGCAGGCGTGGATGACCCTGCTTTTGATGTGGGCGTTTTGGCGGATCGCGTCAGCCGGCCCCGACTGGCTCGTGGTGGATTGGATCGGCGCGTGGATGGCGGCGGTACTTGGTATCTTCGCACTTCCGACCATGGTCTACTCTGTTGCGGGATGCGTTGCGTGGTTTGGAATAGCATTATCTCGACTCCGAGGTCAGGCCCGCACGCAACTCGCCGGTCTTCAAGTTTGGGTTCTGTTCGTGCTATTGGGATCGATCTGGCTGTATGCGCCCGGTCTCGTCTTTCGAGGCATCTCGGCGTGGCAGCACCCGTTTGTTTCCGCGCAGCCGTTCGGGCAGTGGCTTCAGCGTGTGCCCGCTACGTGGATCTTGGCGATTCAGTGTTGGTCCGAGGGTCCGGTTCCCTGGTTCGTGTTGTGTGTGTTGTTTGCGATCGGCCTCGTGGCATTGGCGGTTTCGCACCGTCACGCGTTCGGGCTGTTGCTTTCGATCTTGCTCGCGAGCTTTTTGATCATGGCGATCCAGCGCGTGTCGCCGCCGCCGCGTGTTCTGAGTTTTTTGGCGCCCGTGTTTGCCGTCGGGGCGGCGGTCGGACTGGTGGTTGTGCTGCGATTGATCTCCAAAGAGTATGAGTCAAGCATGGCAGGCTGCCGACCGAGCCGACTCACGTCCATTGTGATGTGCTCGATCATCGCGGTGGGGCTGTGCGTGGCAGCCGGAATGCAGAATCGCAAGCAGAAGCTGCCGGGAGGTGCGCATGCCACCTATCTGATCGAAGATGTCGGGCAATTCTGGGCGAAAGATCAACCGTCATCGCTTCCGGGGGGAAGGAACCAGTTCTGGCGGCTCGATGTGGAGGCGGCTGTGAACTTGATCGAGATGGAAGTGGCGGCCGGCGACCGCGTGCTGGTGGGCTTGCCGGCGGATTTGCCGTTTCACTTCTACGCAGCTCGACGCGGTTGGACCACACCCATCGGAGGCCAGCCGCTGCCGACCGAGCGGTTGTTTCTCGTCATCCGAACGGGCGAGAATCCGCGGACTGCGATCCAATCAAATCCCTCGCTCCAACTACGCGACCCTTGGCTGCTCAAGGCAAACTGGCAATTTTTGACAGCGGGTGACTTGGCCATTTGGCAGGCACTACCTGTTTCGGCGGCGCCCACAAAGTCAACGTCCCCGTAGCCTCGTCGTAGACATACCCCGTCCGGCCTGGAAACGCGGCGAGCAGTTCGGAGTTCCGCTCACCCAAATCCAAAACCACGAGCACGGAGTCATTCAGGCCGGGCGAATTGTTGATCAAGTCGTATTCATGGGGCCTCGTTGAATTAAACTGGACAAATACGATGGCGGGCTTGTCTGTTACCCCCTCCAGCTTGCGGGCAAATTCGCGGTGGTATTTGGTATCTGTTTGCCTGCGATGAACGAACCGGCCAATGTCGCGACCGATGAGGACCAGCGCGGCCAGCAGTGCGAGCGGCACCGCGACCGCAATCGCCGGCCGTTCACTCTCACGTGCTCGCCGCCAAAATTGCACCAAGCCGCACGCGACCAGGATGATCACGAACGGAATCGTCTCATGTCCGTAGACTCCCCACGTGGAATAGAAAAACGAGTAGGCGAGATAATGCCCAACAATGGCCGCAACGAACAGCAAGGTGATGCCGCGCGACTCAGTCCGGCCGGCTGGCGTACGGCATGCAAACGGAATGAACGCGATCAGGCCATAAAACCTGACTGCGGGAAAGATAATACCAGCCAACCGATCGGATTCGGCCACGGCTCGATTCAGCGAGGCACGCCAGTTGAATCGCAGTTTTTCCTCCGCGATCGCTCGCGCCTTCAAAGCCTTGCGTTCGCTCATGCCGACCGGAATCGGTTGTGCCGTGCCTTGAGAAAACCCCAGCGTGTTGTCCGGCTCAAACTGACGGTTGTACTCGCCCCACGCAGTCTGCCAGCGGCTGCCCGTCGTGGCTTCGTTGTAAACCGTAAAGAGCCAGATCGCGATCGCCATTGGGAACACGGCGCTGAATACGACAGTCGCAAGCCGATTGAAACTGGCGGTCCCTCGATTCGCTTCAGTCCCGATTCTCCATGCCCGCCACACAAACCAAATGCCGAGCGGAAGACCGAATGCCACGGCTGAATACGGTCGTGTCAGAATTGCCCACCCGCCTAACGTGCCCGCCGTGGCAGCCCACACCGGCCTGATCTCTCGCAAACTTCTCACCGCACAAAAGTAGCAGCCCAGCATGGTGAACAAAAATGTTGATTGCGACAGATACCCGCTCGCAAGGTAATCGAGGCCCGGCGCCATGATCGCCAGTACGCCAGCGAGTTTGCCGACCGCCTCGCCGCCAAATTCGCGACCGAGCAAGTAAACCCAGAGGACGGTGCCGGCAATCAGCCCAATCACGACCGCGGCCGGCGAACCCGCAACAACTCCAAGGGCGAGCGCCGCGGGGTGTCCTGGTGGATATCGCGTGACCCAACGCGGCGATGTGAGTACGTGAAAGGCATCAAAAAACTCCGCGTACATCGGCGTCGGATTAGTCAACCGGCCTTGAGCAATCGTCTGGGCACCGAACAAATAGCTCCACTCGTCGTGCAAGCTCGGCAGAAACCCAGAAGACAGAAAACCAATCGCGCCAAATTTCACGCATGCAACCCAAAACAACCCCACAGCGAGTACGACCAACCGACGGTTCGTTCCAGACTCGATCTTCGTTACAGGATCAGCTTCAGGAGGTAATCGTCCACCCAGGAGTGCAATCACAAACGGCACGACGATTCCCAGCCCAGCGACTACGCCCCGGTGCAGCGTGCTTATTCTGCCATGAAATACCACACACAGCACGACCGATGTGCCCGCCAGCGGCAGATACAAACTCCGCCAAAAATTTGAATTCATGGCATCTCACGAGCTACGTTGACAGCCAATGGAACCCCCCTATACTCAATCGCGTCGTGCAATCGCAACCATGCCGACGCCGGGCGATTAGCTCAATTGGCTAGAGCACTGCCTTTACAAGGCGGAGTCTGGTAGACTATCGGACGAGAGTCAAGGGGAGCGGTGGTAATGGTTGTGCGGGCGGGTAACTCAACTGGCAGAGTGCGGTCCTTACACGGCCGAAGTTCCGGGTTCAAGTCCCGGCTCGCCCACTCAGCTACAGCAGCGGTGAATCCCATTGCAGCATCCTTGGTTGCCACGCTGTTCCGATACACTTTTCGTCTGAGTGGCAGATTCTACCGTCCAGTTACCACTTGTCAACACTGCTGTTGACTTTTTTGCGGAGGTTCCGATAATTGGGAGGCGAAACGATGGCAAACGGTCACTTAGGCAAGAGAGAACCGCGCATGGCAGCGTCAAGGATCATTAACGAAATCATCGAGCGATACGAAGGCGTCGAGCGCGTAGACCTGTGTGCTTTGCTCGGAATCACGCCTTCCTATTTGAGTCTGTTGATTGATGGAGAACGTGAGCCGAGCGCCACCGTGCGCGAGCGGATGACACGGTTGCTTAACGACCCAAAGGGGCTCCTGAAGGATTGGAATCGGGACATGGAACGGAAACTTCAGGTGCCAGCCCACGCATAATTCAAATGGCGGAGCCTATCAAACGGTTCCGCCATTTTTTGTTGCCGTTGCTGTCAACACTCCTGTTGACTTGTGGTAACTCGGGTGTACAATCTGCTGGAGTGAGTGACCGAGACGAAAGGAGCGAGCGATGCGAAGACCGAGAATGTCGGTTGAGACTCAAAGGAATTCCATCGGATTCACGGCCAGAGGCAGTGGCGAAGAGTCGTTTTATCGAGATCGAAACGAGGCTATCGCGTCAGTCGTGGCCAAGATAGCGTCTCATGGGGACTGTGACGGACAGACGAGGGTAGTCGTTGATCAAAACGAGGTCACGACTCTGGGCCACCTGTCCAGCATCTATTCCGAGATCGCGTAAGGACTAATTCATGAACGCCTTGTTTGGTACTGGAGTTTTAATCGGAGACGGGACGGCACCGTCTGGGTTCCCGGCCTACTGTCGTCACGGCGACGGAATCCGGTGCAACTTCCGCGGGTGTGGCCACACGGGGAGCCTCGTCAGTCCGGCGACGATGAACTGTCGAGGGCGCGGTTGCGAGTGCCCGTGCTGCCGGTTCCTCGCCGGCAAGACCGTCCACGGGTGCAGTTACGGTCGTCCGGCGAGCGATTGAGGTTTACGAATGCAACTGAAAGGAACCGTCCAATGTCCACCGCAGTCGTAGAATCCGTGAAGTGTCCGTTGTGCGGCGGGTTGAATCTGGAGCATGAGCAGGGCGTGTGCCCCGGGCCGATCGGCGGCTGGGAGGCGGTCGATGGTCCGCCGGCACCGAAGCCTGACACCCTAGACCTAGCCGCCCGAATGATCAACTGGTGCGTCGAGCGCGGAGTTGTGCCAACCAATCTGAGGGTGGGCACCTACGATTTCGAGAAACGCATTGATCTCAAGTACGACGATTTCGTGCGCCTGTTCGCCGGCCAGTCCGCGAAACGAGCCCTGACTTCGAGCGGTGAGTTCTACGTCTACGAGATTCAGTTGCCGGAATTCAGTGTGCATACGATCGGCGAGAGCGGGCGGACCCAACACGAGCACGAGACGGTTACCATCCAATGAGCCATGAATTTGAAGCGATGAACGCAGCCATCGACGCGACCTACGCCGCATTGGATCGCCCAACGCAGAGGATGTCCGATTCACGCCGATTCGTGCGGACGGACAAGGGGACAGGAGAGCGCAGCATCTACTACCGTTCCGAAGACCGCGATGCGGCGGTGCTTCGTATTGCTGGCCACATGGAGATATCTCCAGTTGATGTCCGCAACCGATTGCAGGCTGGCCAGACCGTAGAGACGATTTCAGCGATCTACCATCTCGAATGCGTGAACTGTGGCGAGCAGAGTTGCGTGGATGAGCGGTTGTTGCGGCCGGTGTGAGGGAATACATGACAGATCAAGCGAAGCCTCTGATTTTGAGTCTGTTCGAGTCATGGAATGAGACTGAGCGGCGTCAGTCGCTCCTCGCGATGGATCTTGATCGCAAAGTCGAACTTGCTGGCGCCCTGATCGCGGCGGGCTGGACACCGAGAGACCTGAGAGCGGCGGGCTGGACACCGAGCGACCTGAGAGCGGCGGGCTGGACACCGAGCGACCTGAGAGCGGCGGGCTGGACACCGAGCGCCCTGATCGCGGCGGGCTGGACACCGAGAGACCTGATCGCGGCGGGCTGGAC
>Ga0247727_10004684_pt1 | contig 28767 bp, 24 predicted proteins | sample WisWelCaveWW1625_FD_202498 | JGI IMG/M metagenome (GOLD analysis project Ga0247727, IMG submission 202498) | Biofilm microbial communities from Wishing Well Cave, Virginia, United States - WW16-25 | ecosystem: Environmental > Aquatic > Deep subsurface > Groundwater > Cave microbial mat | place...
GCTTGGCGAAGCGATCCGGGACCGCTGTCGTTCGTGTTAATAACGGTGATAGTGGCGCCAAACGCAGCCGAAACGGTCAGGCTAGCCAGGCACAACAGTTCCCTCCTGGCCGGAGGGATTAACCCGGCTTTTAGGCCGGTCGCATTGGCGACAAGTGTCCTAACTCCACTTCCGTTCTGCACAGATGTGGCTCCACTTAAGGGGAATAATCCTCGGAGTTGCACTTGAGCGAGCCTCACTTCACCTGGATCGGCGCCACGTAGTTCGTCGGGCTATCTCCGATAGTGAAATTGAGGTGGTAGGTACCGGTGCTCAATCCTGTGGTCTTGAGATTGAAGATGTACCCGCCTGTGCCGCCAGCGTCGCATCGAAGCGGAAGTTGAAGTCCGGGTTCGCGTTCCCGGAATCCTCCACGGGCCCGGAAATCGATGACGAAACCTTAGTGAGGCTGGTTGCCTGAACCACGACTTCCGCCGAAGACAGATTAGCGCCGCTCCCGTCACAAATCTGAAGCTTGATGGGTATCGTGGCTCCGCTCTTGACCGCTTTGCCGGGATCGTAGAGCAGGCAGACGAAGAAAGCCGGCGCGGCCGAGACATCGACCGAGCCGATATCGCATCCGGGACCCTCCGGCCGCGCTACGCCGCGCTGATCCACCGCGACGGGGATGCCGGCGATATCTGTGCACGCGGCCACGGGAACGGCGTCAATAGCCGGGCTGCCGGCTAACGGCAGATGCGTGGGCGTCGGGCCTCCGTTATCAGCCAGCGGGCCCAACATTGGGTCCGTTCCGTTCAGATCTCCAGTAGCGGAAAGCTGACAAGTAGCGTCGCTGGCGATGTTATAGCCTCTCGAATCCGGCACAAAGAAAACGCAGTCGTCGCCCACGCCTCGCGTCGGGCTCGCCAGGATGCTGTTCTTCACGATGATGCTGCCCGGCGCACTGAACGCGTCGGCAATCGCATCGCCCCGGCCGTCAGTAGCCTGGTTCTCAAAAATAGTACTGTTACTAATCACCGTCATTACCCCGGAGCTTTGGAGGATTCCCCCTCCCGTACGAGCCCCGGACCCCGTGTTGTAGCTGATCGTGCTGTTTTCCACGATGAGCGTGCTACCGTAACTGGCAATGCCGCCACCGCCATCGGAAAGGGCCGTGTTTCCGGTCACTGTGCTGTTCTTTATAATCAGGGTCCCGCCGATGATGCCCACTCCGCCTCCACCGCGTTGGGAAGCGCCTCCCTTGCCGCCTGTGATGGTGACACGATCGAGCGTGAGGTCACTCAGCAAGGCATAGATGACGCGGAAGTCGGGAATTCCCGACGCACTACTCCTCTGAATCGTTGCACCGTTGCCATTGATGGTCAGCGGACTGCGCACATAGGGCAGTCCGGTGTCACCGGTGAAAGAGTCGAATTCTCCCACCGTGGTAAGTGTGTACGAACCGCCGGGAGCCAAGTTGATGACATCCGCGTCCACCGTGGCATTTGCAGCGTTGACCGCAGCTATTAGTCCGGGTACGTCCCCATCGGCAATGTTGAAGGTAGCCGCCTGGGCGATGACGGTGCCCAGCACGACGGCGACATAGATTCGAAAGTGAGGGGACACGCGCGCGAGGTGCCCGGCTGTAGATTTCATGGCGATGCGCTCCAATCTGCAAGACACTCTAATTGACGCTGAACCAACACATTATTCAGCGGGAGCGCCGGACGCGCATCCTCCAAATGGAGTAGGCTGCTACGAAAAAGTACCGGCAGGCAGCTCAGACCCGTTCCGTGATCGCGTGGAGCACCAGGGCGAGGTCTTCCGGCGTTGAGAAAAAAGGCGAGTGGTCCGTGTCCAGTGAGTAGACGTGCTCAAAAGGGACGGCCGCACGCATGGATCTCTGCAACGCGATGGGAACCACCCGGTCCCGAAAGCACTCGATGTAGTAGCGGCGTACCCTGCCAAACTCTGCCTCTGACAAAGAGACCGGAGTTTCAAATGGCGCTACGGGTTCCGCCGTGAAGAGTGGCAATGCGGACTCGATGTCGGCGGGTGGGCACTGGGGGTACAAGAAAAGCCTCACACCTTCGGGAGTGATCCGTGCAGAACGGCGGTCCGGCGCCCACAGGAACTGGGCCAGATATGCAGGATCGAAGCCCTCGACGAATCCCATCATCGAAGTCCCGTTGGGCGGCACAAGAGCAGCCACGTAGACAAGGGCGTGGATGCGGCCAGGAATGAACTCGGCGGTCTGGCTGATGACGCCGCCCATGCTGTGTCCGACGAGAATCGGATTGTCCTTTGACGCCTGAACCGCCTCGCTCACGCGATCCACATAATCCCGTAACGTAACGGCCTCGGGAGAAGAGCGGTCCTCGCCATGGCCCGGCAGGTCGATCGCAACCGCCTCATGTCCGCGCGCCACGAGCCGGGGTACGATTTCCGCGCCAGCACCAGGCGCCCTGCCATGCACCGTGGACGAATACAAACCTAGCCATTGGGGCTTGCCATTGCGTGCCCTTGAGCGGGCAATGCCGGCAATCGGTTCAGCAGGAGGAGCAATTCCGACTGTCGCGATGTTCCTGTCTTGCTGAAGATGCGCCGCAGATGCGTGCGCGCGGTCTCATAGGTAACGGTCATTTCCTCACCAGCCTGCTTGACCGATTTCCCTTCTGACAGCTTCACCACGATCTCAGCTTCCTTGAGTGTCAGCTTGTATATTTGGATCAGCAGGTCTACGCTGGCAGCTTGATGCCGTTCTGGGTCCGTGATGAGGACCGTGGCCCCGGGCATGGGCATGCCGGCAAATTGCCGAAACCGGCCGCGGAGAGGGGAGGCCACAACCTGGTAGTCCCGGCTCAAAGAGGGGCGCGGGATCGGCACGGCTGCGGGACCGGGCGGACGGCTTGGCGACAGGGCGTCGTCAACCGCTTTCCTGAGCCGGGCGTCGGCCCTTTGATCCACCGCGGAGAGCACACCATTCCGCAGCGAGAGTCCGTCGTTGCCGCGAAAGATCTCGTCCGCCGCATGGTTCCAGTAAACCGCCGTGCCGCCGGTCCCGAGGAACACCACCCCCAGGGGCACCGTATCCAGAACCGATTCACCGGCCGCCAAAAGCTCCAGCCGCTGGAGCAAGGTCCAGGCGCGCCCCAGGTGCGGCAGCAGGAATCGCGCGACTTCGCGTTCCGGCTCACCAAACGGATGTTTGCCGCGGCCGCGCTGAGCCGATAGCGTGGGAGCGGAGTCCCCTTCCCGCGCAAAGACTGTACCCATTGTATAAGCGCCCCCGACTCGCAGCATGTAATCGTTGTAGAATTCAGAACGCTCAAGCAGTGCGCGCGGGCACAGTTCCTCGCCGAAATTAACCCTTCCCGCGGTAAACAAGGTACGTCCTCGTTCTCGCCAGATATTCAGTTTCGAATAGTGCTGGTTGTAGGATTGCGTGACTGGTGAGCTAAGGCCAAAGCCGCTGATCACGGTGGATATATGTCGCCCAAGGTCATGGATCTGCAACACCGAGGAATCCGCGGAAACAGCTTCTGTAAAATGCTTCAGAAAACCGGGCCACAGCGATGGTTCGGCGGCTGCTTCATAAGCCATCAGTGCCAGTCGTAAGAGTTCGGTTTCCGATGCCATCGCGAAATCTAGACATTTTAGCACACGATCAGAGATGGGGTTGTCGCTTATGAGAAACAGACGGTTGGAGACGCTTCGTCACCACATCCGTCCTCACTCCTGCGGGCCGATTCGGCGTGAAGAGCGTGGCGACCGGCACACGAAGAGCGTTGGCGAGTTTGATGACGCTCCTCAGCGATGGATTCCGGCGTGCCGCTTCGATCCCCGCCAGGTATGTGCGATGGATGCATGCGCGCTCGGCCAACTGCTCCTGAGACCAGCCCTTCTCGCCACGGTGGTGCTTGAGACGTTCCGACAACGCCCGTAGAATCGAGCTTTCCGAGGCCAAGGCTCATCTTGGTCGTTCAGCGGGACGGGAATTGTAGATTATGAGTAACAACGGAATCCCTTTGGACCGACTCGCCCTCGCCGTTTTACCTCCGAGTTGCGGATCCCGCGGCTGCGGCTGGACTCTGAGCAAATAAATTATTTGGATTAGTTTCAGTTGCTTACATGGGTCTCGGCCAAAACGTGCTTGACACATTGATGGGCGTGTGCCCGTAATAGACTTGAAGGACAGATGCCCTTCACAGGCTATCCCTGAAGCCACCTTCTCGGGGGGAACGGCAGCAGTGTAGGCAGCGATGCGACAAGCGCTTCCACGAATCGATATCGCGAGAATGCAGGAGCCGGAATTCTCGCACGGCGAGACGCTCCAGATTACCGGGCTGACCGCGGACACGCTGCTGACGTGGCACAAGCGCGGCGTGGTCCCGAATATCGGCGAGCGGGATCAGGGTGGTCGCGGGCATCGCCGCAAGTACAGCGTCGCTCATCTAGCGTACCTGATGGTCCTCAAGGAACTCGCGGGCAGGATGCCGCTCCCGATGGCGGGCATGGCGGCGGCGAATGCCCTTACCGCGATCGTGACCACGTTCGCGTTGCTCCGCTACACGGAGAACGCCGCCGACTACGATGCCATGCCGTCGCTTCTTCTCGTTGCGTATGAGGACCACAGCGGCCAGCTCAAGTTTGAGGTGTTCACCGACAAGGAGGGCGAGGCCCTGCCTGTCCTGCCGGATGGCCGCATCGACAAGTGGATGCGAAGTCTCAACATCCAATCCGCGACCATCCTCGATATCGTGACGCTCACGCTCACGCTGTTCGGAAAAATCGGCGAAGTGAAGGAAAACCGGTCGCCGCGCAAGGCCCCCAGGTAATTACAGCAGCCAGTCAAACAGCGGTCCACCCAACCGGTGCGGCCGAAAGGAGGCGTTCGTCTGTGCAGTTCATCGGAAATCAGTTGAAGAACATCCTCGAACAGCAGCAACGTGAGGTCGACGTGTACGATTCGCGTAGTTACGCCCGAGGTTCCGTCAAACCCGCAACCGCGCTGCGCCTCCTTGAGCTGCGAACGTACGTCGGCATCGGCAACGCGAAACGTATTCGCGCCATTCGTCCGCTCGACGGCAGCATGACCATCGGCCAACTGCATCAAGCCAGCCACCTCACTGTGCGTCCGCGAGATGAACGCGGCTCCCTCTTTGCTCCCGACTGGGTAGTAGAACACCGGAAATAGAAAATGTTCAACTGGCTTCTCAAAAACCGCTCGGCCGAGCGGAAAGGATTGGTGCGTTCGGACACCGGCCCGGCGCGTGACCGCCGGAACATAGGGCTGTGGAACGATCCGGTCACGGACTACTCGCGGACAGCGCCGAATCCCATCATCCGAAACCGCGCACGGTACCTCGCGGCGAATAGCGCTGTCGCGACGCGCGCGGTCCAGGCGTTCGTGGACAACGTGATCGGGCCGGGCATCACGCTGCTGCCGAAGATCGCGGACCGCGAGCTGAAGTCCACGCTGCTCGGGCTGTGGAACGCGTGGACCGACACCGCCGATTCCGACGGGCTGGCGAACTTCCATGGACTACAAGCGCTCGCGGCGCGGATGGTGTTTGTCGATGGTGAAATCTTTATCCGCCTGCTGACCGGTAACGACGGCTCGTTGCGCCTGCAACTGCTGCCCGCCGAGTTCATCGACACGACCGCTACCAGGGAAAACGTCATCGCCGGCGTCGAGTTCGATTCCCTCGGCCGCCGGACCGCGTACTCGAAATCGGCTTAATGGAGTAAACGGAGTAACGAGGAATCGGCGGGTTATCCCAAATGGCACGTAACTCTATGAAAACATGGAGCGGGAGATGGGACTCGAACCCACGACGTCCAGCTTGGGAAGCTGGCATTCTACCGCTGAATTACTCCCGCCCTCGGGCAGCGGCCAATTCACTATAACATAGCCACACCGGGTTGAGAATGCTATCCTGAGAAGTCCCAACGGTCTTCCCTCCCATGCGCCAGTTTCGTTACAGAACCCCGGGCGGTATCGCCGTCACGCGCACGGCTTCCCGCGTGTCCTACCGGAAAGGGCTGGCGCACCTGCTCGATCAACTCGATCAGCGGCGCGGGATCTACCTCTCGTCCGGGTACGAATACCCGGGCCGGTACTCGAGGTGGGACGTCGCCGCGGTGGCCCCGCCCATCGAGATTCTCGCCTGGGGCCGGCGCATCGAGTTTCGCCCGCTGAACCTGCGCGGCCAGATGCTGTGCCGGATGCTCCACCCGATTCTCGCGACCCACCCGCACTGGGAATCGCTCGAGCCGGAAGGCGACGCGCTGGGCGGTGTGTTGAAACCGCTGCCCGCTCTGTTCCCCGAAGAGGAGCGCAGCCGGCAGCCTTCGGTGTTCTCGATTCTGCGGGCGCTGATCGAAGAGTTTCGCCACCCCGAAGACAGCCGGCTCGCGCTGGTGGGAGCTTTCGGCTACGACCTCCTGTTTCAGTTCGATCCGATCCGGCTGCGGTTGCCGCGCGAGGGTCGCAAAGACCTGCACCTGTTCCTGTGCGACGACATTCACTTTATGGACCGCAGGAAGGAGCAGATCGAGCGGTTCCAGTATGATTTCGATTCCGGCGATCTGTCGACGCTCGCGCTCGAGCGTTCCGCCGAAGCGGTGGCTCAACCGCCGCCGCCGCCCGGTGAACCCGCCGGCATCACCTCCGACCACCGGCCGGAAGAGTACATGGCCAACGTCGAGACCGTGCGCGAGGGGATGCGGCAGGGCGATTACTACGAAGTGGTGCTCCGCCAGACCTTCCGCGCGCCCTACGCCGGCCAGCCGTCGGAGCTGTTCCGCCGGATCCAGAAGGCCAGCCCGAGTCCCTACGAGTTCCTGTTGCAGCTTGGCGACGAGCAGCTCATCGGGGCCTCGCCGGAGATGTTTGTCCGTGTCGAGGGCCCGCGCGTCGAGACCTGCCCGATCTCGGGCACGGCGCGGCGGACCGGCGACCCCCTTCGGGACGCGGAGAACATCCGCGAGCTGCTGAATTCGGCGAAAGAGGAGTCGGAGCTGACGATGTGCACCGACGTCGACCGCAACGACAAGTCGCGCGTCTCTCAGCCAGGCTCGGTGCGCGTCATCGGGCGACGGCTGATCGAGTCCTACGCCGGCCTGTTCCACACCGTCGATCACGTCGAAGGCACGCTGGCGCCGGGGTTCGACGCGCTGGACGCGTTTCTGACGCACATGTGGGCGGTGACGGTAATCGGCGCGCCCAAGCGCGCGGCCGCCCAGGCCATCGAGAACCTCGAGAAGAGCGCGCGCGGCTGGTATGGCGGCGCCGTCGGCATGATCTCGCTCAACGGCGACATGAATACCGGCATCCTGATCCGCACGATACACCTCCGCGACGGGGGGGCCGAGTATCCCGCCGGCGCCACGCTGCTCTACGACTCGGTGCCGGCCCAGGAGGAAGCCGAGACGCGGCTGAAGGCCACCGGTTTCTTCCGCGCGCTCGGCGGCCTGGCGGGTGAAACAGCGCGGGTCGCGCGCGCCCGCCGGGGAGAAGGCGTGAAACTCCTGCTGGTGGACAACGACGATTGTTTCATCCACACGCTGGCCAACTACGCGCGCCAGACCGGCGCCGAGGTGGTCACCTATCGCGCCGGATTCCCGCTGGAGATCATCGAGCGGATCACGCCCGACCTGATTCTGATTTCGCCCGGTCCGGGCCGGCCGAAAGATTTCGGCGTGCCCGATCTGGTCCGGCACGCGGCCCGGCTCGGCGTGCCGGTGTTCGGCGTCTGCCTCGGATTGCAGGGAGTGGTCGAAGCGTTCGGCGGCGAGCTGGGGGTACTCGGCTATCCCATGCACGGCAAACCGTCCATCGTTCACCACACCGGGCAAGGGGTTTTCGAAGGTCTGCCGGAGCGCTTTCAGGTCGGACGCTATCATTCCCTGTTCGCCATCCGCGAGAAACTCCCGAGCTGCCTCGAGGTCACCGCCGAATCCGACGACGGCGTGATCATGGCCGTGCGGCACCGCGAGCTGCCGGTCGAGGCGGTGCAGTTTCATCCCGAATCCATGCTGACGCTCGAGGACGACTGCGGCCTGCGGCTGATCGAGAATGTCGTCGGCATCCGCGCGCGCGCCGGAGTGGGGCGATGAGGCGGAACTGGCCGAGCGCCGCGGTGCTGGCGGTATCGGTGGCCGTTACCAGCGTCTTCATCATCGATTTCTGCAACTGGATCTATGAGTGCGGCTGCCGGTCTTTGTGGGCGGGCGGTTCGGCGCATTGCAACATCCACATGGCGGGAACCAAACACTGCCCCTGGTGCGCCATCGGCACCGGCGGCTTCGCCACGATCTTCGCCGCGATCGCCGCGGTTCAGGGGGTGGTGAGCTTCGTCCCGTCGCGATGGCCGTGGCCGGCCCGGCTGGTGGCGGCGCTGGCGGCATTTCCGGCCGCGGGCCTGGTGCTGGCGCTGGGGGTCGGATGGTGGAAAGGGTACTGGGACTAGCGGCGGTTGCAGGCCCCCGATGGCGGGCGCATACTAAAAGGTATCAATGGCCGACGCACTGTTCCTGCTGCTCGTGGTGGTCTTTCTCTGGACAGCCATTCTCTATATGAACGACGGTGGCGGCGGGGGCCGGCGAGCCAGAGCACGAGTGTAGATGACCCGAGTGGTCGTCGTCGGAGGCGGGCTCGCGGGCCTGGCCGCCTCGGCGTCGCTGGGCGAGGCCGGCTTTCGCGTCGAGCTCCTCGAGGCGCGCGGCTTTCTGGGCGGCCGGGCCGCCTCCTACCCGTTGCCCGGCTCGACCGGGGAAATCATCGACAATTGCCAGCACGTGCTGCTCGGTTCCTGCGTGAACCTGCTCGATCTCTACCGACGGCTGGAAGTGCTTGGGCGAATCCGGTTCCACGATGAGATCCCGTTCCTCGAGCCCGGCGGACGCCTTTCAATTCTCAAACCTGGAAGACTGCCGCCGCCGCTGCACTTTTCCGGGTCCTTCGCCGGGCTGCGCTTTTTGAGCGCCGCCGACAAGCTCTCGGTATCCCGCGGACTGGCCGCGCTGTGGTTCGAGCGTCGCCGCCGCGGCGATCTCGACCGCATCACGATGCTCGACTGGCTCCGCCAGAAGGGCCAGACGCCGCGCGCGATCGAGCGGTTCTGGCGCCAGGTGCTCGTCAGCGCGGTGAACGAGGAGCTGGACCGGATGGCGGCCGCGCACGGCTTTCAGGTGTTCTGGCTCGGTTTTCTGGCGCGGAGGGACGCCGCCCGGATCGGCCTGCCGGCGGGGCCGCTCGGCGAGCTCTACGACTCGGACGCCTTGCGGCGACTCGCCCGCGTCGAGATCAGGATGCGCGCTGCCGTCGAGCGCCTGCTCGTGGCCGACGGCGTTGTGCGCGGCGCGGCGGCGGCCGGGGAACGCTTCGAAGGCGACTATTACATCTGCGCGGTTCCGTTCGAGCGGTTGCCGGCGATGATTCCCGAGCTCGGCCTCGACCTCAGCGGCTGGGAGCACTCGCCGATCATCGGGATTCACCTATGGTTCGATCGCCCGGTGACCGCGCTTCCGTTCGCGGCCCTGCTCGACCGCACCATGCAGTGGCTGTTCAACAAGCGGATCGCCGGACAGCCCGGACAGTATATCCAGCTAGTGGTCAGCGCCTCGCGCGGTTTGGTTGAGACGCCGCGCGCCGAGGTGATCGATCTGGCTGTCCGGGAGCTCGCCGAGTTTCTGCCGGCGGCGCGCCACGCCCGACTCGAGAAGGCGCACGTCGTCAAGGAAGTCCGCGCGACCTTTTCCGCCCGTCCGGGCATGGAGGCCAGGCGCCCGCCCGCCCGAACCCGATTCCCGAATCTGTTCCTCGCCGGCGATTGGACCCGCTCAGGCTGGCCGGCGACCATGGAAGGGGCCGTGCGCAGCGGCTACCTGGCGGCCGAAGCCGTGGCCGCGGCCGCCGGCCGCCCGCAAAGATTCCTCCAGCCCGACATTGCCTGACGCGTTCCGGCGCCGGCATCTGCGATAATGGCCCCATGCGGAAGCTCCTCGCGCTGGTTGCCTCGCTGGCCGCTCTGTCTCTGCCCGCTCTGGCCGACCCGGCGATGACGAAGCTGCAAATCGAGGTCAAGACCCTCGGCGGCAAGCCGATCGATCGCGCCAGCGTCGTCGTGCGATTTGTCCAGGGACGGTCCGTCATCAAGTTCGGCAAGAAGATCCGGACAAACTGGGAATTGAGAACCAACCAGGAAGGCATCGCCAAGATCCCGCCGATCCCGCAAGGCAAAATCCTCATCCAGGTGATCGCCAAGAACTACCAGACGTTCGGCGATCAATACGATGTTGACGAGGAAGAGAAGACCATCGAGATCCGTCTGAAGCCGCCGCAGCCGCAGTACTCGGCGCACTGACTACTTCCGCGGCTTGTAGCTTTTCTTGTATCCGTTGCGGTGGTTCACCACCTGGAAGGAGCCGTCCGCGTTGGCCGCGAGCGACAGGCCGAGGCCCTGGCATTGCTCCTCGAGATTGGCGATGAAAGCCTCCGGAGCGTTGTTCTCCTTGCCGCCGGCGATCGAGAAATGCACTTGCCAGAGATCCTCGAGCCCGGGCGAGCCGCGAACCACCCGCCAGGCTTCGGGAGTGCCGCCCTTGCGCGCGCCGTTGTTCATGATGGCCACGCGCGGGGCCAGCGCATGGACAATCCCCGCCGGCCCGGATGTATTCAGCCCGTGGTGCGTCGTCAGGTACACGTCGACTTTGCCGATGCGGTTCACCGGGCAAACCAGGTCAAGCTCCTTGTTCCAGGTCAGATCGCCGATGTCGAGGAACCGGAACCTGTCGTGGCTCACCAGAATGCCGGTCGAGCGGGCGTTCTCGGATGGGTCGGGCGGCTGCCTCGGCGCCGCCGCGCACAGCGGGTTGGGCTGGCCCGCTTCCCGCATCGGCTCGGCGAGCTGCTCGCCGCGCGCCGTCACGACTTTGACGTCGATGCCGCGGATCGGGATCGTATCTCCCGGCTTGACAACCAAGTGTTTGCCCTTCTCCACCGCCTTCATGTATCCCGCCGACAGCTCCTCGGGAGCGGCCCCGGTTTCCGTGTTGGGACCGTGATCGACGTACGTGATGACGGGAAACTTCTCGGCCAGCTCCGGCACGCCGCCGACATGATCGCGGTGGTAGTGCGTCAGGACGAAGAAGTCGATCTGCTTCAGCCCGGCCTTTTTGGCGGCGGCGACGATCCGGTTCGAATCGCGCCCGTTGAATCCAGGCCAACCGGCGTCGACCAGAATCGACTGGCCGGAGGGAGAGACAATCAGCGTCGCCTGGCCGCCTTCCACGTCGACGAAGTGTATGTCGAGCGTCTTGGCCGCCGCGAGCGCGCTCACCGCCGCAACGCAAACGAGCAGGGAGAGAAACCAGCGCATATGGGAGGCATCGTATCACAGACCCATTCAGCCGAGCAGGTCCTTCAGGGCCGGGAAAACCTCGGGGAAGCGGAAGCGGTAACCGGCCGCCTCGGCCGCCCGCGGCAACACCTTCTGGCTCGCCAGCACGATCTCGGACATTTCACCGAACAGCAGGCGGATGGCGAACAACGGAACCGGCAGAAGCGCGGGGCGGCGGAGCGCCCGTGACAAAGCGGTCGTGAACTCCGCGTTCCGCGCCGGATTCGGAGCCACGGCGTTCACCGCGCCGCTGAGCGCCCCCTCGGCAACGGCGAACCGGATCAAGGCGGCCAGGTCCTCGGCGTGTATCCACGACATCCACTGATCGCCCGCGCCCAGCCGCCCGCCCACCCCCATCCGAAACGGCGGCAACATCCTAGCCAGCGCGCCCCCTTCGGCGCCCAAAACCACGCCGATGCGCAATTTCACCACCCGCATGCCCAGCGATCGCGCCGCATCGAGCTCGTTCTCCCACTCGCGGCACACGTCGGCCAGAAAGCCGCTGCCCGGAGCCGAGTCTTCCGTCAGCGTCTCGTCGCCGCGTTCGCCATACAGGCCGACCGCCGAAGCGCCGACCAGCGCGGCCGGACGCCGCGAGCAGTGCGCCAGAGCTTCCACCAGCCGCCGGGTCCCGTCGACGCGGCTGTCGCGAATGCGCCGCTTCACATCGAGGCTCCAGCGCTGCGCGACCGGCTCGCCAGCCAGGTGAATCACCGCGTCGGCGCCGTCGAGGCTCGCGGTCGGCGGAGTTCCCGCCAGCGCGTCCCAATTGCTGAAGCGAATGGAAGGCGCGAATCCGGTCCGCAGGCCGCGGCCGAGAATGTGCAGCTCATGGTTGTCCGCATCGAGCTGCCGGATCAGCCGGCGGCCGATGAACCCGCTCGCGCCTGTGACGGTAATCCTCATCCGTGGGCTCTCCGGTCAACGGCGGTTTCACCGTTGATTGGTTCCAGCGACGGGCCGCCGATCCGCCCGAGGGCGGAATGCGGTCGGCCCGCCGGCCGCTTTATTGTATGCGACTGCTCCGCCCGCTGCTTGAGCGGGGCCGCTCGATGGCCGACAATAGGTAGGTCATGCGCGCCTGGAACCGCGCCCGCCTGTTGTGGGCCTATTGGAGCCGCCGCGAGGAGATTGCCGGACTTCCGGTCGAGTACATCGTCGAGACGACGGCTAAATGCAATCTCTACTGCCCGATGTGCCCGCGCGAGACCTTTCGCCAGCCGAAGGAGGACATGAGCGGCGAGATCTTCGGGCGGCTGGTGGCAGAATCCGCGCATTCGGCCGAGCACATGATGCTGATCGGACTCGGCGAGCCGTTTCTCGATCCGAAGATCTTCGACCGCATCGAGCATTGCCAACGGCACGGCATCCACACGCTGCTCTCGACCAACGGGACCTTTCTGGACGAGGCGACGTCGGCGCGGCTGCTCGCGTCGCCTTTGGCGCACATCACGCTGAGCTTCGACGGGGCGACCAGGGAATCGTTCGAGTACTACCGCAAGGGGGCGCGCTTCGAAAAAGTGCGGGATAACTTCGTGCGTTTCGCGCGCATGAAGAAGGAACGCCGGGCGCGGGTCCAGGTGGTGGTGCAGATGGTGCGCATGGAGCGGAATGCCGGCGAGGTCGACGATTTCATCCGCTTCTGGAGCGGGGTGCCGGGCGTCGACCAGGTGCGCGTCAAGGAGGACGAGACCAACCTGATGCGTCCGGATGCGGGCCACGGCGCCGCCGACTGGAAGCATCCGTGTCACTACCTGTGGCGCGGGCCGATGTATGTCAAGTGGAACGGCGACGCCTACCCTTGCTGCCAGAGCTACATGCTCGACGGGCAGCCGGTGGGGCGCGTCGGCGAGCAGCCGCTCGAAGTCATCTGGAATTCCGAGACGATGCGGAGGATGCGGCGTCTGCACGCCTCGGGCCGCGCCGGCGAAATCGACGTCTGCTCGCGCTGTTGCACCACCATCCCGCACCCGCTGCTGGTCGCCGGCAGCCTGGTCTTCCACGGCGGCTTCGTACGGCGCCTGCTGCCGGTCGTCGAGCGGCTCGCTTCCTGGTCGAGACTGCCCGCCAGGCTGCTGACGCCGCCCGGGCCCGCCAGCGCGCGGAAGGAGCTGGTCGAGATCGAACGATCAACGCCTACCGCCCGCCGCCGCCCCTCCTAAGCAATCCGCACAACGGAGCCTGCCCTTGTTCGCCTTATATTCGCCGTGCAAGCTTCAGCTTGCGCACCGCCGGCTGAAGCCAGGCTGAAGCCGGCGCGACGGCGAACCGCCGGCTCAAGCCAGGCTCAAGCCAGGCTCAAGCCCGGCGCTACGGCCCGCCTGCGGGCCGAGGGGCGGTGGCAAGCGGGTTCGGCAGCTTGTGCGCGGCGTGAAAGCCCGGCTGGACGCGCTCGACGATCTGGGCGACCGGCCGCTCGAGAATGTCGAAGAACGGCTTCGGATACAGGCCGATCCAGAAAGCCCACACCAGCAGCGGAGCGAACACGACGATCTCGCGCGCCGACAGGTCCGGCAGCGTCGCGTTCTTCTCCGCCAGCTCTCCGAGCATCGTCCGCTGAAACAGCCAGATCAGATACGCGGCCCCCAGCGCGATGCCGACTACGCACCAGAAGGCCCAGTTGAACGAGACCTGGAAAGCTCCTTGCAGAATCGCGATCTCGCCGATGAACCCGTTCAAGGGCGGCAATCCCATCGAGCTCAGCGCCGTGATCAGGAACACGAAAGTGAACACCGGCATCACCCGCAGCAGGCCGCCGTACTCGGCGATCTCGCGCGTGTGCCGCCGCTCGTAGATCACGCCCACGATCAGGAACAGCATGCCGGTCGAGATCCCGTGATTGATCTGTTGCAGGATCGAGCCGGCGATCCCGGCGGGATTCAGCGCGAAGATGCCGAGCGTGCAGAAACCCATGTGGCTGACCGACGAATACGCCACCAGCTTCTTCATGTCCTTCTGCATCAGGCTGACCAGCGCCCCGTACACGATGGCTATGATCGACAGCAGCGACACGATCTGGATCACCGTCGGATGCCGGGCCGTCTCCGGCAGCAGCGGCAGCGAGAACCGGAGGAATCCGTAGGTCCCCATCTTCAGCAGCACGCTGGCGAGAATCACCGAGCCGGCTGTCGGCGCTTCGACGTGCGCGTCCGGCAGCCAGGTGTGGAAAGGCCACATCGGCACCTTCACGGCGAAGCCGAGGAAGAATGCCCAGAAGACCCACCATTCGACGCCGGCCCCGAGCGACGTGCGCATCAGCTCGTTGATGTTGAACGTGTAGACCTGAAACTGCTGGTAGTGGTGATAGTAGAGCGTCAGGATGCCGAGCAGCATCAGCACCGAGCCGAGCAGCGTGTAGATGACGAATTTGATCGCCGCGTAGGACCGCCTCGGGCCGCCCCAGATGGCGATGATGAAGTACATCGGGACCAGCACCAGCTCCCAGAACACGAAGAACAGCAGGAAATCGAGCGCCATGAAGACGCCGAGCATGCCGACCTGCTGGAGCAGGAAAAAAGCGTAGTATTCCTTCAGCCGCTGCTCGATGGCCACCCAGCTCGAGAGGATCGCCAGAAAACCGAGCAGCGCCGTCATTACCACTAGCAGCAGCCCGAAGCCGTCGATGCCCAGATGGTAGGAGGCGCCCACGGTGGGGATCCATTCGAGCTTCTCGACGAACTGGAAGTCTTTCGCGCGGTCAAAATGGACCACCAGCGGCAGCGTGACCAGGAAGCCCGCGAGCGAGGCGAAGTTGGCCCAGAGCTTGACCGCGCGCGAGTTGGCGGACGGGATCAGCAGCAGCACCAACAACCCCGCCAGCGGCGTCAGCAGGACCACCGAGAGAATGCGATCCATATCCGGCAGCCCCCTATCTTACAACAAGCCGGGCACGGATTGACCGTCGACTCCACATAGTACAATCGGGAACGGCCGATGGCGGGCAACAACCACGTTTTTCTTCTCACCAGCCTGGTGTTGCGGGATTTCCGGATCCGCTACCGTAGCATGTCGCTCGGCGTCTTCTGGAGCCTCCTGAACCCGCTGGTGATGATGGGCGTCCTCACCTTCATCTTCACCCGGATCTTTCCCGAGAGCCGGTCGCACAACTTGCACCTGTCGATCCTCAGCGGGCTGGTGTTGTTCAACTTCTTCTCGCTGTCCTGGTCCGCGGGCACCGTGTCGCTGCTCGACAGCGCCGGCCTGATCAAGCGCGTGCCGATGCCGCGGGTGTGGATTCCGGTTTCCGCGGTGCTGTCCAACACCATCCATTTGCTGATCCAGATCGGGCTGTTGTTGTTGCTGGTGGTTGTGGCCGGCATTGGCGTCAACATTCACTGGCTGCTGCTGCCGTGGATCCTCGCGATGGAGGTGATGTTCGTTTGCGGGCTTTGCCTGATCACCTCGGCGCTCCACGTCTATTTCCGCGACGTGCGCTACGTCGTCGAGTCGGCGATCATGGTGTTGTTCTGGATGGTTCCGGTGGTCTACAGCTTCGAAATGATCCCCGCCAGGTATCATTCCCTCTACTGGTACAACCCGGTGGCGGCCGTCGTGATCGCCTGCCGCTCGGTGCTGCTCGAGGGGCGGATGCCGGCCCCCGAGACGCTGGCGAAGCTGACGGCCGTTTCGGTCGTCGTTTTCACCCTGGGCCTGGTGTGGTTTCAGCGGCTGCGGCATCGTTTCGCCGATTACGTGTAGCGCATGCCGAGGATCGAGTTCGCCCGCGTCTCGAAGACCTATTCGCGCCAATCCCGAACGTTTTTCTGGAAATACTTCTCGGAAGCGATGGGCGGGGCGCGCGCCGACCCCTTCTACGCGCTCCGCGACGTGAGCTTCCGGGTCGAGCACGGCGAGTCGGTCGGGATCATCGGCCCGAACGGCGCCGGCAAGAGCACTCTGCTCAGCCTGATCGCGGGTCTGACGGTTCCCGAGCAGGGGACGGTTCGCGTCGACGGCAGGATTTCGACGCTGATGGAGCTGGGCGCCGGCTTTCACCCGGACCTGACCGGGCGCGAAAACCTTCGCGTCAACGCGGCCTTGCTCGGCTACACTCGCCAGCAGATCGACGAGAGGACCGGTCGCATTCTCGAGTTCAGCGAGCTCGGCGCGCTCATCGAAGAGCCGCTGCGGACCTATTCGCAGGGGATGATGCTGCGGCTGGCTTTTTCGGTCGCCATTCACGTCAGCCCCGACATCCTCCTGATCGACGAGGTCATGGTGGTCGGCGACCAGGATTTCCAGCGCAAGGGCCTGGATCGCCTGATGGAAATGAGGCGGGCCGGTGTGATCCTGATCTGCGTGTCCCACGCGCCGGATCTGCTGGGGATGTTCTGCGATCGCGCCCTGTGGATCGAACGCGGCCGGCTCGAAATGGACGGGCCGCTGCGGCCCGTGCTCGACGGATACCGCAGCCGCGCGATTTCCGCCGCGGCGCCCTAACGATCCACCGAATCCGGGCCGATCCCGAAGGTGCCGGGCGGGGAGACCGCGTTCCACCGCCGCCAGAGCCCGGCGAAGCTGGCCGCCGCGCTCCAGTCCTTCCAGTAGCGCAGCGGCTGACGCGGGTTATACGCCAGCCCGAACGGCAGGCTCAACGCGTACTTGAGCATCGACGGGCGCAACGGCTCGTAGAACTGGTCCCGCCCGTCGACCAGATAGCAGCAGTATCCATACAGCCACGAGAACGGCACATAGGCGTAATGCTTGCGCAGAACGGCGGTCACCTCGCTGAACATCCGCCGCCGCTCGCCGAGCGATTTGTTCCGCCGATGCATTCGCGAAAACGCCAGCCATTCGCCGATCTTCCGCAGCCGATGGCGGGCGGCGACCCGGATCCACAAGTCGTAGTCGAACGCCGACCGCAGCGACGGGTCGAGCATGCCCGCCTCTTCGAAAACCTCGCGCCGCAGAAAACAGGCTGGCTGGCAGATGAAGCACTCGCGGGCGAGCTGCTCGCGATCGAACTCCCGCGTCGGGTAAGGTCCCAGCGGTTCGCCGGCGGCGTTCAGCCACACCGCCTCGCCGTAGACGCCGCCGGCGCCGGGGTCCGAGGTCAGGTGTCGGACGCCGGCCGACACCGCGCCGGGCGCGTACAGATCGTCGGCGCTCAGGAAGGCGAAAATCGACCCCCGCGACTGGCGAAAGCCGCGATTGACGGCGTCGGCCGTCCCCCCGTCCGGGCCGCTCGAGAATCGCAGCCGGCCGCCGTGGCGGGCGAGGATCTCGACGCTGCCGTCGGTCGAGCCGCCGTCGATGACGATGTACTCGAGGTTCGGGTAGTCCTGCGCGAGCACGCTCTCGATGGTCGTCTCCAGGAATGGCGCCATGTTCAGGCAGGGCGTCACAATGCTGACCAGCGGAAGCCCGGACACCGGTCAAATTCCCACGAACCTGGCGTACAGACTTCGCGCGATTCCCATGTCGATCGTGCCCTTGATGATAGCGCGGCCGTCGGCGAAAATGGTCATCTGGTAGGGCGCGTAATGGAAGCGCAGCGCGAATTCGTTGGCGCGAACTTCGCCGAGCTCCGCCAGGCGCTCGCGTAACTGGCCCAGGTCGAGCGGCCGGTTTCGCTCGTGGATTTGCACCGCGTTCCGGCCGCAGAGACTGATCGGGGCGCGCGTGGCGCCTTCCAGGTGCGGGAACTGACGGTGGCCGCAGGCGGGACAGTCCGGATCGGCCGGCGGCCGGCGCACCTGGCGAATGTTCATCGCCCATACGTCGACGGTGGTCAGCAGCTCGAGCGTCGAAGGCTCGCCGCCGGTCAGGATCTTGATGGCCTCGCTCGCCTGGAGAGCGGCGATCACCGCCGTTACCGTGTTGACGACGCCCGCCGTCTCGCAGGTCTCCTGCGGCGCACTCGGCGGTTCCGGATACATGCACTTCAGACAGCCGGTGACGCCCGGCGCCACCGGCATCATCAACCCATAGCTGCCCACGGCGGCGCCATAGATCCAGGGGATTCCTCGAGCCACTGAGTAGTCGTTGATCAGGTAGCGCGTCTCAAAATTGTCCGTGCCGTCGAGCAGCAGGTCGCTCGCCCCCAACAGCTCATCGGCATTGGCGGCCGTCAGGTCGGCCACCTCGGGCTCGATCGTGACGCCGGAATTGATGGCCGACAGCCGGCGCGCAGCGGCCACCGCTTTGGGCAGGCCGGCCTCGGCGTCGGCTTCCTCGAACAGCCACTGACGCTGGAGGTTGTTCCACTCGATGTAATCCCGGTCGATCAGTCGCAGGCGCCCGACACCGGCCCTGGCCAGCGCGGCCGCCTGAAAGCTCCCCAGCGCTCCGCATCCGATGATCGCCACCCGCGACCGCAGCAGGGATTCCTGCCCGGCGACTCCGATCGGCGCGAACGTCGTCTGGCGCGAATAGCGCTCTCTCTGGGCGGCGGTCATCCGCCTTTCATCCTAGCAGCCGTGTCCGGTGGTTTGGTGGCAAGACCGACCGAAGTTTTCCACTAGAATAGAATATGGACATCGTATGAGCCTCGAATTCAGCCAGCGCGAGCGTGAAGGGATCCACATCCTCGACCTGAAAGGCCGGCTCACGGCGGGAGAGGAAGTCGGTAAGCTGCGCGAGAAGCTCCAGCAGATGAGCGCCGCCGGCCAGGTCAATGTCATTCTCAACCTCCAGGACATTGACTTCATCGACAGCACGGGACTCGGTGCCTTGGTCGTCTGTTTCATGACTCTCAAGAAGGCGGGCGGGGCGCTGAAGCTGCTCAACCTCAGCAAGCGCACGGTCGAGCTGCTGGTGCTCACCAAGCTCAGCACGGTGTTTGAAATGCACGGCGACGAGCAGGACGCCGTCAACAGCTACTTTCCGGGTCGCGAGATCCGGAAATTCGACATTCTCAATTTCGTCCAGAAGCGGAAAGAAGCCGGCTGACGACGGCGGCGGGATCACCGGGTGCAGCTCGTCGTCATCGGCGGTGTCGCCGCAGGATTGAGCGCGGCCGCGCGCGCCCGACGGCTGGACCGATCGCTCCGGATCACCGTCCTCGAAAAAGGACCTGACATTTCCTATGCCGCCTGCGGGCTGCCGTACCTGGTGGAAGGCCGCGTTCGTTCTCCCGGGGAGCTGGTCGTTTACACGCCGGAGTACTTCCGGCGTGAGCGCGATATCGAAGTTCGCACCGGCGCGGAAGTGGTCGCGATCGCTCACCCGCGGCGTGAGCTGGCGCTGGCGGGCGGCGAGCGTGTTCGCTACGAGCGCCTGATCGTCGCCACCGGGGCTCGCCCGAACACGAGCGGGATTGCCGGGACCGATCAGCCGCATGTCTTCCCGCTCAATACTCTGGGCGACGCCGTCGGCTTGCGCGAGTTCCTCGAAAAGTCGCGCCCGCGCCGGGCCGTCGTTGTCGGCGCGGGATACATCGGACTGGAAGCGGTCGAAGCGCTGCGTGCCCGCGGCCTGCGGGTGTCGCTCGTCTTCGCCGGCGAGCACGTGCTGGGCCGGGAAGACCCCGAGCTGACTCGAGCGGTTCTCTCCCACCTGGAGCGCAACCGTGTCGAAGTGCGCGGCCAGACGATCGTGAAACAGATCGAGCCGGATCGCGTGGCCGGAGTCGCTTGCGAGCTGGTGATCCTGGCGGCCGGTCTGAAACCCAACGTCGATCTGGCCGCCGAAGCCGGTGTACGACTCGGCCCGACCGGCGCTATCCAAGTCACCGATCGGATGGAAACCAACCTCTTCGCCGTGTTTGCCGCCGGCGACTGCGCCGAAACCCATCACCTGGTCACCGGCCGGCCGGTGTGGATTCCACTCGGCACCACGGCCAACAAGATGGGCCGCGTGGCCGGCGCCTCGGCCGCCGGTCGGCGCGAACGGTTCGCGGGGATTGTCGGGACGTCGATCGTGCGGGTGTGCGGGCTCGGCATCGGCATGACGGGGCTCTCGCTGAGCCAGGCGCGCAGGGAGGGCTTTGACGCGGTGTCCGCCAGCATCCAGGCGCGCGATCGCGCCGGCTACTTCCGCGGCCGGACCACGACGGTCGAGCTGGTGGCCGACCGGCCGAGCGGCCGGCTTCTCGGCGCGCTGGTCGTCGGCGAGGAGGGTGTCGCCGGCCGCATCAACGTGGTCGCCGCCGCGCTCCATGCCCGCGCGCGCCTCGAGGATTTCGAGCAGCTCGACCTCGCCTACGCTCCGCCGTTCGCGCCCGTGTGGGACCCGCTGCTGTTGGCCGCGCAGCAGTTGCGTCAACGGCTCTAGCAAGCTGAAGCATGCCCCACGATGGGCGGCCTGTGCTTGATGGCAGTGTAGCGCAAGCTTCAGCTTGCGACCGCCTAAGCCGGCGGCCCCTGCCGGCCGACGATATCGTCCCGGCGGAGATCCTCCCGCTGGCTCGCCGTGTAGCCCAATTCTTCCAGGATCTCCTTGGTGTGCTCTCCCATCCGCGGCGCCGGCCCCTGAATGGTACCCGGTGTTCTCTCGAAATCGATCGGGATGCCGAACATCCGCAGCCTGCCAAAGGCCGGATGCTCGATGACCGGGTTCATTCCCATCGCCTCGACCTGCGGGTCGGTCAGGAATTCGCGGCAGGTGCCGACGCTCGCGCAAGGCACGCCGCGCTCGATCAGCAGCGCCTCCCATTCCGCCGTCGTTTTCGTCTGGAGAATCGACTCAATCACAGGCGTCAGCTCGGCGGCCGCCTGCACGCGCAGGCTGTTGGTCCGATAGCGCGGATTCGTTGCCAGCTCCGGCGCGCCGATCGCTTCGCAGAACATCCGCCAGAACCGGTCCGTGGCCGTGGCGATGAAGATCTGGCTGTCCCGCGTCGGCAGCAGGCGATAGGGGTAGATGCCGACGCCGCCCTCCTCGTCGCAATCCAGCGCCTGCACGAAGTAGTGGGCCTGGACCGCCATCACCGCCTGCAACAGCGATGTCTCGACTTTCTGTCCTTCGCCGGTCCGGTCGCGGCGATACAGGGCCGCCAGCGCTCCGGCGACGATCTGCATCGACGCCTGGTAGTCGGATACCGCCACCGCGCTGATCGCCACCTTGCCGCCGTTCAGCCGCGCGTTGTCGGCGGCCGCCCCGCTGACACATTGCAATACCGGGTCGTAGCCGGGCCGGTCGCGGAGCGGCCCGCGCGCGCCGAATGCCGTCGAGGAGCAGTAAATGAGGCGCGGATTGATCTCGCGCAGCGTCTCATAGTCGATGCCCAGTTTCCGCGTCACCCCGCGGCGGTAGTTTTCGATCACGATGTCGGCCCGGCGGGCGAGCCGGTGGGCGATCTCGCGGCCCTCGGACCGCGTCAGATCCACGGCGATGCTCCTCTTGCCGCGGTTCCACGCCTGGAAGAAGCGGCTCTCGCCGTTCAGGAAAGGCGCCCAGGCCCGCGCCAGGTCGCCATCCGGCGGCTCGATCTTGATCACCGATGCGCCCATGTCTCCCAGCAGCATCGCCGCGAACGAGCCGGCGATGAAGCTGGAGAAGTCGGCCACGTGCACGCCGATCAGCGGTCCGGTAGCAGGGTTGGGCATACAGGCTATTGTGTCTCAGGCCGCGATCCGCCACCGGCGGCCCACCCCGCAGTAAGATAACGATGTCATGCCGACTATCTCTCGCCGCGCGCTGCTGGCGGGCGCCTCCACCGGTTCCCTCCGCGCCGCCCGCAAACAGCCCAATATCGTATTCCTGTTCAGCGACGACCACCACTACCAGTGCCTCGGCGCCGCCCAAAATCCGCACATCCACACGCCGAACCTCGACCGGCTCGCCGCGCGCGGCGTTCATTTCACCAACGGGATGATCAGCACGCCGCAGTGCTGTCCGAGCCGCGGCATTATCTTGAGCGGCCTTGAGACCTATCAGAGCGGTCTGCGGAGCAATGGCCAGACCGGGTTTCGCGAAGGACTCGGGCCGCCGGTCGTCGAACAGTTGCGGCGCGGAGGCTACGAGACCACGTTGATCGGCAAGTGGCACATTCAGCCCGGCCCCGGCGAGTGCGGATTCACCAACGCTCCTCTCTGGCTCCGCGGCGGCGGCAGCCCATACCTCAATCCGCGCTTGCGCAGCGGCTTCGAGGGCGGCGACCAAACCGTCGAAGGTCACATCACCGACCTGCTCACCGGCGCCGCCGTTTCCTATCTCGGCCAGGCGCGGCGGCCCTTCCTGCTGTGGCTTTCCTACAACGCGCCGCACACACCCTGGTACGCCGACGGCCGCTACCGCGCCCGCTATGACGCCATGGATCAGCGGTCGATCGCGCCTCCCGGGCATCCTCCCGGGGGCGCCGACTTCGACTGGATCAGCTACTACTCGGTGATCACGCACCTGGACGAGGCCGTCGGCCGGGTGCTCGCGGAACTGGAACGACGAGACCTCTGGAAGAACACGCTGGTCCTGTTTGTCGGCGACAACGGCTACCTGTGCGGGACCAAGGGGCTCAGCGGCAAGGTGTATCCGTGGGAAGAGTCCATTCGCGTCCCGTACCTCGCCGCCGGCGGCATGGTGAAGCGCGGCGTGCGGTGCGACGCGCCAGTTGCCTCCGTCGATCTGCCGGCCACGTGGCTCGACCTAGCCGGAATTCGCCCGGAATACCCGCTGGCCGGACGCAGCCTCCGGCGTGTCCTCGAAACTGGCAAGGCCGATTGGGACGAGGCGTATGCGACCTGGGATGACGGCCGTCCGGAGGCGCTCGCCGTGCGCCGCGCCGTCGAGCCGTATCGTCTGGTGCGGACGCGGCGTCACAAGTACATCGCCTGGGAATCCGGCAAGCGGGCGATGTTCGATTGTGTCGCCGATCCCGGCGAAGAGAACAACCTCGCCGATGCGGAAACCAGGATCGCCGCCGGCCTGCGCGAAAAGCTCCGCGCCAGAATGCGCGCCACCGGCGATCCGGCGATCTCCTGGAAGGCGGTGTCGTGACGTGCGCGCGGCTGGGCTGGCGGCGCTCATCGCCCTGACGCCGCTATCGGCCGGCGAGCCGATCCCGGAGGATCGCGGCGCCGCCGGCTTATGGCAATCGCTCAAGCGGCTCCAGACGACCGCCCGCGTGCTCTATCTGACGGCCCATCCCGACGATGAAGACGGCGGCACGATCACCTGGCTGTCGCGCGGGCAGGGAATCGAAGTCACGCTGCTGTCGCTGACGCGCGGCGAATCGGGCGCCAACCTCGTCACCGGCGACTTCTTCGACGCCCTGGGCGCCCTGCGCACCGTCGAGCTGCTGAGAGCCGCCCACTACTACGGCGTCCAGGTGCGCTTCTCGCGTCACATCGACTACGGTTTCTCGAAGAACGTCGCCGAGACCTGGCGAAACTGGAAGCAGGAGGAGGTGCTCGCCGACGTCGTGCGCGTCATTCGACAAGTGCGTCCCCACGTGATTCTGACCCGGTTCCAGGGCACGCCGCGCGACGGGCACGGAAACCACGAGGCGTCCGGTGCGATCGGGCTGCCGGCATTCGAGGCGGCCGGCGATCCGCTGCGCTTCCCCGGGCAGATCGCCGAAGGGCTCGAGGCCTGGCAACCGCTCAAGCTCTACTCCGGCAATCTCCGTGAATCCGAGGATTGGACCGTCCGGGTCGACTCCGGCGTCTGGGATCCGGTGCTCGGCCGCAGCTATGCCCAAATCGCCCGCGAGGGCCTCCGTCACCAGCGCTCGCAAGGCGCCGGCTCGGCGATCGGGCGGCCCGGTCCCGCCGTCGGCTTCTACAAACTGATCGCATCGCGAGTCGGAATGTCGGCGAGGGAATCCGGCTTCCTCGCGCGGCTCGCCCTGGCGCCCCCGCGTGAAATCCGGTCTCACGCGGAAGTGGCGCGGCACGTGTTTTCGATGACGGATCCGACAGCTTGCGCACCGTCGCTGGCGGCGGGTCTTAAGGCCGCGCGGACGCTCTCCGGCTTCGATGGGGCGCGGAAGCGAGAGCAGTTCGAGGAAGCCCTCGCGCGCTCGCTCGGCCTCGAGATCGAAGCGCTGGTCGCGCCGGACGCGTCACCGCGCCTAGTGGCCCGGTTCCGTCCGATGGAAACATTTGCCCTGGCCACTCCCGGCCAGACGTTTCATGTCTCGGTGGATGCTCACATTCGCTCCGGCGCCGAGGTGCCGCTCGAGGAGGTGCGCCTGTTGAGCGCCGATGGCTGGGATATCCAGCCCGCCGGGAACGGCCGCTATCGGGTGGCCGTCGCCGCCGATACTTCGTACACGAAAGCGTTCTGGAACCGCGAATCCGTCCGCGACTCAGTTTACCGGCTCGCACGGCCGGATTGGCTTGGCCGGCCGCTGGCGCCTCCACCGCTCGTGGCCCGCGCGACGTTTCGCTATGCCGATGTGACCGCCGCGATCGAGAAGCCGGTCGAGACCAGCTTCCTCGACGCGACCGGCGTCCAGCACCGCCGCCTGCTGGCCGCCGGCCCCGCGCTCTCGGTTCGCTTCGCCTCCGAGTACGGCATTCTGCCGCTCGATCGCGACCAATACCCGGTGCGCTTGACCATCCGCAACAACGGAATGGATGCGGCCACAGGAGAGGTCGAACTGCGCACTCCGCCAGGTTGGTCTTCCGCGCGGCTCCGGCAACCGTTTCGGCTCGAGAAAGAGCGGAAGGAAACGAATCTGCTTTTCCGGCTCACGGCGCCGGCGGCCGGCTCGACCGGCGAGGTCGCTCTCGAAGCCGTCGCTCGATCCGGGGGCCGCGAATATCGGGAGAGCTTTCTCCCCGTCAGTTACGGGAATCTCGAGACGGTGTGGCTGGCGAGCCCCGCCAGGCACCGCGTCCGCCGCGTCGATGTCAAAGTGAGCGAGGGCCTTCGGGTGGGTTACGTCGCCGGCACCGGTGACGACGTGCCGGAGGCGCTCGCCATGCTCGGCGTGCGCTGCGATCTGCTGGACGCCGCGACGCTCGCCTCGGGCGATCTCTCCTCCTACAACGCGATCCTGCTCGGCATCCGCGCCTACGCCGCCCGCAGCGACGTCAGGGCGCACAATGGCCGGCTCCTCGAGTATGTCCGGCGCGGCGGAGTTCTCATCGTGCAGTACAACACGCAGGAGTATGACCACAACTACGGCCCGTATCCCTACACCATGACCGCGCAGGCCGAAGAGGTGAGTGAGGAAGACGCGCCGGTCGAGATTCTCGATCCCGCCGACCCGGTCTTCCAGGCGCCCAATCGGATCACGCCCGCCGATTTCGACGGCTGGATCGAGCAGCGCGGCTCGAAGTTCTGGAAGACGTGGGACCCGGCCTACAAACCGCTGCTCGCTTCCCACGACACCGGCCAGGCTCCCCAACGGGGCGGTTGGCTCGTGGCTCGCCACGGGCAGGGACTCTACGTCTACTGCGCCTACGCGTGGTACCGTCAGCTTCCCTTCGCCGTGCCGGGCGCGTACCGCCTGTTCGCCAATCTGGTGTCGCTCGGCGCCCCCGGAGCCGCCTGGCGACGCTGATCGCAGACTGACGGCTCTCTCAGAAACAACTAGACGCCGGCCGGCACCACGTTGACCCCCGGCCGCCCTGACGTTTCGCTCGCTGCCAATTCCGCCCGGAACTGTACGTGCCGGAGTCGCGTCAGTTCGACCAGCGGTCGCCACGCGGCATGCACCAGGTGGTGTTTGATGAGCAGCCGCCAGAACCGGTTGGAGCGCTTGTACAGGTATGACATCGCCAGATACGGCGCAACGGAGCGCCAATCCGCGGGCCGCCGTCGCCAAATCGAGGCGTGCGAGAAGAGGCGCTGATAAATCCAGGCATACCCTTGTTCCAGTTCCTCCGGTGACATGTGTTTCGGACGGAACACCGCGTGCGCCGTGTCATACAGAGCCCAGTCGCGGTGCAACAAACGTCCCTCCGCTTCCATTTGCCGGAACAGCGGCGTCGCCGGATAGGGGGTAAGAATGTGAAACGTCGCGCACTCCAGGCGGTTCTCCTCGACCCAGTCGGCTGTCCGGGTGAAAACGTCTTTCCGGTCGTGATCGAATCCCAACACGAAAGAACCATTCACCTGGATGCCGTTCTCGTGCAGCATGAGGACTCGGCGGGCATAGTCGGCAGTCTTCGGTGTTTTCTTCCTTGCATCAGCGAGATTCTCATCCGTGAGCGACTCGAATCCTACGAATACGCCCGTGCATCCGGCGAGCGCCATGGTACGGATTAAGCTCGGATCGTCGGTGACATCAATGCTGACTGCCGCGCTCCAGATCTTGTTCAGCGGTCGAAGCGCATGACACAATTCGCGCAGGTACTCGCGGTTCGATCCCAGATTGTTGTCGACGAAGACCGCGTAGGGTTGCCGATCCGCCAGGAACTCCGCGGCTACCTGGTTGGGATCTCGCATTCGATACGGCATACGCAGGCCTTCGGTTGCCAGGTAGCAAAACCCGCACCGGTTGTGACAACCTCGGGTGGCAATCAGACTGGTGGTCGTCAGAAAGCTCCTTCGCGGGAGAATCGATCGCCTTGGCGCCGGGTCCTCGCGATAGTCGCTCTCATAGGTCGCCACGTATTCGGATCGCAGGCAGCCCGATTCCACATCCGCCAGAATCCGCGGCCAGATCTGCACGCCATCGCCAACAGCAAGCGAATCCGCGTACGGCGCACACTCTTCGGGACACGACAGGACGTGCAGTCCGCCCAGCACGACCTTGCTTCCGCGACTTCGGTACCATTGCGCCAATTCGAACGCCCGCCTCGCGAAAGTCAGGTGGACCGTGATCCCTACCACCTCGGGCATCATTGCAAAAGGTGGCCGCCCGTCGAGGAGGTTCTCGTCCCAATACCGAACCTGCCAGTGTTCTGGTGTCGTCGCCGCGAAGCTGGTCAAAGCGAGTGTCGGCGTAAGCACGTGCTTTCCGAAGCTCGCGTTTGGATCTTTTGGGTAGAAGGGATTAATAAGGAGCGCATAACGCGGCTGTATCGGTCCGGCGGGGATGGCGGGATCGAGGAGCGGCGGTCGGCTCATCTCAGGCGGGCACCATCGGTGCGGTGGAGATCGCAACCACGGCTGATTCGCTACGCTCATGAAGAAGACTTTAACTTACAAAGTACTTCATGTCAACTGGCGCCAGTGGGGCCGCGCGCGCCGCCAAACCCCGGACTCGGTCGGCCCGACGGCCGCTCAGAACTGGAAGCGCAGGACGAGCTGGCCGCCGCGCGAGTTGCTCTGAAACGCCAGGTCGGGCCGCAGGAAAATAGCGGTGCCCGGAATCAGCATGCTGGTCTCGGCGGCGCCGCTCCGGCTGCGGAGGTTGGCGGCGCTGGGTATGCCGGCGGTGTACTGCGGGTGGTTCATCGTGTTGTAGAACTCGGCGCGGAACTCGACCCGCTTGTGCTCGCTGATGTTCACACGCTTGCTCACCGACATGTCGAAGTTGTTGATCTCCGGCAGCCGCACGGTGTTCCGACCGGCCGTCGGGAAAACGCCGTTGCCGGCGACGATCCACTTGGCGGTCGGATCGTTGGCCAGGTAGCCGACGATGGCCCCGCCGGTGTTGCGCAACGCGGTCACGCCGCTGCCGCGCCCCGAGTCGCCGGCATCGTTGACCACGGTCCGGTCCCCGGCGTTGTCGCCGTTCTGATTGGAATCGACCCCGCTGCGCAGCGTCGCCCAGGTGCCGGTTTCGGTGGTGTACCCGCCGCCAACGCTCCAGTTGCCCACCAGGTTCTTGAGCCACCAGGCCGGATTCGACTTCAACCACGGCGACTCGTACACCCAGCTCAGCGTGAGCCGGTGACGGTGGTCCAGCGCCGAGGAAGCCCGCTCCGGGCGCAGGTTGAAAAAGTCCTGCGGGCGGCGCGGCGACAGGACGGTAGTGAACAGCGCCGCCGTTGAATCGTCGATGTTGTGCGACCAGGTGTAGGCGCCGATGAGCTGGAGCCCGCGGGCGAACCGCCGGGTGAGTTGCAAAGCCAGGCCGTGGTAGCTCGAGTTGCCCTGCGGCGTGAACGCCGTGATCGAGCTGGTGAAGCCCGCCAGGTGCTGTGGATCGCGCTCGCGTCCCAGTGGGAGCTGGGTCAGATTGAGTGTCAGCCGGTCGAGGTCGGCCTGGGAGGGTCGCTGGAAGAACGTTGGCAGGCTGCGATCCAGGCCGGTGACGCCGACCGGTCGATTGGTCTGGATTTGATATGGCAGGTGAATGCCCCGGCTGGCCAGGTAGCGCGCCTCGACCGTATAGTCGTTGCGGAACACCCGCTGCACGCCGAGGTTCCACTGCATCGAGTACGGCCGCAACTGGTCGGGAATGAACGACGAAGTAAGCCGCCGCGCCGTCGCCGGGCTGGTGATCGCGACCGCCCTGCCGGCAATGCCGCCCGAGCCCAGGAAATTGGGCTGGTTGGGCCGGTCGACCTGGGCGTCGATGGTCGTGAAGAACTGCGGCGGCAGCGAGTTGAGTCCCAGATTCTGGTAGACCTGATCGTATCCGAGGCCAAAGCCGGCGCGGATC
>Ga0247727_10004685_pt1 | contig 28764 bp, 10 predicted proteins | sample WisWelCaveWW1625_FD_202498 | JGI IMG/M metagenome (GOLD analysis project Ga0247727, IMG submission 202498) | Biofilm microbial communities from Wishing Well Cave, Virginia, United States - WW16-25 | ecosystem: Environmental > Aquatic > Deep subsurface > Groundwater > Cave microbial mat | place...
GGCTTCATTGGCGGCCCCGCGGCACTGGCGACGATGGCCCGCGACTCGTGGGTGCCGCACCGATTCTCCAACCTCTCCGAGCGGCTGGCCACGCACAACGGCGTGACGCTCATGGGCGTCTGCGCGCTGGGTGCCCTGTACTACACCGACGGAACGGTCACAACGCTGGTGATTATGTACTCGATCAACGTCTTCGTGACGTTTTCGCTGTCGATGATCGGCATGTGCAGGCATTGGTGGCGCGAGCGTGGCGAGAGTCCGATCTGGCGTCGCCGTTTCGCGCTGTTTGCGTTTGGCGCGGTGCTCTGCATCGCCATTTTGATCGTGACGATCTACGAAAAATTCTTCGAGGGAGGCTGGAAGACGCTCGCCGTGACGGGTGTCGCCGTGGGTCTGTGTTTCTTGATCAACGCCTACTATCGCACGGTCGTGCTCAAGCTGCATCGGCTCAACGAAGTGCTCGGCCAACTGCCGGCGACTGGCGCGGCGAACACGGCCGCGCCCGATCCGAGCCGGCCGACGGCCGCGATCCTCGTCGGCGGCTACGGCGGCCTCGGCATTCACACGCTGCTCAACTCGATCCGCTTCGCACCGGGTTACTACAAGAACATGTTGTTTCTCTCGGTCGGCGTGGTCGATTCCGGTAATTTCAAGGGCGCCCGCGCGATGGATGACCTGCGAAAATACACCGAAGATTCGCTGGGAAGATTCGTCGATCTCGCCCGCGGCATGGGACTGCCCGCCCAAGCGTTCATGGCGATCGGCACCGACGCGGTGGACGAACTCGAAGGCCTGTGCGTCGCGGTCGCCAAACGATTTCCCCACGCAACATTCTTCGCCGGCCAACTCGTCTTCCGAAAAGACACTTGGTACCAGCGGCTGCTGCACAACGAGACCGCCTGGTCTCTGCAGCGCCGACTCCAGTGGGCCGGTGTGCCGATGGTCATCCTGCCCACTCGGGTGAAATAATCTGCGCCGCGCGAGCCGGCTACGTGTGTTGCCCGGAAAATCCAGTATCTGTAGAATCCCTCGCTCGAAACCGGGGGACACGATGCCCCCGATGCATGCCATCGAAAAGGGTACGGAAACTTCTTGGGTAACCTCACGAGGAAAACATGAAGCGACTAAGTGCGTTGCCTCTTGCGGCGACTGCGGCGATGAAGGTTTTGGTGCCAATTCTCTGCTCGGTTGTCGTGCTGCTTGCCGCGACCACGGCCCATGCCGGAGAAGCGGACTTGGCAATTCCCGATCTCCATGTGAACGTGTTCTTCAACAACACCGTCAGTGCTTGGAATCTGCTTTTCTACGGTTCCTTTGTCATTGTCGGAACGCTCGGCATCAGCTTGTACTTGCGAACGCAGATTCACCGGCTCCCCGCGCACAAGTCGATGCTCGATGTCGCCGAGGTGATCTACCAGACGTGCAAGACGTACCTGATCCAGCAGGGCAAATTCCTGCTGATGCTGTTCGCGTTTATCGCCGTTGCCATTTCGTACTACCTGCTCGGTTTCGGGCACGGGGGCGAAGGAGAGGCCGCAACGGGAGCGAAGTACATCAACCCGTACGTCACGGTGCTGCTCGTTTTGTTCTTCGCCATCGTCGGCATGGCTGGCTCGTACGCGGTCGCGTGGTACGGCATCCGCGTGAACACGTATGCCAACTGCCGCACGGCGTTCGCCTCGCTGCGCGGCGTGCCGTGGGACGTGGTGAACATTCCGCTACGCGCCGGCATGTCGGTCGGGCTGTTCTTGATCTCGCTCGAACTCGTCATGATGGTGATCATCCTCTTGTTTCCGCCGCGCGAGATCGTCGGCTTCTGCTTCCTCGGTTTCGCGATCGGCGAATCGCTCGGCGCGTCGGCCTTGAGAATCGCCGGCGGCATCTTCACGAAGATTGCCGACATCGGGTCGGACCTGATGAAGATCGTGTTCAATGTGAAGGAAGATGATCCGCGCAACCCCGGCGTGATCGCCGACTGCACGGGCGACAACGCGGGCGACTCGGTCGGCCCCACGGCGGACGGATTCGAGACGTACGGCGTGACCGGCGTGGCCCTGATCGCGTTCATCACGCTGGCCGTTCCCGACGTGAACATTCAGGTCAAGCTGATCGTCTGGATTTTCGCGATGCGATTCCTGATGGACTTCATGTCGGGCTGCTCGTACTTCATCAACCAAGGCATTTCCGAGGCGAAGTACAAGGGGCTGAAAGAGTTTGACTTTGAGCAGCCGCTGACCCGGCTCATCTGGATCGCGTCGATCCTGTGCATCACCACGTCGTTCGGCATGAGCTGGCTGCTCATTCGCGACCTGTCCGTGGAAGGGGTCGATCCCGCGATCACGAAGCCTCTCTGGTGGCAACTGGCGACGATCATCAGTTGCGGCACGCTCGCCGCCGTGCTGATCCCTGAATTCACCAAGATCTTCACGAGTTCCCACTCGAAGCACGTGAATGAAATCGTCACCGCGTCGCGCGAGGGCGGCACGTCGCTGACGATCCTCTCCGGCATCGTGGCGGGCAACTTCAGCGCCTTCTGGGTGGGCGGTCTGATTGCAGCGCTGATGGCGGTTGCGTTCGGCGTCAGCACGCTAGGCCTCGATCATGTCATGGAAGTGCGGCTCCATTCACCCCAGTCCGCTGCCCTGGAAAAGCTCGACAGCGCGACGAAGACGAAAATCCAAAAGGAACTCGCGGCGGCGGACTGGGACGTCTCCAAGTCCACCACGCTGGCGGGACTTGCCGACGCAACGACGAAGACCAGGATCGAGGCGGAAATTGGGGCTTCCTCCCGGCTCGTGGGCGTCGGCTCGATCTTCGCCTTCGGCCTGGTCGCGTTCGGATTCCTCTGCATGGGGCCGGTCAACATTGCCGTCGATAGCTACGGCCCGGTGACCGACAACGCCCAGTCAGTCTTCGAGCTGGCCCAGACCGAGCACATCCCCGGAATCAAAGAGGAGATCAAACGCGACTTCGGCTTCGAGCCGGACTTCGTGCTCGGCAAGCATTACCTCGAATCGAACGACTCGGCGGGCAACACCTTCAAGGCGACCGCGAAGCCGGTGCTCATCGGCACTGCCGTGGTCGGCGCGACGACGATGATCTTCTCGATCATCCTGCTGCTCGGCAAAGCCGACATGCTGCAACTGAGCCTGACCGACGCCCCCGTGTTGCTCGGTTTCATCTGCGGCGGCACGGTGATCTACTGGTTCTGCGGTGCGTCGATGCAGGCGGTGACAACCGGCGCGTACCGAGCGGTCGAATTCATCAAGAAGAATATGGACCTCACCAAGAAAGAGGCCGACCTCAACGACTCGATCACCGTCGTCCGCATCTGCACGGAGTACGCCCAGCTCGGCATGTGGAACATCTTCATCGGCCTGATGTCGTTCACGCTCGCGTTCGCCCTCTTCGACCCGAACTTCTTCGTCGCGTACCTCATTTCGATCGCCGCGTTCGGCCTGTTCCAAGCGATCTACATGGCCAACGCCGGCGGCGCGTGGGACAACGCGAAAAAACTCGTCGAAGTCGATCTCAAGGAAAAGGGCACCGCGCTGCACGCCTCGACCGTCGTCGGCGACACCGTGGGCGATCCGTTCAAAGACACGTCATCCGTCGCGCTGAACCCGATCATCAAGTTCTCGACGCTGTTCGGTCTCTTGGCCGTCGAGATCGCCGTCGAGATCAAGAAAGCCGCCGCGGCCGGCAAGGGCGTCGACTTCACCTGGATGGTGGGTATCGTCCTGCTGGCGGTCGCGCTGGTGTTCGTGTGGCGTTCGTTCTACGCGATGCGGATTCCGCCGAAAGAAGCGTAACGAGCCTGCACCGCAAGTTCGTCTACGAAGCGGCGCGAAGGCGTCGGTGCTTCGCGCGTCGGCCTTCTAAGAAGTCTTTGATGACGCTTTCTAGCACTCTGTCGTGATCGCGCCCTCGCGCAATCGCCGCTAGCGCTTCGATCCTGCGTACTTCTCGATGCCGCGTCGGAAGAGATTTGATGAATCGGCGTCGCTCTTCGCCGGAGCCGGCGCAGAACGTCCGCGCTGCGGATCGGAGGTGACCAGTCGCGTCGTGCCGGTCGAATCTTTCTGCAGTTGAATATCGCCGCGCTGGAGCATGCTTTGGACGGGCGACAACGCGACCGGCGGCGCCGCCTCGGATCGGAACGGTGGACCGCCGCTAGCGACGACCGGGAACAGTCCGGTGACGAACGGTTGAACGGTGCCGCTGAAGACGGAACCGGTCGTGCCGTCGAGGGTCGTCAACACGGGTGCCGTCGTCGTGATGCCGCGCGACGAACTTTGCCCGGCACTGAACGACAAGCTGCCGTTGAGGCTGCCGCCGCGTAGCGGAATTCTGGTCGACGTGCCGCCGAGCGGTGGCGTGAATCCGCCGCCGAGCGGCCCCGCCGCGCCGCCGCCAGGGCCAAACCGAATATTGAAATTCGGATGGTTCAGGTCGAGGCCGACGCGGAATTGCTCCGAGAAATCACTTTGAACGGACGTATTCGGCGCAGTGACCGTGACCTGCTGCTTCTGCGCGTGCGCAGTCGAACCGACCAGAACGACGCCCAAACTCACAACGACGACCAGCAGCCTCATGGCCCACCTCCACGTAAAATTAGCAGGCGGTGCGACGGCCGAATTCTATCGACAAGTTGTCACAACTGCCAGCCGTTATTCCCATCCGCGTCTGGCCAGAAATCCTGGCGAGCGGCCGGCCTGAGCCGGCTGATGAAACACGGGAGATCGCCCAGCCTTTTCAGTGGGCTGACGCCCACCGCTCGCCCGGATTTCTGGCCGAACACTCTCCAGTCGCGTCACTCGCGAGACCTCCCGCACGTAAAACGACTCGTTCGGCCGGTCGAAGAGAGGCGCAACGAGCGACTCACGGGCCGCGTCTCGTCCTTCGCGGGTTTCACGCTTTGAGAGCCGTCAGCAGTCTCGTGAGCGAATCCTTCGCGTCGCCGAAGAGCATCATGCATTTCGGATCGTAGTACAGGTCGTTGTCCACGCCAGCGAAGCCGGGCCGCATGCTGCGCTTGAGGACGATGATCGACTTGGCGCGATCGACTTCGAGGATCGGCATGCCGTACAGCGGGCTGGACTTGTTGCTTCGCGCGGCGGGATTCGTCACGTCGTTGGCGCCTACGACCAGGGCCACATCGGCCTCAGCAAAGTAGGGGTTGATCGTCTCCATTTCGTGGAGTTGGTCGTACGGCACGTTCGCCTCGGCCAAGAGCACGTTCATGTGGCCGGGCATGCGGCCGGCGACCGGATGGATCGCGTACTTCACGTCGATGCCGCGTTTCTGGAGCATCTTTGCGAGTTCCGCTACGCCGTGCTGGGCCTGCGCGACCGCCAGGCCGTAGCCAGGCACGATGATCACGAAGCGAGCACTGTCGAAGAGCATGCCGACTTCGTCGGGCTGAATGCTGCGCACGGTCCCCTTCGCGTCGGATCCCGCGGCGGCGGATGTGTCTTCTTCCACCTTTCCGAACGCGCCGAAGAGCACGTTCGTGGCCGAGCGATTCATCGCGCGGCACATCAAAATCGACAGCAGGAAACCGCTCGTGCCGTCCAGCGAGCCGGTGATGATCTGAATCCGGTTCGCCAGTACGAAGCCCATCGCCGCGTCGGCCAGGCCGGCGTACGAATTCAAGAGCGAGATCACGACGGGCATGTCCGCCGCACCGATCGGAATCACCAGCAGGAACCCGAACACGAGTGCCAGCACGACGAGCACATAGAATAGAGGACCGGTGTTGAGCGTCACGACGAGGTACAGGAGACTCAGCACGATCGCTGCGAGCAGCGCGAAGTTCGTCGCATTTTGGCCCTTGTACGTGATCGGCCGGCCCGGCAGCAACTCTTGCAATTTGCCGGCGGCCATCAGACTGCCCGTGAATGTCAGCCCGCCGATCACCACTTCAAAGCCGAGTGCGGTCATGAGCACGCGGTCGATTCCGCCTTCCGAACTGTGCCGATAGTATTCTGCAATGCCGATCAGCGTCGCGGCCAGCGCGCCGAGCGAGTGCGAAAACGCGGTCCGCTGCGGCACGGCCGTCATCGGGATCCACCAGCCCATCGCGCCGCCGATCAACGAACCCAAGATCATGCCCACCACGATCCAGACGTACGACACGATGTGGTGGTCGAACAGCGTGCCCACGATGGCCATGAACATGCCGGCCTCGGCGAGAAACATCCCCAGCCGGGCGTACTTCGGCGAACTCAGCCCCTTCAGTCCCAGAATGAACAGCGCGGCCGAGACGATGTACGAATAACGAAGTGCATGCTCTGCGACGGTGCCGCGCACGTACTCGGCGAGCGTCTCGTCGGCCGGCTTCGACCAGTACACGGTTCCCGCGACCACGGCGGCGAGCACGGCCATCGCCAGCGCGACCATCACGCCGAACCGCATCTGCCGCCGCTGCGCGCCGTGATCCTTCGACTCCTTGAACATCCGCAACATGCGGTCGGTGATGAGAAACCCGCCTACCACGTTGATCGACGAGCACGTGACCGCGACGAATCCCAGAAACGTGCTCAACGTGCCATGATCCGACCCGGCAACGACGAGCGATCCGACCAGCGAGATGCCCGACATCGCGTTCGTGGCCGACATCAGCGGCGTGTGCAACAGCGGCGGTACGCGCGTGATCAGATGGTAGCCGAGAAAACCGGCCAGCATGAAGATGTACAAGCCAACGTCGAGATCAGCGGTCATTGCGAATGCGTCCGTGGTGTTGAACCGTTCCTTCATCCGAGCGCGAGGATCACGGCTTGGCCCAATCGACGCCGAGTTTCTTGAAGTCGGTTTCGTCGAACGAATAGACCGGAATTCGGCGATGCCGCGAACGGGCCGCAAGTAGGCAATCTACAAAGTCGGCGTTGGTCGCCGCATAGTTGTGCAATGCATCCAGAATCACGCCGCGCGACGCGAGCCGCACACCTGAGAAACTCACCAGGGCTGTCAAATCGCGTGCAATCTCCACGCGCGGGACGTCATAGTGGCTGTCAAGCGTCCACACGGTTTCCGTCAGCACTTCGTCGGAAAGCTCGATTATTTCCGCGGACTTCTCCACGCGATCCATCAGCGCGCTGGCCCGCGCGGCCTTCGGAACATCGTCGCCGACCAAGAATCGCAGCAACACGTTCGTATCGACCAGGTGCACGGGCACGGCGGTTTCCGCTTCATCCTTCACTCGCTGCGGCACGCGCCACCTCCTTCTTTACAGCAGCGCGGACGTGGCGTGCCGGCTTGCGACCGCGGGCATATCCGCGAAGCACGCCCGCCAGGGCCTTCGCGCCGCTGACCCCCAGCGCGCGGAGCACTACCGTTCGATCTTCCACCGTGAAGATCACGCGCTCGCCCGGACCAACTTCCAATGCTTGGCGAACCATTCTCGGTAGGGTGATCTGGCCCTTCGATGAAATCTTTGCCGTAATCATCGCGCGACTCCCAAGCTTTACCTTGATGAACCAGTAAAGAATACGACATCCCGTCACGTTGAACTACTGCATCGCCCGACTCGGACGCATCAACCCTTCGTGCGGCGGAACAATCGTGAGTGCTCCCGTTCGATGGAATCACTTCGTCTCAACCGCCTGCTTCATCAACTCTCTCACGATCTCGTGAACCACGTCGCTCTGATGCGTGACCAGCGGCCCGCGGGTCAATTCGTCCGTGAGGTCAAGCTGCACGCGGCCGTCTTTGAGCAGGTGCAAGAGGTAGCTCGTCAACGTGCGCGCGTACATCTGGCTCGCGTGAAACGGCACGGTGCTGGCGATATTGAGCGGGCCGATGATCGTCACGCCGTGCCGCTCGACCTCCTCGCCCGGCACGGTCAGCGCACAGTTGCCGCCCTGCTCTGCCGCGAGATCGACGATCACCGAACCGGGCCGCATGCCGGCGACCATTGCTTCCGTGATGAGCACCGGGGCGCGCTTGCCCGGCACGAGTGCGGTCGGAATCACCACGTCCGCGGCGGCGACGAACCTACCCAACATCTCCTGCTGCTTCTTGTAAAAATCTTCCGACTGGGCCTTCGCGTAGCCGCCTTTGTCTTGCGCGTCTTTTGTCTCGAGTCCGAGATCGGCGAACTTCGCGCCGAGACTTTCTATCTGCTCCTTCACGACCGGCCGCGTGTCGTACGCCTCGACAACCGCGCCGAGCCGCCGCGCGGTGCCGATCGCTTGCAGGCCCGCCACGCCCGCGCCGATGATGAAAACTCGCGCCGGCGTCAGCGTCCCCGCGGACGTCATCAAGAGCGGGAAGACCTTGGGCAGCCGGCTCGCCGCGATCAGCACCGCCTTGTAGCCGGCCACCGTACTCATCGCCGACAGCGTGTCCATCGGCTGCGCGCGCGTGATACGCGGCATCAGCTCCATCGCGAACGCCGTGACGCGCCGCGCGGCGAGCGATTTGATTCCGTCGAAGTTCGAGTACGGCTGGAGAAAGCCGATGAGAGTTGCGGCGTCTTTGATGCGGCCGATTTCGTCGAGCGTTGGCGGCTGCACCTTGAGCACGACATCAGCCGCGGCAAGCACGTCCGGCTCGACGCGGCCGCCTTTTTCGCGGTACGCCGCGTCAAGGAAACCGGCCGCGACGCCCGCCTCCGACTGCACGACGACTTCCACTCCGGCCTGAACCAGCTTGGCGACCAGATCGGGCACCAACGCCACGCGCCGCTCGCTCGCCGCCGTTTCTTTCGGGATTCCGACGATCATCCGTGCCCTCGAAATTCTAGGATCGGCAGAAATGTAACGCAAGCGGCCGCGCGACGCCACACGAAGCTTGCAGCCCTCACGCCTCGCGCGCGGTGTGCGTTTGACGCGGAAACTTCACCAGTTCCCGCGCGCGAGCAGTTCATCGAGGTGCTTCGGCGTGGGCGTGTGCCGGATGCCAGGTGCCACAGCGCCGGCCATCAAGTCGTCCACGTGCGCGAGCGGGTCGAGATCGTCGAGGCCGAGCACGTGGCCAAGCTCGTGGGCGAGGACAGTGAGCAAATCGATTTCGTCGACGAGCGGGCCGGCGGAGCTTGTGCCGGAATGGGACGGCGCATCGGTCACGAATTCAACATCGTCGGACGGCGAGGCGTCGATGAACCAGCCGTAGCCGGCTGCGTTGTGATCGAGCCATATCGCGTCGGATGTAGCGAGGCCGAGCAAGTCACCAGGCAGGTCGGCTATGTGGATCGAAACGTCGTGCAGGACCGCGAGCGAATCGACGGGAATTCCAGCCGCTGCCCAGCGATTGAGCGATGCGGCGCGGATGAGCGCCAAGTTGCCCGGCGACAGCGTCGGGGCGCCGATTGAGCCGGCGGCAGGCCCGCCGCGGGCGCGAAGCGGCGAGCCGGCGACGACCGTAACCGTGAGGTCGTTCGCGTTGTACGAAACGGCCAGTTGCCGCCCGCCGCCGAGGTCCTGTCCGTTCACGGTGGCAAACTGCCCGACGCGCGATCCGTAGCTCAGGATCGTGAATGAATGGCCGACGCTCGGCGTGTAGCCATCGACGAGTGACAGATTCAGCGTTCCCGCGAGTTGCGCTTGGCCCGTCGCCGTGAGCGACCCGCCGAAATCGTGGCTGCCGAACCGGCCGACGGCGACGTTCAGCGTCTCGCTGGCCGTCTGCACGTAGTCGCCCGCGATCTGCACTTCGCCTGAGCTGAGGGTTACGGCCGCGCCGAGATCCGCCGGCGTCGAGTCAAAGGCGTACACATCGATCCGAAGCCCGGCGAACCGCGATCCGCCGCGGACGTCGTACAGGCCATTGATGGTAGTGGGCCCGAACAGGACCACGTTGCCGTCGCCCGTGACGGTCGAAGTCTCGGTCAGAGTATGCTCGCCGGCAAACGCGAGTGTTGCGTTGGCGGCGACCGTGAACGCGCCCGTTGAGGTTGTTGACTCGCCGACTGCGGTCTCCAGTTGGAGTGTGCCAACTTGGACTTCGACCGTGCCCGTGTTGATGACACTCAAGTCCATTGACGTCGTGCCGGTGCCGGCGGACTTGCGCAGCGTGCCGGCGTTATTGAAGACGCCCGGCTCCTGGCCCGCGTCGTTGCCGAAGAACAGGGCATCCACCCGTGCGTCGAAGAGGCTGCCGGGCAAGTTGTTCCAAACCGCGCCGTTCTCCACGTGAACCGCGAGGATGAACGGGTTCGGGTTGGCCACATTCCACGTCGTTGTCCCAGCGCTCTCCAACGTCCAGCCGTCGAGGACTGAGGAGGCGCCATCGTCGCCGAGGGTGATCGGGCCGTTCGCGCGTGTGCGGCCGGTGCCGGTCATGTTGCCTCCGCGGAAGGCGAACGGCCCGTTGACCACGACCTCGCCGGAGCCGGTGATCCGCCCGGCCGAGAGCAGGTCCAGGCCGTTGTTAAGCGTCAGCCGGCCCGTGACGGCCAGCGTACCGGACGCCAGCTCGAGCCCGCCGACCACGACCTCGCCGGCCAGGGTGATGATCGTCGCGGTGCCGGCCTGGATACGGGCCCTTTCGTTCGGCCCGGGCACACTGCGGGGATTCCAGTTGGCGGCGTCGTCCCAGCGACCTCCGGAAAAATTGGTCCACTCAAACGTGCCCAGGAAGGGCTCAATGGTGAACTGGCTAACGACGTCCTCTGCTCCCAGGCGGTTGCCCGAGACGTCGGTGACCGCCGCCGCCCGGATGCGCACCTCGTAAGAGCCGGCTGCGAGCGCGGCAAAGCTCAGGACGACCTCGTTGTCGTTGTTCCGCCGGGTCAGGCCGGTCAGGCTCACCGAGTTCCCGCCGGCGCCGAGGATGCGGAAGTTGGCCGCGGTGACCGTGGCCGGGTCGAGCGGCTCCGAGAACGTCACGACCACCTCGCGCAGGTCGGAGAAGCGCACGACCCCGTTGGCCGGGTCGATCTGCTGGATGCGCGGCGGGATGGTTTCGCGGATTACCGTCAACACGACCAGGTCGGACGTCAGCGTGAGGCCGTCGGTGGTCCGGGCCTGGACCTGCACGGTCAGGGGCGGCGCCCCCGGCACAAACGGTGGGGTGGTCACCAGGTACGAATTTGGCAAGTTCGCATCGGTCTGCACGACCACGCCGTTCACCAGCAGGTCGGCCTGATTGATGGTCGGGCCGATGCTTTGCTGGAAGGCCGAAAGCAGCAACGGAGTCCGCTCCAGGACCTGAAGCCCTGGCACGTCCGGCTGTGCGTCGGCCGGGGTGGGCAGGCTAATCCCCGGCAACAGGCTCACGGTCACGAGGTTGGAGGCGAACGGCGTCCCGTCGGCCCTCGTGCCCAGCACCCGCAACGTGAACGTGCGCGCCTGGGGCGTGAGGCGGGGTGGCGTGATCCTGTAAGAAAACGGCAGCGATGGGTCCGTCTGGATCACCCGGCCGTCGAGCAGCAATTCCGCCCGGCTGGCCACGACCGAAGCGAGGTTCTGCACCGGCACGACGCTGGACTGGCCTTCCACCAGTTCGGACACTTCGAGGAACAAACTGACGAGGGTGAAGGGGATGTCGACGTCTGCCTGGCCGAGCGCGTTCCCCGCGCGATCGGTCACCGCGGCAGCGCGGATCACGACGCGGTACTCGCCCAGGAGCTGCTGATCGAACGCCAGGCGCACGGCGCGATCGTTCTGTTGCAGCGCGAGGAAGCTCAGCGGCACCGGTGTGCCGCCACGATCCAGGAGTCGGAAGTTCGCCGGCGTGACCGTCGCGGGGTCGAGCGGTTCGGAGAAAACGAGGCGGACCGAACGAAGGGTATCCAGCGCCGTGGCGCCTGCCGCCGGCTCGGACCGAACGATCCGCGGCGGCACGACGTCGCCGACCAGTTCCACCCGGACCGGCTCGGACAGCGCCGCGTTGCCGCCCGTGTCGGTCGCCCGCACCTGCAGTGCGACCGAACTCGCGCCGGCCGCCATCCTGGGCAGGCGCCCGGTCAGATCGAACGGGAACGACACGTCGCGGCGCACGACGCGGCCGTCGATTAAGAGTTCCACGCTCTGCACCTGCACGTCGTCGGCGACGGTCGCGTCGATCGACACCGTGCTGCCCTCGAGCATCTGAATGCCGGGGGCGACCAAGTCCACGTCGGGCGACAACAAGCGGGTCGTCACGGTCGGCGGCTGCCCCAAGTCGTCGAGCGGCAGGTAGTTGATCGCCAGGAAACTGCTGGCGACAGTGCCGAAACACGTGCTGCAACCCGTTGGTTCGATGGGCAATGTGCTCGCGTATGCGACGCCCGACGCGATCGCGAGTGAGAGCGCCTCGAGCGGCGTCGGGAACGAGGTCAGGAACCGAGTGACATCGGTCGGGTCGGAGATGTCGTAGATCGACAGGGCCTCGGTGCCAAGAGTACCTTCGCTCGAGGCCGTCAGCAGCAAACCGGAGCCGTTGTGGGCGAGGTCGATCGCGTGCAATTGCGTGGCTGGCGGCCGACCGATCACGACGGGCGCCGTGGGATGGCTCACGTCGATGACAACGTAGCCGCTATTCTGTCCCACGTAGGCGAGACCGCCGCCGACAAACAAGGCCCGGGCTCCTTGCGCTGGCGCCAGAAAACCCGGAACCGGGACGCTGCCCAGCGGTTGAAAGGCCGCGTCCGCGACGCGGTAAATCGCCAGGTTTCCATTCGGGTCGTTGCTCGTGAGTACGAACAGTTCGTCGCCGGCCGTCGCGAGTGCATCGACGTACGTGATGTTGCTGAAGTCCACGTGGTCCAGCTCATCGCCCGTCAAGAGGTCGATCGCCCGCAGTGTAGTGCCGAAACTGGGCGCGACGTAGGCGATGCCGTCGCGGACGGCGACACGCTGAAAATCCTGAGCCGGAAATTGCGATTGCAGCGTCTGCCTCAGCACCGGGGCCACGGGATCGGCGACATTCACGAGATATAGTCGGTCTCCGCCGGCCACGGCGGCGATGTTCAGAACCGGGTCCACGCCGACTTCGAACCCGCAGCCCAAGTCCAGTTGAGTGAGCAGCACGGGACTGGCAAACCGGCTGACATCGACGATGGCCAGACCGGTTAGAACCTCGCCGGACCCGAACGCCCCGGTCGGACAGGTCGCGACGTACGCGGTCTGACGCCGGCTGTCGCCTGGAGCGGCTTCGATGACCACGCCACGCGACGCTCCGCCGACCGTCAGGCTGGCGACGACGCCGGTCGGGAACAAGCCGGCCGGGAACCCGTCGATCGCCTCGCGCACGGCCGTGAAATCGTCGATGCCGTCGTTGTCCGTATCCGCGCGATTCGGCGACGTGCCGACCGCGAACTCGACGTCGTCCGGCAGCCCGTCGCCGTCCGTGTCGGGCGCGGCGCTGGCCTGGAATCCGGGATCGTTCACGAATGTGGTCGTGCCGGCCCCGTTCGAGATGTCCGTGTAATGCGCCACGAGGCCGCTCGACGGGTCGAAAAGCGTGACGTCGAACGGCACATTGGCCGGCAGGACGAAGCTGTAGCCCCCGAAGCCGTTGGTCCGGCCGCGGTGAGGTGGAGCGTCGCGGTCGGTTCGCGACAGCGCGACGAAGTTTCGCGCGATTTCAGGCATGAGGTCGGCGTCGGGGATGCCCGTCGCCACGACCGGTACGGTCACGACAGGTCGATCGGGATCGTTCGAGAAGAACTGCACGCTGCCGCGCTGCAAGCCCGGCTGGTCAGCCTTCGCCGCTAGCGAGAAAGTTTGGCTCGCGCCGGGCGCCAGCACCAGCGGCTGGCCGAAGCCCGCCAGCAATCCGGTCACCTGAAATTGATCTCCGCGCACGTCGGTGATCGTCAGCGGCTGTGTGCCGATGTTCGTGACGGTGCCGAAATTCGGCCGCGTCGTCGGAGTCGATCCGATGCCGAGGCCGCCGGCGTTGTTGTTGGGGACCTGAATCTTGATCTCCGGGCGCAGGCTGACGGCCTGACCCACGAGGCGTAGACTGACCGGGCCGGCCGGATCATCGCTCGTGATCGTCAGCATGGAGCTGAACGGGCCTGAGCGCGCGGGATCGAACATGATCGAGAAGGAAATCGTCGACGCGCCGCCGGTGACGCTCGAAGGCAGGACCGTCGTACCCGGCGCGATGCCCACCACCGAGAATGGGGCCGTGGCATCGGCGAAGTTCACCGCGGTGATGTTCAGAGGCTGGCCGCCCAGGTTCGCGAGCCGCAAGTTGAGCACGCCTTGAGCACCGCCGGGGCCGTCGGCCGCGAGCGAATCGAACTCATGCTCAATCTCCTGGAACAGAATGTCCGCCGTGTCGAACAGCACGACGGCCGGCGGTTCGCCCGTGAGCACTTGGGTGAGAATGAAGTCCGCGCCGGCTGCGTCCTGGTCGGCCGTCAGCGTGACCGCGCGCGGCGCGGGCACGTTGAACCCGGGCGGGGGCACGACGGCGACGGCGTGGTTGCCAGCGAGCAGCCCGGCAAACGTGTACGCGCCGGCGGCGTCGGCCACGACGGTCGGCTCGTCGGCGTCGCGCGTATCGTTGCCGTTCATGTCCAAGAAAACCGTTACTTCGGCGAGAAGTGGTGCGTCGCCGGCACCGTCGAAATTCGTGTCGTGCCGCACCGTGCCGGCGATGGTTCCCTGGCCTGGATTTCCGAAATGCACCGAGTTGGCTCCGGATGTGAGCAAGCTCGTTACCTTCCCCGGCTGGCGCGGGAAGAATTCGGGCCGGGTCGGATCGACGACCTCCTCGATCGTGTACCTGCCCGGCGTCAGCGGTCCGAAGGCGTAGGCACCGTCGCCGGCGGTGACCTGCGTCCCGAGGACCGTGCTCGTGACGGCATCCAGCAGCCGGATGGTGACACCGGGCAGTCCCTGTTCGCCGGCGTCGAGCACGCCGTCGCGGTCGAGATCGACAAACTTCCGCCCGCTCAGATTCGCCGACGGCCCCGCGCCGGGCACCGGGCCGACGACGCCCACAACCTCGCCGCCCAGCCGGCCGACGTGCAGACCCTCGGCGTCCTCGCTGACGGCCTGCACCTGGAACCGGTAAGAGTGGCCGGCGACTAGCGGCGTGAGCAAGGTGAAATTGGCCAGCACGATCGACGTGTCCGGGCCGTTCGTGGCGGTCGCTTCCGGTAGAGCGTCGGGCACGTCCAGGTCCGTCGCGGTGACCCTGTAGGAGTCCGCGCCAGGCACGGCGTCCCAAGTGAGTAGTTCCTGATCGCCGCCGTTCCAGAAGGCCCGAACGTTCGCGACCGCGGAGAGTGCGGCGGGATCGATGACGGCGATCCGGCCCACGGAGTAGTTGCTGAACACGGCCGGGTTGATGCCGTCGTCGATGACCCCGTAGACGCGATATGAGCCGGTCGGCAAGTCCAGCTCGGCCGTGTTGAGGGCGACAGTCCCGGTCGCGTCGGTCGCGGCGAAACTGGCAACTTCCACGCCCGTGAAGTCGCTGGGATTGGGGTCGAAGAAGAGCCGGATGGTGGTGTCCGGGCTGGGCGCGGTGAACTGGTAATCAATGTTCGCGACGCCGCTGGCCACGTCGGCCGCGGGCCCGTCGATTTGGAGCGTCGGGGATGGGACTAGGTCGGCGGCCCCAATGGCACCAAACGACACCTCGCCCAGGCCGGCCGCGTTCGCGATCTCGATTTTCCAGTTGCCGGCGATGGGCGTGTCGACGGCGACGGTCGCCGAAATGTCGCTTCCTAGTTCCGGGACAAGACGGACGCCGCCGCCGGCCGGTGAACCAGTCATAAGAGTCGTGACGTTGCCGTTCGGGTCCGTGACTCGGAGAGTGACGTTTTCGGAAGTTGGAGTGGTCCATTCCGCCGAGAGCAGTAGCCCGGGCGTCGCGCCAGGCACCGGGAACGTGGCGGACGGTGGCAAAGCGCCCCTGGCACCGGGCGGGACCTGAGGCGGCAGCGCGGCGATTTCTTTGGCGTTGAGGTACGTGATGAACTCGGGCACGCCGTCCAGGTGCAGACGAGCGCCGAACATTTCACCGCTGAAGAATGGGATCGCGTTCGAGACCGTACCGTGGACCAAGACGGTGCCCTTCGTGAGGGCGTTGATGAGCGGCGGGACTGAGAAATTGGGAAGTGAGAGGGTGCCTGCACCGCTGCCCAATGGCCGACCGCTCAAAGCCCCGAAAAAGCCGATGCCCTTCGGAATAGTGACCGTGGCCACGCCTGTAAGGAACAAACCCGTCAGCGGGTGGACGCTACCGCTCGCGTTCAGCGTGGCGGCGCCTCCCAACAAGGACACGGACATGTTTGTCAGATTGAGGATCCCCTCCCGCCAGTTGATGTCGGCATTCACCATGCCTTGCCCGATCGATTTATCGATCAAGGTCAACGTGAGGTTTCCCTTCAAGGTGTCGGCGATTCCGCCCTCCTTCAGGGTGTCCGTGACGATGGTCAGCTTGCCGTCGAGCCGGAGCGCCGACGTAACGCTGATCTTCTTGTCCATATTGAGCCATTCCGGAACCTCCAACTCCACCGCATCGGCCGTGAGGAGTTCGGGGCCGACCGTCAGGGCCGCTGTGACCGAGAACTCGGGCGGCATTTTCAGGTCGCTGAGGTTGTTGAACTCGCCGCCGATGCTCTGAAAGAAAAACGGCGAGGTGCCGAGGGGCTTGTTGATCTTGTTTGCCTGCAGTCCCAATTGGTTCAGTTTGTTGTTCAAGAACCCGATGGTGCCGGTGAGCTCGATCCCCGCGTAAACGATTGTGGCCGACCCAGCCCACTTGACCGCGGCCGGGTCGGTGTTATCGACCGCCAGGCTTAACTTGTCGAAGCCGAATGGGCCATACTTCAGGTTCTTGGCGTTGACGCTGAGCTGACCCTTCACGCTGACTCGGTAGGGGATGTTAATGTTGTTCGTGGCCGAGATCTGGATGAAATTGTCCATGCTCGGCATTTCCGGATTGGCCACCAGGTCGGCTTCGAGGACAACTTCTCGATCCACGAAAGGATTGTCACTGGCTAGTTTTGCGGTGATGCTGAGCTTGCCGCTGATCTTGAGGTTCTGCAGCGTGCTGGGTTGGCCAGGTTCCGGCGCCGGCTGACCGGCCTGGTAGCGAACCTGCATACCCTTGGTCTCCACGTCGAAGCGCAGCAGCTTGAACTTCTTGTCGGGAAAGGTCAGGTTGCCGCCGGTGATGCCCACGCTGCCGTCGGGACTAATCGTCAGTTTGTTCGGATTCTTAATCTCCAAGCTGATGCCGCCCCATTCGTCGGGCAGCGCGATCGATCCCTGAAGCTGCAACTGGCCGCTGGCGAACGCGATGTCGGTCACTTCGACCTTCAAGCCGGCGACGGTGAACGGGTCCGCGGCGTTACCCGCCTTCGGTTGCGGCGGCGCTTGAGCTTGCCCGCGCGGCAGGGCGAGCAGTCCGCGGAACAATACCTTCGGAACGGGATTGGTGCCGTCCGGCCCGGTCACGAACACGGTATGGACGCCGTCGAGCTGGATCAGCTTGTCGTCGGCGTAGAAATTCCCCTCGAAGGTCGTCAAGGCCTGGAACGGGACCGCGGACTTGAGGCCAATTTCGAGCTTGGCATTGTCGATGCGGAAAGTGAAGGACCGCTTGTCGGGCGAAACTTCCCGTTTGATCGTGCCGACCGACACGCGGATTGCTATTGGGTCCAGTGACAACAGCTCGCTGTCATTGACCCTCACGGAGCCTAGGGCGGTGCTGTTCGGTCCGCTGAAGAAAAGGTTGCCGGTCGGCGGCGTGGTGTTCTGCGGATTCGGCGTGAACGTTAGGTTGACTTGGCCGGGCGCCGACGTCTGAACGATCCGCGCGTCGCCGTTAAAGCTCGCGCCGGCCGGAAAGGCTCCCTGAATTGCGATGGCGAGCGTCTGAGTCTGGGGCGGCGGCGCTCCGGGGGCGGGCTGCACATCGAGCGTCGGGTCGAACGCCAGTCCGGAAGGATTGAGCGTGAAGAGTTGGGCGTAGTGCAGCGTCTGGTCGCGGACCGTCACACGGGTCCGGTTGCCTTGGGCGTCCGTGACGATCGCATTTGCCTGAATCCGGATGCTGCCCGTTAGCAACTTGCCGGCCAGCTTATCATTCTGCAATTGCGCGATGTCTTCCGCGGTGATTGCGCGGCCCATGAGCGCGAAGTCGTTTTTCCCACCCGGCACCAGCGTGAAGTTGTACTCGTCCGACTGGAAGTTCGACATGAAGTCGCGAATACCGGTTAAGGTCACAAAGACCGTCACTGGCACATGGACATCCGGCTTGCCCTCGTTCGTGATCGTGATCGCGCCCGCGATGCCGGATGTTCGGATCAGCATCGATTGGCCGTCCACCTTGACCGGTGGCGCGGCCAGTGTTTTTGGGGGGTCGGGATCCGGGTTCCCGCGCGGCCGAGGCTGGACCGTGGTGCCCGGGTTCGGGGCGAGGAAGCGCCAGCCGAGAGTGCGCACGCCACTGTCGGCATCGGAGACGAGCGTCAGGCCGTCGGAACTGACGGTCATCGTGCCGGTCGTGATCCACTCGCCGGCGTCGTGGTCGAAGGCCCAGATGTAGCGGGTCTCGCCCGGCGCGAGGCCATCGATGTTCGGGTAGACGATGCTGGCCGAACGGTCGAAGTTCTGTGCGCCGCCGGCATCGACCGAGAACACGATCGCCGGATTGACGCCGGGCGGAAGCGGGACCGGGATGCGATCGGGCGGCAGGGCGAACGCGGTCACGAGCGTCGCCGCTTGGCCGTCGTCGAAGAACACCGAATCGGCCGGCACGGTGACCTGCAGCCGCTGCCAGACCTCGGCGGGCACGTCGGGGTACAGGTCAGCCAAGTCGGCCATCGCCGTCGGACTGAACCCGACCACGGCGTCCTGGCCGGGCACGAGCGGCTGCATCTCGCTGAGACTCATTAGCGGCAGGTAGATGTTGAACGGCACGCCCATCATGTTCAGTTGGATCGATTGACCGGGCACGCTGTGGAACGGCTTCTTGACCGCGCCGTAGATGAAGCCCGCCGGTGCCGCTGCCGGATTGCCGTTGAGCTTCACGAAGAATTCGCCCGCCGGCATGTCTTCGAGCACGAATTTGCCGGTCGCGTCCGTCACCGCGAACACGCCGGGCAGTCCTTCGACTTCGAGCCGCGCCCCGACGATCGGCAGGTCGCTGCCATCGGGGTTCTTGTTATTCGAGTCGAACAGGAATCCCCACACGTCGGTGTCGGGCAGGCGCGTGAGCGTGTGCGTGGTGTAGTCGGCCATTCCGGTCCCGCCCGGCCGGCCGTCGCCGTCGGCATCGAGCGGCAGTCCGTCGCGACCCATGATCTGGTCGCCTTCGACCACCGTGCGAATCCGCGCCGACTGTGGCAGCGGGTCCGGGTGAAACAGCGTCGCGAACCGCTCGGTGGCCGACACGCGGATCGTGCCCTCGACGCGTTGGCCGGCGGCGATCACGAAAAACGATTCCGGCGTGACGGTCGCGGGATCGACCGGCTTGTCGAATCGCACGATGATCTCGCGCGTCAGGCCGACCAGCTCTTCGGTGTGCGCCGGCACGAACTCGCTCACGTGCGTCGGCTCCGAGACGCTGAACGCTAAGGCGGCCGGGCCGGCCGGCGGATTGCCCGCGAGGTCGGTGACGGCCGGCCCGATCGTGAACCGGTAGCCCTGATTCGCCGTCGGCTGAGCAAGCTCGATGCTCGCCGTCTGCTCGTCCACTTCCTCGACCGACTGGATGGCGATTGTCTGTCCGTCGTTCGGCCCGCCTGCAACGACGAGCGAGTAACCGCCGCTTGTGAACGCGGCGTCGGCCATTGGCTCGTTGAAGAGTACGGTGAATTCGGAGAATTGCACGTTGAGCGTGCCGTCGAGCGCCGTCTGAGCCGTGGGCCGCAGTGTATCGACGGTGACGACACGCTCGATCGACAACTGGCTCGTGTTTCCCGCCGCGTCGGTCGTCGTAGCCGTGAACGTGTGCTCGCCCTCGGCCAACTGCCCGGCGGGAATCTGCCACGGACTCGACGCGCGGGTCTGCCCGATCTCCGTGCCGTTCCGGAATAGCCGCACGAGCGAACCGGTCTCGGCGTCCCCTGCGACCGTGGGCGACGCGACGTTCGTGATTCCATCCGAGTTGCTCGACCCCGAATCGCTCGCCGGGGTCAAGCCAACGCCGGTCGGCGCTGCGGGTGCGGCCGTGTCGATCGTGACGACCAGCGGCGCGGACACGAGACTCTTGTTGCCCACCGTGTCGGTCGCCGTCGCCGTGAACGAGTGCTGCCCGTCGGCGAGCGGCCCGACCGGAATCTGCCACGTTCCGTTCGACGTCGTTTGACCGACCTCGGTGCCATCCCGCAACAGGCGCACGACGACACCCGACTCGGCGTTCCCGCGCACGGTCGGGGACGTGACGTTCGTGATTGCGTCCGTCGTGCTCGATCCGGAATCCGTCGCCGGTGTCAGGCCGAGGTTCGCCGGAGCCGCGGGCGGCGTCGTGTCGGGAATATTCACGATGAAGCTCGCGCCCGGCAGTCGATTCGTGATCGTGTCGCCCGTGATGCCGTCGATTATCGTCCGGCCGTCGCCGGCCCCTTTCCGCTTCACCGAACCCGTGAGCGTCGAAGTGCCGGGCGCGCGATTGAGTATCTCCAGCCGCGGCGCCGCGTCGTCCGCACCTTGATTGAGCACGATGACGTCGCCGCCGGTGAGCTTGAGCGACACCTGATCGCCGTCGGCCTCGGTGAACTTCAAGCTCGAGCCGAGCGCCAGCGTGAAAGCGAAGTTGTCGCCCGCCGCACCGTCCCCATCGCCGTCGAGCGGGTTGCCCGCTGCATCGGCCAGCCCGCCCGCCGCAGCGCTGGCCGTCACCTGGAACATCGTGCCCAGCTTGAGCGGCGTCGCAAGCGTGAGCGTGATGCGGCGCGTGGCGGGATCGTAGTCAGCCGCCGACGGCATTGCCGAAACATCGTCGGCCGTACCGAGCCGTTTGTCGCGTCCGGGCAGTCGCGTTCGATAGTTCGCTTCCGTCTCGGCGGCCGGCTCGGCCATGTCTTCGCTGGCCGTAAGCACGACCGTCGCGACCTTTTTACCGCGCGCGTCGGTCAATGCCTCCACGTCAACGATCTCCGGCGGCGTCATGTCTCCGGCGAGCAGGCAGCGCTCTTCGAGCCATTCCGGAGTCCACGTGGGTCGCCGTCGCGGATGCCTCGTGTGACGATCGTTCACCGCTCGGGCCGCCCGTTTGGAACCACGCCTCGCACTCAGCATCGTTGACAGCCAGGAATTCATCGGTGACCTCCACGCGTTGGGCAGTTGGGGATGGTGCTTTTCGGCCATTCGTTTGTCCGCTTGCAGCGACCCGGCATCCGGGTTCACCCACTTGTATGCGCCCAGGTTGGAAACCTCTCTCGAAAATTCGTAGCCCTCACGCTCCGCGTGAGGTAAGCCGCAATTCAAACGACTCGATGGTTCTAACGAGGTTTCTGCCGGGGACGTTTTTGGCTTACGCAAACGCTTGTCAGATTTCGCTTTCCTCACGCGGAGCGTGAGGGCTACACTGCGGCCATGAGCACCACACTCTGGTCCATCCAGGTGTTCGATCCGAAGGCGGATTTCGCCGTCGTGGAGCGGAAGCTGCCGCATTGGGCGCAGGCGGGGACGATTTGCTTCATCACTTGGCGGACACACGATTCGATTCCGCGTTCCGTGGTAAATCGCTGGCACGCGGATCGCGACGATTGGCTGCGGAGGCACGGCGTCGATCCGAATGCGGCCGACTGGAAAGCGCAACTGATGCGGCTCGACCGCCCGATGCCAAGCGACTTCGTGCGGGTTTTCTCGGATCGATGGCACAACCATCTCGATGCGTGCCACGGCGCCTGCGTGCTGCGTCGGCCGGAACTGGCGCAACTGGTCGGCGAAAGTCTAAAAAAGTTCGACGGCGAGCGCTATGAACTAACCGATTTCGTTGTGATGCCGAATCACGTTCATCTGCTCGCCGCCTTCGCCAGCGAAGAAGGAATGTTGGACCAGTGCGAGAGTTGGAAGCACTATCAGGCCGTGCAAATCAATCGGCAGCTCCGCTCGTCCGGCCGATTTTGGCAACAGGACGGCTTCGATCATCTGGTCCGCAGCGTCGAGGAGTTCGAGTCGCTGCGGCGTTACATCGCAGCCAACCCGGCGAAGGCCCGGCTGCGATCTGGCGAATCCCTGCATTATTCGAAGACGTTGTAGCCCTCACGCTCCGCGTGAGGAGAGCGATTTCCCAATCGACGCCGTTCACCCACCTGACGTCGGCCGGGGATCAGCGCTCAGTCGCAATCCGCTTTCCTCACGCGGAGCGTGAGGGCTACTTTACCGTGATCTTCACGCTCGCGGAGAGCGACGGGTGGGCCGCGTCGGTGATCGTGATGGTCTGCTCGCCGGGCGTGGAGAGGACGAATTCGTTGGTGAACGTGTGGTGGCCGGTGTCATTGGCGAATCTGAAATCGGGCGGGAGCTTGGCCGCGGGGTCGGACGAAGTGCAGCGGATCGTGCCGGCGTAGTTGGCAACCGGCCGCTCGCCGGGAGTCATCGCGATAACGGAGATGCTGAACGGCGTGCCCGCAGTCGCGCTCGTCGGGGCTTCGAGCGAAAAATGCAGTTCGCCGATTTCGAGGACTTGCGTCATCGCCGTGGCGGCGAGGAATGATCCGTCCGCGGTCTCGACCGTCACAGTCTGCGCGCCCGGCGTGCGCAGGGTGACGAAGAATTCATGACGCTGGTTGTCACTCGCCGTCGCGGCCCAGCGTTCGTCCGGGAGTTCGGCCAATGGGTCACTGCTCGAAAAACGCAACAAGTGGGCCGGCTGCTGAACGGGACTGGAGTTGGCGTCATAACTGTGAACGGAAAACCTGAGCGGCAATCCGGCGAGGCCGTCGGTGGCCGGCGCGGCAATCAGATAGGGAACCGCAGCCCGATTTATCAAGAGCGAGATCGTGTCTGAAGCGGAATTCACGACGACCACGTCGGGTCGGGCGTCGCGATTGAATCGGCCTGCCACGACGGCGACGGGCCGCATGCCGACCCCGAACATGCCGCCGTATCGAAACTGGTCATCAGCAATGCTGCGCAAAACGCTGACGCCGTGATTCCCCCAATCGGTCGCCGCCAAGTCGAGTCGGCCATCTCCGTCGAAATCGCTCGCCGCCACGGCGAAGCCCTGGAAGCCGAACGTGTGATTTGCCGGATTTCGAAACGAGCCGTCTCCGCGTCCCAGGAACAGCGTCACGTCGCCGAGTCCCCAGTTCGCGGCGGCCAAATCCAGCTTGCCGTCGCGATTGAAATCGGCGGCTTCGAGCGACCGCGGAAACGCGCCGGCGGCGAGCGCGACCGCATCGCGGAATGTGCCGTCGCCGTTGCCGAACAGCACTTGTACGGCACCGACTTGTGCGTAGTTGGCGACGGCCAGATCGAGCCGGCCGTCACGATTCCAATCGGCCGCGATCACAAAACACGGCCGCGATCCAGCCGGAATGTGCTCGGCCGGCCGAAATGTGCCGTCGCCGTTGCCGAGCAAGATGCTCACGGAACCGCTGTCGTAATTCGCCACGGCCGCGTCGAGGTGGCCGTCGCGGTTGATGTCACCGAGCGCGAGCGAGGTTGGGCCTTTCTCGGTAGCGAAAGAGTCGCCCGAGTCGAAGTTCGCGCCGTCTCCGGTTCCAAGCAACACGTACGCCGCATCTTCGCCGCGAGCGGCCACCACCAAATCAGGCTTGCCGTCGCGATTCAAATCACCGGCCGCGACCGCGGAAGGACGCTTGCCCGTCGAAAGCGTTGATTCCGGCTGAAAACCGTTGTTGCGATCGCCCACGAAAATGCTCACCGAGTCGTCGCCCGCATTGGTCACGGCCAGATCGGGCCAACCGTCTGAATTGAAGTCGCAAGTCGCGACACCGGACGGCTCGCGGCCGACCGGATAGTGAACCGCCGGGCCGAGCATGCTGCGGTACGACGCGGTTCCGCGGTTGAGCAGGATCGACAGATCATTGGAGTGAAAATTCGGCACAGCAACGTCCGGCAGGCCGTCGCCGTTGAAATCGCCCACGGCCATGCGGCGCGGCTCCGCTCCGGCAGCATGATCGGGACCCTCACGGAATGATCCGTCACCATTGCCGAAGTACACACGGTAACGACCAGACTTTTCGAACACCCCCAGATCGAGGTGTCCGTCGCCGTCGACGTCCGCGTGCGCCGCCCAACCCACCTCGTGATCGACTACGCCGCCAAGCGGCAGACCGTCGCGAAACGTGCCGTCGCCCCGGCCCATCAACACTCGCGATTTCGCCGTTCGCCCGAGCACGACGTCCGGATTGCCGTCCTCGTCCAAGTCCGCGACGAGCAGGGCCTGCGCGGTTGTGCCGGTGTTCACGACAGTGGGCGGCCCGAATGATCCGTCGCCATTGCCGAGCAACACGGCGAGTAACTCCTGTTCAAGAACCGGGCCGAGCAGGTCAAGCTTCCCGTCCCCGTTGACGTCGGCGGCAGCGAGATCGAAGACTGGCATTTCGGCCGCGATATTCCGCGCAGGCTGAAACTTGCCGTCGCCTTCGCCGATCAGGATGCTGATTCCGTCCGCGTGATTCACCGCCAAGTCCGGCTTGCCGTCTCGATTCCAGTCGCCGATCACCGCTGTGGCCGGACCGCGCCCGACACCGTACTGAACCGGCGGCTGAAATGTGCCGTCGTCGTTGCCGTGGAGCACGCTTATCTGGTGACTCCCCCGGTTCACGACCACCAAGTCGAGCTTGCCGTCCCCGTTGAGATCACCCGGAGTCAGCGACCACGCAAACCACTGGCCAGCAGCCGACGGAGTCGGTGCTCCGAATGTGCCGTCACCCGCGCCCAAGAGTACGCTGACCGTGTGGCTCTGCTGGTTGGCGACCGCGACATCGAGCTGGCCGTCGCCGTTGAAATCGGCCGCGACCGCCTGATTGGGATAAAGCCCAGCGGAATAGTTCACCGCCGGCGCGAACACCGCCGCCGCCGCGGACGGATCGTAGCCCTCTCGCTCCGCGAGAGGAAAGCGGCGTGATGAGTCGCTCCCGAAAATCCATTTCCCCGCGAACCACGCTGCAACCACCATGAGCGTCAGCCCGGCCAGCGCGCCAATCCACTTGATTCGCCGCCTCCGCGAATGCACGCGGCCGTCCGCGATCGCCTGCAACTCAGTCGCCACCTCGCGCGCCGACGCAAACCGATCCGCCGCCCGCCGCGACAGCAGCTTCATCACGAGGTCTTCCAGCGCCGGCGGCACAGCCGGGTTCACGTCGCGCGGCGGCCGAGTCCGGCCTTTCGCCAGAGCGAGCAGCGTCTTGAGCGTAGTCGCTTCCGCGAACGGCGCGCGGCCCGTACACATCCGATACAGCACGCAGCCGAGCGAGAACAGATCCGTTCGCGGATCGACCGCCTCGCCCTCCGCCTGCTCCGGCGCCATGTACGCCGGCGTGCCCACGATCACGCTCGAATGCGTCACCTGCTCCTCGCCTCCGACTGCGCGCACGAGACCAAAGTCGAGAAGTTTGACAATGTAGCCCTCGCGCTCCGCGTGAGGTGAGCGGACCTGCGAACGGACGTCATTGACTGATGCCGCGTTTTCCGACGGATCAACGTCGTTCGGCCGGCCGCTTTCGTCACGCGGAGCGTGACGGCTACGTTCCAGCCAGATATTCGACGGCTTCACGTCGCGGTGCACGAGTCCGCGATCGTGTGCGGCGGCCAGACCGGCCGCGATCTGCCGGCCGATTTCCAGAACCGTGGCAATCGGCAACCGGCCCTCGCGCGCGAGTCGATCTTCGAGCGTCTCGCCCGGCAGGAACGGCATGGCCAGAAATGGCACGCCGCGGTCCTCGCCAACGTGCAGGATTTTGACGATATTCTCGTGCTCCAGCCCGGCGATTGCCCGCGCCTCGCGCACAAACCGCCGCCGCGCCGATGCGCTCGCCGCCAGCGTCGGCCGAATCGCCTTGATCGCCACCATGCGGTGCAGGTTCGTATCTTCCGCCTGAAACACCACGCCCATGCCGCCAGCGCCAAGCAGCTTCAAAACGCGATACGGCCCCAATCGACCGATCTCGCCCGGCGCCTCCGGCGGCGCGAGGAATTCATAAATCTCCTGCGTCGACTCCGTCTCTGCCGGTGTCGAGACGAGACCCAACGCCGCCGTCGTATTGCCGCCGGTGCCGCCGAGACTTGAGAGCCGCTCGATCAGCCGCTCTAAGTTCTCGCCGCGCGTGCGGTCGAGTTCGTCCGGCAGTCCGTCCATCGACTCCGTCCGAGCCGACTGGGCCGCCGCCACGACTGGATCGTCCACCTCGATCGCGCAAAGCGCCGCGCGACACTGGTCACACTCGTCCAAGTGGTGCTCGATGCCGCTGGCTTCCTCATCGGCCACCTGGCCGAGCAGGAAACGCTCCAGCGCGTCATTTCTGGGACAAGGCAGAACAGTCGGCATGCCACACGTCTCGCAACAGGTCATCGCCAGGAACAGATAACGGCCGAGTCACGGCGCAGTGCTCCGCTGGGAAGTATGCGCCAGCGCCGCCATTCCTCTCTCGAAAACCAACGTGGGGTCAGGTCTTCAGAATTCCAATTTTCGCGGAGAATTCGTTTGGCCGTCTCACACAACGTGTCGCGAAAATTGAAATTCTGAAGACCTGACCCCTCACTCGAGCAGCCCTTCCAACTCCTGCCGCAAGCGCCGCAGCACACGCGCTTTGGCCAAATACACGGCATGAACGGAGACACCTGCCTCGCACGCCACCTCCGCCGCGGGCCGGCCGACGATCACGAACTCCCACCACGCACGCCACGTCGCCGGCCGAAAGTCGCCGCGGATCAATTCCATCCCGCGCCGGACCAGTTGCTTGCGATACTCGCTGTCGTCAAGGAACTCCGGATCATCGGGCCTGGCCAAATCGGCAAGCGGCCCTTCCTGCGGATCGAGCGTCTGCGGCACGCGCCGGCGCACACTCTCGCGCCATTTGTTCATCAATACGGTGTGCAGCCACGCGCGAAAGCTCTGTTTCCGGTCATAGCGAAAACCGGGAAGCGCCTTGACCAGCACGGTGAACACGTCCTGCACGAGGTCGTTGGCGTCGTGTTCTTGCAGCCCGGTACGACACGCCCACGCGTACATCATCGGCGTGTAGATTTGCACAAAACGCCGCCACGCCTCGTGGTTGGCCACGTCGCGCAATCGATCCAGCAGCGTTGGCGAAGTCGTCTGCATGCGGCTATTCTACCGACGTGGCGGTCCGTTGGGGCGCAATCTGTCTCAGCGAATGCTACCGTTTGGCCGGCGCGACCTCGACCGGAAACACCGGCCGCGTCCGCTTGCGATACTGGAGCTTCGTGAAGTCGTGCGTGAGGATCGCGGCAGCGTCCACGTTGAAGATCGTCCCGGCGATCTTCGCGAAACCGGATCGGAAGTGCGCAGCCGACTTGACTGCGATGAATTGCATTCGCGTGCAGTCGATGCCGAGCGTACGTGCGAACGCGGGATCGAGCGGCTGTTCGCGGGCCGTGACGACGACGACGGAGACGCCGTGCTCGCCGCCCGTGCGGAGCCACGCCGAGCGGCCCATGTTGCCCGTCAGGCCGGCGTACATCGGACCGTCGTACGCGAACTTGCCGTCGGAAAGCGCGACGATCTCCAATTCCAATTCGACCGGCGGACCTTGAACCGGATGCGACTTGCCGCCGAGCCGCACGGCAATGCGGCGGCCGACGCCCGCGGCGTGCGCGGCTGCGACCACTTCGAGATCGACCATGTACAGCAACACGGCGTCGCGCAGCCGCAACTCGAGCATCGTTCGGAGCACTTCCGTCGAATCGCCCGGCGCGCCGCCGCCCGTGTTGTCGCCGTGGTCTGCGAGGATGATCGGGTGCCGGCCGAGTTTCTCGCCCGCCGTGATCGCGTCGTGCACCGACATTGGCGGCGTGTACCAACGCTCGCGCTCCGCCCAAATCCAATCGCCGAGTTCGTTGGCCGTCGCCTGCGCGAGCGAGCGTCCTTCTTCCTCTCCTCGCCCCGTTGCGGAATGAGCCTCCCCTCGCCCCGCTTTGGGGGAGAGGGGCCGGGGGTGAGGGGTCTTGTCGTTTCGGTCCGCGACAACGATCACCGACGCGCCCACATCCGGCACATCCGCCCACGGAAAGCCGGTCGCGACCGTCACCGACACGATCCCTGGCCGCCGCTCGATCTCGTGTACGCGCTCCATCACCTCAGTCATTGGCGGGTGCGCGGTCACCTGACAGCGAATGCCCCAGAACAGCGGGATTTGCCGAATCGCCATCACCGGCCGAATCTCGCCGTGCAGCGTTCGCACCACAATTTCCGCCGCCTCGCGCCCGCGCTCGTGCATGTCCACGTGCGGGTACGTGTCGAATCCGACGATCGCGTTGGCCGCCGCCACGCGACGCGGCGTGTGATTGCCGTGCAAATCAAACGTGACCACAATCGGCCGCTCCGGGCCGAGCACCCCGCGCACCGCCTCGATCACGTCCGCGTCGCCGTCGTCGATCCCTTCGACGACCATCGCACCGTGCAGATCGAGCAGTGCACCGTCCAGTCGCGCCGCTACGTCCGCAGCACGCAGCCGGTCCAGCAACTCTCGCTTGAGTTGCTCGTAGTCCTCGCGCCGAATCAACCCGCTCGGATACGCGAACGTCCACAAAAGCGGCACGACCTCGAATCCGTGCTCCGCCGCGCCGTCGATGAACCCGCCGGTGCAAATGTTCGCGCCGCGAAATCGCTCGATCACTGCGTCGCCGCGAAATAGCCCGAAGCCGTTCTCGAAATCGGCGAGCATCGTTGGCGTATCAACGAATGTGCTAGTTTCATGTGAAATCCCGC
>Ga0247727_10004686_pt1 | contig 28761 bp, 30 predicted proteins | sample WisWelCaveWW1625_FD_202498 | JGI IMG/M metagenome (GOLD analysis project Ga0247727, IMG submission 202498) | Biofilm microbial communities from Wishing Well Cave, Virginia, United States - WW16-25 | ecosystem: Environmental > Aquatic > Deep subsurface > Groundwater > Cave microbial mat | place...
GAGTAGCAAGCCGCCGATGGGCACAGAACGTAACCGGCCGGGGCTTTTGAAAAAACACGACGGAAAATCGATTTTTTCACAGCTTCTGAGTGCTGAGTGATGAGTGCCGAGTGGCTCAGCACTCCGGCACTAAAATGGAGTTTTTAAAATGAAACAGTTTGTAGTTGTGTTCATCCTTATACTCGTTTCCATTTCTTCGTTTGCAGAAGAAGAAAAGAAATTTCCCTTAACACCGGAGCACCAGAAGTGGCTGGATTTAGTTCACTGGATTATGTCGGACTACGAAAAGGATGCGTTTCTGTCTCTTGAGAAAACGGACGACAGAAACCGCCTCATCGAGATTTTCTGGGAAAACAGGGATCCTACTCCAGGGACAAAGAAAAACGAATTCAAAGACGAACATTATGCGCGGTTCGAGTATGCGAACAAATTTTTCGGCCGCGAATCAGCCATGCCGGGCTGGAAGACGGACCGGGGGCGGGTCTATATCCTGTTAGGAAAGCCAAACTATACAAAGCGAGTTCCCGGTTCGTTTGATGTCGTTCCTATGGAACTCTGGCACTACGTAGGATACAAAGGTTACGGTATTCCAAGCTCAGTATATCTGCTGTTCTTTCAACCGGACAACCTTCCGCCTTATCGCCTCTATTCACCTTTGCAGGACGGTATTCGGGAGTTGTTCATACAGCGCAACGAAATTGCCATGAAACCGGAACCTGATCTTCATGATATGCTTCGTCAAAACGTGGATCCGGAAATCGGTCACGCGTCCATCAGTTCGATTCCTTCGGAAGCCGCAGATCCTTCAATGCCGGGAACAAGTATTTCCACCGAAGTCATCATGGCAAAGCTCCAGAACGCCAGAAACTACGATATTAGTAAGCGAAAGTATGTGGATGATTTCTTGAAGGACCGGCCCAGTGTTCAGGTTTATTACACTATCGGTACACAGGATATTCATGACGCTGTTTACTGGTTTCAGGCCCCCACCGGCGACTACTATGTTGATTATACGGTTGAATATCCTGCGGAAAAGCTGGATGTCGGACAGTATGATGAAAACTATTACACGTCGCTTTCGATCGATGGATTGATTACGACGCCCGAAAAAATAGAAGTAGAACAGATCGTCGGGACACACGAAATAAAACTCACTAAAGAACAATTTGAAAAGATCAAGTCGATGCCCTTTCAGTATCAGGGTCGCAGACCCTTGATCCCCGGCAAGTACGATCTCACGATGATTGTGTCGAACAACGTGTCGCGTAAGAGCGCCACATTTATTCAAACAATCGACATACCGGACATGTCAAGACGAACAACTCCACAGATCACTCCTGTCATCCCTGTCCGTTCCGCAGAACCCGCATCACAGGATAACAAGATCAGACCGTTTCAGTTCGGGAATCAGATTCTCATTCCGAATTTGCCGGCCCGCTATTTGCAATCGGGTTCGATGGTTTTGTATCATCAGGTCCTTTTTCCCGATACGTACGCGTCCACCAGCTCAACGGAGCTTCATTATGTGATCCAGTCCGGGGAAGCAGTAGAAGCGGATATTACAGAACCGATTGATATTTCGAATTCCGATCTGGCGGGAAATTACGTGGAAATCAGCAAGGATATTCCGCTTTCTTCATTTTCAATCGGTGTGAAGACCGTTACGGTCGAGCTGCGAAGTAATCAAAGAACAATCGCAAGAACGGCGCCGATCACATTTACCGTTTCCACAGATTCGGCGCCGCCTGTGTGGAAGTTCTCCGTAGCTTTGCCGGGATTTAATTCCGGATACCACAGTTTTCTCCTTGCACAGCAGTTGCTCCGTTTAAAGAAGGTCCCGGAAGCTCGAATGCTGCTGGAGGACGCTCACCGGAAAGATCCGGAAAACATGGAAGTCACGTATCAATTGATGCGCACCGCTTTGCAGGAAAAGAGTTATGACAAGGTGATCGAGCTCGGGACTCCTCTGGAAGTGAAGAACCCGCGTAACACTCAGGTAATCTGGTTGATGGGATGGGCGCACTACTATGCGCAACGGTATGAAGCTGCGACAAAATTCTTTGAACGTTATCGTCTGGAACAACCCAAAGGAATTGAAGCGCTGAATCTTCTGGCCGATATCTATTACCGGCTGGAGCAACCACAAAAATCGCTGGAACGAATTGAGCAATCTCTGGCCATACGTCCGGACCAGAAAGAAATCATCGCGCTGAAACAGAAACTGAAAGCTGACCTAAACTGATTTACTCTAACCGAGAACTACTCGAACACTGTGCATTATTAACGGTTGTCACGTTGATCGACTGGTCGCGTCAGTGCTGAGCAATGAGTACCGAGTGGCGGCCGTTCCGGAAACCGGAACAGCCGTTGTCACGTTGCACGCATTCAATCGCAGGGTGCTGACCTCAGCACTCGTTGCTCAGCACTCAGCGCTAAAAGTCTACAGATGGTTGATTAGTTGGTGGAGATTCGTGATGCGATCCGGATGGTCGGGAAAATGGTTAGAGCGGTCGAGATGAAGGGAATGGATACCCGCTTTTCGGGCCGCCTGGTAGTCAAGAAACGGATCATCTCCAATATAGATAGCCTCTTCCGGTAAAGTGTCTGTTTCAACAAGGGCAATCCGGAAGATGGAGGGATGTGGTTTTTCGTACCCGACGAGAGCGGAAACAATCACGGCATCAAAAAAACCCGTTATGCCCAGCCGTTCGCAAAGTTCCGGCAGGCGCGAATCCCAGTTTGAAATAATCGCCAGCTTGAACCGGTGTTTTTTGAGCGTATCCAGCACATCCAGCACGTCATCGTACAATCGCCAGCTGTCTCCTTCTGCAAATCGCGCGTACAGATAATCAAAGAAATTCTCAAAATCCATCATGTGGAGATAGTCAACGAAAACTTCGCGGACCAGGAATTTCCACCAATCGCGTTCTTTTTCATAGGTCAGGCGATGGCCTTCATTGGAAACAAGCGGGGCCGTTTGCGACCAGAGGCGCTTGAACGAATCTTCAATGGCGGCAACGGGTATCGTTAAACCGTGCACCGCTGCGGCATCGGCGTAGATGTTTCCAACAGAAGGGTGCACCCGTAACAGGGTGTTTCCTGCATCAAAAAATACAGTTTTGAATTTATTCGAAATTCCTGTAAACAAATTTTCCATCAATCGCCGTTCCTGTTACGCAAGTGTTTTGAAACTCCGTTGCGATCGGATCATCAGAAAATATAACGAAATCAGCCAGTTTTCCAGGTTCCAGTGTACCCCGTTCGCTCTCTTCGCCGGATGCCACTGCAGGATTTCGAGTGTAGGCTGCCAGTGTATTGATTGCAGAAATGGTTTGCCGGCGGTCCTCCCAGTTTGACCGGTGCACAGCGGCGCGCATACCTTGAAGCGGATCCGGACTCTCTACCGGGGCGTCCGATCCGAAAATCAACATGGCTCCTGAATCCTGCAGCGATCGCCAGGCGTAGCTGTATCGGGACCTTTCTCCCCAGTAGCGAAGCGCCGCTTCGTGATCGGAAATTGCATGGTGTGGTTGCATGGAAGCAAGGACTCCGATCTTTCGAAAGCGGGGAATATCTTCCGGATTCAATATTTGAGCGTGTTCGATTCGTGATCGCGCGCAGGGAACTCCGGTCCAGGGACTGTTCGCTTCAAACGCGTTCAATACCTGACGTCCGGCGCGATCTCCAATTGCATGCACACCAACTGCGATTCCGTTTTTTAACGCGACGCCAATTTTTTCGGTCAGCTCTCTTTCGGAAATTGTTTCTATACCGGTTGTGTTTGTTTCATGAAAAGGTTGAAGCATCCATGCGCTCTGCGATCCCAGCGTTCCATCGCTGAAAATCTTCACAAAACCAAAACGAAACCACGCGTCTCCAAATCCGGATTTCAGCGAGATTTTGACGGCTTCATCCAGTTGGGAAAGCGGAATCGAGTGAAAGATTCGCAGCCGTAGTTTCGATTGTCTGTGAAGGTCCTGCAAATCGCCGAATGCCTGGTTGCCGTCTGTGCTGTGCAATCCAACAATTCCAAACTCATGCAGCTTTTGTTGCGCAGCCACCAGCGAACATTTCCGGGATTCGGCATCCGGCTTCGAAATATGAGGGGTCATCAGTTCTACGGCGCTTTCACCAAAGATTCCGTCCGGACCCCCATCTGCGTTTTTTCCCACATAGCTGCCGCTAACATCCACAGCCTTTTCAAGGCCGCTGACTTTCAATGCAACAGAATTGACCCAGAGAAAGTGACCGTCTCTGCTGTTCAAAGCAACCGGATGCAGCGGAAAAATATCATCAAGAAGTTTCTTATTGGGAAAGCCGTGAAACTGATCCTGACGCCAACCCCGTCCCAGTATCCATTCACCCGGAACGGTGTTCTGCGCCCTTTCTTTAAGCTGCGAAATCACTTCGTGTGAGGTCAGACAGGGCTCGAGATTGATTCGTTGAAGACTCCAGGCATAGTCAAGCAGATGAAGATGTGAATCTATAATCCCGGGAACGACGGCCTTGCCTCGCAGATCGATGATCTCCGTGTTTCGACCCACATGGGCGCGACCCGAACCACGGCCGATGGCAAGAATCCGGTTCTCACGAACCGCCAGATAGCTGAACGGTCCTGAACGCATACCGGAGTATATCGGCCCGTTGACAAGTATGAGGTCTGCTTTCATGAATCAATCGGCTGGAATCCTTGAGAGTTTAAACGAACAACCGGCGTTCGTCTACAGGTTCCTGTTAGATGTGTTAGATGTGGCAAAGGGAACAGAAGGCGGAGGGGATTTGTTGAAGAGGCAGGACGTAGTCAACAACGCCGGCGCGGATAGCCTCCCGGGGCATTCCGAAGATGATGGCTGTTTTTTCGCTTTCAGCAATCGTAATGCCGCCTTTGTTCTTGATCTGTTTCAGTCCTTCTTTGCCGTCGTCCCCCATACCGGTCAACACAGCGGCAACAGTTCTCTTATCAGCGTGTTCCGCTATTGACGTAAAGAGCAGGTCCGCGGAAGGATGGTATCTGGCTCCGCGCTGAGGATCGGAAATTCGAATGTAGAAACGTGAAAGTAATTTTACAACCTCAATGTTTTTACCGCCGGGGGCAATATAAACACAGCCGGGTTGAAGGATGGTTGAATCGGCCGCCTCCTGAACCTTCAATGACGTGTGTTTGTTCAAGCGTTGAGCAAACAATTCCGTAAACGTCGCCGGCATGTGCTGCGCAATGATAACGGGAACGTCAAAAGTGGAAGGTAGTTCCTTCAAGATTGTTTGAATAGCCGGCGGGCCGCCTGTAGACGAAGCGATTCCCAACACCTTTGGTTTATCTGCAGGCACTCCTTTTAAAAGAAGATTACGGGTTCGAAGAGCTTCAGTCTTCATTCGTTCTTTCGTCTTTCGTTCTCTCAGGAGCGGTATGGATAGGACTTTCTCAATCAAATCGGCTTCGATATCTTCCAGTTCCATCGATGGATGTTTTGTAGGCTTCACGACAAAATCAAGAGCGCCAAGATCCATTGCCTTAAAAACGTTTTCGCCTGCCTCCTGTGATGAAACAACGATCACGGGTGTCGGCATGGTGGTCATGACCCATCGAAGGAACGTGAATCCATCCATCAACGGCATGTGTAAGTCCAGTGTGATCAGGTCCGGTTTCGAGCGGACCACCTTTTTTAAAGCGTCCTGACCGTCGGTTGCCGTATCGATCACCCGCACGTCAGGTATGCTTTCCAGGATTTTGGTGATGATTTTTCTGCTGAAAGACGAATCATCCACAACAAGAACTTGAATCATTTTTGATACACCATGTCGTTTCGAAGATGTCGCAGTCTGAATCGAGTCGAAAGATTCAAAAGAGATTCGGCGTGTCCAAGCAGCAGGAACCCGTCTTTCCTGAGCTTGTGATAAAAATTTTCAATCACTTTCTTCTTTGCATCAAGGTCAAAGTAGATGATGACGTTGCGACAGAGAATGATGTCGATTTCTCCGAAAATTCCTGCTTTCTTTTCGTCAAGCAGGTTCAATTTCATGAATGTAACCATTTGCTTGATCTCATCGCTAAGGCGATACCGCTGATCAGGGGTTTTTTCAAAATACCGTTTACGGACGGCCTCACCTGTGTTACGAAAGGAATTATCTCTGTAGATTCCCCGCCTCGCATTCAACACCACATTCTGTGAAATATCACTGGCGAAAATATCAATGTTCCAGTCGTCCAGTTGCGGCAGCTCCTTACAGAGTATTGCAATCGTATAGGGTTCTTCGCCGGATGAACATCCGGCGGACCAGATTCGAATCGAGCGGAACTCTTTTCGTGACACCATGACTTCCGGAAGAATCTCCTGAGTGAACGCAGCCAGTTGTCTTTCCTCACGAAAAAAATAAGTTTCATGTGTCGTGATCAGATCGAAGATCACATCGAGCTCCGTTTCGCGGTTGGGATGGTACAGCAGATAAAAATAGTAACGCTCAAACGAATCCAGTTGAAGTTCGTTTAACCGTGAAGCAAGCCTTCGTTGTATCAGGAATTTCGACGAACTGTCGAAACGCAGTCCGCTGTTCGAATAAAAGAGGTCCGTGAGCAGGCGATACGTATTTTCGTTCAGCGGATAACTGTTGGCCGAAAAGAGCATGGTTTCAGCTATTCAGACTTTGAATAATTCCGCGAACAAGCGGGGACCGTTTCGCGGCTTTCTCAACGAGCCGTGAAGCCATTGCCGGCTTCAGGGAAGATAAAAATTGATAAGCATCATCCGATAAAACCGGATCGATCAGAAAATCCAGAATGATGTCCGGGAAATCATCAACACCCTGCTCCTGTAGAATCGCAAGTATCTCTTTTCGCACAAAAGGGTCCGGATCTGTGTGGAGCCCCTCCACAAGCACTTCCTGAAAACGAAAAGGTTTTGCTTTCCCGAGGGCCCGGAGGGCCGCAACCCGAACACTCCAGTCAGGGTCATTCTTTAACAGAGCAAAGAGTCTAAAGAAACTTTCACTCGATGGAAATCTGCTGATGGATTCACACGCGCTGCGCCGCACCTCAGGATCATCATGATTCAAATACGGAAGCAGAACCGTTTCCATGCTTTCGTGGTTCGAAAGCGCGCGTAGAATCGTTGCGATGGCTACTGGATTTTCCCGCGGTAATTGCTGAAGGAGAGTGTTACGGACCCTGTCGTCTCCGACCGGAGCGCTGGAATATATGGCAAGCCTGACCCATAGCACCTCGTCTGCAAGACTCGACAGAAGCGCGTCGGTAACCTCCTGCGATTGATACCCTCGCAGGGCCAGAGCAGCCATTTCACGAACACGCGGTTCTTCATCTGCAAGGGCGGCCATCAAAGCTTCACGAAACTCCGGGCGCACAACGCGGGCCATTCCCTGGATCGCCGCCTGCCTCACGAGTCCATCTTCATCTTTAATCGCCTGAATCAGCAGCGCGGGGCTTTCCTCTTCGTCCAACTGGACTAGAAATTCAAGGGCGTGTGCACGGCGCCATGCTTCATCAACGCGCAACTCACCCGTTAATTTGTCAACCACCTTTTTCGCAAGAGATGGATCTTCGCTGCAGGTTGTAAGAAGCGGCTCACGGCAAATTTCGGAAACGGAAGGATAACGATCCAGCAAACCTTCAAGCAGGAATTTTGGCTCAGCGCGAAAATTTGATCTGATAAGAATCTTAAATGCCTGATAACGAATCTCTTCCGAGCTGTGGCCGAAAAAGTTCGGCGGCAAATCCACGGTAACAGCCTGCGTTTCATTCAAAACGTGAAGCAAAACAAGTTGTTCATCTTCGTCCGCCGTATTTTTCAACTGATCAATCAGAAAAGGGGCCGCATCTTTGCCAAAATCAAATAGAGTCCGGACAGTCGACTCAATCATTTCGGGGTCCCGCAAAAAATCAATGATGAATGGAATGGCTTCGTGCGCTTTTGCCCAGCCGAGAATCTCCATAAGTGAGCTTCTGAATTGAACATCCGCACTCTGCAACTCCTGAACAAGCGCCTGGCGAGTCTGCGCGGGAAGGCGGCTGCACAGGCTTCGAATTTCGCTTTGCCGGCGCTTCTGTATTGCGCGCGGAACGGAAAAATGATACTGACTGTGGAGCGCAGCGAGAGCATCACGATCAATCCCTTTGTTCGTTATTAACGCTGACAGTAGAGCTTCTATTGCATCGGAATGAGGGAGTTTACCGAGGGCCTTGATTACGGGTTTCCTGCAATACAACGATTTTAAAAGCGGAATCAAATCCGAAACGAGACCCGGATCGTGTGTTTGTCCCGCAGCTTCAATTGCCTGAAACCGGAGCCAGAGGTCCTCAGAATGCAAAAAACGGCGAATGTGAGCGATCGAATCCGGGTCCGCAATGTTTCCCAGCGCAAGAATTGCCGCAGAAACAAGATTCGGCTCCTCATCGTTCAGACTGGAAATGATGAAATCAAGGTACGTTCCGTCGCGAAGGTCTCCCAGAATATTCAACAAAAACATCCGGACATCAGAACTGGGTGAACCAAGATGCGGTTTCAAATACGGCAGGACGGCGCTGCCGTACTGAGTCAAAATATCCAGTGACGCGTTTCTGCGTCCCGCATTCGCTTCTTCGTAAAGCGCCTGAAGAAGCTCCGGGACGGCTTCGGGTAAACGCCTTTCCAGAAACGATTCAACCGCCGCTCTGCGGACCCGCCAGTCCGGGTCTCCCAGAAGGTCTAATAAAGTAGAACGAATCGATTCGCTCTCCAGACAGGCTTTCATTCCCCGCGCAGCCGCCTCCCGCTCCTCTGCAACAGTGGACCGGGCGCCGTCCAGCAGGTGATGGTGCGTGGCCGTGTCTTTTGTGTTCATTCGAATTCCAGAAAGCGTTTCAAATTCAGAAGTATGATGATCTGGCCTTTCATCTCGCAAACTCCTTCAATGAATTCGGAATCGATTCCGATAACGATTGGTGGTGTTGGCTCAATGCTGTTCCTGGGTAGCGCCACAACCTGAGAGACTGCATCCACCAGAATGCCATACCGGTCGGGCCCTTCCTGTAAAACAATGATTCGCGTTTTCTTGTCGGGTTTACACGGCTCATGTCCGAGTCTCTTTCGGCTATTAATGACCGGGATCATCTGGCCGCGTACCGTAATGATGCCGTCCAGAAAAGCGACTGTATGAGGTACAGAAGCCGGTTCCAAAAAACGGATGATTCCGACGATCTGCTGAATGGGCAAACCGTAACGTTCACCACCGAGCTGAAAAATAAGAGTCTCAACCTGTTCTTCCTGCACAGGTTGCTCAACAACTTCCGCTTCCACTTCCCAGTACTCAGGCGATAGCAACCGCTGCATATAATCCACTTCATCCACAAGAGTGATCGTGGCGGGCACCGCTGTTTCTCTGGAACGAATCGCAGGAACCGTTGCCTCGGCCGTTGTGTAGCTGAGCGCCGGATCTATGGCTTCCTGCCGAATCACATTTTTTTGCTTTTCTTCGGCGGCCTGCTTTATCGCTTTTGCCCGCTTTCGGGCTTCCACCATGTCTACCATTGTGTTCCTGCTGTACTCACCTGGTTCTTCCCTTTGCCGTCAGCATCCCGATATCCCCGGCCTGAATGTCCACCATTTCATGTTCAACCTCTTTCGTTTCTTTTGCAAGGGCGTCCATCAGGCAGGTTGTTGCCAGCAGGTTCACCATTCGCGGAACCCCACCTGAATAGGCAAAGATTTTTTGAACGCTTAAAGGATTGAATGGAAATCCGCCGGGACTTCCACCTGCCGTCTTCCAGCGGTGAAGCAGATAAGCCAGTACTTCCTGTTCGTTCAGTGGTTTCAAATGATAACGGAGAGTGATTCTTTGATTCAGCGCAGTATACGCCGGATGCCTCAAACGTTTTGCCAGCTCCGGTTGTCCCATCAAAATCACCGTGAGCAAATTGGTATGATCGAGCTGAAAATTTGTAAGTAAACGAATCTCATCAAAGAAACTTTTCCCCTGAATCAACTGTGCTTCGTCGATAATCAACACAGGGAAAACACTTTGGTCATAAAGCTGGAAAAGACGGTTATGGATCTGTTCGACTAATTCGCTTTTAAGACGCAGCGGTTTGAGATCCAGTTTCCGGGCCAGCAGTCGTAAAAACTGATTGGCTCCAAAACATGGATTCAAAATCAGAATCGGCCTGAAACGCGGATCAAGTGAATCAATCAATGCACGGGAGATGGTTGTTTTTCCCGTGCCGATGTCACCCGTTATCAGTGCAATTCCGCATTCTTCCAGGACATATTCAAGCCTGGCCAGAGCCTCCTGATGCTGTTTGCTGGGAAAAAGAAATTTAGGATCGGGCGTGTTCCCAAACGCTTTTTCACGCAGGTCGAAATACTCCTGATACATAAAGCTCAGAGGCCTCGAATTTTTCCATGAGTTACTTCCTGAATCATGGATTCCGCATCGATGACAAGGATCGGCTTCTTTTCGCCGATTTCTGCCGCTCCTGCAATGCCCGGAACGTTCTTAAGTCTTTCTCCCATCGTCTTAATTACGATTTCCTGCTGACCCGCCAGCGCATCAACAACCAGTCCGAAACTTTGATCTGCCGTCTGCACTATGATGACAAACAGTTTCTCCTGCTGTCCGTTATGAGGCAGGCCAAAAAACTGATCGATGCGAATAAGTGGAATCGTTCTATCCCGCAGGTAGTAGACTTCTTTTCGATCGACGGTCCTGATGTCCTTTGAAAAAATTCGTAATGTTTCCGAGACGGAGCTGAGAGGTACCGCGTATTTTCTGTCGTGAATTCTCACGATCAAAGCCTGAATAATGGCAAGTGTAATCGGCAGAGTGATCTCGAATACAGTGCCGCGACATTCTTCGGTGAAAACAAGAATTGAACCCTTGAGCTCCGCGATATTTTTGCGCACCACATCGAGTCCGACTCCCCGGCCGGATAGTTCTGTGACCTGGTCTGAAGAAGAGAACCCCGGCATGAAAATGATTTCAAGGCACTCAGCCGTTTCAAGAGTTCTGTCCTTTTGAATCAGGCCCCGTTTCTTTGCATGTTCCTGAACTCTCTGCACCTGAATTCCCCTTCCGTCATCCTGCACCTGAATCACAACGCTGTTGCCGCGCTGAAAAGCGCTGACCTTGATGAGCCCTTTTTCGGGTTTGCCGGCTTTTCTGCGTTCTTCAGGTGGTTCAATTCCGTGATCGATCGCGTTGCGAATTACGTGCATCAGAGGGTCCGAAATCTGTTCGATCATAATTTTGTCCAGCTCGGTATCCTCACCGAAAAATTGAATTTCAATTTGCTTACCGGTTTCGCGTGAAATTTTCCGTACCATCCGCGCGAGCCTTGCGTAAATCTGTCCAACTGGAACAAGTCGAGTTTCGATCACGCGTCTTTGCAGGTCATACAATCTTTTTTCCAGATCGATTGCGGCGCGGGACAACGCCTGGCCCCAGCGCGCAGTGCTACGATTTGCCGTCAATTCGCGGCCCAGATTCGTAATGATCGCCCGCGATATAACGAGCTCCCCGATCACGTTAATGACTTCATCCAGCTTTTGAATGTCAACACGGACCGTGCTGGAGATGCTTTTGATGCTTGAGTCTCCCGTCGATTCCGTGTCGCTACTTTCTTCCTCCGCCACCGGAACAATCCCGGGTTCTTTTGTCTTGCGAATATCGATGAACCGCGTGTCCGCCCTGCCGGCATCGCGCTGTAAATCCTGCGCTCGTTCATCCGTTCCGAAAATCAACCGGAACAACATCTTATCCGGGTCGGCCGTTTCATCGAAGTACGGCAGGGTGGAGATGATCTCACCTCTTTTTCCCAGCACATCATTGATCACACGAAGATCCTGATCGAAAGTTGCGTTATCCAGAATCAGCTGAACACAATAAATATTCTTTTGCATGCGAATATTTTCGCGTAAACGGTGCTCTTCGTATTCAGTAAACGAACTGATTGTTTGTTCATCCAGATCCAGTTCCGGAAAGACCGAAGCCTGTGCATTTACCGGTGAGGCCGCGAGATAGTCCTTAATGATTCGTACCAGAGCCGAAGGATCGACAGCCGTTGGTGAATCGTCTTGAATTTCAGCAAGCATCCTGTTGAGCGTATCGATGGATTGAAACAACAGGTCAACCGTCCGACCGGTAAGCTCGGCTTTGCCCAGTCGCAAATGATCGAGCATGTTTTCCAGTTCGTGAGTGAAGGTTGAAACTCGATCGAAACCGAGCATTCCGGAAATTCCTTTTAATGAGTGGAATTCGCGAAACAGCTTGTTGATCAACTCGGGGCGCACCTGATTCTTTTTGACGGAAGTTTCGAGCAGTTGCAGATCTGCGGTTAACTCTTCAAGAAGTTCTTCGGCTTCGCCAAGAAAATCCTTCTTGCTCGATTCCTTCTCTTTCATTCGAGTTTCAATATTCTTCGAACAATGAATTGCAGTTCAGCCGGCTGAAATGGTTTCGTGAGGTAGTCGTCTGCGCCCAGGGCGAGCCCCCGCTTTCTGTCGTTTTCACTCTTTTCGGTTGAAATGATAACAACGGGTATAGTCCGGTAAGTCGGATGATTTTTTAAAAAGCTTAAGAGCTCGAGTCCGTTAATATCAGGCATGTTGATATCCGTAAGAATAATGTCCACTTCCTGCTGCGGCAGAATTTTTAAAGCTTCAAAACCGTTTGCAACTTCAACAGGACGAAGATCGGGAAACGTGGACAAAGAGGAAACGATAAAATCACGCATGATTGCGGAATCTTCCACGACCAGCGCCGTTTTAGCGGACCTGTTTGTCATACGCGTTCGGATGTCTTTTGAAGTTCCTGATGAATGCTGTCAAGGACTCCATTGATAAAAGTGCTCGAATCAGTCGTGCCGAATTTTTTTGCGATCTCAATCGCTTCGTTGATAACGGCCTTTGGAGGCACACCTGCCTGTTCAAGCAGTTCGTAAGTTCCAATTCTCAAAATATTCCGGTCGGTAGGCGGCATGCGATCAATTTTCCAATGACTGGAATGCGCCGAAATCAAAGAATCGATGCGCTCACGATGCTCTCTCGTGCCCCGCACCAGATGACTTGTATAACTCTGCACGTCCGGTTTTGCAGGGTTGCTTTCCCAGAAGAGCTCAAGAAAATTATCGGGTTGAGAAGGATTCAGATCCAGAGAGTAAAGAATCTGCATCGCGTATTCTCTTGCTTTGCGTCTCATCCTTCATATTCTAACACCTCTTACCTGCTCATCTCCTGATACAGATTCGCCATTTCGATGGCGGCGAGGGCAGCCTCCCAACCTTTATTTTCGGAACGCTCTCCCGCGCGGCCCATCGCCTGTTCTGTTGTATCTGCTGTAATCACGCCGAATGTGACCGGTATACCGAAATCGGCGGCCACCTGTTGGATTCCGCGCGCGCACTCCCGGCTGATCAACTCAAAATGAAGAGTTTCCCCCCGAATTAAAGCGCCGACGCAGATGATCGCTGCGTATTTCCTGTATCCGGCAACCTTACGGGCTGCCATGGCCAGTTCATATGAGCCCGGTACTCTGTATACGGTGATATTCTCGTCCGTTGCGCCATGATGTTTGAGTCCTTCAATTGCCCCGTTCAGCAAACGATCCGCTATCAACGAATTGTAACGACTTGCAACAATCGCAAACCGCCAACTTCCGGCTTTGAGTGGTCCTTCTATTACCTGAGCCATCGGCCTTTCTCGTGATTGAAGTATAGTCCATGATTCCCAAATCTGAAATCTGAAATCAACCAAATCAACCGGGGGGTCTTGCAGGGGGGAAGTGAACCTCCTATACTAAATAGCAAGAATCGCGTATTTTCATGTTTTGAGGAGGAAAAGTGTCAATGTTTACAGTGACGGAAATGGCGGCAAAGGAAATTCAGTCGCTGATTAGTCAGCATAACAATCCGCAGCTTGGACTGCGCGTGCGAATTATCGCAGGCGGGTGTTCGGGTTATTCATACGATCTGGCTTTCGACGACCAGGCCCAACCGAACGACATGGTATTTGAGACCAATGGAGTCAAGGTTATGATCGATGATCGCAGCTACCGCGTTCTGGAAGGTACCGAATTGGATTATGTTGATACAATGCTCGGCCGGGGATTCACATTCAGTAATCCGAATGCAAAATCCAGTTGCGGATGCGGATCTTCGTTTAACGCTTGATCTTTTAAGTTCGATCTTTTATTGAGGCCGCAGAGAAGTTCTTTGTTCTTCCTGCGGCCTTTTGTGTATGCTTCAATCGATCGTTTTTCATACTCTCGGACAGCTTGCCGCAGGAATACTGTTGTTCATCGCTTTTGTCCCTCCCTCCAGAATCGGCCCGGGCTTTGGAAGGTTTCACACATTGCTCGCGCTGGGCCTCTGGTTGCTCGCTTTATGGGGCAAGTTCCCTGTTGAGTTTTATTTTTTGACTGCTTTGGTCCTTCTGGCTTTTTTATTTTCCGGAAAAGACTTTTTTTACTACCCGTTTTTGTCAGGCTCCATCATTGTTTCCTTTTATCTCTTGATGAAATCCGACGTTCCCACTGTCGGCGCTTTCGCGGCTTTTTTGTTGCAATTACCACCGGCGCTGGTACTGGGCGCAAGTGCAGTTGCCATGCTGCTCGGACACTGGTATCTGGTTGCTCCTAAACTGTCCATTACGTATCTGAAAGTCGTAACCATTGGGCTCATCGCTGCTCTTTTAATCCGTTCGGGATTCCTGATTGAAGTTTTGCTTCACAATCAGGCTCGACTCGAAGGGGCTTATTTTTATCAGATTTACGGGATTTTCCTGTTGCAGAGAATTGCTCTCGGATTGTTCCTCACACTGGTCCTCTCGGTTCTCACATATTTGTGTGTTCGAATTCGCTCAACTCAGTCAGCCACCGGGATTCTGTATGTGGTTCTTGTTTTTTGTCTCGTTGGCGAAATCACCGGAGCGTACCTTTTTGTCAAGACAGGTTTGCTTTTGTAAGGGCCGATGGAGATTGAATTTTCCTGTGGCGATTGCAGAACGGTCAACCGGAGCGATCTCGAATCTGAACAAAGCAATGTGTGCTGCGCGTCCTGCGGAAAATCACCGGGACAGGTCTCGGCATTTTCGAATCCTGAAACAGGAATCCACAAATGCATTATTTGCGGTTGCAGGGACCTGTACGTCCAAAAGGACTTCAACCGGAAAATCGGATGCGCTATAGTCGCGCTGGGAGCAGTTCTTGCGCCCTTTACAAGGCTGATCAGTCTGTTCGTTTGTGCATTCATTGACTTGATTCTTTATCTTGTACTGCCGTTGATAACGGTTTGCTACCGTTGCGGAAGCATTTATCGTGACTTTCCCCGAAACCCGGATCATGAAGGATTCAACCTCGGAATCAACGATCGCTACCGGTCGGCAGAACGCGCTGACGGGGCCGATTCGGGTGCGCGTGATCGAAAATAAAAGCGGCGCGCACGGAAGCGCGCCCCACCGGCCTGGAGGCTTTTTTCCCGGATTTGATGCCATTCCGTGTGTGGTATAACTTTATCGGCATTAAATGGCACAGACATCTCTCCCCGGAGAACGACATTCCGTGTTGATTCGTCCATCGAAGGGTTGGACTGCATTGAATCTCAAGGAATTGTGGCGCTACCGTGAGCTGGCATTTTTCCTCACCTGGCGGGACATTAAAGTTCGCTACAAGCAAACCGCTTTAGGCGCGGCATGGGCTGTACTTCAGCCGTTCCTGACCATGGTTGTGTTCAGTCTGTTTTTCGGCAGGCTTGCCGGAATTCCTTCAGACAATATTCCTTATCCTCTTTTTGCGTATGCCGCGCTTGTACCCTGGACGTTCTTTGCAAACGGGCTGAATCAGTCTTCAAACAGCCTGGTGGGCAGCGAGAATCTGATTAAGAAAGTCTTTTTCCCACGTCTCATAGTTCCTCTTTCATCCGTGATTGCCGCCTTATCGGATTTCATGATCTCATTTGCATTCTTACTCGGGATGTTGTTCTGGTTTGGATACGTCCCATCTTCCGGTTTCGTAGTGCTGATTCCTCTGTTTCTGGCGCAGGCCTTCATCACATCACTGGGTTTTGGACTGTGGTTATCGGCCCTGAATGTTGCCTATCGCGACATCAGATTTATCGTGCCTTTCCTGAGCCAGTTTCTGATGTTCGCAACGCCAATCGCGTATCCCGTAAGCCTGTTGCCGGAAAAGTGGCGCATTCTGTACGCAGCAAATCCTATGGTGGGTGTTGTCGAAGGCTTTCGCCGGGCATTGATCGGGACCGACACAGCCCCCGCAATACTCCTGATATCGTACGTGTCTTCTCTCACAATTTTCATCACCGGCATCTTCTTCTTCCTGCGAATGGAAAAAGATTTTGCCGATGTCGTCTGACTTGAGCTCAGCACTTTGAAAAACTGAGAACGTGACAGGCGTCTCTGCCCGCGAAGCTTTTGTGGAAGGGAAAGAAAATGATGCGATTTCGGGCCACATACTTTCGTGCTAAAATCAAAACAAAGCTGGAAAGAAACTCCGGATCGATTCGAAGAGATCAACGAGGTGTTCTCTGCGTCGTTGGATTTAGATGGCCAAGAATCTTGCCGTGGCCTGTACGCCCGTTGCCTTCATCTGCATGATGCAGCCTTGATGATGAAATGCGTCGCAAAACTCCGATCTCGCGTCACCAAAAACTGCGTTGATCACAATTCCTGTAAGAAAATGGAACGAGCTGAAACAAAAAAACGCCGGAGACTCTGCCACAACCTGATCGGGTGAAGCAGAATTCTCACCGCGTCTTCAAAGACCATTGTGCTGTATGATCCAAGCGCAATCAGCAGACAGAGGTTGAAGACCGAGGCGAAGACATCCGGTTCCATGTAACAAAAGAACATGTAGTAGCCGCAGAAGAGGATCCAGATCGCCGCCCTGATCCAGTCGTTTGAAATGGTGCGATTTAGAATTGCTCCAAGGGCATAGAACGGGAAGAAGAGTGCGCGCGTCAGAATGGCCAACAGCAAAGGGAGACGTTGGAATTGTGAGCTCGCCCTTGAGGTTACCAGAGTGATGAAGTACAGCGGAAGGAGCAGGGGAACCAGCAGAATCGTGATCAGGGAAGTGAACGCCCGGCGCAATGATTTCTGACGGTCGGTTTGGCGCTCCATTTCGCTTCTACTCTTTCCAGTGACTCGATCGCATGACCCTGATGATCTTGCCCTGCCTTCGTACGAATCCTTCCGAGAAGATTTTTGTGACTCCGGCCTCGCGAGTAATGACAAATCGGCTAAAACCCTCCGGAACACTGATTTCAATTTTCCGCCCGGGATCCCTTCCTCCGGCAAGCAGTGCCTTTGCATATTCAATTCCGGAAAAAGCAGCCTGTTCTGCCAGCAGGTTTGTCCATGCATCTGATATTTCTGTGGATTGTGCCGCCAGCTGCCGTTGCCAGAGCATGGCAACGCTGGAAACGAAAAGCAGGCAAAACAACGCAATCAGATAGGCAACCCCGGCCCTTCGCATTATTCGGTGCCTCCTCTAACGGAGTAAAACGAATAGATTCGTTGCTGTGGCAGTTGCAGGCGTATTATCCGCGGAGTTTCAAGCGCAAACACGATCTGCGAATGAAAAGGCCACATCTGTCGTATCTTTCCTCGTGCTCTTACAATTCTTCCATGCTCCGTCCGCCATTCGACTTTGGCCCCGTCGACAACCAGAATCAGTCTTGATCCTTCAGCCCCGCTCACGTTTTCTGCCCGGTGGATGTCAGTGGCAATCATTGAGACAATGTTCGAAACCAGCGTGTCGCCGGTTGCCCAGTCGACCTGGCGTTCCGTCCTTCGCGCGGCATCTTCCAGCGATGATGCTGAAAGAATAATTACGCCCATGAGGGCGACGCTGACCAGGGCCTCTGCCAGTGTGAAACCGCGTTCATTTTTGTACATAAATCTGGAACTCTCGATGGACTCCCCGCTTCCAGTCGATGCGAAGCATTACTTTGAGCAGTCCCGGTGTTTGTGTTTCGGAAACCGCGTAATGGGCGCGAGCGTCCGGAATGTTCTTCAGCAAATATTCGGATTTTACGAACGGGTGTTTCCCGGGTGTCAAAGGCGCCATTCCGGACCGAATGAGGTCGGCTTGTGAGCTGAGTGCAAGAATGGCTCGAGTATGAAGCTCAAGATTCGTTCTGCCTCTTTCTTTCGCAGGCAGTTCCGCGTTAAGGATTAATGCGCAAAAACCGATTATTAAAAGCGAAACCAGGGATTCAAGGTAAGTGAATCCGTTATTCGAAAACACGGTTGACTTCGTCATAAGTTGTCAATCCAAGCTTTATCAGTTCCTGCGCTTCGGAACGCAGGCGTTGCGCAGCACTCTCGCGGCCCAGAATTCGGGTGCCGATGATGTCCCTGGGATCAGTGCATTCACCTACCGGGATCAGGCCGCTGTAACCGGTTCGGCCGCAGGCCTCACATCCGTCTTCACATTTACCACACTTTTTTCTGATCAGTCTTTGAGTGAAAACAAGATTTACTGCGGACAGAATCTGGTATTCGGGAATGCCCATTCTTTCCAATCTCAAAATGGTTTCCGGAGCAAAAGCAGTGTGCATTGTGGATAATACAAGATGTCCGGTGAAGGCCGCCTGTACCGCGACTGCCGCCGTTTCCGCATCACGGATTTCGCCTACCACAATCACTTCCGGATCCTGTCGCAGCAAGTATTTCAAAGCCGAAGGGAAGGTCAAATCGAATTGTGGCCTGATTTCCAGTTGTGTCATTCCGGGAATCCGGCGCTCCACCGGATCTTCAACGCTTACGAATTGCCATTCGTTCTTCCGGATCTGCATCAAGTGCTGTATTAGAGAATAGAGAGTCGTCGTCTTTCCTGAACCTGAAGGGCCGCAAAACAAAACCATTCCTGACTGACGGCGTGAAACCTGCAATAAACCTTCGAAGCAGGCTTCCGAAAATCCGAGATCCCTTAATGGCGTAATGGATTTTTGAAGAGTCAGCAATCGAAGAACAGCCTTCTCACCTCCAGCCGAAGGAATAATGGAAACCCGGACATCTGCATCGATGCCGCTTTCTTCAGAGCTAATGCGGCCTTCCTGCGGTTTGAAGCTTTCATAGCCGGGAAGATGAGCAAGTACACGAATTCTGCCAATCTGCCGGCTAAAAGTAGCTGCGTCTACGGACCGAATCGTTCTGAAGAACCTGTCTACTCGAAAGCGGACTTGTCCTCCATCGGGACCGGGTTCAAAGTGGATATCCGTAGCTCTCTCAGAAAGAGCAAAGTGCAATAGCTCACAAATATCGCACGGTTCTTTAGTACGGGAATCGGGCAACGGTGTAGCCATAGTACGTGTGAAAAGCCTCGAGGATCAATGCGCCGGTAAGGATTCCGAGCAACACGATCGCTCCGATTTCAGAAAATTTTATCAAGACTGTTGCCGAACCTTTAAACTGTTCACGATAATAGTCACGCAATCCGGTCATGCTCTCAATCGCAGCCTCCGAATTGCCGGATTGATTCAGCACAAACGCCATCATCGGCGAGAGAAGTCCGTTGTTTTCTCCTTCCACCTCCAATCCCAGCCGGGCGTTTTGCTTTGCATTTTCCAGTGTTTTGTCGAACGGTTCGCCCAGAACTTCGCATGCATGGCTGAGAGTCTCGGCTGCGGTTCTCTTGATTTGAAAGTCCAGCAAGATCAACTCGCACAACAATGCTCGCTGCGATTGCCTGAAAACATCCTGAGACCCGGGAAGCGGCAGTCGAAGGGGATCCTTCATGAACCTGACGACAAGTACGACTGTCAGCGGGATCAACAGCAGGAACGCCCAGCGAACCGGATGCAGAACGGAGTATGCAAACAAGAGGACCGTTTTCGGAGAACTCCATTGTTGCGAATAGAGAGTTTCAAGCATCGTAAAAGAATAGAACACGATTACCAGACTGAAGATGATAAGAATGGCCGCGGGGTAAATGAAGATTTCCCGTAAGGCGGAAGCAACTTTCTCGCGCTCGATGATTCCCTTTTCGATCGATTCCAGCAGAGCCGCCGGATCGGCTGAATGCTCCAGCAGATCCAACATGGCCGCCACAGGTCGTGAGACTTGCAGGCTTGATTCCCGAATGGCCGTTCCGAGGGATCTGCCGGTCCTCAGTTTCTCCGCCAGCTCGCGCAGGGGCCCGGACCATTCCTTTTCTGCCATTGGAAGCATCCACTGCGCAACACCATCAGCCAGCGGCACTCGCGCCAGTACAAGTTCTTTCAGGTGTTTCACAATGAAGTGGTCCGCTTTCAGAGTTTTGCTTTTCATAAGCCCGGTGGCGCGTACGCCGTCGAAAAAGATCGCACGGCGAGCCAGAGCAGCAGAAATCCTGATAATACTATACTGATAGTACGAATACTGGAAAGGGAACGATCCGTTGCTTTTTTCCATTCAGCTTTGCTGAGGGAAGTGAGGTGGTCGATCAGGATTAGAACGTCGTGAGTTTCTGCAGTTCCGAACCGCAATGCTCTTGTTACGGGCATTACTCCAAGAACTTCGATGAAAGACTTGCCGGAAGCGACGAGCCCCACGGAATCCCTTCCGATTGCCCGCTGAACTCCCAGATTCGTGCGGGCGGCTTGCAACGCTGTCGTTTCATCCATTCCCGAGGCAAACGCGCTTTTCAAGAAAGAGAAGAGAACAAAGCCGTCGCGAAAGAGATGAATCTTCGTGAAAACCGGCAATGGAAATCGGGAACCGGTTGCTGTAAACAACACGATCTGTAAACCGGCCCAGATTGCAAGAGTACTTGCAAACATCAATTGAATCACCAGCGAAGCAGGCGCCTGTAATACAGACAAATAAAACCAGCCGGCAACGCTCAATACAGCGACAACATTCGGGTAGGCGAACAATTGGACGAGATGGAAAAGGAGGTCTCGTGACATCTTAAGATGTTCTGTCGTGAGAGGGGGAATGTGGATTCGTCCCTGCGAGATTCCACCGATAGAAGTTGCCTCATCCGGAGGAACGCCCGCGTTGATGAGCGCTTCCTGAAATGAAACCCCTGCGTTCAGACTCTGCAATAATCTGTGTTTTTTTGCTTTCGGAATCGGTAGTTCAGGAATAACCTGTTTTACCGGCAGTCTTGCTGCAATCATGAATTGCCATGCAATCAGGAACTCATCCCGTCTGTACCAGCGATTTAAAGTGAACATGGTGTTAACCGGTCCGGGGGTAATCTTGATCGTAAATTTTTTCCTTCATGGAACAAGTTGCAACGTGAATAGCAGTGGACGATACATAGAGTAGACCGCGAGTCCGATCCAGATTCCAAGCATGAGGACCAAAGCCGGCTCAACAGATCTTGCCATCAGTCTTGTTCCGGCTTCCCTTTTTTCCTGATGCCTCACCAGAGTAGCTTCCAGCAGCGGCCCGTACTGGATGTTTTGGGTAAGAAGCCGTAGCACAAAATGGATATCTGCGGTGAGAAATTCGAGATGAGTTGTTGAATCATTCCAGCCTTTACCCTGTTTTAGTGATTCCAAAAATATAAGCCACTGTGTTCGGCAGTAATCCGTGTGCAGTCCTGGAGCCATACGTTCAAGCGATGCAGCGTCATTAGCCGGTGTGCGGAGCGCAAGACTTGTCAGCAGCCGGATTCGTTCCTTTTCAAGGATGTGGTCCCGGACGAAAGGGATCCGGAAGATCGCCCGTTCAAACATGCGTCGAACGGGTCCGGGAGAAAAATAGCTCCATGTGGCGTAAAGACCTGCAACCACTACAACAAAGAAAGTAAAATGTCTGTTCAGATATTGACTGACCCGGTAGGAGAACGGCATGTCAATCCCTGCAGCTGCCAGAAACGAAGTGAAAGTCGGCATCACTTTCCATGAAAATACTGTCCATACTAAATATGCTACAATCGCAACCTTTATTGGATAGCTGATCGCTCCCTGAATCATTCTTAGCGTTTTCAGCCGCTCTTCAGTTAACCGCTTTGCCCATTTAAACATTTCGGGCAGAGACCGATTCTCGGTGTGTGAAACCAGTAATTCCAGAACATCCTCATGAAAGAACTGCCGGTTGTCCATTACAAATTGGCCGAACGAACCTCCGTTTCGCAGAACCTGAAGGAGTCCTTCTGCCGCTTTTAGCTGCCATCGGTAAAAATGAAGTCTGTTTGCGCTCAGCCAGCTTTCTACTGTGTCACAAACGGGTATTGAATAAGCTGTAGACAGAATCAGGTGGCGGAACAAATCATCCCATACCGGAAGGTAGAGCCAGGATGTGTAATGAAGGCGATCAAGACCCGAATTCAAACGGTAAGTCCTCTTTCCCCGCGAATCACCTTGATTCTACTATAAAAAGCGGTCCCGGTGAGATGGGCCGCGGGTCTCTCTAGAGTAGCCCTCGCCCGACTTGCCCGCATCAGGATTGAAATGACTCGACCTTTTCCTGTAAACTGATGTATCTAAATGACAAAAATGATTGAAAAGCACCTGGATCTCTCGATTGTGGTTCCCGTTTACAATGAAGAGGACAGCATTCCGGATCTCATCATCGCCATTACAGAGGCGATGAGCGGGTACACAGAGAGTTACGAGATTGTTCTGGTTGATGACGGAAGTACCGACAATTCTTTCGTGCAGTTGAAGAGTCTGGCTCAACGCGATCCGCACATCCGGTTGATCCGTTTCGGAATCAACTACGGTCAGACAGCCGCGCTCGCCGCCGGTTTTCATCATTCAAGGGGCAAGATCATCGTGACCATGGACGCCGATCTGCAAAATGATCCAACGGATATTCCTGCGCTGATCGAAAAAATAAAAGAGGGCTTCGATGTGGTCAGCGGATGGCGAAAAGACCGGTTTGACAAGCTCTTGACCAGGCGTCTGCCTTCGATTGCTGCCAATCGGTTGATCTCCTACATAACGGGATTGAAATTGCGGGATTACGGTTGCACATTAAAAGCCTACCGGCGGGAAATCATTCGTCATATTGATTTGTATGGTGAGATGCATCGCTTCATTCCAGCGCTTGCGCGTTGGGCCGGAGCGTCGGTGGCCGAAATGGTGGTCAAGCACCATCCGCGCAAAAAGGGCATATCGAAATACGGAATTTCACGCACCATGCGCGTTCTTCTGGATCTATTCGTAGTGAAATTTTTGATGACCTATTCCACACAACCGATCCAGATTTTCGGCGGTCTCGGCCTGCTCTGTTTGTTCCTTTCCCTGTTTACGTTTGTGGTGGTTTGCGCTTTACGCATCATGGCCGGGGTCGATATGAGTGGAAATCCGTTGCTGTACGCATCGTTTACCGGAATCATGCTGTCGGTGATGCTGATTCTGATGGGGTTGAATGCGGAGATTCAGGCGCGAACTTATCATGAATCGCAGAAAAAACCGATCTACGTCGTTCGTGAAATTGTTCATTATCCACAAATTGCTTCCCTGACCGAACTGGATGCCGATCAGTTTCCTTTAACGCGAAACTGAAAATGATCCTTTTTCTTTCCACTTCGTTTTTGCGCCGGGTGCGTTTGCATTGGAAACCTTCGCTCACTGCTTTCCTGATCGGTGAACGAAACCTGTACTTCTTTTATCCTGATTCCCTGATCGAAGTCCCTTCGATAGATCAAAATTCAATTGACGCTTTTTTGAAAACCGGCTCGCAGGAACGCTGGACGTTACTCGGTTTCCTGTCGCAATCGCAATGCGATTTTTTTCCCGGATACATAGAAGTCATTACAGACGGCGATCAGAAACCTGAGCACTGGCTTGCGAATCTTCATCGATTGAGAGGCGGTTCGGAACGAAAGAAGCTTGAGGTCCGGACATCGGGAGTTGTTTGATTCGTGTTTGATCCTTCGCAACGGAGAATTGTCCTTAACCTCGCGCGAACCGCCATTGCATCGTTCCTGAATACAAACAGGGTCCCGTCTGTCTCCTTCGACGAATTCCTGAAAGCCAGAGGGGCGGCTTTTGTGACGCTCAAGATTCAGGATGAGCTTCGAGGATGCATCGGTTCGACTGACTTTTCACAACCTCTTGGTGAGACGATTGTTCAATGCGCCATATCCGCCGCCTTTCGCGATCCCAGGTTTCCCCCTTTAGTTAAGCACGAATTGGATTTGATTGATCTTGAAGTGTCGCTCCTTTCGAATTTTCGCCGAATCGATGATCCTGAAAAGATAATTGCGGGCACACACGGTGTGATGATTTCAAAAGAATACCATCGAGGACTCTTGTTGCCCCAGGTTGCAACCGAATACGATTGGGATCGCGATACTTTCCTCAGTTATACCTGCCGCAAAGCCGGGCTTAACCCGGATGCGTGGAAGGATCCTGATACCATCATTGAAATATTTGAAGCAGAAGTATTCGGAGAAAAAGATTCATATGATCAAGCGTAAGCCTGCCGGAATAGTTGTTTTGTGTCTGATTTGTTTTGCTCTGGGCGCATGGACTGAAAGCGGGACGGCGAAGAACTCCATCACACTCAAGATGATTGCTTATGCAGAAAAATTGATCGGACTGAATTTTTCAGATGCCAGTCGTACCTTGATGATGGAGGCCCTGGAATCGAATCTCGAATCCTACGAAACCAATCGCAAGGTTTCACTCGCTAACGACGTTCCCCCGGCGTTGTTTTTCAATCCGGTTCCTGCGGGTATGACGCTTGAATCGAATCGGCGTCCGGTTGTCTGGAGCTCATCCGGCAAAGTAGGCTTTCCTGAAAACAAAGAAGAGCTTGCCTTTTATTCGGTTTCACATCTTGCGGAATTGATTCGAAGCCGGAGGATTTCATCGCAAGAGCTTACGCAACTCTACCTGGATCGCCTGAAGCGATATGGACCGAAACTGGAGTGTGTCGTCACATTGACCGAAGAACTCGCTCTCAAACAGGCGCGACGCGCGGATGAAGAAATCGCTGCAGGAAAATATCGCGGACCGTTGCACGGAATTCCATACGGAGCCAAGGACCTTTTTTCGGTTCAGGGTTATCCGACAACATGGGGAACGACGCATTATCGCAATCAAAAACTTGACTCGGATGCTTCGGTCATCCAACGTCTGGATGAAGCCGGCGCTGTTCTTGTAGCCAAGCTCACACTGGGTGAACTGGCCTGGGGAGATGTATGGTACGGCGGGACAACGAAGAATCCGTGGAAGTATGAACAGGGATCCGGCGGTTCATCAGCCGGATCCGCTTCCGCAACTTCGGCAGGGCTTGTTGCCTTTGCGATTGGGAGTGAAACATGGGGCTCGATCGTTTCTCCTTCATCACGTTGCGGCACAACAGGGCTGAGACCGAGCTACGGGCGCATCAGTCGCGCAGGCGCCATGACTTTAAGCTGGTCTATGGATAAGATCGGACCCATTTGCCGGACAGTTGAAGACTGCGCAATTATTTTCCATGCTGTTTACGGACCGGACGGCGAAGACCCGACCGTGTTTGATGCGCCATTCAATTACGATTCAAGAACAGAGATTAAAGATTTGAAAATCGGTTATCTGGAAAAAGATTTTGAACTTCCCGATGATCCAAAGGAACCGGATGATGAAATCTTTGAACACGATCAGGCTACGCTTGCAAAACTGCGCGAGTTGGGCGCGGATTTGATCCCAATCAAGCTTCCGGATCTGCCGGTCGAGAGCCTGACGATTATTCTAGGCGCGGAATCGGCAGCGGCATTCGATGAGTTCACACGGACCGGAAAAACTGAGCTGATGAAACGTCAAACGAAAGATAGCTGGCCGAACGAATTCCGGCTCAACCGTTTTGTCCCGGCTGTGGAATACATCCAGGCCAATCGCATCCGTCATCTTTTGATCCAGGAAATGGCAAAGTTGATGAGGGACCTGGATGTCTACGTGGCGCCTTCATTCAAAGGAGACAATCTGCTGTTGACGAATCTGACCGGACATCCCTGCGTTGTTGTGCCCAACGGCTTCAAGAAAGACGGCACTCCGACAAGCATCAGTTTTACCGGCAAACTTTTCGGCGAAGCGGAGGTCCTCGCAGTCGCAAAACACTACCAGGACGCAACAACTTTCCACAGGCAACATCCCACGCTTCAGGAATAGAGACTGGCCAGGTATCAAACGCGCCATAGGGAGCGCGGACATCCTGTCCGCATTATGGGCCGCAGGCATCTTGCCTGCCTCGAACGAAATGTAGAAAATCAGAATCGGGAGATGCGGAATTTGTCGATGCGATGTTTGGTTTTACCGGCTGTGATCAAATCGGCGACGATTTCACCGACAACAGGAGCGAATTTGAATCCGTGGCCGGAGAAGCCTCCGGCAATGACGACGTTTCTGTGCTGCGGATGCAGGTCGATCAGAAAATGTTCGTCCGGTGTCATAGTGTAGAGGCAAACCTTTCCATCTAATACGATAGATGTTACCGCAGGCAAGTGGCGCGCTGTGAATTCGCGCACGTCATTGGCGTCTTCGTCGCAGAACTCCCGGTCCACTGTATCCGGATGAACGGGCGGTCCTGCCGCATGATGATTTGCGATTTTGAGTCCCGGATGACCGAACAGGGGAAACCCGTACAAAAGCCCTGCCGGAGTGTCGGTCAGAAAGATGGGAAACCTTCCAACGGCAAAGTCTTCAGGTGTGTTCACTTTCATCCACGAAAGCGTTTTTCGTTTCACGACAAGCGGAAGGTTCAATTCGCTCAGGAATTTCCCGGTCCAGGAACCAGCGCAGACGACAACATACGCGGCTTCGTAAACGCTTCGATGCGTTTTCAGACGGATCGTTTGTCCGTAATCGATAGATAAGACCGGTTCGTTTTCCAGGATCGTTGCGCCAAGATTTCGCGCAGAATCAACATGAGCGCGAATGCAGGATTCGACCAGAAGGAATCCCATTTGCGGATCGTAACAGGCGTGCCACTCATCCGGAACGCGGAACTGCGGCCATCGCTTCACAACCTCCGCAGCGCTCAACTGCTCGCCTGGCCGGTTATGTGTCCGGCACGCAAGAAGCGCATTCCGAACAACAGTGCCGTTCTGCGGCCCAAGATCAATGCCGCCGGTTCTTATCAGCAGCCGCGAGCCGGTTGCCGCTTCCAATTCAAGCCAGAGATCATCGGAGCGCAACACCAGAGGAACATAATCGGGAGATTCGTGATACGCGTGACGGATGATTCTTGTGGATCCACCGTGGCTGCCCATTTCATGGACAATTCCGAATTGTTCAAATGCAGCGACCCTTAATCCACGCCGGCTCAAATGATCCGCGACAGCGCTCCCCATGGTCCCTGCGCCTAGAACCGCTACGTCAAATGAGATCATGGGAGCGGCAACAACCCTTTCTTGACAATCATCTCGGCGTTCAGAATCGCGCCTCCTGCTGCGCCGCGAATTGTGTTATGGCTGAGCAAGACGAACTTGTAATCCAGCAAGGCGCATTTACGCAACCGTCCAATGATGACGGACATTCCCTTATCCAGATTGCGGTGTAAACGGGGCTGGGGGGCGTCACTTTCGGTTCTGTACCGCAAGGGCTTTTCCGGCGCCATCGGCAAAAGCAGTTGTTGCGGTTCGGCAGAAAATTCGTTCCAGGCACGGATCATCTCATCTTCCGATGCCGGCTGCTTCAATTTTACGGATACGCATTCCGTGTGACCGTCAAATACAGCCACTCGATTGCACTGAGCGCTGATTCGTAAATCACAATTCACAATCGCTCCGTTTTCGTAACGGCCAAAAATCTTGAGAGGCTCGGTTTCCACCTTTTCTTCTTCGCCTGAAATGAAGGGAATTACGTTGTCAATGATGTCCAGACTCGCAACACCCGGATAACCCGCGCCGGATAACGCCTGCATAGTGACAACGTGGATTGCTTCAACTCCGAATCTGTCCAGGAGCGGTTTCAACGCAAGCACAAGCCCTGTGGTGGAGCAATTCGGATTCGTGATGATGGCTCCGTGCGTTGCCTGATGTTTGATTAGCTGCAGATGGTCCGCGTTGATTTCCGGTACCAGAAGCGGAACCGCAGGATCCCAGCGATGGTTTTTTGAATTGGAAATGACGAAAGTTCCGGACGCAGCAAAGTGCGATTCCACTTCACCGGCAATCGAAGAATCCAGTCCGGAAAAAACAACTTTGCACGGAAGAGGCGGCTCGCATGTTTGAACGCGCATGCCGGCGATGCGCTCCGGCAGCGGCGCAGGCAGCATCCAGCGACACGCCTCGCCGTACGTCTTACCTGCGGACCTCTCTGAAGCGGCAACTGCCGCGATTTCGAACCAGGGATGATTCGACAGCAGATCAACAAACTTCTGACCAACGCTTCCCGTTGCTCCCAGTACTCCAACCTGTATTTTTTCATTCATGAAACCACCCGGATCAGATCGGCAAAAACACCGGCCGCCGTTACCTCGGCCCCCGCTCCCGGCCCACGCACCACCAGTGGTGACCGGTCATATCGCTCAGTTGTAAATGCGATCACATTATCACTTCCCGAAAGCGTATAAAACGGATGATCCGGTCCGATCGATTTCAAGGCGAGCTTTCCGGTTCCATCTTCAAGCTCCGCAATATAGCAGAGCCGTTGTCCGTTTTCCGCAGCGGCACGACGCTTCTCTTCCATGGCCGGATCCATTCTTTTCAATGCGCGAAAAACGGATGCTTCCGATTTCGCGTTCCGGCATTCTTCGCTTAAAAGGCTCTCTACAGCGATGTCGGACAGTTCTATCCCGTTACCCAGCTCACGCGCAAGAATCAATAACTTGCGGGCAACATCTGTTCCGCTCAAATCATCACGCGGATCCGGCTCCGTGTATCCCAGTTCTTTTG
>Ga0247727_10004687_pt1 | contig 28758 bp, 22 predicted proteins | sample WisWelCaveWW1625_FD_202498 | JGI IMG/M metagenome (GOLD analysis project Ga0247727, IMG submission 202498) | Biofilm microbial communities from Wishing Well Cave, Virginia, United States - WW16-25 | ecosystem: Environmental > Aquatic > Deep subsurface > Groundwater > Cave microbial mat | place...
AAAAGTACTTCGAGGTCATGGTCACATCGATCCTGGAAAATTCCGGGCGCTCCTGTGTCAACGCCTCCGGTGTGTGGGTCACGGCACACGCCGACGAGATTGCAGACGCGCTCTCCACACGCCTCGCTAAAGTCTTGCCGCGTCCCGCGGACGATGAGGAAGCGCAGCTCGCTCCTTTCGCAGACCCTGCGGTGGCCCGCCGCATTTCCCGTATGGTGGACGAGGGTCTCGAAGAACCCGGCGCGCGCGACGTCACATCCGCGCATCGCAGCGGCGGCCGCGTCGCGGAATTTCAGGGCAGCACCTACCTGCTGCCCACGATCATCCGGTGTGACCGCCCTGGCCATCCCCTGGCCAATCGCGAATTCCTGTTCCCCTTTGCCAGTGTCGTCGAAGTCCGGCCCGCCGACATTCCAGCCATCCTGGGTCACAGCCTGGTCATCACGGCGATTACGGAAGATCCCGTGCTCGTGGAACGCCTGACCTCATCTCCGGCGGTCGGACGGCTCAACCTGGGACCCATCCCGACGATGAAAATCGGCTGGGACCAGCCGCACGAGGGCAATCTGTTTGAGCACCTCTACGCCCGCCGCGCGTTTCAGCGCGCGGTTGCCGCAGCTTCCTGACCCGCCCGGCGATGCGCATCCACTACTTCATCGCCGGCGCGGCGAATATGTACTGCGGCAGCTGTCTCCGCGACAATGCCCTCGCCGCCGAACTCATCGCCCAGGGCCACCAGGTGCTGCTGCTTCCGCTGTACACCCCTATACGCACCGATGAGCCAGATGTCAGCCAGCACCACATCTTCTTCGGCGGCTTGAGCGTGTATCTCGAGCAGCGCGTGCCCTGGCTGCGCCGCGGCCCGCGTTTCCTGGACAAGCTCTGGGATTCCTTCCCGCTGCTGCAAATCCTCTCCCGGCTTTCGATCCGCACTGACCCGCATTCCCTCGGCGCGCTGACGGTTTCCATCCTGCGTGGCGAAGAGGGCAATCAGCGCCGTGAATTTGAAAAGCTGCTGGAGTGGCTGGTCACGCAGCCCCGGCCCGATGTTGTCGTGCTCCCGTTTTCCCTGTTGATTGGCCTCGCCGCTCCCCTCAAGCGGGCGCTGGGCTGCGCAGTCTGCTGTTCGCTTCAGGGCGAAGACCTTTACCTGGACGGCCTCGACGAGCCCTATCGCTCGCAGTCGCTGGAGCTGATTCGCCGCCAGATTCCCAGTGTGGATGCCTTTCTTCCTGTCTGCGACTATTACGCGACGTTTATGCGCGGCTATCTAGGCCTGCCGGGGGAAAAAATTCACGTCACGCCGCTGGGCATCAACCTCCGGGGCTATCCGGAGTCGCCGCGGCCGCCGGGCGGCCCATTCCGGCTCGGCTACCTTGCGCGCGTCACGCCCGAAAAAAACCTGCACACCCTCGCTGCCGCGTATGCACACCTGCGCAATGAGAATCGCCTGCCGCCCTCGCGCCTCCAGGTCGCCGGATATCTGGCCCCGGATTGCCGCAGCTATCTTCGCGAGGTGCAGTTGCAGATGCGCGGCGCCGGGCTGGAGAGCGAGTTCGAATATCGCGGCGAGCTTACGCGCGCAGAGAAAATCGCCTTCCTCCGCGAGCTCCATGTTTTCTCCGTCCCCGGCAGCTATCCAGACCCCAAAGGATTGAGCGTGCTGGAGGCCATGGCCTGCGGCGTGCCCGTGGTCCAGCCCCGCCACGGGGCCCATCCAGAAATGCTAGCCCGCACAGGCGGCGGGCTGCTTTTCGAGCCGGGCAATGTGACCGCCCTTGCCGGCGCCATCGAATCCCTGTGGAAAGACGCTCAGCTTGCCACTTCCCTCGGCCGCGCCGGGTTTGAAGGCACCCGCCGCCATTACTCGATTTCCGATGTCGCCGCCCGCGCAGCGGAGGTATACGCACGTGTGGCCTCAGCAGCTTCGGCTGCTTTGTCTGCCCCCGTTCGCAGCGCCGACCGAATGTCCTGAGCTCCGCGTCTCGCTTTGTGTGTCGAAGTCCCCGAGTGATTCTGCGAAGGGGCTGCGTCCACTGTGGTAATGTTTGTTTTCCGATTGATCAGCCAGAGGCTGCCTGGCGAGGCCGGACTCCGCATTGCTTGAACTCAGCCATCTCTCCAAGGAATACCTGACCCCGCAGGGCCCTTTGCCCATCCTCACGGATGTCTCGCTGGTGCTTCAGCGCGGCGACGCCGTCTCCATCATGGGTCCATCGGGCAGCGGCAAAAGCACCCTGCTGTATCTCCTCGGCGGGCTCGAGCCGCCCACTTCGGGCAGGGTCACACTCGACGGCACGAACCCCTTCTCCCTCGATCAGCGCGCCCTGGCTGCATTCCGGAATCGGAGCGTTGGGTTCGTGTTTCAGGACCACTGTCTGCTGCCGCAGTGCACGGTACTCGAAAATGTCCTGGTTCCCACGCTGGTGTGCGGAGACTCCGGCGCTTCCCTGGCCGAACGCGCGCGGCGCCTGCTCGACCAGGTAGGCCTCAGCCACCGCCTCACGCACCGCCCGGCGGAACTCTCCGGCGGCGAAAAGCAGCGCGTGGCCATCGCTCGCGCCCTCATCCTCGAGCCAGCTCTCTTGCTCTGTGACGAGCCCACGGGCAACCTGGACCGCAAATCGGCTTCCACTGTCCAGCAAATTCTGCTGGACCTGCATCAGGGGCGCGAAAACATTCTGATTGTCGTCACGCACAATCCGGAGCTGGCCGCCCGCTTTCCAATGCGTTTCGACCTGCTCGAGCGCCAGCTCCACAGGCTCTGACCACGGAGGGGGACTCATGAATCGCCGACTCGCATGGCTCGCGATCCTTGCATTGGCATCCGCTGCCGCCGCGGCCCCGCCCCAGCAAGGCAAGAAACTCAAGGTCTATGTCGCGGTGGACATGGAGGGAGTCGTCGGCACGGTCACGAGCGACCAGTTGGGCCCCGCAGGCTTCGAATACGCGCGCTTCCGCGAATTCATGACCCGCGAAGCACTGGCCGCCGTGAATGCCGCCAAGGAATCCGGAGCAACCGAAATTCTTGTGGCGGACTCGCACGGCAACGGCGAAAATCTCTTGATAGAAATGTTCCCGGCCGATGTGCGCGTCATCCGTTCCTGGCCGCGCCATCAGGGGATGATGGCGGGTCTGGACTCTACGTTTGACGCCGCCATTTTTATCGGTTACCACGCCTCGACGAACAATCTCGGCGGGGTCCGCGCCCACACTTTCTCCAGCGCGCGCATCACCCGCGTGGCCATCAACGGGAAAACTGTCAGCGAGGGCGCCTGGGGCGCGGCCATCGCCGGACATTACGGCGTCCCCGTGGTGATGATGTCCGGCGACGACGCGGCCATCGCCGAGGTGCGTGCTGTCGTTGGGGACATCGAGGCCGCGGAAACCAAACGCGCCCTGAGCTTCCATTCCGCTAACACTCTTACTCCGGCCGCGTCCTATGAGTTGATTGCCCGGAAAGTGAAAGCGGCGCTCGCGCGTCTGAAGGACTTCAAGCCCTACAGGGTGGAGTCCCCGCTTTCAATCGAAATCGGTTTCAAGCACTACACGCCAGTCGAGATGCTCGCCTGGCTCAAAATGTTCGAGCGCGTAGACTCCCACACCATCCGTTTTCGCGCCAGAGATATGCTCGAAGCTTCCGACATCGAGAATTTCATCACATCTTATAATTTTGCCCTGGAGCCCTGAATGCCCCCGAAGTGCCTAACTCCGCCGCCGGGGTATCTGCCTTGACCTCTCGCGCCCTGGTCCGCAGAAATCTGGTGCACTACTGGCGCACGAATCTCGCTGTCGTCGCCGGTGTGGTCACCACGGTCGCCGTCCTGACCGGCGCGCTCCTGGTTGGCGACTCGGTCCGAGCAAGCCTTCGCGCGCTGGTGCTGCTGCGCATCGGCAATACCTCTTTCGTGATTTCTGCCGGCGGCTTTTTCCCCGAATCCCTCGCCCAGCGCCTTGCTGCTGACCCCTCGTTCGGCACTCGCTTCCAGTCTGCGGTTCCGCTGATGGCCCTGGAGGGCGTGGCCATTCACGAAAAAAGCGGCCGCCGCGCCGCCCGCGTGGCTGTGTATGGCGTGGACGGCCGATTCTGGGATTTCCACGGGTTGTCTCAGCAGGTTTCGACGCCGACAGGCCGCGAACTCCTCCTCAGCGAAGCCCTGGCTCGCGAGCTGGAAGCCGCCAGCGGCGATACCATCCTCATACGCATTCAGAAGCCCTCCGAGGCGCCCCTCGATTCACTCCACGGCCGCAGGGACGACGTGGCCCGCGCCATCCGCTCGAAGCTGCGCGGCGCGTTGCCCGCCGCATCTCTCGGTGAATTTTCACTCCAGCCCCGCCAGGGGGCTGTCCGTGCGGTCTTTCTTCCGCTCTCCCGCCTCCAGGATGACCTCAAGCAGAATGGGAAAGCCAATTCCATCCTGGTGAGCGAAGTATCCCCTTCCGCGCATTCCTCCGATTCCGGGTACGCCTCTCGTGCCGCGCTGTCGGAAATCCTCCGCAAGCAATTCGCCCCTGAAGACCTCGGGCTTCGCCTGCGTTTCCTTCCCGCACAGGGCGCCGTCTCGCTGGAAAGCGAAAAAATTCTCGTAGACGACCAAACCGCCGCCACCGTGCTCGGCAAATTTTCGGGCCCCGAGCTACGCGCCTCCGAAATCTTCACCTACCTGGCGGTCTCGATTCGCGCCAACGGCCGCGAAATCCCCTATTCCCTGGTTACAGGAATGGACCTCACCGAGGCCTCGGCTGCTCCCCTGCACGTCCGTACCCGGCGCGGTGCTTCGCCTCCGCTTTTGCTCAACCAGTGGGCGCTCCGCGACCTCGGCGCAAGAATTGGCGACACCGTGACTCTAGAATATTTCGTCTGGGAGCAGAGCGGTCGCCTGCGCACCGCCTCTGCCGAGTTTTCGCTTGCGGGCGTGGCCCATCGCCGCTTCGGCGAAGACCGCGACCTGGCCCCTGCGTTTCCCGGCATTACGGAATCCGAAAGCCTGGGAGGGTGGGACCCGCCCTTTCCCGTGGACCTCACGCGCGTCCGCCCTGGTGATGAGGGCTACTGGAAAAAATACCGCACCGCACCGAAGGCCTTCATTCCCCTCGATGAGGCCCGCCGCCTGTGGGGCACGCGCCATGGCCTGCGCACGTCCCTGCGCATCGCGGACTCTACTTCACGCCCGCTGCCCGCCGGCCTTCCCGGCACCGTGACAGCAAACCTGCTCTCCGTGCTGGACCCCTCGCAGGCGGGACTGGCGATTCAGGCCGTTCGCGGCGAAGGCCAATCTGCCGCGCAGGGCGCTGTGAATTTCGGCGAGTATTTCCTGTACTTCAGTTTCTTCCTCGTCGTCTCCGGAGTTCTTCTCACCGGGCTGTTTTTCAAACTCGGCGTCGAGCAACGTCTCCGCGAAATCGGACTTCTCCAGGCGCTGGGTTTTGATCCCGGCCGCATTCTGAAAATATTCTTCGCGGAGGCCGCGCTGCTCTCCCTGTTCGGGACCCTCATCGGCCTTCTCGCCGCCGCCGGCTATGCCGCCCTGATGATGTATGGACTGCGCACCTGGTGGGTGGACGCTGTCGGGACAACTCTTCTTCGGCTTCACATTGAGCCTGCTTCGCTGGTTGCCGGGGCGCTCGCGGGGATTTCGGCGGCCCTGCTGGCGACTGCCTGGGCCCTGCGCGGCCTTCGCGGAGTTTCCACGCGCAGCCTTCTGCACGGCGAGCCCGCGCCCGCAAATGGCGGGCGCCCTCGCGCGCGCTGGCCTTTCTACGCCGCGCTGGGCTCCGCCCTCGGAGCCGCCTCGCTTCTCACCCTCTCGTTTGCAGGCCAGCTCAATCCCGTCGGTGGGTTTTTCGGAGCGGGCGCGCTGTTGCTCGCCGCCGTGCTCAGCTTCGAGTGGCACCGGCTGTCACGCAGCGAGTCGCACCTTCTGGCTGGCCACGGCCTTGCCGCGCTCGTCCGCTTCGGCGCGCGCAATGCGCGCTGGCGTCCCGGCCGCAGCTTGCTTTGCATCGGACTACTGGCCTCGGCCACATTCATCATCACCGCGGTGGACTCATTCCGCCGCTCCGCTGTTTCCGCGCAACCCGATGCGCATTCCGGCACCGGAGGCTACGCGCTGCTCGCCGAGTCCCTCTTCCCGGTTCCCTACGACCCCGGCACCCCCGCGGGCCTGGAAAGTCTGAATTTTTCCGACACGCACATCTCGACGCTCGCCGGCATCCGCGTCGTCCCGTTCCGCGTTCGCCCCGGCGACGACACCAGTTGCCTGAATCTCTACCAGCCGCGCAACCCGCGCATCCTCGGAGTTCCCGCGTCGTTCAGCGCTGCGGGGCGCTTCTCCTTTCGCGCTTCGCTGGCGCGCACTCCCGAAGAACGCCGCAACCCCTGGCTCATCCTCGAGGCCGCGCTTCCTGATGGCAGCATCCCCGCCATCCTCGACGCCAACTCGATGACCTACGTCCTACGCCTCCGGCTCGGCGACGAATTTCTCCTTCCCGGCCCCGCCGGCGCTCCCCTGCGTTTCAAGATCGTGGCCGCCCTGGCCGACAGCATTTTTCAGAGCGAGCTGCTCATCTCCGAAAAAAATCTCCTCCGCCTGTTTCCCGGCGACGCTTCGACCCAGGGCTATCGTTTTTTTCTTGCCGAAGTCCCGGCGTCTCGAGCCGGCCAGGTCGCCTCCGCGCTCGAGGAAGGGCTCGAAGAATATGGTCTCGACGCCCAGCCCGCCGGGGAGCGCCTGGCCGCGTATCATCGCGTCGAGAACACTTACATCTCCACGTTCCAGGTCCTGGGCGGCCTGGGCCTGCTGCTCGGCACGGTGGGTCTTGCCGCCGTGCTCCTTCGCAATGTCTTCGAGCGCCGCCGGGAGCTCGCCCTGCTGCGCGCGGTTGGCTACCGTCCCGCGGACCTGGCATGGCTGGTGATGGCTGAAAACGCGTTCTTACTTTCGAGCGGCCTGTTCTCGGGCGTGGCGTCGGCGCTGGTGGCGATTGCTCCGGCTCTCGCGGAGCGCGGTGGCGGCCCGGCGTTTTCAGCCGGCATCCTGCTTGCCCTTACAGTTCTAACAGGTCTGGTAGCATCACTCGCTGCGGTGGCGGCCGTTATCCGCTCACCGCTGCTGCCGGTATTACGTTCGGAATAGTTTTGGAAATGGAGGCAGACTCTGATGCAGCGTAGTTCATCCACCACCCGGATGCTCTCACTCTTGCTTGCGGGCATACTTTTGGCCGGGCCGGGTCTCACATCGGCCGCACAGCAGCCCTCGAAGGCGCCTACGAAAAAACGCCCCGCGGGCAAATCCGCTGCTGCTCCCGCCGGGCCCGAGGACTGGACACAGTGGGGCGGGGCCCGCCGGAATTTCACCACCAATTCGACGGGCCTGTCCGGTGCCTGGCCCGCCGGCGGCCCGAAGCAGCTCTGGAGCCGGGAGCTCGGGGAAGGGTATTCCGGCATCGTCGCCGAGGGAGGCCGTCTCTACACGATGTACCGCATTCCCGCCGGAATATTTTCGAAAGCCCAGGAAGCCGTCGTGGCCCTCGATGCTGCGTCCGGCAAGACCATCTGGGAGCACAAGTACGATGCTCCCTTGCCCGACAAGGTGAACATCGAATACGGCCCGGGGCCGCATTCCACTCCACTCGTCCTCGGCGACCGCATTTTTACCGTTGGCGCGGCGGGGCATTTCTTTGCCCTCGAAAAGGCGACCGGGCGCCCCATATGGTCCCACGACTTTCAGAAGGAGTACGGCGTCGTCTGGGGACGCGGATATTCGTGCAGTCCCCTGGCCTACAAAGACACGGTGATTCTCACTCTGGGCAAGAAGGGCCGCAGTGTGATCGCCTTCGACCAGAAGACCGGCGCCGTCGTCTGGGAAAAGCAGGACTTCGACTACGGCCCCGGCTCGCCCATTCTGATCAACGTAGACGGCGAGGAACAGCTCGTCGCCTTTATGGCCGGGGAAATCATCGGCCTCAACCCCGCCACGGGCGACCTCCTGTGGACACATCCGCACAAAACCGACTGGGGTCTCAACATCAGCACTCCGGTCTGGGGGCCCGGCAATTTATTGTTCATGTCTTCCGCCTACAGTGCCGGCAGCCGGGTGATTCAGCTCACGCGCGCCGCCGGCAAAACCGCCCCCAAAGAACTGTGGTTCAATAATCGGATGCGCATCCATATCGGCAATGCCATCCGCATTGGCGACATCGTCTACGGGTCCAGCGGCGACTTCGGCCCCGCGTTTTTTGCCGGCGTGGACGTCAAAACCGGCAGCATCCTCTGGCGCGACCGCTCGTTCTCCCGCGCCGTCAGCATCTACGCCGACAGCAAGTTGGTTCTCCTCGACGAAGACGGCAACCTGGCCCTGGCCATGGTCTCGCCGGAAGGGTTGAAGGTGCTTGCCCGCGCGGAAGTCCTGAGCAAGAATGCCTGGACGCAACCCACGCTGGTCGGCACGCGTCTGTACCTGCGGGACCGCAAGGTCATCCGCGCCTACGACCTCGGCTGAACCGCCGTGGGGAGGAGTCCAATCATGCGCAGCACTACAGCTACTGCCGGCCTGGTTCTTGGAGCACTGATGGGGCTGGCGATGTCCGCCAACCTGGTCGCTAACGCGGCGGGTAAGCCCAGCAAGAACTGGCCGCAGTGGCGAGGTCCCAACCTCGACGGCACCAGCCCGGAAAAAAACCTGCCGCTGAAGTGGACGGCGGAAGAAAACATCGCGTGGAAACTTCCGCTCCCCGGTCTGAGCGGCGCCACACCCATCATCTGGGGCGACCGCATCTTCGTCAACGTGACCGATGGCGACAATATCGAGCTGTGGTGCGTGGACCGCAAGTCCGGCAAGCAGCTCTGGAAGCGCCTGCTCGGCGGCGGCAATATCAAGATGCGCAAGCACAATATGTCCTCGCCCTCGCCGGTCACCGACGGCAAATACGTCTACATCATCACTGGCACGGGCATCTTCAAGAGCTTCGATTTTCAGGGCAAGGAAATGTGGTCCCGGGACATCCAGGCAGACTATGGCAAGTTTGGCCTCAACTGGGGTTTTGCTTCCTCTCCGCTGCTCCACGACGGCGCCCTGTTCGTCCCCGTGATGCACGGGATGAAGACCGACGACCCCTCGTACCTCCTACGCATCGAAGCCAAGAGCGGCAAGACCGTCTGGCGCGTCGAGCGGCCCACGCAGGCCATCCGCGAATCCCCCGATTCCTACATCACCCCCGCGCTGTTTCAGAGCGGAAAGAAGGCCGAAATCATCCTGGTGGGCGGCGATTGCGCCACCGGTCATGATCCGGCGGACGGAAAGGAACTCTGGCGTCTCAATGGCCTCAACCCGGAGAACAACCCCTTTTACTGGATTGTCGCCTCGCCCCTGGTCTACGGGGACATGATTTACGCTTCCACGCGGGTCAAGCCGCTCACCGCCATTCGCGCCGGCGGCCGCGGAGACGTCACGGAATCCCATCGCGCCTGGCAGACCGTCAACGGGCCGGATGTGCCCACGCCGGTCAGCGACGGCAAGTATCTCTACATCGTCAACGACAAAGGGATTGTCTACTGTTATGACGCGCGCACCGGGCAGGAAATCTGGGGCGGCCAGCGCATCCGTCCGGGCACTTACAGCGCCTCTCCGGTTCTCGCCGACGGCAAAATCTATGCCACCAGCGAAGACGGCGTCACGTCGGTCTTCGAAGCCGGTTCGGAATTCAAATTGGTAGCGGAGAATTCTCTCGGCGACTACTGCCTCAGTTCGCCGGCGATTGCCGATGGGCAGATTTTCATTCGCACCGCCGGCTTCCTGTTTGCCATCGGCAAATCACCGACAGAAAAAAGATAGCCACAGAGACACAGAGGACACAGAGAATCCTGGGTTTGAAGAATCGGAAGGAGTTTCAGCAGGATGCTGATAAAAGACCGAATGTGTCATTCCGAATCCCGCGAAGCGGGATGAGGAATCTGCATTTTCCTGGGCTAGCTGATGAAATGCAGATCCCTCGCACGCCTTCAGCGGGCTCGGGATGACATTTTTCGAGTCTTTGTGCAGCCTGGCAGGGCTTGATTTCTTCCTTTAACTCGCAGGTTCCGGTTTCTACTACTTCACAGTTTTCCCTCTGTGTTCTCTGTGTCTCTGTGGCTAACTTCTCTTCAGGATTGGGGTTTGAAGTACAGCACCATCCCCGCGCCCATTGACGCAAACAGGAATCCCACATACAGCAGCGGGTTCGGCGCCTCTTTCGGCGGATGCAGAATGATTGCGGTCAGCACGTTCACTACTGGCGCACCCCCGAACACCAGCGGCATCACGTAGATGGGCAGCCCGCCGCTGCGGAATGCGTAAATGATGCAGACGGCCCCGAGGGCTCCCAGCGCGCCTGCAATCGTGGCCGCAGTCGTCCCCCGCGCGTTGAAGCCGCCGAGTTGCCCTTGTTGCGCGAGCGCGGCCACAGGCACGAGCACTCCGATCAGAAAATACGCCACTCCCACGCACAGCAGCGCCCGCAAGGGGTTTCCCAGCGCCACTTGCCCCTGGTGCAGGATCACGCCATAGACTCCCCAGCTCACCACCGCCCCCAGCACGAAGATGATCCACACCATGGACTGGCTCCTCTCTGATTTCATTCCGCTCTTCTCATGGCCGGGGCGAGTAGCTATCCGAGCGGAGTCGAAGTGCTGCGCCCCAAGCGCACAGCATACTTCAACTGGGGAGATCTATACGATTGGCTTGAGAGCCTGCGCAGGTGTCAGCGCCGCGCGGCGCGAATCGCAAGGGCAAGCCCTGCGAGACCTGGGGGCCAGCTAAAGCTGGCCCCTACGGGTGCGCCGGGAGCTTCCGCTGGGGAGATCTATACGATTGGCTTGAGAGCCTACGCAGGGGTCAGCGCCGCGCGGCGCGAATTACAAGGGCAAGCCCTGCGAGGCCTGCGGGCCAGCTAAAGCTGGCCCCTACGGACGCGCCGGGAGCTTCCGCAGATCAGAAAAAGAGGCGCAGGCCAAGCTGGACTTGCCGCGAGGAGGTGACCGTCGAACGCACCTGGCCGAACGTGGACAGCGGCGCTTCGCTGCCTGCCGGATTGGGCGTGGCCGCGGCGCCGGCAAAGGCGATCAGGATGGGCGTCCCCAGGTTGGTGCGGTTGAACAGGTTGAAGACTTCTGCCCGGAACTGGATGGTGGTTGCGTCGCCCAGCGCCGGGACTCCCGTTTCCTTCACCAGGGCGAAGTCGAAGGTCCGCAGGTTGGGCCCGATGAGCGCGCCGCGTCCCAGATTACCCAGGCGTCCGCGCTCCGGCAATTCGAACGCATTGGGATCAAACCACTGCCCGGGCAGACCCAGTACGGCGCTTTCATGCGTGAACCCCGGGCGGATGTTGGGGCGGTCGAACCCGATGCCCGGCGCCTGCGACGGCGACCACTGCGACCTCGAACGGTTGCCCTGGACAAACACCGTCAGCGGATTCCCGCTGCGCACGTTGGAGATTCCGGAAATCTGCCAGCCCTCGAGCAGCGCGCGCTTCGCGCCCTGGGTGTCCCGCGCAAACGGCATCCGCCAGATAAAGTGCATCACCCAGTTGTGCTTGGCGTGATAATCGGCCAGGCCCTTGTTGTAATCCAGCCCCGGGAACTCCGGGAACGCCGAGGTGGTCCCGTTCGTGGCGTCGGAAAAAAATGTGGACGCCTGTGTGGTGTCGATGTTCCGCGAAAACGTGTACGACGACTGGAACAGGAAATCCTTTCCCCAGAGCTTGCGCACCTCCACCAGCAGCGCGTTGTACCAGGAATTGCCGTCGCTGCGCTTCAGCTCGATGGTGGTAAACGCGGGGTTCGGGCGCGGCTGCCCGGCGGGGAAAAACAGCGACCCGTCCGGCTGCGTCACCGGCGCAGGCACGTTCACGTCCCCATTGCGCAGCAGGTGCACGCCGCGCGTCCCCGCGTAGCCCACCGATACCAGGGTCTCGCCCCAGAACTGCTGCTCGGCTGTCAGGTTCCACTGGTGCACATTGGGGTTTTTGATGTTCCATTCCACCGGGCGGATGGAATTGCCCGCGCCCAGCGCGAACGGAGGGTTCGGAAAGGTGGGGTTGGCGATGATGATCCGCGGCGTGGCCGGCGGGTTGGTGACCGTCACAATCAGGTTCTGGTGGTTGTTGGTATTGAAGTACCACCCGTAGCCACTGCGCAGCGCGGTCCGCCCGTTTCCAAATACATTCCACACCAGGCCGATCCGCGGCGAAATGTTGCGGTGTGTCGGGTTCTGGAAGAGCTGTCCCACCGTGGGCGCAGGATCGCTCAGGTTCACCAGAGCTGAGTCCCGCCCGTAGATGTCTTTGGGCAGCGTGGAAAACTCGTAGCGCAAACCGGCGTTCAGCGTGAGCCGCGGGCTGAGCCGGTACTGGTCTTGCAGGTAGAAACCGAACAGAGTGAACCGCCAGTAACGGTCCAGCGCCCCGGTGGGCGGCAGACCCAGGAACCGCTGCGGCGTGTTCAGCAGAAAACTCCGGATGTTCGCAAACGTGTAGATGCCCAGAGAAAAAGTGGGGTTAAACATATTGTCCTGGTAGCGCTCGATGAGCACGCCGCTTTTGAGCAGATGTTTCCCCCGCGTCTGCACCCAGCCGTACTCGAAGCCGAACAGGTTTTGCACCAGTTGCACGTTCACGGAAGTCTGCGGCCCGAATCGCGGGATGCCACCGATGTCAATGTCTCCCACCAGCCGCCCCGGCACAAACGGCTGCAAGGTGCTGGGCACGTTGGCTTGCACGTCCTGCCCGATCCGCGTGCGCGAAAAACTCAGCCGGAAGGTTTGCAGCGTGGCCGCCGAGAGGATGTTGCGGTATTCCGCCGTGAACGCCTGGTTCCGCGAGAGGAAGGCGCGCGGGAACTGCGGGAAATCGGTGGGCAGGTCCAGGAGGGCGCCGTCGTAGGTGTAGCGCGCAAAGAACTCATGGTTCGCGGCAAACTGGTGGTCCACACGCACGGTGGCAAAATTCTCGTCCAGCTCCTGGCTGAACAGGAAGCTGTGCCGCGCCAGGCCGCTGTTGGGGATCACGGTGCCGTTGGCGACGGGGAATTCATTCAGGTACGGCTGCACCGCCGCGTTGACCACCACCGGGCCGCCCAGCGCGGCCGGCAGGATGCCCATTCGCGCATTGTTGTCGGGCACGATGGTCTGGATGGTGCGCCCCAGCCGCTCCCGCAGCGTTTCGTAGCCCCCGTACAAAAACGTGCGGTCCTTGCGCAGCGGCCCGCCAACCGTGGCTCCCAGCTGGTTGCGCACGAATTCCGGCTTTTCCGCGCCGTCGAAAAAATTCCGGGCGTCGAAATTGTCGTTGCGGAAAAAATGGTAGAGGGTCCCGTTCCATTCGTTGGTCCCGGACTTGCTCACCACGTTGATCTGGCCGCCGGAGTTGCGCCCGAACTCCGCGCTGTAGGCGTTGGCTTCCACGCGGAATTCCTTCACCGTCTCGGTCCCCAGCGCCGTCCCAGCCGCGCTCCCGGCCGGCCCGTTCGTGAAATCGTTAATGGGCGTGCCGTCCAGGAGGTACACGTTGGACCGGAAATCCTGCCCGTTGATGCTGGTTCCCAGCCCGTGCGCCACCACGGAGCCGCCGTCGCGGTGCGAGAACGCCACAACGCCGGGCTGCAAAAGCGCCAGGTCCGTGTAGTTGCGGCCGTTCAGGGGCAGTGTTTCAATCGGCTCCTCACCCACCAGGTAGCTGAGTTCCGCCGACTGCGTGTTCACCAGCGGTGAAGACCCCTCGACTACCACGGCCTGCTCGATGGGTCCGACTTCCAGCGTGAGGTCCACCGTCGCCGCTTCGCCCACCACCAGGCGTATGCCCTGTTTTACCATCGGGCGGAAGCCGGTGAATTCTGCACGGACTTCATACACCCCGATGGGAAGAGAAGGGATGATGTACCGCCCGTCCGCGCCCGTCAGTGCCGTGCGCTCCAGGCTGTTGCCCGTGTTGCGAGCCAGCACGCGGGCACCGGCAATCACGCCCCCCGATGCGTCCATCACCTTCCCGCCAAGCTGGCTCATCGTCTGAGCCTGCGCGGGCAGGGTCCACGCCAGCAGGCCCAGGAGTGCAGCCACGGCAGGCACAAAGCGCTGGGAGGCAGTCCTTTTCAGAATGGTGGTCAGATGTGTCTGCAATTCCCCATCCCCTATTGGAACTTCGATTGGCCTGAAAATCTTATCAGCAGCGGTTGACTTCCTCCAACCGCTGACCCCATATTGACTTAAGACGCAGGGACAAGCGGGAAGGTTTGATCCCGCGGGGTCCACCGGGGCGATGAAAAGAATTTTTCTGATTCTGGCCGTTCTAACCGTCTATGCGTTACACCAGGATTTCTGGTACTGGCGCACTGCCCGGCCGCTGGTCCTGGGAGTTCTTCCCATGGGTCTCGCGTATCACGCGGCGCATTCCATCCTTGCCGCGGTTCTGATGTGGTTCCTGGTCCGGTTCGCCTGGGACGACATTGTCGATTCTCGCCCGTAGGGGCCATCCCGCCCCGAAAGTTCGGGGCTTCGGGATCAGCTGGCCTGCTCTGCTTTTGCGAAGGGATGGCTTCCGCATTCCCCTCACTCCGGCAACGTCTCCCGCTCTGGCTCCGGCAACCAGAAACTGGCAATGAGTCCCACCAGATAAACAGCGAACCCGACTCCTGCGGCCACCAGCGCCACCTTTGTGGGGGCGTAGGCGCGGTCCGCGGTCACCGCCAGCGACGCCGTCACCCACGCAAACGACGTCCCCACCAGCCGTCCTCCTACGTTGGCCGCAAAGCTTTCCCCCGTCCCCCGCAAATGGATGGGATACACCCGCGGGAGATAATTTCCCCAGAAGCTGAATTGTCCGACGGTCAGCAGGCCGGCAAAGAAAATTCCCGCGTTCAGCCACGAAAGGCTGGTGGTGGCGCATACGGCAAACACCAGCGGCATCACAATCAAGCCGGGCCCCTGGAACAACCGGATCAGCCGCTGCCGGCTGACCACCACGACTGCCAGCCAGGCCAGAATCAGCCGCCCCGTAAGCCCGCCGATTTCCTGTACCTTGGTTACATCGGAGGCCACCCGCTGCTCGATGCGCCGTGCTTCGGCGGGGGGCTGGCCCGCGGTCATCGCCCGCACTTCGGGAGTGCCCGGCACAATCTGCGGGATCTGCTGTATGGCGCCAAACGCCGCGCCGTACGCCATCGCAAACATCAGCGTGGTTACCAGAGTCGTGCGCCGGAGTCCCGGCGCGAACAGAGCGGCAATGCTCGGACGCTTCAATGTTCCAGCGGCGCGTTTTTCCTGCCACGCCGGCGACTCCGGCAGGAACGGCCGGATGAGAACGAGCGGAATGGCGGGGATCAGTCCGGACATCAGCGTATATCGCCACGGCGCGTGGACGTTGTGGACCGCCGCATCCAGCCCCAGCGTAATCGCCGGGAGGGTTGCCGCGTAGGTCACGCACAATCCGTTCGCCGTGGCCACCAGCAATCCCCCCAGCGAGGAGAACGCCTGCGTGTATCCCAGCACCTGTTCCCGGCGTTTGGCGTCGGGGAAAAGCTCGGCGAGCCAGGCCACGGCGGCCACAAACTCCACGCACACGCCCACGAATACCAGGCACCGCAGCACCAGCAGCATGTGGATCGAAGTCGAAAATCCCGATGCAAACGTGGCAAACGCATACAGCAAGATGCTGTAAGTGAGCACGCGCCGCCGCCCGAACAGGTCCGTCAGGTACCCGCCCAGCAGGCCGAAAATTCCCCCGGCGAACGCGGGCAGATAGAACAATCTGCCGAACCACATCTGGAATTCCGGCGAGCCCGGCGCGGCGCCCACCAGCTCCTGTAATGCGGGCCGCACGATGAGCGGCAGCATGAGCAGCTCGTAGATGTCGAACAGGAATCCCATCGCCGCCACGCCGCAGATGGTCCATTGCAGCGGAGTCAGTCTGGGCGAGGCTCCCGGCAGTTTCGGTTCGGCCATTTTTCAATTCCTCTTTTCAGGGCTGCGCAGTCTATCATATCGGTTCCCGCCGCTATCTCTGGCCTGAGTGCTGCCTTCGGCGGGAAGGGAATTCGCAGGCGAGGACGCTGTTGACACTCTTCCATCTCCGCAGGGCACCGGCGCGATGATCCCAGCTCTGGTCATCTTCTCCTACCTCGGGATCGTCCTGTACATCGGCATTTTTGCTTTCCGCAAATTCCACAGCCGCGAAAATGCCGAGGACTTCTTTCTCGCCGGCAGGTCCCTCGGTCCGGCCGTCTTCCTGCTCTCGCTGTTCGGCACCAACATGACTGCCTTCTCCATCCTGGGCTCCTCGGGCCACTCGTTCCAGAACGGCATCGTCACCTACGGCCTGATTGCTTCCTCCTCCAGCCTCATCATCCCGCTTTCGCTGCTGCTGATCGGCACGCGCCTGTGGTCGGTGGGCAAGAGCCACGGCTTCATCACTCCCGTACAGATGTTCCGCCATCGCTGGGAATGCGGCCATATCGGCACGATGATTTTTGCCCTGCAAGCGGCCTTGCTGGTGCCTTACATCGTGGTCGGGGTCATCGGCGGCGGCACCACGTTGCAGGCCATCACCGGCGGCCTGGTCCCATTCTGGCTGGGCGGGGCGCTGGTCGCTCTGGTGGTGATGTCCTACGTCTTTTTCGGAGGAATGCGCGGCACGGCGTGGGTCAATTCGTTTCAGACCGTGCTGTTTCTCAGCTTTGGCGTGGCCGCTGTGTACGTCATCGGCCGCGGGATGGGCGGCTACCCCGCCGTGATGCAGGCCCTGCTCGATTCTCCCGCCACGGCGCCGCTGCTGACGCGCGAGCGCATCTCCCCGTGGTTCTTCCTGAGTTACACGTTTATCCCGCTCTCCTCGATTGCCTTCCCACACATCACCATCTTTTGTCTCACCGCGCGCCGCATCACGCAGTTCCGCGCCACGGTCATCCTCTATCCCCTCTGCATCCTGGCAATCTGGCTGCCTTGCGTCTACCTGGGTGTCGCCGCCAACCGCGCCACAGACGTCCCCCAGATTCAGGCCAAGCTGGAAGCCCGCCGAACTCTCGCCGCCCGCGGCCCGGAATTGACTCCCCAGCAGCGCGATGCGCTCCGTTCCCAGTCAGCCGCCGACGACGTGATCCTCCTCCTGCTCGATCAATACGCCCCCTTCTGGCTGGCGGGCATTCTCGGTGCCGGCATCATGGCCGCGGTCATGGCCACCGATTCGCAAATCCTGGCCCTCTCCACGATGTTCACGGAAGACGTCTTCGCCTACTACGGCGCCAAAGAGAGATATGGCGAAGCCGTCCAGGTGCATACCGGGCGGCTGTTTGTCGTCCTGCTCACGTTTCTCGCCTACGCCGTGGCCCTCAGCGCGCCGGGAACAATTTTCGAGCTGGCCATCCAGTACGCTTTTTCCGGCTACTCGGCGCTTTCCGTCCTCCTGGTGGCCGCACTGTTCTGGCGCGGCAGCTCGAAATGGGGAGCCCTTGCCGCTACACTTTGGACAGCGCTCGCCGTAGTGGGTGTCGCGGTGTTTCAGGCTGTAGTGCCTGCGCCGCCGCCCGGCCCGCCGCTTGTGGTTTGCAGCCTGGGAGGGTTTGACCTGCTCGCGCGCACGGCCGGGGGGACGGCCATCCTGGGCCTGATGCCCGTCGTGCCGATGACGCTCGTGGCCGCGGCCCTGATGGTGGGGGTTTCCCGCCTCACGCCAAAGCCTTCCGCCACCACTGTCGCCGAGTATTTTCGTTGAACTTAGACTTCATCCTCGCCGGCGCAATCACGCCCGCACACATCACCACGAGCAACCGAGGAACCTGGCGCCTCCGCGCCTGCATTTCGAACCGCGATACCCTCCGTTCCTTCCTCCACCCCCTGTAGGGCTCATCAAGGCACATCCCACTCCACTAGTGGGCTTCTTTTCGGAGCTTCTCAAGGTCTTCCCTCCGCCGCGACCATCGTTCTTGCACGGTCGCTGATGGATTCCATGCGATGTCCTCGCCGGTCTTCCGCCAGTATTGCGGCTCTGCCACCTCCTTGAGGGAGATAAGTTCGATGGAGGCATGGAGCAGTGCCGATTGATTCTCGACTACCTGGATGAGCATGCGCGTGACGGCATCACGGACGAGACGTGGTTTTCCATCCGGAAGGCCAGCACCGACCAGGAGTATGACTTTGTCTCCCTCCTGGTGGAGGTGGGTGCCAAGGAATTTTGCCGTCGGGTGTGCAAGACTACTCAAAAGGCCGTACTGCATTCCGAAATCAGGAAAGACCTTTTTCACTCGCGATATGCAGTCCATCGCCTCTAGTTTCTCTTTCTTGAAGTCGTCGAATAGACCCGGTTCCAAGAAAAGCGTGAGGGCGAGCGCTTGTAGTTCCTGGGCGTGGCGCACAATCACAATAGCCTCGACCGGAAATCCCACCCGGATCGACTGATAGGCCGCGATGAGTGTGTTGGCCGCTTGCCATAAAAGCATGTACGCGTGCCAGAGAGGTTCGGGTATCGACAAGGCATCCTCTCGGTCGATTCTGTGAATGAGTAGTTCAAAACAACTTCCAAGATCGTCCGCGAACGCCTGCGTGTTCTCTCGATAGATGTTGTCGAAAAGCTGGGCGGCATTTTTCGTGACAACCCAAAGGTTGTCTAACACCAGGTCTTTGAACTCCCCTTTTGCTCGTACCACAGTGGTGAAAACTGCCATAACTTCCTCCGAATCGAACTGCTCGCCTTCTCAGAGCTGCTCCACGCCCTCAGCAATGGCAGGATTGTTTGCCGCGGCAATCGCCTTCACTTCGCGAATGTACTCGTCTGGAACCCCGTGCTCACGGAGCCCCAAGACGATGTGCCGCACATAGTCAAGATTTGTCTGAAGTCCCTGCACTGGACACTTCACCACGTAGGTCAACGCTGTTACAACACTCCCATTTGGGCGACGCACCTGTATCCAGTGCCGCCGATACCGATCTGCCTCGATAGCGTCGAAGGACTTTTTCCCTTTCGGAGAAGTCTCACGGCTGATTCGCTCATCGGGCACATCGAAAAGCACACCCCAAACCTTCTTTCCTGGTGTCTTCACAATGTTCGAAGCTGCACACTTGGCCTTGTCACTCACCACGTCAAATGCCAGTTGGTAATCCTCGACCGTCTGCGCAATTCCAATGGGAATCGCCGCGCCGTCAAGCCGGTCTTCTCCGTTTAGTCGGGCCGTCGAGCAGTTCGATCCAAATTGAAAGACGATCGCCATCTCTGACTCCTTAAAGAGTTTCAGCTTCAGCTAGCCCCTGCAAATGCCTGAAGTGTTTGAAGACTTTTTCGAGTTCGTTTTTCTCCATCTCCGTTGTCGAGGTCTTCCCGGTGAGTTCAAGAAGCAGCGCGCGGTAACGTGCGTCCCCCATTCCGAGCCTTGCCTTAATCCCCTTGATCCCTCCGACCATTCGATTCCGCTTGAGCCGCACCGGCTCTCGCTCGCGCCGTGCGTACAGCTTGTCGTCGAGATACTTCCGCGCCTCGACAAATTTCTCCCGCGGCAGTCGGTCATAGCTCGATAGCGTGAAATGGGCGTTGAACTCTCCATACTCACGCTGGAAGTCGCTGCCTTTCGCCGGGCGCTTCTTTCGCTTCGCCTCGTCCTCGGCAAGCTGGACGATAGCTTGTCGCACCTCTTCCGCCTCTTCAGAAGCGATTTCAAGCCCCGGCCCCGCATCACCCTCACGCGGCCCCTTGCCTTTCGCGTATCTTTTCACGACCTCTTGCACTTCGGAGGGAAAGAACTGCTCCTTCACCGCCTTGTGCTTCCGCAAGAGCGCAGTTATCTTCGTCTTCCCCCACACCTCAATCGGAAACCAGCACGACGGCTGCTCATCCCCCAGAACCCATTTCAGAAGCCCAGGCGTCGGATTCTTCGGGAGAAGCAGCACCCACCGCTTGCACCCATCTCCCTGAGCTTTCGCTTTTTCAATGTCTGCGTGAATCTTGTCTTTTCGGGGCTCCCTCTCCGGGAAATACGCTTGGAAAACAGTTCCTGAATCCGAGTCGTACCCATCCATCCCGAGATCCGGTGCCGAGAACGCTTGAAAGCGCGGAAATTCCTCGCCAAGGAGCGCTTGGAACATCTCCTCAAACCCCTTCTCGTCAAGCCGCATGAAGTCTATCGCCATACCAGAAAACTCTGCCTCCACAGGCGCATTCTAACCGCTCCACGCTGCAAAATCCGCGTCTCCTCCCTCGTGCAACGTTCGAGGCCCACGCGATGCAACTCTGATGACCTACTCCTACAATTCCAGGGCCTGGCCCTAGATCGCGCCCCATTTGCATTCCACGAGTCGCCTCTTCTATAGTTCCGACGAAATCATCTCCACATGCCAAACCAAACCGAAGTAAGAGCAATGGAACTGGCGAAGCGCTACCTCACGTCGCAAGGGTACGACGTTGAGGACGTCAGCAGGAAGCGGGCGCACAAAGGCTACGACCTTGTGGCGCGAAGGGCGAACGAGACGCGCAAGATTGAGGTGAAGGGTTGCACGCGCCGATGGGGCATACCCGATCCATATGTGACTGAATTCGACTCGGAAAAACGACTGGTCGCAGATTTTCTATACGTCGTCTACATCATCGACGGTGAGGAGCCGACGCTGTGTGAGATTCCGCGTGAAGCGCTCAAGCCAGACCATGTTGTGCCAAAACAGGGCTACCGGATCAGGTCGACGTTCAAGAAGGAAAAAGTTTTGAGACCCTTCCTGAAATCAATCTAAATCTACAATCTCCGCGCAATTCTTCCACTTCGCTGGGAGCGGACTTTCTTGAGCTAATCCTAAAACAAAACCCCCTTTAGCCTGAGCGCAGTGCATTCAGCGTTCTTATCGTCACGCACTCTCCTTATCAACAAGAAGAGGAGGTGTGTGTGTCCGAAGGCGCGCACGGCGCTTGACATGCTTCGCTTTCGGTGACGCGGGGAGAAACGATCCTGTGTTTGCTCTCGTCTAACCGAGCGTCGCAAGATTCCCGGCGTGGCTGTCATCGCGCACAAAATTGGACCCCAGGAGACTCTGAATGCTTCGCCCTCATCAAATTCTCGCCGCCGTAGCCCTCATCCTGGTCACTTGCGCCGGCGCGATTCTGCTCGCGGCCGCGGCGGAGCCGGTCCCGAATTTCTCGAACTGGCCCGGCTGGCGCGGCCCTGATGGCAGCGGCGTCAGCTCAGCCAGGGGACTGCCTGTGGAATGGTCGGTGAGCAAAAATATTCTCTGGAAGGTTCCGCTGCCCGGCCGCGGCCACTCCTCCCCGATTGTCTGGGGCAAGCGCATTTTCCTGACCACGGCCATCGAAGGCGACATCATCCCCGGCGCCAAAGCCCCGGTGCACATGATCGACGGCAAGGCCTGGGCTCATCCCGATAGCATGGGCGCGGACCGTCACCACACCCTCAAGCTGATGTGCTTCGACCGCGACACCGGCAAGCTGCTGTGGGAGCGCATCGCCTACGCGGGGCCCATCTTCGACAACCGCCTGCGCCAGAACTCCTATGCCTCGACCACCCCCGTCACCGACGGCAAGCTGGTGTTCGCGTATTTCGGGAGCGAAGGGCTTTTTGCCTACAATTTCTCCGGCAAGCTGGTCTGGAAGGCTTCTCTCGGTGAAGTGCCCTCGCTCGGCGTGGGCATCGGCACCTCTCCTGTGCTCCATGAAAACCTGGTCATCGTGCAGTGCGACCGCGAGCACGGTGACGATTCTTTCATCGCCGCGTTCGACCGCAAATCGGGAAGGGAAGTCTGGCGCACGCCGCGCCGCGTGGAAATCAGCTGGGCCACTCCCTTGCTCGTGAAGGGCGCCACTGGCGCCGAGCTCATCACCGCCGGCAGCCAGAACATCATTTCCTATGACCCGGCCACGGGCAAGGAACTCTGGCGCTCGAAGGGACTCGAAAGTAATGCCGTGCCCACTCCCGTCGCGGGACACGGCCTCGTCGTTGTCGCCACCGGCTATCCGGCCAAACGCGTCTTCGCCTTCAAGCTCGACGGCGCCAAAGACCCCAACGGCCAGCCCGCTCTCGCCTGGTCGTATGACAAGGGCACCGCCTATGTGCCGTCACCCATCCTCTACGGCGATTATGTTTATCTCACCACCGACCGCGGCATCCTGACCTGCCTGGACGCCCGCACCGGCGAAGTGAAATATGCTGGAGGACGCGTTCCTGTTCCCGCCACATTCACCGCGTCCATCGTGGCTTTCGACGGCAAGCTATTTCAGACCAGCGAAGACGGCGATACCTATGTCATTCAGGCCGGCCCTGCGCATCAGGTCCTGGCCACCAACTCCGTGGGCGAGCCGGTGTATGCTTCGCCCGCGCTGGTCCCCGGCAAAATCATCATCCGCGGAACGAAGCACCTGTTTGCCATCAGCAGCGCCGCCAAGCCCGCGCTGAAAAAGCACTAGTCGCTCTTTGCCGCATCTGCCGTTGCCCTCACGGCTCGAACTTGATGAGCAGGGCCCCCAGCACCATCATCATCGCCGGCCAGGCATAGGCGAACGCGCGTCTCTGCGCCCAGTTCAGCTCCGCCAGCGCCTTCCCGATGGCGATTCCGATGCCCACAATGGTGAACCACAGGTGCTGCGCTTCCACGTTCTGCATCACGCTCATGTGGTCAGCGCCATGCGTCCCGGGGTTGTGGGGGTGCACCAGCAGCAGGAGCGAGCCTCCCAGCGCGAGGATGGGAAAGCCGAAGGCGCTCCAGCGCGCCGTCAGCGTGCTTCGCGCCCGCAGGAACTCGATGCTCCCCAGCGCCAGCAGCAGGATGGAAAATATTTTGTGCTGCATCACTTCCTGGTCCTGCCGGAGCGCTGCCAGCAACGGCACCGGCCCGAGGGGCCAGGTCTCCGGGTCGCTCAGCACCAGCAGATACACTCCGGGGAAAAAAAGCAGCGCGGGCCACAGGTAGCGCGTCACGGGAACTTTTTCAGCAAATTTGCTCTGTCCGAGCACCACCAGCCCCGCCAGCAGTACGAACACGCCCGCCAGCCGGTGGTTGAATGCATTCACGTGCAGAATTTGGTCATCCGGAGGTTTTTGCAGGCCACCGCTTTGGGCCGGAGCCTGCGCCTCGTGCGTGTGATCGTGCTGTGCGACGGCCACTGTTGGGAGCAGCAGAAGCAAGGTGATGGTGAAAAGCAGGAGCGGATTGCCCGTAAGCACAAATCTCACGAATTCACCTCAGTAGGAAATCCTATCCGGCACTAAGCCTAGCAAATCTGCCGCAGAGACGCAGCTTCTCCCGCGCCTACATCTCGGCTGCCTGTTGGTTCCCCTGTCTCAGTGGCTATCCGGATCTTTTTCTGCACCGATACACAAACGCCGGCGGCAAATTGTTCCAGATGGTCCGCGAAGGGGAGACCGATGAAAAATACACGCGCAACATTTTCCGGAACCTCCGCGCGGCCGGGGTCACCAGCGCCGGCAGGTAGGCGAAGGTTACAAACTGTCCCCCGGGCCGCAGCACATTCATCATCGCGTCCAGGCAATCGCGCTGGAGGGCTTCTGGGAAGGACGCCCACGGCAGGCCGGAGAGGATGCAATCGGCGTAGCCGATGCCGTGCTGATCGCAAATCTTGCGCGCATGCGCGACGCTGTCCTGCACGATGGTTCGACCGGGGAATTTTTCCCGCAGCAGCTCGACAAACACCGGGTTCAGCTCGATCATCACGAACCGGCACTGCGGCGCCAGGCGCGGCAGAAGGGTTTCTGTGAACGGGCCGGTGCCGGGGCCGTATTCGAGCACCGCGGTCGCGGCGTCCAGTTCCAGCCAGTCCACCATTTCCGCAGCCAGCGCCTTTGAGCTGGGCACCACGGCCCCGATGGTCCCGGGCTTCAGGAAATATTCCCGGAGGAATCGCGTGACTATGTTCGGTTGAACGTCGCCGGCCATGCCCGGCTATTGTACGCAGGAATCCGGCATTTGGTTCGCGCCGCATTTACAACTGGCCCCGAATTTCATAGCATCCCTTGGCATCCGCATCGCATGGTCCAATTCACCGCACTCGATTGGTTCTGGGTCCTGGCCTACCTGCTGCTGATGGTTGGCTGCGGCGTTCTGTTTTATCGTCTCGCCCGGCGCTCGGAGTCCGATTTTTTCCTTGCCGGCCGCGGTCTCCCGTGGTGGCTTCCGGCGTCCTCGGTCTTTGCCACGCACACCGCCACCGACACCCCGATGTGGATCGCCGGCATCGTCTACCAGCACGGCCTGCGCGGCATCTGGTACGCGTCGCTGTTTCCTGCCTGGTGCGCGGTGAGCGCCATCATCGCCACGCGCATCTTCCGCCGCTCCCTGGCCTACACGCAGGCCGAATGGCAGAGCCTGCGCTATAGCGGCCTGGGCAGCGAACTGATGCGCGGATGGATGGTGGGCTGGGGGATTTTCCTGAATATGTTTGTCCTCGGCTGGGTGGGAATGGCCATGGGAAAGGTGTGCAACATCGCTTTCGGCTGGCCGGAATGGGTTGGCCTGGTAGTCTTTTCATCCGTCTGCGCGATTTACGTTCTGGCGGCGGGCTACTGGGGCGTGATTATGACCGATTTCCAGCAAGGAGTAATTGCCTTCCTGGCCATCGCGCTGACCTCAGTCTGGGGCATCATCGCCGCCGGCGGGCCCACGGGCATCACCGCGCGCCTCGCGCAGATGGGCGAGACCTGGCGGCTGGACCCGCTGCACTTCGACGGTTTTTTCACCGGCGATTTCCCTGTGGCATGGTTTCTCACCATGCTCCTGTTTGCCTTGGGCGGCGGCTTCGGGTTCGGCACCACGATAGACTGGTACGCCGAGGCCCAGCGCATCCAGTCCTCGAAATCCGTGCGCGACGCCAGCTACTGCATCTGGGCCGGCAGCGCGCTTGTACTGCTGCGGAATTCTCTCTGGGCGGCCAGCATCCTGGCGTTCTACGTGATGTACCCGGGCATTCCTTCGGCCGCGCAGTACGAGCTGGCTTGGTTCCGGCTGGGCTTCGAGCTGTTCCCCGCGGGAATGGTGGGGTTTTTCTTCGCCACCATCCTGGCCATCCATTTTTCGACCATCTCCACGCACCTCAATCTCGGCGCGCTCTATTCCACCCGCGACCTCTACCAGCACTACATCAATCCCCGGGCGACCGAGCGGCAGCTGGTCTGGGTCGCGCGCTTCAGCACCTTGTTAATCCTGCTCGGCTCCTTCCTGCTGGGTTCGTTGATGCAGGAGATTACCCAGTGGCTCATCTTTGCGCTGTGGATCATGGTCGCGGGCATCTGGCTGCCGAACATCCTGCAAGTGGTCTGGTGGAGGTTTAATGCCTGGGGCTACCTGGCCGCGTGGATCGCCAATCTCGGGTTTAGCTGGCTGGTGGTCTGGATTTTGCCCGCCTATGGAGTGATTCCCGATTTGCCCGACTATTTGCAGTTCTGGACGTTGCTGGCGCTGGGCGCCCTGGTATTTTTCCCGGTCACGCTGCTTACTCCGCACGAAGAGATGGATCATCTGGTGAATTTCTACGTCATTTCGCGGCCCATCGGCTGGTGGGGCCCGGTGCGTCGCGAAGCGGAACGCCGCGGATTGCTGGCCGCCGCGCCCGCGGGAGGATAATGTAATGCCGCTCATCCGCCGCCAGTGGCAGCCGGGGGAGGCCCACGGCTGGAGCCGCGAAGACGCAATTGCCGCTGCGCTCTCGGCGGCGTCGTACCTGCTGATCATTCTCGGCGGAGCACTGGCCATGGTGGGCTCGCTGGTTGGTGTGGCGCTGTTCCTGCTAGGCGCCGCGGCTTGCGCCGCGATGGTCTACGTCATCGATCCCAAGCTGCGCGCGGTTTCCGCCGATTTCGAGCACAAGCAACGGGAGTACCTCGAGTGCCTCGAAAAGCTGACGCGATGGGAGCACTGAGATGTTTTTTCGCAGCCTGACGACCTCCGCTGCGCTGCTGCTGGCCGAGCCGCCGCGCGCTATCATCCTGGCGATGGTGATTTCCTATTCGCTTTGTTTTGCCGGCCTGGGCCTGGCCTGGTGGTCCTATCGCCGCCGGCAGAAGACCGGCGGCGCGCAGGAGAGAGGGGAAAAGCGGGAATGATTCTGGCCCTGCAAGCCGTGGGACGCCTGGGCCACCCGGCGCTCGGCTTCATCGTCCCCGGGCTGGTATTTGCCATTTCTTTTGCGCTGACGTGGATGCTCTACCGGCACTATTCCAAGAAACCTCCCGGATAAAACAATGCGCCGTCGCCAATCACTACTTTTAATGTCCCTCGCGCTGTTGCAGTCCGCCCTCGCGGCTGGGCTGGCATCTGCGCAGCCTGCTCCTCCAGGCTCCTGCCAGGCATCGCTCGAACGCTGGCGCAAACTGGCCTCCATTTCATTGGACGACTGGCGCGTCCGCGCGGGAGGCGAAATCCGCGGCGATGCGACGGAGCTGGATGACGCCGCGTGGGATCAACTTCAGCCTCGCCAGGAGTGGCCGGCCACAACGCTCTGGCTGCGCACGCATTTTCAAATCCAGTCCGCGCGCGACGGCTACGACCTGCGCGGCGCCCGGCTGCTTTTCCGCCCGCGCGGCGGCGGCGAGTGGCCCTCGCCCTTGTACTGGACTATTTTTGTCAACGGCGCCCAGCGCTACGCCGGCTACGAGCCCGATGCCTTCGCGCTCGCCGAAGCTGCGGAACCCGGGCAGACCTTCCTCATCGCCATGCGCGTGCAGACTCCGGCCGGCAAGATGCGCGGCTTTGGTGGGATCGTGGAAATCCAGTCCGCGCGCGGCCGCCCGGACGCCGCCACCATCCTCCAATCTTGCGCCGCGGCAGAAATCCTGAATGAGACGGCCGGGGAGGGGAAGCGCGACCGGGCGCAAATTCTCGCTGGCGCCAGCGCCCTCCTCGCTTGGGACGCGCTGGCCCGCGGCGAGCAGACCCGCTTCGATGCTGGCCTCGAAGCCCTGCACGAAAAACTCGCTTCCATGCGCGATTGGCTGAAGAGCTACACCGTCCACGCCATCGGCAATTCCCACATTGATATGGCCTGGCTGTGGCCCTGGACCGAAACCGTCGAAGTTACGCGCAATACCTTTACCAGTGCCCTGCACCTGATGCAGGAGTTTCCCGATTTCAGCTTTTCCCACAGTTCCGTGCAGACCTACGCGTGGATGGAGGACAAATACCCCGCTCTGTTTGAGGAAATCCGGCGCCGCGTAAAGGAGGGACGCTGGGAATTTGTCGGCGGGATGTGGGTCGAGCCGGACCTGAACCTCCCTGACGGCGAATCTCTGGTTCGCCAGTTGCTCGTTGGAAAGCGGTATGTGAAGGAAAAATTCGGCCCAGATGTCCGCGTCGGCTGGAACCCGGACTCCTTTGGCTACAACTGGCAGCTACCGCAAATCTACAAAAAGAGCGGCATAGATTATTTCGTCACCCAGAAGCTGAGCTGGAACGACACGAATAAACCACCGCACAAACTCTTCTGGTGGGAATCCCCCGACGGCAGCCGCGTCCTCTCCTACCTGCCTCACGACTACGTGAACTCGATGGAACCCATCCGCATGGCCCGCGACCTCGCTGCATATGCCCCGGCTACCGCCGCGCCGCGGTTGATGCATCTCTACGGCGTCGGCGACCACGGCGGCGGACCCACACGGCGAATGCTGGAGATGGCCCGCAAATGGCAAGCTGCCGATGCCCTGTTCCCCCAAATCAAATTCGACAGCGCGGGCAACTTTTTCCGCACGCTGGAATCCGCCGTGGACTTGTCAAAAATTCCGGTCTGGAAGAGCGAGCTTTATTTTGAATACCACCGCGGCGTGTACACCACGCAGGCCAAGACCAAGTGGCGCCACCGCCGCAATGAAGAGCTCCTCCTCAACGCCGAAAAATTCGATTCCCTGGCCAGTCTCTACGGCGTGCCTTACACGCAGGAGGAATTTCAATCTGCGTGGCGCAAGCTGCTGTTTAACCAGTTCCACGACATCCTGCCCGGCTCGGGCATTGCCGTAGTCTATCGCGACGCTGCCCGCGATCACGCCGAGGTGCGCCGGGCAGCCTCTGCAATCCTCGACCAGTCGCTGCGCGCCATCGCATCGCGCATCGACACCCGCGGGCCGGGTGTTCCTGTGGTTGTTTTCAACCCGCTTTCATGGACCCGCACCGACGTGGTCGAGGCGGAAGTCGAGTTGCCCTCCGTGGCCGGGCAAATCGCCGTGCGCGACCTCGCCGGCCGCAATGTTCCAGCCGAAGTGCTCCGCATCGATGCGGGGGCCCGCACGGCGCACGTCAGGTTTGTCGCCGCGGATGTGCCCTCTTTGGGGTACAAGATTTTCCGCGTGGTGACCGCACCCGCGCCGGCAACTCCTCAGCCGCCTCACAAGAGCGCCGCAAAATTTTCCATCGAGAACGAGTTTCTGCGCGTCGCCGTGGATCCCAGGACCGGATGCATCACCAGTATTCTTGAGAAGCGGCTGAAGAGGGAAGCGCTGGCGCCGGGCGCCTGCGGGAACCTCCTCCAGGCCTTCCGCGACAAGCCCAAAGACTGGGATGCCTGGAACATCGATTCGAACTTTGAAGATGAAAAATGGGACCTCACCGAGGCTGCCGTTGTCCACCCCGCGAAAGCGAGCGAACCGGTTCCCTCGATGCGCAGCACCATCCGAGTCGAGCGCAAATTCCGCAACTCCAGTTTTGTGCAGGAAATTTCCCTCACTCGCGGCATTTCGCGGGTCGAAATCTGGATGCAGGCGGACTGGCACGAAGACCACACGCTGCTGAAGGTCGCGTTTCCTCTGGCCGT
>Ga0247727_10004688_pt1 | contig 28755 bp, 27 predicted proteins | sample WisWelCaveWW1625_FD_202498 | JGI IMG/M metagenome (GOLD analysis project Ga0247727, IMG submission 202498) | Biofilm microbial communities from Wishing Well Cave, Virginia, United States - WW16-25 | ecosystem: Environmental > Aquatic > Deep subsurface > Groundwater > Cave microbial mat | place...
GTCTGCGCAATCGCTGCCTCCAAGTCGCCGGCCACGCGCGAGGCGTTCGCCGTTTCGCCCACGGCGCGGCCGATCAGCCGTATCATCGGCGGCACGTCCCGGACGGCCTCCGCATCCGCGTAAAAGACCGAGAAATTCAGGCTACGGAGGCGGTCGACGTCGGCCCGGTTGTTGAGGCTTGACACGAGAATCAGGTCCGGTGCTTTTTGCGCGACGAGTTCGAGGTTTACCGTGAGGTTTACGAGCACCTTGGTTATCGCGAGGGCCTCGCTCGGGTAAGAGTCGAAGTCGGTGACGCCGACGAGCTTCGGGCCGGCCCCGAGCGCGAAGAGCACCTCGGTGTGACTTGGCGTGAGGGAGATGATGCGCGCCACATCGTTCTTGATGGTGACGTTGGTGCCCTCGCCGTCGGCCAGCACAAAGGTGTTCGGTCCGGGTGGCGGGGGCCCAAAACAACCGGCAAGCGCGACTCCGAGGAGCAGGACGGCCATCGAAAGGGCAAGCGCGGTGCGCTTCCTGCTCATGCCGGAATCAAATGCATTTTCAAGATATAAAATACACTTTAGCGCATCCCCGCGAACCAACGGGGCGGCCGGCGGGCAGGCCGAGTCCGTCCGTGGGCGCTTGGCGGGCACTTGCCTGCCGCCAAAGGTTATTCCCCGCCAAGCGAAGATGGGTGGGCGAGCGACCCCGTATGCGCGTGCCCCGCCACCACATCTTCGTGTGCACCGGCCCGCATTGCGGGGAAAGGGGTTCGGCCGCCTTGATGAAGGGCTTTCGCGTGGCCGCGGAGCGGCTGGGTGCCGAGGACGACATGATGATCACCAACATGGGCTCGGTGTACCTCTGCGACCTCGGCCCGGTGGTGCTCGTCTACCCCGACGATGTCTGGTACACCCATGTGCAAATTGAGGACTGCGAGACCATTGTCCGGGACCACCTCCAAGGAGCTACGCCGGTCGAGCGCCTGCGCTTGCTGCCCACCACGCCCGACGAGCAGCGGCGCCGCGAGATCTACCGCGCGCTTTTCGCGGCCGGGAAGATGGACACCGCCTCCTTCGAGGAAGCCGCGAAGGCGAATGGATTCGACGCGGCTTGGGTGCAGGGGCAGCTGAAGACCCGGTTCCTCAACAAGGCGGCCGACGGGACGGTCAGCGGGACGGCGAAGATGGCCGAGCGCTACGACGTCAGTTGAGGTGCGCCGGGCGCCTCGCAAGTGCAAGGACGAGTTCCGCGCGCGCGATGAACTCCTCAAGGTCCATGTGCTTCTTGAGTTCGGTTTGGCACTCCGTGTGGAATCGCTGCCGCGCGTCCGCCCCCATCTCCTCGTGTTCGAGGTAGTTGAGGGGGAAGGAGAGCGCGAAGTCGACGAAGTTCATGATGCCCCAGAGCCGCGGACGCACCGAGGTGCTGTGGATGTCGACGACCTCGAACCCCGACGCTTCGACCTGCGCGCCGATCGCCTCGGGGGAGCGGCGGGCGTGGAATTCCTTTTCCAACCGGTACGAGAGGTCGCGGTACATGGCCAGGAATTGGCTCGGCTCCTCGGTGCGGTGGCGCCGCAGGATTCTCGAGACCTCGAAGATAGGCTCGATGAACTCGGGGCCGAAGTGCACGAATGACAGGAGCCCGCCCGCCTTAAGCACCCGCGCGCACTCATCAAACTCGGTACGCGTGCCGGAAAGAGGCAGCCCGAACGACGACACTACCGCGTCGAAGGTGCCGGTTCGGAAAGGCATCTCCCTCGCGCTTGCGCCCGCGAAAGACGGACGGCCGAGCGGCGCCTCCCGCGCCGCTCCTCGCACGGACGTCCGCAGCATGGTCAAGGAGGTGTCCACGCCGACGGCAAGGCCCCGCGCAGACACACGCGAGGCGGCCGCCCGGGTGATGATCCCCGGGCCGCAGGCAACGTCGAGCACGCGGGCGCCGCTCACGAGCCCCGCACGCTCGACCGCGCCGTCCCCAAGGGCGGCGAGCACTGGACCGGCATTCTCGGAGTAGGCGAGCGCGCACCGCTCAAATGCCTCTTCCCAGGCGCCGGCCCAGGCGAGCAGGGCGGAGGGATCGGCCACGCGCCTTGCACCGCGGCCCGCCCTAAAGAAAGGGCCGGGTTCGGGCCGGGAGCGACGTGCAGTTTATTACGTAAGGGGAAATTGGGCCCGGCAGGGCAGCGCCGTTTCCCCCGGCAAGGGGTCCGGAGTTGCTCACACGGGTGGGATCATGGCAGGCGGGGTTACACAGGACGAGTTTCGGAAGTACATCGCCGAATTTGTGGGCGCCTTCTTCCTAACGATGGGCGGCATGCTGGTGCTCATCGGCGGAAACGCCCTGATCGCGGTGGCGGCGGCGCAGGGCGCCATCCTCGGAATAATGATTTACCTCTTTGGACCGCTTTCGGGCGGCCATTTCAACCCGGCTATCTCGGCCGCCATGTTCCTGCAGAAGAAACTCGACACGCGCACGTTCCTTTTTTACATGGCTTTCCAAGTCGTCGGCGCGACCGTGGGCGCGCTGATCGCGGTGTCCGTGCTCCCAATCGTTCCGTGGAACCAGTCGGCCGAACGCGGCGCCACGCTCGGGATTCTCACATCCGCCCCCACGACGCCCTTTTTCAGCCCGGGCGGCGCATTCCTCCTCGAGGTGTTGATGACCTTCATGCTTGCGACTTCCGTGTCAACGATCGTTGCAGGCGGCGACACGATGAGCAAGATGTCGGGTGCGCTCATTGGGGGCACGCTTTTCGCCTGCATCCTGTTCGGCGGGGCGTTCACCGGCGCCTCGCTAAACCCCGCGCGCTCGCTCGGGCCCGCATTCGTCTCGGGGACGAACCAGGTCATCTGGGCATCCATTTGGTTGTACATCGTGGGGCCATTCATCGGAGCGGCGCTGGCGGCGGTGGTATTCATGTGGTTCAAAGGCGAGCTGAAAATTTCGATGACGACGTCCTCCGCTCCGGTGCCGGCCCAGGTCGCGGTTCCGCCTGCCATCGCGCCCTCGCCGCTGCCCCCGCCACCCGATCAACTGCCCTTGCCGTCCTCCGTCGTGGTTCCTCAAGCGCCCGAGCCGCCGAAGCCGCCGGCGTGAAACCGCTACTCTTCTTCTCGCCCGGAGAGCAGCGTCCCGCACGCGGGGCAAAAGGCGTCCAGCATTGAGATCGGTCCCGAGCAGTTCGGGCAGAACTCCGGGGCAATGTCCGGTGCTTGCGCTGGGCGCCGCACACGCTTTTTCTTAGCACGCGCCACGGCGGCCCTCCTCATTTGGCCCAGTCGAAAACTCGCTTGTACTCGATCCGGAGGCATTTGTCCTCGATGAATTGGATTCCGGACGACTCCACAATCTCCTTGGCCCGCGCGTTGGTGATGCCAAGCTGCAGCCATACGGCGCGCGGCCGAATCTTCACCGCGGCCTCCGCGACCTTGTCGCATTCCGGGCCCGGGCGGAACACGTCGACAATGTCGACCTGCTCCGGAACTTCGGTGATGGCCTTGTAAACTTTGAGCCCCAGGATCTCCGTGGCCGTGGGGTTTACCGGCACGACGCGGTAGCCCTGTTCCAGCATGAACTTAGGCACGGTGTGCGCGTCTTTCTCGGGGTTGCCGCTCATTCCCACGAACGCAATCGTCTTGGCGCTCCGCAGCAGGTCCGCGATCAGGTCGGCCACTCTGGAACCCCGAAGGAGGGAGCCCGCCTTCGAGACAAAAACCCTCGCTCCGCCGGGATCATGGCCCGCCGCTTCCCGCCGCGGCGAGGGCCGCCCGGACCATGTCTTCGGGCGGCGCATCGTAGATCTTCTTCTTCCAAACGTACGAGCGGGAGTACAGGCCGATTTCCCCGGCGCGCGCGAGACCCTCTCCATCAATGTCCCGGCCGTCGATGCGCAGGGTTGGCGACCCACGGAAGTCGAGCGAGCGCGCGTCGCGCAGGCTTCGCACGAGCGTCATTTTCAGCTCGGCGCCTGAGCCGGCCTTTGCGATTGCGCCGAGCGCCTGTTCGCGAGCGCGTCGGTAGGCCGGACAGCCTACGAAGTACAGGATCTCAAGCGTCGTCGTGCTGCTCACCTCAGGCCATGGGGAGCGCGTCGCTCGCCTCTTGTATTCCGGCGAGCGCTCCCTGCCCGAGGGATGCGCGGAAAGGCGCGTTGCGCTTCAGCCGCTCTCGCAGGCGTTGGGTCCCCTTCTTGTCCCCCTGGATTTCGACCTCGATCGTGGTGTCGAAGCCCGGAAAAATGCACAACGCAAGCGCTCCCCGGCGTTCCGGCTTTCCGGCGGCGCGGGCGGGGTCGAAGTGAAGCGCCCCCTCATTTCCAAATCGGGTGACGCGCCAATAGGGCACCACGTGAGCACCGTCCCGCTCGGCTTCGGTCGCGAGCGCCGCCAGGTCGCGCGAACCGCCCCGGCCAAAGTGAGCCGCCGACCACCTGTACGGGGCGCGCCCGAGCTCCGTGCCTTCTGCGGGCGAGGCCGCGGCCCTTGGTGGACCGGCCGAGAGGATTCGAGCTTCTCGCCGCAAGAATTCCAAAAACGACCACCGCGCAAGGGCGGGCCGTGATCGGAGGATCTCCTCCAGGGCCCCGCACGCTGCGGCGGTGGCGCGAGCCAGGTCGGCGGACGGCACCGAGGCGACGCCCGCATATTGGTCGAGGGGGAGTGCGAGGTCTGACGCGCCTGCCCGCGCGGCCACCGATACGGCACCCCGGCCGCCGGAGAGCGGGATCGTGAAGTCGCCCTCGCCGCGGAGCGAGAGGACGAGCGCGCTTGCAAGCTGCCCGACGAGGTACGCGACCGGCTGCTCGAGTGCGACGGTGAGGGGCGGTTCCGCGCGCAGCCCGCGCTTCTCCTTGAGGAAATCAAGCATGGGGTCGGCGGCAAACGGCACGCCAAGATCGAACAAGACCCGCCCGCGCAAGTGCGTCTCGTCGAACCGCAGGTCGTGCGAGACCGCCTCGATCGCGGGGCCGGCCTCCTGCAGGGCCTGCTCGGCCCGGTCGAGCTCGGCGCGAGGGATTTCGAAGCGAACGCGGACGGAGGGCGTCCCGGCTCGATCGTCGGCCATCGCAGGACCTCTCAGGTTTTGGGGGGCAGCGGGTTGAAGAACCGGATTCCGACGGGAGCCCCGATGAGGAGGGCTACGCCGAGCGCGATGAGGGCCGCGGCCTGCAGCTTTTCCGCCGTCACCGCGTTGCCCCGTACGCCGACCTCCCACACGAGGGTGACGCCGAACGTGAACAAGAAAAGCCACAGCGGGATCATGCGGTAGGTGAGGAGGCGTGCCGCTTGCTGCCGGCCAGCGGTAATCTCGTCGGCGCCGGCAGAAGGCAGCGCCCCGGCGGGGACCGCCGGAGCACCCGCGGAAGCTCGGTCTTCGCTCGTCTCGGGCGCCATGCCGGCTACTCCTGGAGGATCTCGACTTTGAGGGCGCGCGCGATGCGCAGGATTTCCTCGACAAACGTGAGGAGGTCCGCTTTCCGCAGCGCGGGGATGCGGGCGGCGTCAAGCGATTCCCACCGTTCTCCGACCAGCAGGTCGAACGTGTCAAAACTGCGGCCGCTGCCCGGCTTCGCCGGGCGAAGCCGCAACTTTCGGACCGCGGCCCACGGGTACTCCTTCAGTTCGGCACCGACGCGCAAACGCAGCGAGCGGGATGAAACGGCAACCACCGGACGCCGCCCGTCCGGGAACACTTTGCGCAGTTCTACTCGCTCGGAGATGGAAGTACCGAGGGCCTCCTTGAGCGCGGAATAGAACGAGGTGAGCTGCTCGCGGCTGGGGTCGCGTCCGAGGATCGAAGGCGAAAGGGTGAGGCGCGAGCCGTTCGCGTAGTGGAACACGAAACGGAAATAGATCTGTTCGGCAAGTTCCTTGCGTTCGATATCGTTGTCCTCGACCTCGACGCGCTCGAAGTCCGAGAACGGCACGCGGAAGTCCATGGCGCGGTGCATCGACCAGCCCGGCTTCACCGGCGGCGCTATCCCTTTCTCGTAGAGTGTGAGGAGGTTGACCCGGCAGTATTGGAAGTAACCGAAGGCCGCTAGGGCGGCGGCGCACGCGCCCATGATTGCGGTGAGCACGAGCCGGTCGGCCCCCGGCATCGATTGTGTCCAGAGGAAAGGAATGAAAGCCGCGCTTGCGGCACCAGCGCCGACCCAAAAGCGGAGGATGCCGGTGCGCCGCCTCTCGATTTCATTCCTCGTTGCTGCGGAGGGCTCGAGAACCGGCGCCCCGAGGCCGGTCTGATCGTGATCGTGCGCCGGGCCGGTCTGGGGTTCGCGCCCGTGGGCCTCGCGGGGCGCTCCGCCTTTTGCAATCGGAAGGTCGGAGCGGAACACTTCGACGAAGGCCTCGTCCCGCCTATCTGGCCCATCGCATAAAACGGGATCGCAGGGGGAGGCGCCAGGTAAGGCCCTACTCTACTAGACCCCGCCCTCACCTCCCTCAGGCGGTTTCTCCTATAAGCGCGCCAAGGGGGGGTCGCCGAATGCGCCACGGGCGCTCGAGGGGCCTTACGTGCCGAGAGCCGAGAGGCGCGTCTCAGCCGCCGCCGCGTCGCCCGCTCGCCCAAGCGCGCGCAACACGCGTGCGAGGTTTTTTAGGGCCGTGCGCGAGGCCGCGTTCAGGGCAAGGGCGGTTTCGAACGACTTGACCGCGCCCTCCCGGTCGTCAAGCCTCTCCAGCGTGCGGCCCAGGTTATTGAACGCCTGCTCGAATCTCGGGTCCAGGCTCGCGGCCTTGTCGAAGCTCGCGCGGGCCTCGGCAAAATTGCCGAGTTCAAAGAGCGTCGTCCCCTTGTTGTTGTGGGAGACCTTATCGGAGGGGTCAATCTGGATGGCCCGGTCGAAGGCCGATAGCGCGTTGTCGAGCCGGCCTAGCTCGTGGTAGGTCGACCCGAGGTTGTGCCAGAGGTGCCGGTCGTCGGGCGCTGCGCGCACCGCCGCCTCGAAGGCCTGTGCGGCTTCCTCGAACCTCCCCCCGAGGTGCAGCAACACTCCAAGGTTGTTCCAGGCCTCGCGCAGCCCGGCATCGTACTTCACGGCCTGACGGTAGGAGGCGATCGCCCGACCTTCGTCGCCGGCGCGCTCGAGGATGTCGCCCTTCAGGTTCCAGGCGCGGGCGTCATCGGGGGCGCCCCGCAGGTAGGCGTCGAGCGCCTCCCCCGCGGCGGGGTCGTTGCCGTCGCGGACCAATTCCTCCGCCCTCGGAAGGAGCGAGGCGTCGTGCGGAGTCGCCTCGGCGGCCGCCTCCAGAATCGCTTGCTTGGCGGGCTCGCGGAAGAGCGCCGGCATGGTGGGCGGCGGAGTCTCCACGGGTGAGGGAGGCGCGGGGACTCCAAACGCCGGGGCCGCCTGCGAGGAGGGAGCGGGAGGACGCTCCGAACCCTGGCTGGCCGGGGCCGCCTGGACGGAGGGCCGTTCGGTCGGCGGAGCGGACTCGTAGAGGGAAGCCGTGAGCTGTGTTTCGGGGCCGTCCCTGCGCCTGGCTTCCATCATGCCGTCGTAAAGGTGGTCGAAAACCGGCTTCGTCTTTGCTTCGAGGGCCTCCATGAAGTGATCGACGTCGAAGGTCGGGCGCCTAAACGGCTCGGGCTCGGAAGGCGCCTCGGCCTCCGGGGCGGACGCCGAAGATGCGAGAGCCTCAAGTTCCGCCGCAAGCTCGTCGTCGACCGGTTCGGAGGCAGGAGGAGGCGCCGACACCACGGGCCCCGCTGCTCGAACCAGCGGCAGCTCTGGTCGGCCATCGGGCGGCGAAGGGGCGGGCGCGCTCACCACGGGGGTGGGCAGCGCGGGCGGCGCAGGTTCTGCGGGCTTCGGCACCATGGCCTCCGAGATCGCAACGACGATCGCCTGGGTCTCCGGGGGCGCCTCCTCGGGCGTGAGGGCGTCCCTTTCACGCGGCCGCGGTGGGGGTGGCGCGGCGGGCGCCTGAGGAAAAACATCGGCCGCGAGGGCCGGACGCACCGCCGGTTCGTCTCCCATGATCTCCGCGGCCGCCTCAGCGTCGCTCTCGGAAGCTTCGAGGGCTCTGGCAATCCGCTCGTTTCGCGAGTCGTCGACCTCTGAAGCGGCCTGCGCTGGCTCAGCGCCCGCGGTCGGCAGGGGTTGCGGAGGAGCCGGCTCGGCAGCCACGGGCGGGGGGGCCTCGGCCGCCAGCGGCAAGGGAACTTCGGGTTCTGTCGGGGACGGCAAGAGGGCCTCGGGAGAATTCGGAAAGATGGGTTCTTCTTTTCCGGATATTCCGAAGATCTCGGTCTCCCCCACGGTCTTAGGTGCGAATTCATCCGTCTCGAGGTCGGGCGGCGGGCCCTCGGGTTCCGCCGGCCCGCGGGCCCCGGGCAAGGCAAGGTCGGCCTCTTCCACGGCGAACGGCCCGGAATGGACCCGCCGGGGGGCGGGCGAAGGGGGCGGAGGCGCGGGCTGCGCCGCGGGAGCGGGGGCCGTGGGCGCTTGGGGAATCGCGCGCCGCTGCCGGAACTCTTCGAACGTGCGCTCGATGATCTCCTGGTCGCGCGCCGACGCGTGGTCGAGCGCGAACTCGAACGCGTTTTCCGCGTCGGCGACGCGTTCCATTTGGTCATACACAAGGGCGATCGCGAGCAGGTACTCGTGCTTCGGGCCGTCGATTTCGGTGAGCCGCTCGTAGACACCGAGCGCGTCAGCGAATTTCCCCTGCTCGAGCAGCGCGGTCGCGAGGCGCACGTGGCCTTCAGCCTCTTTTGGATCAAGCGCGATGTACTCGCGAAGGTAGCGCTCCGCCTCCTCGGGTTTGCCTGCCGCGTCGGCGAGGCTGCCGAGCAGCATGAGGTCGCTCGGCCTCGCGGCGTTCGCCTCCCGTAGGCGGAGCGCAAGCGGCAACACCTGGCCCTGGGGCCGCCGCAGGGCGGCCTTCGCGTCGAGCAATGCCCGGAGCGCTTCGGTGTTCCCCGGGTCGGCCGCTTCGATCTCTTCGGCGACCTTTTCGAGGAGCGCGAAGTCGCCCTTCTTCCTCAAGAGCGCAACCTCATTGATTCGGGGCGCAAGGAACCCCGGGGCCAACCTCCGCGCCGAGGCAAAGTCGGCGGCCGCACCCGCGGCGTCGCCCTTCAGGGTGCGGGCGAGCCCGCGGTTGTTGAGCACGCTGGGGAGCGGCCCAAATGCGCGGTCGAGGGCGTCGAGGTATTCGCAAACGGATTCCGCGACCTCGCGCTGGGCCCTCGGCGCCTTCGCGCGCTTGACGTCCTCGAGCACGATCGACGCCGCACGGACGAGCGGCTCTACCTTGAGCGCCGCGAGCCGCCCCCGCACCTCCGCGTCGGCCATGACATGGCCAATTGCGCGGCGGGCTAGCTGGAGTTCGTCGGGTCCGGGGACGTACTCCACATCAAGGCGCACCGAGAGCGGCGCCTTCGAGGCGCCGAGCGCCTCCAGCATCTCGTGGAACGACCCCTTCGCGTCGCCCACGGCCTTACCCCCGCCTGGCCTGCGGAGCGGGGCCGCTTCGAAGGCCCATCCCCACCCCAGGCCCCAGCGCGATCGATCCCCGCGCGTTGCGATTAACCTTTGCGGTGGCGCCTTCCCGGCAAAGCCCTTTTCTCCGCCGCCCCCCGTGCGCCCCCGATGCGGCTCTTCCTGGTGCGCCACGGGACGGCGGAGGAGAAGCTTGGGCGCCCCGACCCGGAGCGTGCGCTAACCCGGCAGGGGCGGGACGAGGTGGGAGACGTTTGCGGGGCGATCGCGGCCGCGCTCGACCCTCCGGTGCAGCTCCTTTCGTCTCCCTACCTCCGGGCGGAGCAGACCGCCGAGGTGATCCGCGAGCTCCTGAAACTCGACGCGAAGATCCTCCCTACGGAGGCGCTCCTGCCCGAGTCGGATTGGCCGTCGCTGCGCGGCGCGCTGGAAAAGCTCGACGTGCGGGGCGCCGAGACCGTCGTCGCTGTGGGGCACAACCCGTCGATTTCCATGATGGTGGGGTCGATTGTGGCAGGCCAGGAAGATGCGCGGATTTCCATGGCCAAGGGTGCCGCGGCCTGCCTCGACATCGAGCACCTCCACGGCCGCCCCGCCGGGGAACTGCGTTGGCTCGTGACCCCCAAGGCCATTCGGGGCGCGCGTAAGGGGAGCGCCTAAGGCTTCGGAGGCGCGCCCGGCGCCGGCGTCGCCGCGCCCTTGGCCGGCCCTTCCCTAATCTCCACGGCGCGTTTGTAGCCGTCCGTGAAATTCCGGAGGATTTGGCTCCATGTGTTGTTGCGCTTGATGTTGATCCAAAGGAGTTCGTGGTAGGCCGCCTTGAGGGTTTCGTCGTCCCCTTCGACCCGGCCGTCCTCAAAAATCACGATGCCGGTGTCGGCGTACTCCTGGGTCGCGCGGTCTTTTTCGAAAATCTTCGCCGACTTCACCACAAAGGCGCGCTCCCCCTGTGCGATGCCGCCGCGCCCATTCAAGCCTTTCGCGCGCGAACGCGGGCGGTGCGGCCAGTTTGCGCGGCCGCCGTATTCGCGATCTTTGCGGCGAGGACTCCGGCGCCGTACCCGTTGTCCACGTTGACGGCGGCGACGCCCGGCGCGCAGGATTGGAGGATCGCGAATAGGGCCGCTTCCCCTTTCCCGCCCACGCCGTAGCCCGTGCTGATCGGGAGGCCAATCGTGGGCACGGCCACGAGCCCCCCCACAACCGAAGGGAGCGCGCCGTCCATGCCGGCGGCCACAATCACCGCGTGGGTGCCCGCTTCCTCAATGGCGCGGATCGCCGGGAAGAGCCGGTGGATGCCGGCAACGCCAACATCCGCGAAGAACAGCACCTCGCAACCTAGCTCCTCGGCCGTGAGGCGCGCTTCACCAGCTGCCCGAAGGTCGGACGACCCCGCCGTTAGAATGGCGACCTTCCCTCGCGTGTGAGGGCGTGGGGTGCGGCCGTCGTGCGCGACGGCCACGCGCTCGCGCGCGTGGATTTCGAGTGTGGCGCCTTTGAGGGCGCGCGCGAGTTTCTGCGCGCGCGAGGGCGAAAGCCGTGTGATGAGGCACCGGCCCGAGTGCGCGACGCCAGCCCGCACCACGGCCGCAAGCGTCGCGTCGTCTTTGCCCTCCGCGAGGACCGCCTCGGGGACCCCCGTCCGAGAGTGGCGGCCCGTGTCGACCTTCGCGACCTCCCCAACCTCGTGCACCGCGTAAGGCGCGATGCGCCGGACAAATTCCGCCTCGTCGATTGCGCCGCTGCGGAGCGCCTTCACATCGGCCGACAGGGTACCCCCGGCTCTTGCAACGCGGGCGGCCACCATGGGCCGCGCCCACCCCTGCGCGGGGAGAAAAAGTCGTCGGGAGCGGAGCCTTCGCGCGGCACTCGCGATATTCAAGTCCGGGAAGCCCCTGCGCCGCCCCGTGGAACTCCGCACGCTCGGCGAAACGCCCCTAAAATGCGGGGCCGTCGGGTTCGGCACCTGGAAAGTCTTCAACGTGACCTCGTCGGAGGACAAGGCCTCGTGCCGGCGTGTCGTCGACGAGGCGTTTGCCGGGGGGTCCAACCTTTTCGATTCTTCGCCCATGTACGGGCACAGCGAGCATGTGCTCGCCGAGTGCCTGATGGGCCGACGCGACAAGGCCGTGGTGGCCACCAAGGTATGGGCGAGCTCCGTGGAGGATGCGCGCCGACAGGTCCGCGACGCGCTCACCTTTTATGAAGGGCGCGTGGATCTGTACCAGGTTCATAACCTTTCACTCACCCGCGAGGTGCTCGACTTGTTCGACGAGCAGAGAGCCAAAGGCCGCATTGCAGCGGTCGGGGCGACCCACTACCAGCCGGAGGCCTTCGACGCACTGTTGACATGGATGGAGTCCGGCAGGCTCGACGCCGTCCAGGTCCCCTATTCGGCGGCCGAACGGACCGTTGAGCGCGAGATCTTGCCCGTGGCCGCCAAGAGGGGGCTTGGCGTGATCGCGATGCTTCCTTTCCAGCAAGGAAAGCTGGTCGCTCGTGCGCCGCCCTCCGCGTCGCTGAAGGCCTTCGAGAGGTTTGGATGCACAACCTGGGCGCAGGTCCTCCTCAAATGGGTGCTCTCGGACCGCCGCGTGACGGCGGCCATCCCGGCGACGCGAAGCCCGGCCCACGCCAAGGAAAATCCGCCGGCGGGCTCGCCTCCGTGGTTCGACGACGACACGCGCGCCAAAGTCGTCGCTCTCGCCAAAGAGAGGAGTTAAGAGCCGCGCGGGCCGTGGGCGCGAGCGTGCCGGGCGTTTCCTTTCTGTACATCGACCCGTCAACCGCGGGCATCTCCGGCAACATGCTCCTCGGCGCCCTTCTCGATGCCCTTGGAGACCCGCGAAGGCGCGCCGTCATGAAGCACCTCAAGCGCGTGTTTTCGCGGAAGGGGTTCGCGATCAAGGCTTCGGAGGTGTCGCGCCACGGGTTCCGCGCGTTTTTCATCGATTCGTCCGAGCGCGCGCTCGACACGCAGGACCTGAACCGCGAGGTGGACAAAGCCTCCCGAGCGCTCAAGCTGTCTTCGCCCGCCCGGGAATTCGCCTCCGGAGCGGTTGACCTTCTCGTCACCCTGGAGGCGGAAGTCCACGGCCTGCCCCGAGGGCGCGTGCACCTCCACGAGCTTGCGGCCTTCGACACCGTATTCGACGCCTGCGGGGTAGCCTGCGCGCTCGATGCCCTCGGGCACTTCGATTCCGGCGCAGTAACCTTTGCAAGGCCGGTGGAGGTGGGCTCGGGCACGGTAACCTTCTCCCATGGCACCGTGCCCGTGCCTCCGCCCGTCTCTGACCTCTTGCTCCACCGCCACCGGATCCCGTTCACGCAGCGCGCCGACCGCGAGGTCGCCACGCCGACGGGGCTCGCGTTGCTTGCGATGCTCAATCCTCGGTTCGGCCCGCCGCCTGCCTCCGTCGTCGTGGCCCGCGGCGTGGGAGCCGGCAGCATGGAACTCCCCGACCGGCCCAACGTGCTTTACGTCCAGGTCCGCGAACGCGCGGACACGCCGGGCCTGCGCCCCGTTGCCGACTCAGTTGCGCAGATCGAGGTGAGCCTCGACGACGTGACGGGCGAGACCGCGGCGCACGCCATCTCGTGCGCGCTCGACGAGGGCGCGCTCGATGCCCACCTTGTGCATACGCTGACGAAGAAGGGACGTCCGGGCCAATTGCTCCTCGTGGTGGCGCGCGAGCAAGACGCCGAACGCCTCGTGGAGCTGCTCGTGGACGAGACCGGCTCGTGGGGGGTGCGGGTCGCCCACCGGGTGGCGCGGTACAAAGCCATCCCGCGCGAAACGAATGTGCGATTCGTCCTCCGGGGGAAGCGTTTCGAGGCGCGCGTGAAGTTCCTTGAACAGCCGGGCAAGACCGCGCGCTTCAAAGCGGAGCACGACGATGTGGCCGCGGCAGCCCGCACAGCGGGCGTGACGCTCGCCGAGGCGCGCGCCGCGGCCGAGGGTGCCGCGCGCGTGGCCGTTGCGCGCAAGAGGAGGGGCAATCCGTGATGGTCGCCCGAGGCGCGCCGGCCGATCGCCCCGCATTGGAGTTGGAGGCGAAGGCGCAGGCCGTCCTCGCCGCATTCCGCCGCGCCGGGCCGACGCTTGTCGCGTTTTCGGGCGGCGTGGACTCGGCGGTCTTGGCCGCGCTCGCCCACGAGGCGCTTTCCGACCGCATGCTTGCGGTCACGGCGGATTCGGAAACCATATTTCCCGGCGAGGTCGACGACGCGCGGGCCATCGCCCGCGCGCGCGGCTGGAGGCACCTCATTGTCCGCCGGTCCGAGCTTCGCGACCCCGCCTTTGCCGCCAACCCGGACGACCGGTGCTTCTACTGCAAAGACGACCTGTACGAGATGCTCAACGAGGTCGCGCAGGCCCGAGGTTTTTCGGCGGTCGCGGACGGCACGAATGCGTCGGACCTCGCAGGGCACCGGCCGGGGTTTAGGGCCGTTCGCCGCCGGGGCGTGATGAGTCCGCTCGTGGACGCTGGATTCACCAAAGCCGATGTCCGGGGACTCGCGCGCGTTTACGGGCTGCCGAACTCCGAGAAGCCGGCGCTCGCGTGCCTTTCTTCACGCTTCCCGCAGGGGCAGCTGATCACGCTCGAAGGGCTTGACCGCGTCGCGCAAGCAGAAGCGGCCGTGCGGCGCGCGCTTGGGGTCGAGCTTGTGCGCGTGCGGGATGTTGACGGTGTGGCTCGGGTCGAAGTTTCGCCCGAATGCGTGATGGAGGCCGTGGCGCGCGGCGCCGATCTCACGCGCACCCTGCTTTCCCTCGGGTTCCGCGCGGCGCTTGTCGAGCCTGAGGGGTACCGCGTAGGCGGCGCTTCCCCCGGAAGCGCGCGCTACGGCTCGGACGTCCGGTAGAGGTCGGAGACCTCGCGCAGGTCGGCCACGCGCGTGGCCGGCGAGTCGTCGTGCTGCCGCTGCCGGTCCACGAGGATCGGCACCATCCCCACCCCCCGCGCACCCCGCACGTCGGACTCCGGCTCGTCGCCCACCATCCACGCGCGCGTTGGGGGGCAGCCGTACTTGGAGAGCGCCACCAGGAAGATGTGCGGGTCGGGCTTCCGCGCTTTCAGCGGCTGGGAGAACACGACGTGCTTGAAGTAGGGCTCCAGCTTCAGCCGCGCGAAGTCGCGCCTCATGCCGTAGGTGGCGTTGGAGATTACGCCGAGGGCGGCGCCCTGCTCCCGCAGGCCTTCCAGGGTGGGAATCGCGTCGGCTTGCAGGCCGAGCGTTACGTTCCTTTCAAACTCGCGCCGGATCGCCGAAAGGAGCTTCGGCGTCGCCTCGATGCCGAGCCTTGCAAGCAGCTCTTTGTCGAAGTGCCGCCAGTACTGGGCCTCGGAATCGGTCGGGTACTCGTCGCGCGTGGGCAGCTTGCGCTCGACTTCCACCCGCGCGCGCACGACCGCCTCCGGGTCCACGTTGTGCCCTTCCGTGGCAAGCGCCTCCGCGATCGCAACGCGCGGGAGTTTCGACCAGAGGAAAATCGTCCCAAAAAGGTCGAAGAAAACGACCTGGGGGCGCGGCAGCCTTTCTACGGCCAAGGCGGTCAGGCCTCCTCGACCATCGCGACCAGGTCGCGCAGATCTTCGACCCGGGGCGCGGCGACGCCAACATGCCGCTTGTGGCGGTCGACAAGCACCGGGTGGATTCCGACCGCCCGCGCGCCCGCCACGTCGGCCTCCACATTGTCGCCGACGTGCCAGGTGAGCTCGGGGGGCGCGCCGAACAAACGCAGCGCCTCGTGAAAGATGCGGGCGTCGGGCTTTGCGGCCCCGACCGCCTGAGAATACACGACGTGCTCGAAGAACCCCGACAAGTGATTGCGGGCGAGGTCCCCAAGGATCCCATGGCTTGCGTTCGAAATGATGCCGAGCGGCACGCCCATCTCCCAGAGGGCCCTGAGGACCTCGACGCTCTCGGGGAACGCATCCAAGGAAAGCTCGTTGCGGAACCGCTCGGCCACTTCGTCGAGCACGTCCGGGGTCGGCGCGATCCCAAGCCGCTCAAGGATGCGGCCGTCGAACGCGCGCCAGTAATCCCCTTCCGAGGTGGCGGAGGCCCCGATCGGCAAGGGGTACAGGGATTCCACTTCACGCATCGTGCGGTAGAGCTGCGCCGGCTCGGCGGCGATGCCGTGGTCTTTGAGCACCTTCGAAAAGAGCTGAGACGGCTCGATGTTGAACTGGAGAAGGGTCCCGCCGACGTCGAAGAAAAGCACTGCGGGACGCGGCGGTTTTGGCACGCGGCGGGAACGCCGGGGTCGCATTATGAAGGTTTAGACCCGCCAGGAGGGGCTCGCCCGCTACTCGCCATCGATGTCCTTCAGGTCCTCGATGTCCTGCTTGCGCTGCATCTCGTCGCGTGCCTCTTCGAGGGCCTGGAGGCGCTGGGCGCGCACCCGGTAGGCGGTGTATCCGACGACGGGACCGAGGAACAGCAGGAAGAGGTAGTAGGGGAAGTCCACGAAGTTGTCGATCGCCGTGGGGTTGAACGGGTCGATCACGCGCCGTACCGTCAGCGTCGAATTCTTGCTGTCGTTTGCCCCCGCGAGGTCGGTGACGGTGACATTGAACCTGAACAGGTCGGGCATCCCCTCTTTGTCCCCGATCAGGAACGCGCCGGTGTCGGGGTCCACGGTGACCCAGAACGAGTCAGAGGAAAATGTCAGGATGTCGCCGATGTCCGGGTCGAAGGCCGAGAGGTCGCCCGCGTAGACTTGGTTCGCCGCGATGCTGATGTCGCCGACAGGCTGCAGGCGTGGCGGATCGTTCACGCATTCCACAAACACGGTGACGGTGTTGGAGCGCGCGAGGTAGAAGTTCCGGTCGAGCGCCCAGATCTCGAAGGTCGCGACGCCGCACCAATCGGCGGTGAGGGTTCCCACCGTCAGGAGCGAGCCGTCGAGGGCCACGAGCACGTGCTGCGTGTTGGTTGCGTTTGCCATCCGGTAGAGCAAGCGCAGCGCGTCCCAGTCGTCGGTGAAGTAGTCATTGAGATCGAGGGGCGCGGCAAGGCCTGAGTCCTCGGCGATCTTGATCGACGCGATCGAACGGATGAGCTGGGGCGGGTAGTCGATGCGGTATTCGATGTGGATCTGGTCGATCGTGATGCGGCCGGCGCCGTCTTCCATCCCGAGCACGACCGGCACCCGCACGGTGGACACCGCATACAGGTCGCCGCGGCCCTGCTCGATCTGCGACTGCAGCGCCTCGGTGACATTCACCCGGACATGGTAGGCATAGCGGATGTCGATCCCCGTGACCTGCACATTTGCGTCATGAACCGTGGAAAGCGTGAGCGGGATGCGCGAGATCTCGTTGCCCCACTCGTCCGCCGCCACGGGGTTGTTGCCGAGCAGCCCGTTGAGCTCCGTCAGGTTGAACGGGAACGAGGTGTCGTAGAAGCTGAGGTTCACGGGAGCGGTGTAGTTCTCCACAAGCCCCCCGTAAACGCCCGTGATCGCGACCTTGTTGAAGTCGATGTTGCGGACGGTGATGTCCCACTCCCGATCCCCGTTGGCGTAGTTTGTGGGCGACTCCCAGGCCACGTACAGGCGGTTGTTGAACACCGAACAGGTCGGGTGCGATACATTGTCGAGGCGGCCGAGCGGTGTGACCTCCTTGACTTCCGACCACTCGCGGCCGTTGTACGCGCGGTAGGCGATGTCGCCGTACGCGGCGATGAGGGTGACGCCGTCGGCCGGCGTGCGCGTCACGTTGACGCCGGACACCCAGAATACATAGAAAACATCGTCAAAGTCAGACATGCACTGGAACATGTCCTCATCGCTGTCCTCCGCATCGGTGATGTACTGCGCGGGGCTCCACGCCGCGCCGTTGAACTTCGTGAAGGCAATGTCGTAGTCTGTGGGGCACAAGGGGAATAGCTCGTCCTGAAGGCAACCGCGCATCCAGGTCACGTACAGTTCGTCGAGGCCGCTCACTGGGTTTTTGAAAATCCCCATCCGCGGGGCCTGGTCCTCATTTTCGCGCTCGGTGACGTCGAGCTGCTCACTCATGTTTTGAAGGGGCCCCCACTGCGCCCCGTCCCAGGCTCGCAGGTGGATGTCGGAGAGCGGCGGGGGGTTGAAGATTCCGTAGGTTTCATCGACGCCCCAGTACGAGGCCTCCCAGACGACGTACAGCTGGCCGTTGAACGACTTGACATCCGAGATCCAGTCGAGGTAGTCGTTGGTGGGCTCCGTAAGCTCCTCGGTGGGCCCCCACGTGTCGGTGGCGCCGTCGTACCAGCGGATGACAATGTCGATGTCCTTGGGCCCGCCGGGGGTGCCGACCGAGATGGACGTGTCGGTGGTCTTCCACTCAACCCAGAGGCGGCCACCGTGGACGATCGCGTTCTGGTACGTGTTGATCCCGTCGGTTACCGGGGGTGAGATGATGCCTTGCGCCGACCAGGCCGTGCCGTCGTAGGTCCGATACAGGAGGTCGGTCTGCCCGGAGGTCCCGTTGTCCTCACCGTGCGACCAGATCGCCCACAGCTCGTTGCGGTAAACGGTGAGGAGCACCTCGCGGTCGTCCTCGAAGTCCTGGGAAGGCGGCGGCGCGAGGTTCGTGACGGGGCTCCAGGCTGTCCCGTTGTAGGAGCGCACCACGATGTCGTAGTCGTAGGGGCCGCCCGTGATGAGGCTGGGGTCCTGGGTGGACCACGCGGCCCACAGCCGGCCGCCGTAGGCCATGAGGTACGGGCCTTCCTCCGCGTCCGACCAATTCTCGTCGGTGAGCTCGTACTGCTGGGCCCAATACGGTGCCGGGTCTCCCGAGAGGGTGATGGTGGCGTTGATGATTTCTGCGTTTGTGGGGACATCAAAGCTTAGGGAAACGCTTCCATTCGGCCCCAGGCTGGCGCTTCGGGAGGTGGACCCGTCCGAGAAAGCGGTCGTATGGCCAAGCGGGCCAAACTGCCCCGAGTCGTACGACCACTCCGGCGTACCGTTTCCCGACACGTCGATCCACGGGTCGATCGGGAACGCGTCCGGCGTCCGGTCGAAGGGGTTGGTGCGGGCGCTCGAGCGCGTACCCTGCAGCGTCAAGTCGATGTACGCGTTGTCGACCGTCGCGTGGTTGTCAAAGGCAAGCACGCAGTCGGTACGGTTGCCCGCGCGCTGGAAGAGCACGGACTTGGACGTGGAGCCGTCGTCGCACGCCTCGAGGACCCCTTGGAGGAGCGCCGCCGACACCGCGGAGGCCGCAGGAGCAAGCGCTGCCATCACGGGCGCGGTGAGAAGCAGCGCGGTCAGCGCCAAACTCGAAATGCGGCGGGCTGTCATGGAGAGGCCTCTTGCTCCCATCCAGTCGTGATTGTCCTGCCCGTCATGGAGAGATAAAGGCTTTGGGCTGGTAATGCCGCGGTTTACGATCGCCGTGCCTGCGGCCGCGACGGCCACGCGGACAGTCACGCCTATTACGGCGCGCCGCGTTTTTGGGCGGGGTTGCTGTGCGGCCGGTCTTCATCGCAGGCGTCGGCCAGACCGCCTTTGGCAAGTACAAGGGGGCGGTCGAGCAGATGCTGCTCGACGCCGCGCTCGAGGCAATCGAGGCCGCGGCGGTCGATGACTTCGGCGCGATTGTCGTGGGCTCGATGAGCCCCGAGTCGTTTGGCGGCGAGGGCTACATTTCGACCAAGCTCGTGGATTTTCTAGGGCTCGCGCCAATGCCAGCGCTTCGGGTGGAGAACGGGCCGGCGACGGGCGCTTCGGCCCTGCACATGGGCGCGCACATGGTGGCGTCCGGGCAGTACGACGGCGTGCTCGTCGCGGCCGCCGAGAAGATGTCCCACCTCAGCGCGCGCGAAGCGGCCACGCGCCTCTCCTCGATTCTCATGCCGGCGGAGCGCGCGGCCGGAGTGACGATGCCAGGGCTTGCCGCCATGCTCGCGCGCCTCTACATGGCCGAGACGGGCCTGACGCGCGAGCAGCTTGCCCTCGTCCCGGTGAAGGCGCACCGCAACGGCAAGGCGAACCGCAAAGCGCACTTCCGCGAGGAAGTCAGCGTCGAGGAGGTGTTGGCCTCGCCGCTCGTGGCCGACCCGCTTCGGAGGCTGGACTGCGCGCCGCTTTCGGACGGAGCGGTGGCGGTCCTGCTCACCTCCAAGAGCCAGCCCGTGCGCGTGGCCGGGACGGGCCACGCCAACGACTTCGCCTCGTATGCGCTGAGAGCCGACCTCAGCGGTCTCGCTGCGACCCGGGCGGCGGCGCGCGAGGCCTTGAAGCGGGCGAAGAAGACCGTGAATGACGTCGACGTGATCGAAACTCACGACGCGTTCTCGCCGCTCGAGCTGCTCAACTTGGAAGACATGGGGTTTTTCGAACGCGGCCACGCCGTCCAGGCGCTCGAGATGGGGGAACTCGACATCAAGGGCGGGCTGCCGGTGAACCCCTCGGGGGGCTTGAAGGCTCGCGGCCACCCCCTGTCGGCTACCGGCCTCGCGCAGGTCGCGGAGGTGTACCTCCAGCTTGCGGGAAAAGCGGAGGGGCGGCAGGTGGACGCCGCGTGCGGGGTTGCGCACAACATCGGCGGATTCGGCACCAGCGTGGCGGTCACCGTGCTTGACATCGCCTAGGGCGATGGTTCGCGCGCCTCGAGCCGCTTCGCGGCGAGCGCCCCCCGTTCCACGAAGACATAGTCCCATACGGCCGCGAAGCCGCCGAGGAGCAGCCCCCAGTTCAGCACCTCGACGGCCCCCACCACCGCCCAGAGGCCGACCGCGGCGGCGGCGATCGCGATCGGCAGAAGCCTGTGGATCCACCGCCGCCGCCAAGCGGCCGCCAACTCGTGCTCGATCCGGCGCTCGCGCGGCGGGGCGCCCCCGGCGGCAAGCCCCGCGCGCCGATCCTCCAGGGAGCCACGCAGCAGCTCGCTGGGGGGCTTCGTCCCAACAACTTTTCCGACCACCCGGTCTGCGACCTGGAGGTTGCGCAGGGCTTTCACAGGCGGGAGGGCCTCGAGCGCGGCGCCGAACGCATCTCCCGACACGCGTTTTTCCTCGCCGGCCGCAGCGCGCCGCAGGCCCGCATCGGCCGCGGGGTGGAACGGCGACAGCTCAAGGGCGAGCTGGTAGTGGGCGATCGCCTGGTCGGTTTTGCCAAGCGAGAGCGCGGCCTCGCCGAGCGCGACCAAGCACCGGACGAGGCCCTCGCGCGCATCAAGGTCGCGCGGCGACAGGCGCAGGGCCTCCGAATAGCGCCTCCGCGCCTGGTCGATGCGGCCTTCCCCAAAGTGGTATGCGGCGTCCCGCTTGAGGGAATCGGCATCGTCGGGAACCGCGGCCTCCTCGCCCACAAGGCCTCGACCCGCAGGGCGGGTGAAATGGCTTTGCCCGCCCCCGGGGCAAGGGCGCGGGCGTTCTTGGCCTCCCCATTATATCGCGCGCCCGCGGTTTTGCCCCCGTGATCGTCGGCGTTGCGGGGCTGCAGAATTCGGGGAAGACCACGCTGCTCGAGCTGCTGATCCCGCTGATCGCTGCCGCGGGCTTTACGGTGGCGACGGTGAAGCACATCGCGCACAACGACCTGCGCGTCGACACCGGCGGAACCGACACCCACCGGCACCGCCGCGCGGGGGCCCGCCTTGCGGTCGCCGCCTCCGATACCGAAACGGTCTACTTTCACGGCGGCGGGCGCCCCCTCGACGAGGTGCTGGCCCGCCTCGAAGCGCTCGAAGCGCCCGACCTCGTCCTTGTCGAGGGGTTCAAGCGCTCCACCCTCCCGAAAATCGTCATCGGCGCGGTCGAGCACGGGGGGGAGGCGCGCTGGCGCTGGGATGGCACGCCCAAAGGCGCCGCTTCGATTGCGGAGGACCTCATGACGGAAGTGCGCGCCGAGCGGGCTCGCTCGCGCAAGGGCGCCCCGGCTCCTCCCATCCCCGCGTCGCCCGGCCGGCGACGGGCGGGGGCGCGCGCGCGCCTTCGTGCAAAACGCTCTCGAGGCGGCGGCCGTCGACCGCGAGCGCGCTAGCTTGCCGCCGCAGCTGGCCGCGCGTCAGCTTTCCGGTGGGCGAATTCGGCCATGACGCAGCCCGAGAGGTAAAGCGCCATCATCGGAAGCGCAACGAGCAACTGGGTGACGCCCGAGGTGTCGGGCGTGATCATCCCTCCCACGATCAGGAAGGCGATGGCCGCATGCCTCGAATAGCGGCGCCATGTCCTTGCCTCCACGATGCCGATCCGGCTGAGCGCGCTCATAACGAGCGGCAGCTCGAACACGACCCCGAAGGCAAGCACCAGCAGCATGGCAAATTCGAGGGCCTGGCCGACCGACACGGTGAGCGTGATTACGCCGGGCGAAGCGAGGTTCAGCTGCCTCGAGTATTCGAAGAGGAAGTTCATGATCGAAGGCACAATCAAGCGGTAGGCGAACGCGCAGCCGAGCGCGAACAGGATCAAGCCCGGGGCGATGAGCCGGAGAAGCTCCCGGCGCTCGTGGGGATAGAGCGCCGGCATCACGAACCGGCCGAACTGGTAGAGGATCATCGGCATGGAGCAGGCGATCGCGAGCACGAGGGCGATCTGCATGGTGAGCGCCGGCACTTCGAACGGCGAGACGGTGATCTTCTGAACGTCCGCCGGGAGCAGGTCGGCACTCATCTGCGCGAACACCTGCGACGCGAACGGGTGGAACGGCGCGAAGACCGGTGCGTACAGGGGAAGCCCGCCGAGCGTCCCAACTTGACGGAATTCAAACATGAAGAAAATGAGGTAGAAAAAAACGACCGAAAAGAAAACCCGCAGCAGCCGGCTCCTCAGCTCGCGCAGGTGGGCGAGGTACGACCTGGGGATGCCGAAACGGTCAAACAAGCCGCCGAGGAAATCTCCCGTCGCCGGCTCGGTCAAGGGCGGCCCTCCTCCGGGCCCGCGGGCGCAACATCAGCCCGCAGTGGGTTTGGCGGTGCCGCACTTGGGGCAGAACGCCGCGTCCGCGGCCCCGCTCGCGCCGCACTTGGCGCACTTCCAAGCGGGGCCGACCGCCTCGGCGGCGGCCTTCGCGCGCTCGGAGGCAATCTCCTTCTCGACCTCGAGCTTGCCACGCTCGTACTCGCCGCGCGCGCGGCCGATGCTCTGCGCAAACTGCGGGATTTTCTTGGCGCCGCCGAAGAAGAGCATGATGACGACGATCGCCACGATCAGCCATTCCATCCCCGAAAACGCCATCGTTTACGCTCCTTCAGGCCGCACAAAAGCGACCTGGCTTGGCGGAGTTAAACCTTTGGTAAAGGCTCGTGGAGGGCCGACCCGCCTTGGGCGCCACGCTCGCCCCCAGACCTCGATCCAGACGGCGCACAGAAAGGCAGAATAGGGTATCTGGAGAGTCGCCCGACTGGGAGTCCGGATTGAATTGATCGGGGGGGCGCGGTTCGCCGTTGCGGCCCTTGCCGCACTCACCCTTACGGCCCCGCTTGCAGGCGCGCTCGACTGCCCCTACCCGCTCGGAAACCACCTCCTCACCGGCGACGCGTTCATCGTGAACGGCTCGCTCGACGACCCCGAGTCCGCGCTCTTCGAACTCGAAGGTGTGGGCAGCCAATTCACCGCTGGCCAAATCGCCTACGACAGCACGTTCCCGGCAACCCTGCACTTTGCATATGAGACCGAGGCCGATTTCGTCCCGCGCAATTCGACCTTGAAGAGCGAGGTTCACACGATCGCCTACAAGTCGTTCTCGCAGCTAACGGGGTGGAACACGCGGCCCATTTTCCTGTCCTCCAATGACCTTGATAACCCGGTGCCGGTGGCGGACTCCACCCACCCGTCCCTTATCGCGTATGGCGGCGGCACGTGGGTCGCATGGCACGTCGGCGGCCACGTGATCGACGCCGCCGGTCTTGGGAATCAAACGCCGCCCTGGCCGAGCAGCGGCGCATACATCGTTATGCGGGGGAACACCAACGGGACGTGGGGGCCGATCCAACCGCTCTCGCCCATCAGCCCCATCGCGTCGAACCTCCGAGTATCGGCGGCCGCGTACCAGGATGGGGCCTATTACGCGTACCAGACGAACGCGCTCGACCCCAACCGCGATTCGTTCCACATCGTGGGCCGGTCGTACAATGGGAGGGCGTTCGCTCCGGTCGAGGACATCACCGCCGCGGGCGACGGTTGGTCGGACGAAACCGTCGACCTTGCAAGCAACGGCTCCAGCGTTGCCGCCGTGTGGGTCTCCCGGAACGACACGGACTTCGCATCCGGCGCGACGCAGGTTTGGTTGCGCATCCGGACGGCCTCGGGCGCCTGGGCGAACCCCGCCCTCGTCTCGCCGGGTAACGAAACCGACGTCCGCGGGGCGACGGTGGCATGGCACGACGGCCGGTGGTTGGTCGCCTGGGCGGCCAATGACCCAGCGGTCTCGTCGGGGGGCGACTCGTCGATCCTGATGCGCTCCGTGGACGCCGCTTCCGGCCTGCTGTCCGCGGTGGTGCCAATCACCGATGGAAACTACCCGGGCGACGAAGGCGAGCCGGCGCTCCAGTCCTACGGCGGTAGTCTGTACATCGCATGGAATTCCAATTCGCTCCCGGACGGGAGCGGCGGCCTCGCCGCGGACCTCGACACGCACATGCGCATCCTCACGTCGTCGGCGCTCGGGCCCATCATCCTTGCCACCGAGCCCCCTAATGAGCCATACTCCGACCTTTGGCCGGGGTTCCTCGTTGCCGGCGACGCCCTGTTTCTGACGTACGGCTCGAACATGAATGATGGATCGTACGCGGAGCACAACCAGAGGCAACTCACGCGGCTTCTCGTGCGGCCCGCCCGCTGGTACGACAACCTCAATGCAACCTACGGCCTTCGCACCGTCCCGGGGGTGGGGACAGGCCCGGTCGTCGTGAACCTGCAATTCACCGTCAACGGGACCCCGATCGCCTCGCCCGACCACCTCGCCGTCGAACTTTCGAACGGCTACGTCATCCGGCTGCCCGCGAATTTCAGCAGCGGCGACATCCGCATCCCGACGGCACCGGGACGGTTCGATGCGCCGTCCGCGGCCTACTGGTGCGGGCTCCCGATCCCGCTTACGGAGGCGCCGCCGCTGTACGCGGCGTTCCCCCGCCCGATCTCGTGGCTTTCATGGATGCTGATCGGCGCGGTGGGCCTGGTGGCCGTGCTGCTCTTCGCAAGATTAGTGGGGCGGCGCCGTTCGGCAGATCAGGGGAAGCCCCGGCGAGGAACGGCAGAGCCCGAAGACCGCGCCGCCCGCGAACCCGAGGGGGATTTGGATGACGAGTGACAAACCGGACTCCTGGGAGAGCGCTGCGCCGGGAAAGTTCAAGGAGGACGCCAGCCCGGTGCTGAACCGCCGGGTCAAGCCCCACCACAAGACGGCGCTTGTGTACGTGGTGGCGGCAATCATCGTCCTTTCATCCCTCCTCGCCATCGCGTATTTGCCGATCGCCCCGCGCACCCGCACCTACTACATCGCGGCCGACGAGGTGCAGTGGGACTACACGCCGGATGGAACCAACCGGATCACGGGCGAGGACTTCGGCCTGCTCGAAAACGTTTTCGTCGGCGACCCGCCCGACCGCATCGGCCACATCTACCTGAAGGCGCTGCTCCGCGAGTACCTCGACGCCACTTTCACGGCGCCAAAGCCTCGAGTCGGGGACGAAGAGCTCCTCGGGATCATGGGCCCGGTGCTTCGCGCCGAGGTCGGCGACACGATCCGCGTGGTGTTCAAGAACAACGCGCGGTACCCGTTCTCGCTGCACCCGCACGGCGTTCTGTACGACAAGGCGTCGGAGGGCGCGGCGTACAACGATGGCTCGGCGCCAACCGACCGCGCCGATGATGAGGTGGCCCCCGGCGGCATGGTGACCTACCTGTGGCGCGTGCCCGAGCGCGCGGGTCCCGGCCCCCACGACCCGAGCACGGTCCTGTGGATGTACCACGGGCACGTGGACGCGCCCGGCGACACGAACGCCGGCATCCTTGGCCCCATCGTGGTGGGCCGGCGCGGCGCGCTGGCCTCCGACGGCCACGCGGCCGAGGTCGCGCGGGAGTTTTTCACGCTCTGGACAATCTTCGACGAGAACCGCAGCCCCTTCCTGTGGGACAATGTGGCACAGCATGTGGAGGATCAGGCCGCGGTCGAACTTCAGATCGCGCTTACAGGCACCGAGTCGGCCGAGGGCGGACCCTGCGGGCGAGAGGCGAGCCCCGCGCTCCAGCGGCTCTGCCTCGCAGAAGGCTCGTTCACCGAGAGCAACCTGAAGCACAGCGTGAACGGATTCCTCTACGGCAACGGCCCCCACCCATCAATGAAAGCCGGCGAGAAGGTGCGGTGGTACGTGATGGCGATCGGCTCGGAAGGCGACCTTCACACGCCCCACTGGCACGGTCAGACGCTGCTCTGGTCGGGGATGCGCACGGACATGACAGAACTGCTACCGATGAGCACGCGCGTGCTCGACATGGTGCCCGACGCCGTGGGGACTTGGCTGCTGCACTGCCATGTCAACGACCACATCGACGCGGGGATGTCGATGCTCTACGAAGTTCTCCCGTAGGCGGGCGCCGTCATGCCCGCGCTATTTTGAGGAGCGCCGAAAGCGCCTCCGGGGTGTTCGCCGAAGCGAACCGCGAGTCGTCCATCCCCCACGCCCCGAGCTCCTCACGGGGCACGAGCCGCGCGCTCAAGCGCTCGAGGAGCGCGCTGGGTCCGGCGCCCCCCGGGAGCAATTCGCGCGCAAGCGCCAGGGCGCGGTCGCGGCGCCACGCGGAGATCAACGGCTCGGGCCTGTCCAAATGGGGCGCGACGGCGTCGAATGCTGCGAGCAGACCCACCGCCTTCCGGTAGAATGTGGGGGGGACGAGCGGGGTGTCGCAGGCGCTAAGCACCACAAGATCCGACTCGGCCCTCGATAGGGCGGCGACGAACCCGCGCAGGGGCCCTTGGCCCGCCTGGCCGTCGATTGCCGTCACGACCTTCACGCCCCGCAATACCGTGAAGCGCGGCCACGCCTCGACGACCGCCTTTGCGCACCTTTCGGCGTGCTGTTCGGAGGACGAGCTCATCACGAGGACGGGCGCGCACTCCGCGAGCGCCGCCGCGCACCATGTGACCATCGGAGCGCCGGCGAAATCGACGAGCGCTTTGTCCGCCCCCATCCGGGACGATGCTCCGCCCGCAAGGAGGATGCCGGTGACCTCGCGCCTCGCGACGTGCGCCATCGCCCCGCAATGGGAGCGCGGCGCGCTTAAGATGTGCGCACGCGGGATTTTCCGCGCGCCGCAGGCGACGCGGACGCCGGTTGGCTCCGGGCGAGAGGCGCCTTCGGCTCCTCCACGGGGGGCATGCGGAAAATCAGGTTGAACTCGTGGTCGTTTTTCGGGTAGTACGCCTTCGGGTACCCCCACACAAGGCGCCCGCCGGTCGAGTAGTTCAGGATGTAGATGTTGATGTTCCGCAGGTCGAAACCGAGCTCGCGGCACCTCTCAATGTAGTCGACGTGGATCGCGCCGGAGAGGGTTTTCTTGTAGATGTCCTGGGTGTTCACGATCATGAACCCGCCGGGCTTTAGCGCGCGCGCGCACCCCTCGAAAACCTTGGTCATCCCCTCGAGGAACTCCGCGTAATCATGATAGTTGCCGAGTTGGTCGGGGGACGCGTGCTCGTAGTCGACGACATCGTAGTAGGGCGGCGAGGTCACGATGATGTCGATGGCGCCGTCGGGGATCCGTGCGACCACCTTGCGCGAGTCGCCGAGCAGCACCTCGTGGTGCGTCCCGCGCGGGCCGCGGGCTTCGCCGTTCGCGAGCCGGCTTCTCGCCATCTCTACCGACCGCGGGTTCACATCGAGGCCGACCGAGCTTCGCCCAAGCGTTTTTGCGACCACATTGGTGGTCCCCGAGCCGCAAAAGGGATCGAGGACGGTCTCTCCCGCGTGCGAGAAGAGCCGGATGTACCGCTCGGGCAGGTCGGGAATGAAACGGGCCGGGTGCTTCTCGGACCACCGGTGGCGGCGGTTCACGTGCAGTACCGTAGAGCCGAGCAGCCCCATCTCAAGCCTCGAAAGGCAGTTGAGCTTACCCGGCGGGCAGTTGCATGTCCGCCGAGTGGGGAGCCAGCTGAGAGTGCTTCCCATCCCGGCGGCGCGAAAGATGCACCCCATATAACGTTTTTCGGGCGCGGCCGGGCATTATGCGACGTTTGCGGGCCCAAATCCCTGGGTTACGAGGGGCAAGGACGCCGCCCCGCCCCGCGGCTTTTTCCCTGGCCCAACGCGCGTCTGCCCGTTTTTTTAGGCTCACTTAAAAACTCTTTTGTGTGCGGTTTGGAAGGAGGCCGTGGACTGCCAGAATTATCAATTTAGGTTCCCCTAAAACTCAAATACACGAAGTCTCGTGGGCAATTTGGCGGCTTTTAAGCTCGCTTAAACGGACGTCGAAACGATGGCCCCCACGACAAGCATGGCCGCCCCGGCAGCGGCAGGCACCTCCTTCAAGGCCACGGCCGCGATCGCCTTGGTCGCCGCCCTCGTGGGCGTCGGCATCGGCTACGCCTTGTTCGGCGGCACCGCATCGCCCGCCGACCAACCCATCGTAATCGCAATTCTTCCGACCGCAACGGCCTCCGAGATTCAGCCGCGCGCCGCAGAACTCGAAGCGTTCCTGCAAGATGAGACGGGCTACGAGGTCGACGTCCTCATCCCAACCACTTATTCGGCGGTCGTGGAAGCCGTGCGCTTCGGCCATGCGGACGCGGCCTTCATGAGCGCGTGGCCGATGCACCTTGCCAACACACGCGCGGGCGCCGAGGTGGCTCTTGCCGAAGTCCGGACCGTTACGATCGACAACGCGACCGCCGAGGAGACGTTCTACTTCTCGAATTACGTGGTTCTCGAAGGCAGTTCCTTCCTTGATCTTGAGGAGCTGCGCGGCAAACGAGTCGCCTTTACAAGCACGATTTCGACCTCGGGCTACCTGTTCCCCGTTTACCGCCTCCTGCAGCTCGGCCTCATCCCCGCGCCGGCCACCGGGCAGGCGGCCGACCCGGGTGCGTTTTTTGGTGAAGTCGTTTTCGCTGGCGGATACTCGCAGGCGTGGGCCGCCCTCCAGGCCGGAACCGTCGACGTGGCCGTGATCGCAGGGGATGTGGCCGCGTCGCTCTACCAGGAAGTCATGAATGGCACGCGCGTCCTCGAGACCCAGGGGCCCGTCCCGAGCCACGGCATCGTGTTCTCCAAGGACCTCCAGGGGGACCGCCGCGCGAAGCTGCAGGCGGCGCTGCTCAAGCTCGGGGAACCGGAGCACCGCGAACTCATGCGCCGGATGGTTTCCGGCATTTTCGTGCGGTT
>Ga0247727_10004689_pt1 | contig 28750 bp, 22 predicted proteins | sample WisWelCaveWW1625_FD_202498 | JGI IMG/M metagenome (GOLD analysis project Ga0247727, IMG submission 202498) | Biofilm microbial communities from Wishing Well Cave, Virginia, United States - WW16-25 | ecosystem: Environmental > Aquatic > Deep subsurface > Groundwater > Cave microbial mat | place...
ACCCGACCTCCCGCCCATCCCCTCACCCGACCTCCCGCCCGTCCCCTCACCCGACCTCCCGCCTGTCATCCCGCCTGTCTCCCTGTTCAAACACGCGCGCATAACATTCCGCCATCTCTTTCGCCGCGCGTTCCCACGAAAACATTTTCGCGCGCTCCACTCCCCGCGCGCGTAATTCTTCGCGCCGCGCGCGATTTGCTGCCAATGAACTCATCGCGTAGGCGAAACTTGTGACATCATTGGGCGCAATCAAAATGCCCGCGTCACCGATCACTTCGGGTAAGGACGCGGCGGACGAAGAAATCACAGGCGCGCCACACGCCATTGCTTCGAGCGGCGTGAGTCCGAATCCTTCATAGCGCGAGGGAAACACAAATGCGGTGGCAAGATTGTATACGAACGGTAAATCGTCATCTGAAACATAATCCGCGAAACGAATTCGTTCCAAACCAATGGCGCGCGCGCGCGCGAACAGCGTTCGGTAATACCAGCCGCGTTTGCCAACGATGACGAGATGTTCGTCCACATGCGCCGCAATGCGTTCGTATGCCGCCAGCAAGGTATCAATGCCTTTGCGTGGTTCAAGAGTGCTGATGAAAAGAAAAAAACGCGGGGGCAGTTGCAAGCGCAGACGCGCTGCGTCCAATTCGCGGAGATCTGAAATCACGCGAAAACGCGCGTCGCACGCAGCGGGCACGACGGTGATCGTGTTGGGAGGGATCCGCGCGAGACGCACAACATCGCGTTTGGTGTGTTCCGAAAGCGTGATGAGATGGCGCGGCGCGCGCAATGTGAACGGCAGATATTGACTCCAATAAAAACGCGAGATGGGCGGAAAATTTCTTGAAAATAGTACGCCGATCAAATCCATCACTGTTAGAATGACAGGCACGCGTGAACGCAATGGCGCGGCGAAACCTGTGAGATGGACGAGATCGGCATTTGCTTTGGAGGCGAGACGCGGCAGCGTGAATTGTTCGCGGAACATGCGCGCGTCAGTGCGCTGATCGGCAGTTGCGCGATCCTCCAACGCGAGCGTTTCGATTTGCGGCGCGTATTCGTTCAACGCGCGCAGCAATTGTTGTGTATAAACGCCAATGCCTGTTTTGCGCCCGCGCGTCGAACTGACATCGAACGCGACGCGCAAGTTATTTGACACAATGCTCCATCACCAATTGTTCTGCGCGCGCGATATTCGCGCGCGCGTCGTAATGCGCGCACGCGTACTCGCGTCCGCGACGCCCCATTTCTCGGGCGCGTTCTGGATTCTCCAAGAGCTCGAGCAACGCGTTTGCCAACGCGGGCGAATTATTTTCCTCCACCAAAACTCCCGCAACGCCGTCTGGCACATATTCGGGAATCGCGCCGCTGCGTGTCGAGACAATCGGAATGGCTGACGCCATCGCTTGCAGTGACGACATGCCCACTTGTTCCGCCCACTTGCGCGTGGTGAGCGAAGGCGCGCAAAAAATGTCTGCTTGACGAAACAGTTGGGGAATATCGCGATTTTTGATCGTGCCGCAGAGAGTGACAACCTCCGCCAAGTTGCGCGATTGAATTTGGGATGCGAGCGTGTCGCGCGCGGGTCCATCGCCCGCATAGAGTAAACGCGCGTTTGGAAATTTTTTGTGAACGTCCACAAATGCGTCAAGCAAAACGAACACCCCTTTTTCCGCGTGCAGGCGCCCCGCGAACAAAAGCACAGGTGCGTGTACGGAACGTTCGCCGTAACGTTCCGTGTCCGGGAAAAATTCGCCCGTATCCACCCCCCAACTGCCCCACATGCCGCGCACAATTTTATGCGCCGCCGCGCCGCATTGCAAAACATTTTCGCGCGCGCCGTCGTTGTGTGTGATGATCAAACAGGCGCGCGCAAAATAGACCTTGAGCGAACGTTGCAGCATCGCCGCGCGGAATTTTCCAAATTTGATCGCCAACGGACGATTTTCGTAGGTGGGAATGAGCAACGCCGCGCGCGTTTTGCGCGCCGCCAAGAGACACGCCCACGCGAACGGCTGTGTGTAGTAGGAAAACGGCTCAACGCCTTGAATGACATTGGGTTGCGCACGCACGAGTTGTTGATAGAGTTCAAGGGGTGACGAATACTTGATCAGCGTGGAATCAAAATCATCCGCTGTCAGATCGCCATACACATTTTGTTGATAAAAATGGGCGAGTTCAAATTGCACAAAATGCGCGAGGGGCGTGAGCAAATCGCGGCGAATACCGATGCTGACGAGGGCGAGGCGCGGACGCTTTGTTTGAGAAATTTGTTGAAAGCGGTTTGTCTCCACAATCATCAATGCGCGTGCCGTCTTGTCCACGCTTCGACCAGCTGCACGCCCCACATTGTTTTGCTAAGCACGAGATAGTAACACGCTACTGCGAACGCGCGCGGCAAAAATTTTAGGTGGGATGATGAAAATGACATCGCGCGCTGTAGGGTTTGCCACGCGCGCTGAAATTGGCGTTGTTCGAGATAACGAATCGTCCAATCGAGATATAGATTGCGATACGCGAGATCGTGTACGCTCATCGCGTCCTCAGGCACATTCGGCTGCGCGAAAAATTTATCCAGCACGCGCACACGATCCTGCATCAAGCGTTCCATTCGACTCGAATCTGTGCGCGTCAAATTTTGCGTGTGAAAGCGATAACGCGCCAGGACGCGCGGCACATACCCAATGCCATAGTACGGCGCGAGGCGAAGCCACAAGTCCCAATCTTCGTTCGCAATCAACGATTCATCGTAACCGCCCACGCGTTCCAACGCGGCGCGTCGAATCACAACCGCAATCGGGCAAACAAAATCCCCGTACACCAAGCTCTTAAGCGTCTCTCCCGCAAAACGTTCGCGTGCGCCAACCAATTGCGTCAATGGTTCGCCCCGCGCGTCCATCCCTTGCGCGCGCGCATAAACGACGCCGAGGTGTGGCGATGTTTCAAGCGTCTGAACGAGTTCCTGCAGACAGGTAGGCAGCCACATATCATCCGAACCAAGAATGCCGATGTACTCGCCGCCCGCGGCGCGCCAGCCCGTATTCAACGCCGCGCTGACGCCGCGATTTTCTTGAAAAATGTAATGGAGGCGCGAATCATTGATCGTTTTTACAACATCTGCCGTGTTGTCTGTTGAACCATCGTCAACAATGACGATTTCAAAATCGCGAAAGGTCTGCGCCAACACACTTTGGATGGCTTCCACCAAATACGCGGCGCGATTGTACGTGGGAATGACAACGCTTACTTTCATTTTGAAATTTCCAACAAATCCACGTATTCGATCATGCGATACCGCAATCCATCACGCGCACAAATCCAAATTTGCTCGCCATTGTGTCCCTGCGAAATCAAGCGTTGTCCGCATTTGCACACATAACCGACGATGCGCGCGGGGACACCGATCACGAGCGCGTGTGATGGAACATTTTTTGTGACGAGCGCGCCCGCGCCGATCATTGCCCACGCGCCAACGGATAAATCCGTCACTACGATTGCGCCCGCGCCCACCGACGCGCCGCGTCCAATCTGAATATGTCCCGCGTGCCAATCGTCCGCGCTTTTGAGTGAGCCATCTGGCTTGATTGCGCGTGGAATTTTATCATTCGTCAGAATCGCGCCAGGTCCAATGAACACTCCATCTTCTAACGTTGCGCGGCGGTATAGCAACGCGTTGTTTTGCACTTTTACATTATCGCCCAGCGTCACCCCATCTTCAATGTACACATTGCGCCCAATGATGCAGTTTTTTCCAATTCGCACATTTTCACGAATCTGGACATTGAACCAAATTTTTGTCCCCGCGCCAATTTCCGCGTGGTCTGAAACAACCGCCGTAGGATGAATGAAAATGTCGCTCATAATATTTTGAAATGTAGGGCGATTTCTGCAAACAGCGTTTGCCACAAATCGCCCTACGCGCGTTGACGAAATAAATTCCAAACATATTGCGCGCGCTCGCGCGTCAGACGCGGACGAATTAGAATTGTTGCGCCGAAATAAATTGCAAGCGTCAGCGCAGATTCAAAAAATAATTTGACGACGAGGGGAAGCTCCAACGCGCGGAACAAAATGGAAGTAGGCAGCGCGAGAAAGAGTGTCAGCAGCATTGTAAGAAAAGGGACAAGAAATGCGTCGCGCAGTGAAAGTTCGGGCAGTGTGCGATGCACAAAATAGTACGTGATTACGAGTCCAACCACAAATGCAACGCCTACGCCAGTTGCGGTGCCGATTGCGCCCAATTGCAATGTTAGCGGCGTCGCGGCAAGGATCAACGCCAGCGCCTGGAAAATCGTCACGAGCGTTGTGCGACGCGGATGTCCAATCGCGATAAAGAGCGCGCCTGCATCATCCAACAAGGGACGGAGGATCGAATACGCGACCAGAAATTTCAATAACGGCGCGCTCGGCAGCCATTTTTCGCCAAACAAGAATAACACCAAGTCATCCGCGCTGACAAAAATCGCCAACGCAATCGGCAAGCCAAGTGTCATTACAATCCACAAGGACATGGCAAAGGTTTTGGTGAGACGCACCAGATCGTTTTGCAAACGACTGTACGCGTAAAATGCGGTACGCGCCAAAACACTGCCGACCAAAATATATGACCATTGCGCGATGCGATATGCGCGATCATAAAAGCCGAGCGTCTCGACGTTCACAAATGTTCCCACGAGAAAATTATCGAACTGATACACGATGGTTGCAAAAATGGTCGCGAGTCCAACAAACATGCCAAAGCGCAAAAATTGTTTTGCGAGCGTTTGCGAAAACGTCCAACGCGTGTGCCAGATTTCAGGCAGGGCGCGTCGCGCGGTGAACCATAAACCGATCAGAAGCAAAAGCGCATAGGCGACATTCTGCGCCAGCAGCGCCCAATATCCCCCGCCATTGTACGCGAGATAAAACGCGGGCAAGTAGGAAAGGGGAAACACCAGCGCGGTGACGATGCTGACGCGCGTAAAGAGCAATGCTTTTTCGAGTTGCACCCAAGCGATGCCCGTGATCGAATCCATCATTCCAACCCCCGCCAGCGTAAGCGTGACAAGAACGACGGGCTGCGAATAACCCAACGCGATCAGAATGGGCGCGGCGATTAAAGTGATGAGCAAGGAAGCGATTCCTGTCGCAATGCTCAACGCGGCGAATGTGCCAGACGCTTGCGCGTCCGTTGTGGCATGTTGCGCGAATGCTTGATCGACTCCAAATTTGGGGCGCAGATTCAGCAGCGCGAAAAAAAATGTGCCGAGCGCGAAAATGCCAAAGTCGGAGGGAGCGAGCAGACGCGTCAGAACGAGGTTGGAGAGAAAGCCGAACGCGAATAAAAAATATGAGGTGAGCGCGACTGCCGCGCCGCCGCGCACGATGCGAAAGGCCAGTGGAGTCTGCGCGCGGGGAGCGTTTGGAGTGTCGGGAGAATCGTCGGGAGTGAGCAATTAAAAACTATTCTTTATTGAACGGTTCAAACTCGAGCGAAGGAACATACGCTTCGCCATTCGCATACGCGCGCATCGCGCGCACAAATTCTTGCAAATCATCCACACGGCGTTTCAATACGCTATACACCATCATGTGATCCAACACATCATATTCGTACACCAACAAGTTTCGCAATTCCACCAGCATCGTCATGGAATTGACCAACCATGGCGACAAGATGCCATGTTCGCCCAATACGAGAAAAACATCGTGATAATTTTCAGGCGGGCGCAAACCTTCCGCCGTCAAAATATCAATGCCGATTTGAATGCACGCGTCAATCGTGATATGCAGCAATCGTTCCGCGTATCGCCGCAGCATCTTGTCCTGCTCGTAGGCGTCAAAATTCGCGGGCTGGATTTCGCGCAGATCGTTGAGGTACGTTTCGAGCGCGTCGAGCTTGGGGTGAAGAGATGTGTTCATCAAAGTTCGCTACTTGATTTCGCGAAGGCGCTTGTATTCAGAGATGAGGGTCGAGTCATCCAACGCTTGTTCAAATTGGCGCAGCCAGTCCAAAATATACTTGTCATTCAGATTCTTGTTTTGTCTGGCGATGATGTTCTGAACATCGTCAATATCACGCCCGCGTTTTGCAATCTTGCGGCGCTGGAGTAGAGTTCTTTCACGACGTTTCTCCCATCGCGCAAAGCGCGCAAGCCGACGCTGTAATTCGCGTTGGTCTCGTGCGCGTTTGGCACGGTAAATGTACTCGGTTGCCTCTAACATTGGACGCATCGTTTTGTAAAGCATGGCAAATATACGTGTACTTTCGGCAATTGTCATCGTCGGCAGCTGCGCGCGATCCACTTGGTTCATCAACTCTCCTTGCTCGCGCAGCCATTTCAAATTTTCCATTGTTTATCCTTTCGCCTCAATCATCGCGCGCACGCGCGCCACGATCACATCCACGCCCACTGTGTTGAATCCGCCTTCGGGCAAGATCAAATCCGCGTAGCGTTTTGTCGGTTCCACAAATTCAATGTGCATCGGGCGCACCGTTTCGAGATATTGCCGAATCACACTTTCGGGCGTGCGCTGGCGTTCCGTCAAATCGCGCTGCAAGCGGCGAATGAATCGCAAATCGGCGGGCGCGTCCACGTAAATTTTTATATCAAAAAGCGAGCGCAGTGCCGCTTCCACAAAAAGCAAAATGCCTTCGACCAAAATCACGGGACGCGCTTCGAGGCGTGTTGTTTCGCCCGTGCCCGTGAATTGCGCGAAATCGTACACGGGAATTTCCACCGCGCGTCCCGCGCGCAACGCGCGCAAATGTTTTACGAGCAGCGATGTTTCGAGCGAATTGGGGTGATCGTAATTGACCTGCAAGCGATTTTCAAATGGCACATCGCTTTGGTCACAGTAATACGCGTCGTGCTGCACAAACGCGATCCGATCACGCCCAACGCGTTCCATGATCGTGCGCGCAATCGTCGTTTTGCCCGAACCCGATCCGCCCGCGAGACCAATGACCAACGGCTGCATGATTCGGCATTATACAACGGTTAAGCCGCTTGACATTCTGAAAAGCGATACAGTACAATGGGGGCACGTTCGTTCCACCATGTTTGCAACGACGAAAGGAGTTCTATGGATCGCATTTGGTATCAACACTACGAAAAGGATGTGCCGACGACGCTGAATTATTTGCAAGCGCCGCTGTACAAGTTATTGGACGATTCAGCCGCAGAGTATCCCGATCGCGCCGCGTTGGTATTCGGAGCCGTCGCGCACAAATTACCAGGGCAGCCATTGATGGATGCGTCAATGTCGTACCGCGATTTGCGCGACGCGGTGAATCGCTTTGCCAACGGGTTGGTCAAACTCGGCGTGAAAAAAGGGGACCGCGTTGCGATTTATCTCCCCAACTGTCCGCAGTTTGCCATCGCGTTTTATGGCGCGCTCAAAGCGGGCGCGGTGATTGCGCCTGTGAATCCGATCTATACGCCGCGCGAACTCGAATTTATTTTGCAAGATTCGGGCGCGGAAACGATTGTCGCGCTCTCGCAGTTTTATCCGAAATTACAGGGCGTGCGCGGCAAAACCAAAATCAAGAACGTGATCGTCGCCAACATCAAAGAATACTTTCCGCCCGTGCTGAAAACATTGTTTTCGCTGGCGATGGAAAAAAAGGAAGGACATCGCGTCGAACTCGCGCAGGGCGATCATTGGTTCCAAGAGCTGATCAAGAATGAATCCGCGCTCGCGCCCAAGGTGCAAGTCAAAGGCGAAGATGACGCGGTGTTGTTGTACACGGGCGGCACAACGGGCTTGCCCAAAGCCGCGCAACTCACACACAGCAATTTGTACGCCAACGCGATGCAGCTGCGCGCGTGGGTTCCGTCCGCGCAAGAAGGCAAAGAAGCGTATCTCACCGCGCTGCCCATGTTTCATTCGTACGCCATGACGACGTGCATGAGCAATTCAATGATTCTCGCGGGGACGATGATTCTCATTCCGAATCCGCGCGACTTGGATCATGTTTTGAAATCCATCGCCAAACACAAGCCGAGTTTTTTCCCTGGTGTGCCAACAATGTACACGGCGATCAACAATTATCCCGCGACGAAAAATTATGATCTGCGATCCGTCCGCGCGTGTTTGAGCGGCGCGGCTGGCTTGCCTGTCGAGGTGGCGAAAAATTTCGAGCAGCTCACAGGCGGGCGACTCGTTGAAGGGTACGGGTTGAGTGAAGCATCGCCCGTCGTCACCGCGAATCCCTGTTTCGGCGAAAATCGCATCGGCACGATCGGCATCCCCGTCCCCGATACGGATGTGAAATTGGTTGATGTGGAAACGGGTGAAAAGGAAGTGCCAATCGGAACACCAGGCGAATTGTGCGTCAAAGGTCCGCAAGTGATGAAGGGTTATTGGAACAAGCCCGAAGAAACGGCGAAAACAATTCGCGATGGCTGGCTGCACACGGGCGATGTGGCGATCATGGATGCGGATGGATATTTTCGCATCGTGGATCGTTTGAAAGAAATGATCATCTCGGGCGGTTACAACATTTATCCGCGCGAGATCGAAGAAGTGCTGTATCAACATCCCGCTGTCCTCGAAGCCGCCGCGATTGGCGTTCCCGATTCGTATCGCGGTGAATCCGCCAAAGCGTTCGTCGTGTTGAAAACGGGACAGCACGCCACATCCGAAGAACTGATCGCCTACTGCAAAGAAAATCTCGCGCCCTACAAAGTGCCGCGCACCATCGAGTTCCGCGACGCGTTGCCGAAAACGCTCATCGGAAAAATTTTGCGCCGCGAGTTGGTGGCGGAAGAAAAACAAAAAGCGGAAAAAGAGAAACCGTAAAAAAAATGTGCCACGCACCTTGAAGGTGCGTGGCACATTTTTTTACGGTTTTACCTCAAACATCGCTCCCGCGCTCTGCCCCAACACTGTCGGATCGTACATCGCATACGCGCGCGCGGGCAGCGCGTGAAATGTTCCCGCAACACTCGCGCGCATCAAGTACGTGTACTCGTATGTGCCGCGACTGAGGCGATCCGCAAACAACGCCACGCGATCATCGCGAATTTCCGTATGCCCCCAGTACCACCAATACGGACGCGCAAAGCCATCTTTCGCCGAACTCAATTCTGGACTCGCCCCCGCGCTCGATGAAGTTTTCAGTGTCGTGTTGACCGCTTCAAAGCCCGCGGGCAGCATGTCCTCGACGGCGAGATAATGCGCGCTGCTCAACATTGCCACCGTCAATTTCACTTGCACATAATCGCCAATTTTTGCGGAATCAATCAGGTTGCTCGACGCGTTCAACGTCAACGGATCAACGGCATAGTACGCGCGCTGCACTACAATCCCGCGCGTGACAGCGGGGATGTTGTCCGCGCTTTCATAGCGGCGCACATACGCGCTGTAATACAACGCGCCTTTTGTCGAATCGCGTGTGACAATGATCTCGTTCGCCAAACTCGTCAGCGTGTCTTGAATCGAAACGCGCAGCGCGCGCGTCTCATCCAAATTCGTCGCGTCCACTTGCCCATCCCCGATCAACTTGCCGTTCAACGTCACCTGATACGCGTACTCACTTTCCAACTCGCCCGTCGCCACCATCCATTCCGTCAACACCATCACACCCCACGCTGTCTCTTGCGTCGTCTCCCAGTGCATAAAACGCTGTCCAAGCTGCCGCGCGCGCATCAACCATTTCACCGCTTTGGGCAGCAGCGGATTTTTTGGCTCGACGCGCGCGAGCGCCAGCAGCACAATCGCGTGCGTGCGCGTATTCGTGTTCATCATCCAATCATCATTTTTCTTTTCTTGCCATTTCACAAACTGATCATCCACCTTTGCCGCGTCCATCAATTCTTGCGCGAGCGTCTGCGCCTGTGGTTGTTTTTCGCGCGCGAGCGCCATCATCAAAAATGCTTTGGCAAAGTGATCGAGTTTCGCGCGCTGTTCAAAAAGATTCACTGCGCGCCCTTTTGTATCGCGCCCCATTTCCGTCAACACAAAAAGCGTGAACGCGCGTTCATTGTATCCGTTGTGTTCTTTTTCTTGAATCGGATCGTCCAGCGTCTTGTCCAAAAATTTTTGCGCGCGCAGGATCACATCCTTGTCCACAGGAAAGCCAACCTGCTCCGCTTGCGAAAGCGCAAACACCGCGTACGCGGTCAGCATGGGGCGACTCGTATTGTTGCGCCACCAGCCCCAGCCGCCGTCGGGATTTTGCATAAAATACAAACGCTGAATCTCGCGGCTCACATTCGTTTGCAGCGCGTAAAATAGATCTTGGCGTTCCAAATCCAGACGTTCGAGCGCGAGATACGTTGCAATGTTTGGCAAAAATTTGCTCACCGTTTGCTCGCTGCACTCCCATTCGTACGCTTCCAAATACTTTAATGCTTCGCGACTCGCTGCGGCGAGCGAAGGCGTCAATTCGATCTTGAGATGATCGAGCGGCTGCGGCGCGCGCGTGGTATCGTTCCAATCCAGCAATTTCACCAAGCGCGCCTCGACAGGTTCGACGCTCACCAACGTTTCTGTCGCGGTGGGATAGTGCACAGGCAGCGTCAATTCCACCGCGTCGCGCAATTCGTTCGCGGACGCGGTGAATAATAATTTTGCCTCTTCCGTCGCGTTCGTCGTCGTCTCCCAACGCGCGCTAATTTTCTCCCGCGCGGGAATGGTCAAAACGCGCGTCGCATCACCCTTTACCGTCAAACCTTCCGCTTTTAACGCGACAGTCACATTCGTCGTTTCGTCTGTGTTGTTGTGCAAGATCGCTTCGAGAATTGTTTGGTCTCCCACGACAAAAAAGCGCGGCGTCACGGGGCGCAGCACAAGCGGTTGCGTCGTCAACAAATCCGCGCGCGCTTCGCCCACACGCGTATCGAGCGTCACCCCTTTGACCGTCAAATTCCATGTCGTCAAATTGTGCGGCAGTTTCACCTCGACGCGCGCGCGCCCCGTTTCATCCGTCACCACCGAAGGATTCCAATACGCGGTATCGGGAAAATCGCGGCGTATCGAATACGCGCCGTTCTCATTCCCGCCGCCGCCACCGCCGCCTTTCGCGCCCGACTCGATAATTTGATTATCGCGTTCGATGGAATAAATCAATGTCGTCGCCGTCGTAATTTTCAAACCGCGCGCGGGATAAAACGAATTTAGCAGCGGCGTCGCGTTATCATCCACCAACGTCTCGACGGCTTTGTCCACCAGCGCCATCGAAAATTCCGCGCGCGCGGGCTTGCCCAAATAATCGCGCGCCTCGATTTCAAATGTTGCGGTGTCGTTGGGCTGACAGGGGGCGGGGGAGGCGAGGAGCGTGGAGGGCGGAGCGTGGAGCGACGCGGATGCTTTTTGTCGTGTTAGACAAGACGCGGTAACTGTGACATTCAACGTCTGCGCGATCGGTTTCACGCGTAAATTGACGTAACCCATTTTGAATTGCGGAATCGCGCTGTCTGCGCCGCGCCCTTTGACCAACATCACGGAAACAAAAATGTTGGGCGCATAATCGGGCAGGATCGGGATGCGATAACGCGCGGTGTTGCCTTGCACCGTGACGCGTTCCGCCTGCACGATATTGCCGCGTTCAAGCGTGAACAATGCTTCCGCGTCCGCAAACGGCGCAGCAACGAGAATTTCCGCGACATCACCAGGGGCATATTCTTTTTTATCCGTCACCACATCAAGACGATGCGTGTTTTCAATTTTCCACCCCAAGTAGCCATTGCCCCACACCCACAACCACGTCGCGCTCTTGATCACATTGCCGCGCGCATCGCGCCCTTCCGCCGCGATGCGATATTGTCCGCCGCGGGGTGGCGTAAAACTCACGCTCGCTTTCGCAAACTCATCTGTCACCACGTCCGTTTTCGTCACCAGCGTTTCGCTGTACACATTTTTCCATTGCTTATAACCGTCATGCGTTTCGCGGACGCTGAACCATTTGCCTTCGTAAATTGAAATTGTAACCGCTTGCTTGGGCAAGAGTAACACTTTGTCTTGATTTTCGGTTGCCTTGATCGTCAGCACATCAATCGTCTCTGCTTTATTCACGCCGCCGATGCGCGAACGCGGATTCAAGCCGATATAAAACGCGCCCAGATGAATCGGCACGGTCACGCGATTCGCCACCGTTTGCTGATTGAGATCAACGATCTCTGCTTCAAACGTCCACCGTTGCGCGCGCGCAAATTCTTTAAGGTCAGCGGGAATGTCCAATTGAAAATTTCCCGCCGCGTCGGTGCGCCCTTCACCCACGTAAATTTGGTTTCCAAATTGCTGCTCGTCGTGCCAATAGCGTTCGTTCCCCGTCGAATCAAAAAATTCCCACTCGCCTTGCACATTCGGGCGCGCGTAAAAATCGTGACTCAACACGCGCCACGTTACGCGCGCATCGGCGACAGGTCCGCCAAAAAAATATTCCCCATTCACATTCACGCGCATCGTTTCGCTGTTGAGATATTCTGTTTTGTCGGTGTTGACCGCGACTTGAAATTCGGGCTTGCGATATTCTTCCACCAAAAATGATCCGTGCAGCGCGCCCTTGCTCCCGATATGATAGTTGCCCGTCGGCGCGCTCTTCAAAACCACCTTGCCGTGAACCGCGCCAAATTCATTCACTGCCAACTTGTAACTGCCGATGTGTTCACCCTGACTGTTGGTCACTTCCAGCTTTACGGTGTTGAGTTCAGAGTCGTCATCCGAATCTTTCACAGAGGGTGGCAGCAGCGGATCGCGATTGCGGCGCACAATGCCTCTGAAATAAACCGTCTGCCCCGCGCGATAGACTGCGCGATCCGTGTACAAATTTCCGAGCAACCGATCATGATCCTGCGCGCCCGCGCGCGGGAGCTCGAAATCCCACGTCGCAATGCCCGTGTTCCAATCACTCGCCGCCGCCGCGATCACTCTGCCATCGTCGCTTTCGCTCACGACGACATAGGGCGTCGCATAATCCGTATGCGGAAATTCAAACGCCGCGCGAAAAATTCCGTTGCTGTCTGATTTGCCTTGCGCCAAAACCGTCTTGTTGTCAACGTACAATTTTAGAGATTGATTTGCGACGGGCTTGCCGCTTGCCAAATCTGTAACCCACACCAACGCTTCCTGCGGCGCGAGTTTCAGCGCGAGATTGTGCGGCGAAATGAGAATGAGACTCGCGTCCACGCGTTCGATTTCGGGCGCAATGACGCGCAAAAGGTACACGTCTGGCTCAAGGGCTTTGCCCAGCGCATCGCTCAACGTGAACGAAATCATGCCGCGCGCATTGACCAATCTTGGAACATTACGCGTCCACGCGCCCACGCGCGGCAGCGCGGTGGGCTTGTATGCCGAGACCCGTTCTTGCAACGTGGAATAGATGGTGGAAGCCGTTCGCAGCAATTTCAAAAAATCCGTGCGCGGCACGCGGTACAATTCGTACTCGATGCGCGACACATTCGTGTGCGAGGTATAGATCGTCTGCGGCGCGTTCGCGTCAAACAAACCAAGCGCGGGCAAATTCACCGCCAATGACGACGGCAACGGCGCAGTGGTGAAATGAAGCACGGTCTCGCGCCCCAACATTTCTCCCGACACACTGCGCGTGTCCGCGCCGATGGTGATCGTGTACGCGGTTGCCGCCTGCCAATTCCCCGTCACCTGCGCGTGATACTCGCGCGCTCGCCAATCCACAAAGTTTATCGCAAAGGCGCGATTTGCAATTGTCGGCGTAATGCTCAAGCGCAAATCATTTTCGGCGACGGCTTGCGTGAACTTGAGCATCAAGCCCGCGTGGTCTCGAATCACCGTCGTCTCTTTTTCCCCATCTTTCGGCGAAGTGGAAAGCAGCGCAAATGGTCTGACCGTGAAAAAATTCAAATACAGCGCGTCCAATTCCGCGCGGTGATTTTTGTCTTGCGCGCCCTTTGCCAATTCGACAACATATTCCGTGTCGTACTCGAACGGGTACGTTGGCGTAAAACGTACCGCGTATCCCTCCCACGCGAACGTTCCCAACGCCGCCCACCGATCGCGCTTCCGCATCACACGCAAACGCGTTTCCACCGAAGGGCGATCCATCTCCGCGCTGAACGTGATCGTGATCGGCTGTGTAATGCCTCGCACGCGCGAATTGCCTCTGCGCTGCGGATCACTGCTCACCACGCGCGGCGAAATGGTTTTGAATGTCCAGCTCTGCGCTTCCGAAACGCGCCCCGCAATATCTTGCGTGGGCTTGACCGTCACCGTGTACTGCGTTGCCACGTCCAAATTCTGCGTTGGCGTCATCGCGTACGTAAAGGAATTGATCCAGCGTCCCTCAAAATCAATTGCAGGTTCAATCGTCAACGGCTGCGTAATCACATTCGCCACATTCACCACCGACAATGGCACAACAGGAAAATTGAAACGAACGCCAACCCGCGCGCGTTCGCGTTCCACTTCGACATCCTGCTGATCGCGCGCGGGCTGCACATCCAACACCTCAAGCGGCTCGATGGCGTACACAATTTCGGGCGGTTCAACTGTGGGTGGTGGAGTCAGCGTTGGGGCGCGCGTGGGAATGGGGGTGGGGGGGGGTGTTGTTGTGGCGGTGGGGGTTGGCGCAACTGTCGCTAGTTTGACCTCTGGCGTGATCGGTTGCGGTGGCGGCGTCGCGCACGCAATCACCGCGACGAGAAGCAAAGTGAATCCGCAAAGGGTGAGTTGAGACATGCTGCCTCCACAAATGTCATTCTGAGCGGAGCGAAGAATCTCGATCTCGCAAGGCAGAGATTCTTCGCTCCGCTCAGAATGACAAGCTACCGTCAATGACAAGCTGCCTTCACAACATCTTGATCACATCGCGCAACTGCCGCCGCGCGCGGCTGCGTTTTTCGCGTACATTCAAAATCGTCGCGCCTGTGATGCGCGCGCTTTCGTCGTCGCTCAAACCCACAATGTCGTGCAATACACACGCGACGCGATCATCAAACGGAATCGTGGCGAGACCCATTTGCAAGGGTGAGGAGAAGGATGCGGCGCGCGCGTGCGGGGTTAACCATGCGGCGCGTTCACTTTTACGACACTGCTGGATCAAAATTTTCAGAAACCACACGCGAAAATTTTCGCGCGGACAGGTTCGGATTAATCTATGCGCGCGGAGGAACGCGTTTTGTGTTGCGGTCGTTGCGGTTCCCGCGTCATCCAAAACAAAATGCGCGAGGCGATACGCGAGCTCTTGATATGCGCGCACCAAGTTGTTGAACGCGGCAATCTCGCCGCGTTGAGCTGCGGCGATCAGATTGTTTTGGCGCGTCGAAATTTCAGTCGGCGCGGCGGTTCGGGGGAACGAGAGAGAATCCATAAAAGGTATGACATGCGGCAAGCGGTGAATTCGAGCCAATAATCGGATCAGACGCCTCGACCCAGTTATTCGCCATTTCACAGCCGCTTGCCGCGCGCGACGCGCCTTTTCGGAGGAGGGAGAAAAGCGCGCGTCGAATTGTTACGCGCGCATTGTAAGGATTTTCGCCGGCGCGCGCATCAGATCAATTGCGTATTCGATTACGTATGTTGGGGAGGGTGACTACGTAACATCGAATAGAATTCGACGCCTCAACAAGGCGTTCCAAAAAAACAACGCAAAGAGTGAACATTGTTTGGTGCGCGTTGTTTTTTCTGAGTCTTTGTTCAGCAGTCGAATTTGATTCGATGGGTTTTCAGACGAGGTTATGTTCGAGCGCAAACCGCGTCGCTGCTGCGCGGGAATTGACGCCGAGTTTGCTGTAGATGGATTGGAGATGCGTGCTAACGGTGCGGGGAGAGACGACGAGTTTTGCCGCGACTTGGACATCGCTTAAACCTGTCGCAACGAGGCGTAATACTTGGACTTCGCGCGGGGTGAGACCAGCAGGGAGGGTGTGGGAGAGAGTTTCAGCGGTGGCGGATTTGAGCGCGTCGTGGAGCGCGTTTGCAAGTGAAATGGTTTCGCCGTTCGCCGCTGTGGTGTGCGAATCCGCGAGCGCGTCAAAAATCCATTCTGCGAACAATGCGTTGAACGGAAAAAAGGCATCGCCGCGTGTGACGACGAGCGCGCGTTTTTCGAGTTGGGCGAGGATGCGTTCGGAACGCGCGATAAAATTTCGCAGCGCGATTTCGGAAAAATGAATACGCGGGTCTTGCGCCGAACGCGCGGAGTTTGAAACTTGCGCGAGGGCAGCAAGCACAATTTTTTCGCGTTTGTCGCACTGTCGCCAATACTCGAGCAGATGCGGCATCGCTTCCGCGCGAAATTTTTTCTGCCAGAAATTTTCGCGCGCGGTGTCGTTCGGATTTTGCGTGTGCGCTTGAAACAAAAAATGCGACGCGGCTTGCAAGAAAAAGGGATGCGTGCCAGCCACGCGCAACAGCGTTTCGATTTCACTTTCGGTAAAACGAATTTCGGTTTCGTCTAACGCGTTGTCAATCAACGCGCGCGCGTCGGCGCGGTTCAAGACGCGAACATTGATGTTGGCAAAGATATTAAAAAAAGGGGACGAGCGAATTTCTTCCGAGTGCGTGAGTTCGATCAATTCGCGGCGGCTGGATGTGATCAGCGCGAGGTGATGATGAATCGCGAGCGAGCGCAAACCATAAAAAAAATCGGGCGTGAAATTTTGATTGCGCGTCACATTTTCAAATTCATCCAAGAGCAAAACGACATGGCGCTGTTGCGAATCTAAACGATCAAACACTTCAGCGAGCGCAAAATTGTCGAGCGCGTTGGAATCGTTCAAAGCGGCGCGTAACAATTCCGCTTCCGTTTCTTGGAGATGGGGCAAAATTTGGCGAAAGAGATAGTGCCACAAGCGCGGCGGTGTGGTCGCCGCGTCGAGGAGCGCGAGATCGGCATAGACAAAAATAAATTCGTTCGGATTCAAGCCATGCGCGCGGCGCACATTCGGATCCGCGAGATAATTGAGCAGCGATGTTTTGCCGATGCGTCGTTCGCCCACCAACGAACTCGACTCAAATTCGACGTTGCGGAGGCGCGAAAAAATTTGTTCCACCTCGCGCGCGCGTCCCACAAAACGCGCCGCGTCGGAAATCGGGTTGCCGTAGGTGAAGGGGTTGAGGATCATCAAGGATGCGAATTGACGTGCCACGCATTTTCGGAAATGCGTGGCACGTCAATTCGCTACGGAAACACATCCGCGCCAAATTCTTCGCCGAAGGTGATTTGCTTTTTGGGAATCAATGCGCCGCCGACATCTTCCAAAAGCCACAAGCCGCCTTCCGCGCTGCCCGCGATGCACACATTTTTTTTGCCACACACGGGGCGGACGAATGGCGTGTTTGCGTCCGCTGTGATGAACGAAAGATTTGTGCTGCCCGTTTTCAATTCCACGCTCGCCAGCGCCATCGCTTTCAAACTCGATTGATCGGTGACGTTGAAATACAAACGCGTGCCGTTGCTGTTCCATTTCGGCTGCCGCGCAAAGACGCCGCCCAACACTTCGGGAAAGGGCATTTGTTTGGGGTTAATCAATGTGCCTGCGTCGTCCAATTCCGCCACCCAAATCCGCCACACCTCATTTTCGAGCAGCATGTACGCGAGATATTTGCCATCGGGCGAAAGGGTGGGACGCCGCGCGCGGATGCCCAACGCGCGCAGGTTTGTGCCATCGGGATTCACAGAAAATAATTCGCCATTTTCCGCGCGCGCGCCGCACGCGAAATAAATGCGATCATCGTCACCCCAAAACGGATCAATCGCCAACGCGCAATTGGTTTCGAGCGGCACCGTGTCGCCTGTCTCTGCGTCAAAGATCGTCAAGCGATATTCTTTATTCGCGCAATCGCCCGTGCTGGCAACAAAATGCGCGCCGTCGGGAGACCATGTTGGCTCTTCGTTATTCGCGGACAGCTTGAACGTCCGAAGCGTTCCCCCATTCAAATTCATCATGCCGATTGTGGAACATCCTGGCGCGCCGATGGTGAAAACGATATTTACACCCGCGCCAAAAGTGTCGGTGGGCTGCGGCGCGATGGTTGGGGCGACGGCGACGGCGGGCGCGCGCGTTGCAGTCGGAAGAGGTGTGGGCGGAATGATTGTCACGGTTGGAGTTAGCGGCGGGAGGGTGACAGATGGTTCAACGGGAACGCGCGTGGGTTCGATTGCCGCACGCGGTGTTTCAGAGACGAGAAAACGCGGAATGAAAATCAGCGCGGCGATCAATAACAACGCGATCAGGGCACCCGCGATTAACCACGCGCGATTTGCAGCAGGACGAGTTGGTGCGTGTTTCAGCGTCGGATATTCGGGCATTGTAAAACGCGGCGGGGGCGGAGTCGGCGGGATGCGCCATTGCCGCGTCGTGTCGCCCAATTCATCGCGGATCCATTCGAGGCGTTCGTATTTGTTAATCCACAACCGCTGTAAATCTACGGTAAAACGAAATTGTGTTTCGCCCGTCAAAATATCGCGCGCCAATAAGGATTTGTATGCTTGTCCCGCTTCGTCAGGCGGGATGATGAGATTCTGTTTTTGCAACGCGCGCGCAATGTCTTGATCGCTCACCTTCACATTCGCTTGCCCCATCGCCGCCGCCGCGCCCGCGAGCAATGCTTTTTCAGCGGGCGTGGATTCTTCCCACGTATGTTTGAGTACGGCGAGTCCGCGTTCCACCGCTTCATCCACTACCGCGTCCACGTCGGAAACGTTCAGCGTCGCCGCGCGCGTGTGCTGCCAATGTTGAAATAAACCGTGACAGATGAGTTGGGTGAAATAAGGATGTCCGCCCGTGATTTGCAAAATGCGTTCGCGCGCGGCGGGTTCGAGAGGATACAATTCTTGGACGGGCTGCGTGATTAATTTCAAAGCGGCATCGCGTTCGAGAAAGGAAATCTTTTTATAAAGCCCCACGCTAAATAAAAACGCGTACTCTTTGGTCATGCTTTCCAAACCATCGCCGAGCGCAAACAAAAAATTCAAGCGTTCGTAATGCTGCATCAAGTAGCGCAAGTATTCAAAAATTTGTTTGTCGAGTTTGCCCGCCTGCACTTGTTCTTGCAAACGAATCGCTTCATCGAGCATGAGCAAGAGATGACGTTCACCCAACGCGCGCCACACTTGATTCAAAAATTCATTTTCAAAAAAACCGCGCGGGTCGGGCGAGAATGACGCGCGCGGGGGCGGTGGAATTTCGATCTGATAATCGCGGCGCAGCGCGCGCGCAATCGAACTGGCGAGTTCCCACAAAAAACCATCAAGGCCTTCGAGCGCGAGTCCATGCAAATCAAGCAGCACGCACACATAACGCGAGCCGAGATGGCGATGCATTTGGTACAACGCGGACGTTTTGCCCGTGCGCCGCTGTCCGTACAAAATGATCACATTGTCGCGATGTTTGCCGATCAACGCTTCGCGCACAAACGCAAACACATCGGCGCGCCCAAAAAACATTTCGGCGTTGGTGACGGGATTGCCCGCGATATAGGGATTTACAAGTTCGGTCATGGCGGGGGGATTATACTTGAAATGTTGGAATTGGATTTTGGAGTGGGGCTGGAAAACGCGAATCTACGCGAATAAAAACGCGAATCTGCGCGAATCTGTAGGAAACAAAATAAGATTCGCGTAGATTAGTATAGATTCGCGAAGATTCGCGTTTCAAGGTCTATGCTTCCATGTCCCCTCTGCGGCAAATTTTTTACAAACATTGACGATTGCCGTCACCTTTGCTAAGTTGGCAGGCGATTTATGAATGATTCAATGCCACCCGCGCTTTATGTCGGCATCCCTTTTTGCCCCACGATTTGCACCTATTGTGACTTTAATGTGTATGCGCGGCGGGAGGGCGAATTTGACGCGTATGTTCTCGCGTTGACACGCGAAATTGAAAGTGTCGCGCAAACGATTCCTACGCCGCGCCGCGCGAAAACGGTGGCGTTCGGGGGTGGCACGCCTTCGATTTTGGCGGCGGCGCAGATCGAAAAAATTGTGACGGTGCTTCGCGCGCAGTTCGATTTTGAGGCGAACGCGGAATGGACGCTGGAGGCGAATCCTGGGACGGTGGATTTGGAAAAATTGCGCGCGCTGCAAGAGATGGGGATTACGCGCGTGTCGCTGGGGGTGCAGACGTTTGACGACGCGCGCTTGAAGCAATTCAATCGGCATCATTCGGTTGCGGAATCGTTCGAGGCGTTTGAATGGGCGCGGCGCGCGGGGTTTGAAAATTTGAATATAGATTTGATCTATGGATTGCCTGACCAGACGCTTGCCGATTGGCGCGGCACATTGAAACGCGCCTTAGGGTTTCAATCGGAACATCTTTCGTTATACGGTTTGCAGGTGGAAGATCGAACGGTGCTGAAAAAGCAAATCGTGTTGGGACGGATCGCGCAGCCCGATTCTGATCTCGCGGCAGAGATGTACGAACTCGCAGTTGAAATGTTGGGCGCGGCGGGATACGCGCATTACGAAATTTCCAATTTTGCGAAACGCGGTTTTGAATCGCGGCACAACAAAACGTATTGGTTGAACGATCCGTACTTTGGTTTTGGCGCGGGCGCACATTCGTCGTGGAGGGGGGAGCGGTACGAGAATGTGAGATCGCCGCGTGAATATGTCTTGCGAGAAACGAGAAACGAGAGTGTCATTGCCGCGCGGGAAAAAATTTCGCGCGCGATGCAAATGGCAGAGACAATTTTTTTGGGATTGCGTTTGGCGGAAGGTGTTGCGTGGGCGCGATTCCGCGAACGGTTTGGAAAGGATGCGCGGGAGGTGTATCACGAACCGATCGCTCTGTTATCGAGTTGGGGAATGTTGCGTGTGGATGAGGAAGGAATGAGCTTGACGGAAAAGGGGATGTTGGTGTCGAATCAGTTGTTGTGGAGGTTTTTGCCAGACCAATGAAACGTGCCACGCACCTCCGAAGGTGCGTGGCACGTTTCATTTGGTGCGATATACAACTTGATGAATGAGATTGTGCAAACGGGTGATGGCGGTATTTCTCAATTTCGTTGCATCCAACGCGCCTTGCGCGTGTTTCGCGTAGGTTTCAGCTTGCTGCATCGCTTTTTCGCGCGCGTTCGTGCTGTTTAAGATCTGTTCGACGCGGCTCAAATCTTTTTGACTCCACGCGGGCTTGGCGTACAACGCGCGCAATTCCTCCCCTCCCGCGCCTTGCATCGCGTACAGGACGGGATACGATTTTTTGCGACTCCATAAATCACTGCGCACCGATTTGCCCGTCACTTGCGGATCGCCCCACAAGCCCAACACATCATCCGCAATTTGAAACGCGATGCCAAGATGCTCGCCGTAGTTCGCGAGGGTGCGATACAACTGCGCGTCGGTAGTGCCGATGCGCGCGCCAATTTCGCATGACGCCGCGAGCAAGGCGGCGGTTTTGCCGCGCACCATTTCAAAATACTGATCGAGCGTCGCTTGATCGGCGCGTTCATACGCGAGATCGAGATATTGTCCTTGCGTGAGTTTGAGAATCGCGGCATTAAGGGCGCGATGAATGGCAACATTATTGGGGAGGGAAACACTGGTTGGAATTTCCGTGAGCGCTTGCTGTGCCATGACGAACATCGCGTCGCCCGCGTTGATCCCTTGCGCGATGCCCCATTCTTTCCACACGCTCGCGCGTCCGCGCCGCGTGTCGCTGTTGTCCTGAATGTCATCATGGATGAGTGAAAAATTGTGAATCAATTCAACGGCGGCGGCGGCAGGCAGCGCGTCGCGCCAATTCGCGCCGACGGCTTCACAAGAATATAAACAGAGCAAAGGACGAATCTGTTTGCCTTTGTCGGCGTGCGTCGGATTGCCGCGCGCATCCGTCCAGCCGAGATGATAATGCAGCATGTTGAAAAAATCGGCGTATTGCGGATTGCGCGCTTGAGTCAGTTCGCGCATTTCATGATCGAGGGCGATGAGGTAGGCGTCGGACATATTTTTTAGGCGGCTTGGATTTTTTGCAGATGTGTAGTGTCGCGCAGCGCGTCTAAATTTTGCGCGCTGATGCCGAACATGGCAACGCGTAGTTGGGTGACGAGCGCGTGGATGCCGTCAATGGTGTTTTCGGTGGAGAGGTTCGCGAGTTTCAAAAGGGGCGAGGCAAGACCGACGAGGGATGCGCCGAGCGCGACACATTTTGCAATTTCGATCCCGTTGCGAATCCCGCCACTCGCAAAGATCGGAATGTGTGGCGCGGCGCGTTTTACTTGGACCAAACTTTCAGCGGTTGGAATCCCCCAGTCCCAAAATGTTTCGGCGAGCTGCTTTAATTCTGCGGAGGGCGCGCGTTTCGCTTCAACCGCTGCCCACGATGTTCCGCCCGCGCCTGCGACATCCAAAGCGGACACGCCCGCGCTGACGAGTTGGCGCGCGGTGTTTTCGGAAATGCCAAAGCCGACTTCTTTGACAATGACGGGCGTATCGAGCGCGCGGCACACCTGCTCGATTTTTTTCAACAAGCCGCCCCAATTTGTGTTGCCGTGATCTTGGACGGCTTCTTGAATCGGATTGAGATGCAAAATCAGCGCGTCCGCTTCCACCATCTCGATTGCACGCTGACATTCCACGACGCTGTAGCTGTAGTTGAGTTGAATCGCGCCGAGATTGGCAAACAGTAAAATATCGGGCGCAACTTCGCGGACGCGATAGGTGCGCGCGAGTGTTGGATCGGCGATCGCGGCGCGTTGCGAGCCGAGACCCATCGCGATACCTGTCGCTTGTGCGGCGGCGGCGAGATTGCGATTGATGCGTTCCGCTTCGCTCGCGCCGCCTGTCATGGAGGAGACGAGCAGGGGCGCGCGTAATTTTTTGTTGAAAAGTTTGAGCGAGGGATCTATTGCGTCGAGGTCAAGTTCGGGGAGCGCTTGATGGATAAAGCGATATTTTTCGAGACCCGTGCTGACATCAAAAAATTGGACATTCTCTTCGAGGTTGATGCGGAGATGTTCGACTTTACGATTACTGACCAGGGTTTCGTCGGGCATGATGTTTCCTGCAGGAATTATATCACAAGGGATAGGGGGGAATACATGCCACGCTTCGGGCGAATGCAATTCGCAGCAACGAAAACACGAAACGTCCCTACGGACGTTACAGGCACTCGGTCTGCGGTCGCGAATCTTTGCGATTCGCCGCGGACCTTTGTGTGGCGATGTAGGTCATCGCATGTTGCCGCGATTTGTAAGCGCTTGTCCAAGCCGCAACTTGCGCGCGGGAATGGTGTTAATCCTATCAGCGTAAAGTCAGGATCGCGGCGCAAGATTGCGGCGCAACATTGCGCGAATTTCCAACGCGCATATACTTGCGCCCGCATCGTAACAGGTTCTCGCGTTGCAAACATTCAACATTCTCTCGGAGGCAAGCATGGATACTTTTGAAGCCGTAAAAGCAATTATTGTGGACAAGCTGGGGGTGGATGAAGCCAAAGTCGTTTCCGCCGCAAAGTTCCGCGAAGATTTGCAAGCGGATTCGCTCGATTTGGTCGAACTCATCATGGAGTTTGAAGAAAAATTCGGCGGTGAAATTTCGGACGAGGACGCACAAAAGATCACCACCGTCGGCGAGGCGGTAGAGTTTCTGGAAAAGAACAAACCCGCCAAGCCCGTCACGCCAGCGGCATAGGAAGGGAACGCGGCGGCGGGGAACGCGGCGGCGAGCGTTCCGTACGGATTGGGATTTTAGCATGAGCCTCGATTGCATCGGGGCTTTTGCTGTTTATGGGAAACCCTCAACCCCTCACCCCCCTCCCCCTCTCCCAAAAATGAAAACATATTTTCGGGAGAGGGGGAGGGGGGTGAGGACAAGGAGGAGCGATGGATGCACGCGGTGTGCAACGGTTGTTGGAGAAAACGTTTCAGATGGCGGACAGCGCGATGATGGTTGGGGGGAAAACGGCAGAGGTCGCGCTGCGCGATGCGCGTCTGGCTGAAGCGGTGAAATTGAAATTGATTCCGCTGTATGGGGAAGAAGCTTTGCGGCGGACAATGAATTATGCGGGGCTTGGACTGGCGCTCTGTCGCGCGATTGAAAATGAGATGGAGGATGACGCGGCGCGCGCGCAGTTGGAATTTTATCGCGCGCGTTTGGACGCGATCTATCACGAGGCGCGCGGGGCATTTGAAAACGAGTTTGCCAATTCGCACGCGTTGGAGCCAAAATGACTGATGCCGCGTTGTTGATACCGCAATATGGGTTTGACGACTGGCGCGACGCCTTGCGAACGCGCGAACCGCGCGCGTTGGAACTCGCGTACGCGCTCGCGTTGGTGTTGCCCGCGAGCGATGAGACGAACGCGTTGAAGGAAATGACGCGCGCGGCAAATGACGCTGCCGCGTTTGAGATTGCAAGGGATGTGCGTGAGCTGTTGGGGTATGCGGTTGAAAAGTATGAAGCGTTGACGCGCGGCGATTTTGAACGCGTGGACGCGGGCAATCAAAATGTGTTGGCGTTCGAGCGGCGATGGAACGATGAACGGTTGCTGATTGTGAATAATCTGGCGCGCGTTTCGCAGCCGTGCAAATTTTCCGCGTATGCGGGTAAAGAGGGGTGGGATATTTTGAATCGCGTGGAATTTATTTTTCCCGCGCGGGCGCAGTTGGACGCATACGAGTTTTTGTGGCTGCTGGTGGATTAACAAAAAAGAGACCCGTTTTTGTTAACAAAAACGGGTTCCTTTTTTTTTATCATTGTAGCGGTGGCGTCCAATCATTTCCTAAAATGACGCGTATGTCGGAATCGCGTTCGGCGGTGGGGTTGCGGCGAATGTTTGCGGTTTCGATGTTGAAACGTCGGGCGAGCCAATCGAGCGTCGCGGGTTTTTCCGCCAAATCTACGAGAACCGTTTTGGCGTAATCGCGTTTTTCGGCGTTGCCGATTTGAACGACGTTAAGGCCGTTGTTTTTCAGATAACGCGATGCCATCGCCGCAAGCCCATCTTTGGTCGTGCCATTGAGAATGACGATGCGCGCAGCTTCCGCTTTAAGGGGACTAATGGATGCGACGACATTTGTGCCTTGCGGCGTGCTGAACATTTCTTTGATCAGCGCGCCGATTTTTTCGCGGTCGGGCCACAAGACATCCGCGCCGGTATTGAGTTTGATTTCATAGCTCATGGTCAGATCAATCGAACGCGATTTGATATTGTCCGCGCGTATTTGCGCGGCGATGGGGGCGAGAGCGAGCATCTGTGTGGGCGTCATGTCGGTTTCGACGGCATCTTGGAGTTGCGCGAGCAGCTGCGGCGCTTGCGCGAGGGCGTTGACTTTGAGGGCTTTATCGCGTGCGGCGAGAAGCACTTGCATCTGACGCTGCGAGCGATCAAAGTCGCTGGTGGATTTGCGTGAGCGCGCGTATTTTAGCGCGAGATCGCCGTTCATGTGTTGACGCCCCGCGGGAATTTGCAAATGCATGATACCGTAATCCTCGGTGGGATATTCGGGATCGTCAATCGCTTGAGGGACATCAATCTCAATGCCGCCGAGGGCATCAATGATTTTCCGAAAACCCCCGAAATCAATGAGGACGTAATAATGAATCGGAATCGCGAAATTGTACTCGACGGTTTTTTTCGCGAGCGCAGGTCCGCCGCCGGGATATTTTGACGAGTCGCCGTAAAAATTTGCGGTGTTGATGCGATTTTCGCCGGCGCCCGGCGCGGGGATGGGAACATACAGATCGCGGGGAATGGAGAGCATCCCCGCGGTTTTTGTTTGGGGATCGAGTGTTGCGACAATCATGGTGTCGGTGCGCCATGGTCCTTCTTCGCCTTCGCGGCGATCAATGCCGAGCAATAGAACGTTGATGCGCTCACCCGCGGCAACATTTGGGGGGGGGGCGACGGTGGGAACAGCTTGCGAGGCGGTCGGTAAATCGGCGACGATGCCAGAGATGTTGGGCAAATTCGCGTTCGCGGTATAGGCGCGAATGGTGTCGAAAAAATAATAGCCCGCGATGAGCCCGCCACAAACGAACATCGTGAACGACATGCCTGCGAACATCCAAATCAAAAATTTGCGTGGGTTGAATTGCATAGTTGTGAACCTACAAACAGGATTATAGCACTCTCGTTTTCAAGTACAGAATAGACGCTCGCGGGGCGGTGGATGTGCCACGCACTTGCAAGTGCGTGGCACAGCGCGCGCGCGTTTCCCTTGCTTTTCCAACTTGTGCTAGAATCTTTGCCCCATGACCGCGATTGTTGCGTTGCTGCCTCCCATTCTTTTGTTAGGCGGCGCATTATTGTATTTACTGCCCCTCCCGTTCGCTTCTCGCTATCGCAAATTCATTCCTTTGATCGCGAACGCGCTTGCGATAGTGAGTTTGATTGCTGTGGCGATCACACTGCGCGAGCCGACTACGCTTTTTGAGCCCAGTGATATTCTCCCCGCGCTGACGCTCACATTGCAATGGAATGGCGCAGCGTTCCCGTTCGGAATTTTTCTGTTGGTGGTTTCTACAGCTCGCGTTTTGATGGGGCTCGAAGTGGACGCGCGTTTGCAAATCGCCGGAACGCTTGGTGTCAATAGCGGCGCGCTCTTGTATTTCGCGGCGGATAATTGGACAACGATTGCGGCAGCTTGGTTGATTGTCGAATTTGGGTTGCTGCTTGTGCCGACGGCGAGGGGTGAAAGTCGCGAACGCGTGGGGCGCGCGTTTGCGTGGAATTTAGCTGCCATTGTTGCGTATCTCACCGCGGGAATGATCGTCGCGAATGAAGGCAGTTCCTTGCGCCTCGGAGAAGTTGCGCTGCAAGCCACAGCTGCGTTGTTGGTTTTTCTCGCGGTTTGGATTCGCTGCGGGCTGTATCCCTTTCAAGCCGCTGCGCCGGCGAGCGCGGAAACATTTGGCGTGCGTGTCGGTGTGCCGATCTTGCTCGGTGGTTTTTTGCTGACGCGTTTGTTGACGCAAATGCAGGGTGCGATGATGCTGTCAATGGAAATGCAACTGGTCGCGCTGCTCGTTGTCGGCGTGAGCGCCCTTCTGGTCATTGGGCAACCACATGGCGCGGATGCGTTCGATTGGGTGTTGCGCGCCGCAGCTGCGTCGATGCTGCTGCTGCCATTTTTTTTTGACGCGCGGGTCGCGCCCGCGCTAGCGGTCTATCTCACGCTCGGCGCGTTTGCATTGTGCAACGTGATCGGGGTTGCGTATCTTTGGCGCGCCCAGTTGCCGCGTCTGCCATTGACCGCGCTGGTTTGGATTGCGGGATTATTGATCGCAGCTGCGCTGCCATTGACGCCGGGGTTCGGGGGACGCGTGGGCTTGCTTGCCGCGTCGTATGGCGGCGGCGTGATCGGGTTGTGGCTGATTTTGGTCGCGACGATGGCGATGATCTTGATTCCGCTGTGGCGCGAAATTTTTGCGAGTCGGGAGACCGCGCCGAAAGCGCCAACGTATTTTGAATACGCGGCGTTGGCATGTTTGCTCATTCCCTCGCTGGTTGTCGCTGTCATGCCACGCGTTGCGGTCGCGCCCTTTGGGGAGGCGGCAGAGGCAGGCATGACATTGTTTGGCGACGCGATTGTGCCATCGGGCGCGCGTCTCGGCGCGTTTATTTTTCTGGTGGCGGGATTGCTTGTGCCTCTGCTCGCGTCCTTTGAATTAGCGCGGCGTTGGGAACGCCGCGTCAGTTTATTGCCCGCGCGAGTGGCGAGCATTTTGGATTTGTCCGGTGTGACGCGCGCGTTTGATTTGTTGTATCGTTTTGTGCGGGCACTGTTGCAACGGACGCTGACGGTATTGGAACAACCGCCAATCGCGTGGCTCATCTTTTTGGCGATCTGGGTCGCCGTGTGGCTGCGCGGTTTGGGAAATTGAAAGATGGCTCGCGATGTTGGAACAAAATGAAAGCAGGTATCGTCAATTCATTGAAACCAATTTACAGGAGGAGATGTGTTGAATCGTATTCTACAAATCAGTGGAGTGATGGGGCTAAGCGTCGTCCTGCTCATCACCGTCGTCGGGCTGGCATCCCGCACCGATGTTGCGAATGCCGCGCCGCCGCGCGCGGAGGAACCGGTGAAACGCGAAATTACAGTTTCGGGTACGGGGCGCGTGAGCGCGACTCCCGATGAAGCCGTCATTACTATCGGCGCGCAAATTACCGCGCCAACATTGGGCGAAGCTACCGGGCAAACAAATGCCATCATGACGAAGGTTCTGGAGGGGATCAAGCAACAAGGCGTTGACGCCAAAGAGATTCAAACCAGCGGCTACAATGTCAATCCGATCACGAGTTACAAGGAAGGCGAACCGTCAAAGATCTTGGGCTATCAGGTGTCGAACATTGTGACGGTGAAAGTGAAAAAGATCGAAAATGTCGGCAAAGTTCTGGACGCGGGCATGGGCGCGGGCGCGAATTTTTTGGGCGGCGTGTTTTTTGGCGTAGCGGATCCGTCAAAATTTGAAACGGACGCGCGGATTGCAGCTGTCAAAGACGCGACGCAAATCGCGCAAACGCTGGCCACAGCGGCGGGCGTGAAATTGGGCAAAGTAATTTCGATTACGGAAGGTGTGATCAACACGCCGCAGCCGTTTCCGCCAGGACGCGTGTTTGCGGCAGATTCGGCAAGCCCCGGGCCCGTCGAAACGGGTTCGACGGAAATTACAACGAATGTGGTTATGAGATTTGAAATTGGTGAGTAGGGCAAATTGCAAATTTGCCTTACTAGATCGGTTTCCTTATTCATTTAGGGCATGAGATAGCCGCAGTACGCAAACCATGCGTGCATATCTTCTGGTGTAATCGCGGCGAAGGCAAGGTCCAAAGCTTCGAGCAACTCGTCAAAGGTGCGCGCTTTGAGCGTTCGCAACAGCGTTTTGACTTTCGCGTGCCAAACG
>Ga0247727_10004690_pt1 | contig 28747 bp, 11 predicted proteins | sample WisWelCaveWW1625_FD_202498 | JGI IMG/M metagenome (GOLD analysis project Ga0247727, IMG submission 202498) | Biofilm microbial communities from Wishing Well Cave, Virginia, United States - WW16-25 | ecosystem: Environmental > Aquatic > Deep subsurface > Groundwater > Cave microbial mat | place...
GCGAGACAACATTTCTTGTTCATCACTTTTCAAATTGACAATGTATTTTTTACTCATATCTGCCTCCTCTTTCGGAGACAGATAATACCAAGTCACCCATCAAAGCATGCTTTACAAACTACTAGGGTGATGGAGGCTGCTACGTCAATAATAATGAAAAGCAAAGTTGAAGGCGCGAGCAATCCGACATCCGTCGTTGTGCTGAACGAGGCACCCGCATAAACGTAAATACTTGCAGCTGCCAGCCCTACCAACAACCCCGCAAGAACGCCCTGTACCGGATAATTGTAGGCCAGCCAACTGCGCTTGATCTCTCGCACTTCCCGTTTACGGGTCTCGTCAATTTGCCAGCCCGCAAGCCAGCCAGTGATCAAATACGCGATTAACTGACCCCAGTAAAAGAAGAAAACGTACAGCACAATGTCTGAGTTTTGCCAGTACCAGTAGTAACCTCCCGCGATAAAGTTGATCAACCAAGCCATGGCTAACGCCACCATGCCGAGAATCGCGCCCCGCAACCCAGCCGATAAGCGATGCCACGGATCCACTGGCCGGTGGGGTCTTCCACGAGGGTTACGACCGGGATATCTTCGCATGGCGCATTCATCCTTTCAGATAGAAAACTGCCTGTGGTATCAGTGGCATTATGTGAACCGTTCGTAGATCCAGCCGCCAATGATTCCAGAGCCAATGGCAACTGCAACATCAACAATGATAAAGAGAACCGCCGGGGCCGCAGCGAAGACCAATAACCCGGGCAAGAGCGAGGCAGCGGCCACCCCGGCTAAAAAGTACACCGCGATCCCTACCAGTGAAATCATCACCCCAGCCAGCGCGCCCTGAGCGATGTAATTGGGATGCTGCCGCCGCACAGTTTCCCCGCGCCTACCCACAGTGCGGGTTGCATTATTGTGGGAGCTGCGCGCCTGCGCCCCGGCAATCCAGCCGTTCAATACGTACGCCAGGATTTGCACAGGATAGCAGATCAGCCCGCCGGAAATGGCAGTGGTGGTGAAAATCAACAACCCTGCGCTGTTGAGCAAAAACAACCCGAACACAATAGGCGTGGAAATGAGTGCGGCGCGGATACCTGCCGGGGTGCGGTCCCACGGCCCGAGTGGCTTGTTGGCAAATTTTCGGGAAGAATGTCGGGTTGGCATAGTTAACTCCTGTTTTCTGATTTTTTCACGGAATGGTATGGTTGTTTGATCGCAGTTTTGTTTTTCCTCACCAGAATAAGAAAACCGGTTAGAAAGCTCGTCACAAGGACAAGTATAAAAAAGAGTACCCACTCCCCATTTTTGACCGCATCGCTGGAAAGGTTTTCGGCCAGCATGCTAAACCCGGCCCCGCCAAAAACCCCGATCGCAGCAAAAAGAATGTTTTCCATCTCGTCAATCCGGTTAAGTTGATCAAGCGTTGCGAGCGGGACGGCGACGATTTCTAAAATTTCCGGGTCCCATTTGATGGGGATCGATTCGTGCGTCTTCCTGACCTGATCACGTAAATTTTCAAATTGCTTGCGGAGCTCTGTCCCGATTTTGGGGTCGTCAATTTTTTCGGTCAGATCCGCATCCATGGATGATAGCCCAATTTCTGCCTCGACAAACTTACGCAAATTGAGTGTTGTCGTGGATAACCCGCTGTACCGGAGGAGTTCGCCTGCTTCATCATCGGTGATCGATAGTTCGTTGTTGCGGAAACACTCGATCATCCCATCCAGAGCTGTGCGGTTTTCAGGGATTCGGCGTCCGTCTCGCAACTGTTCGATATAATTGGCGTTTTTAGCGAGTAGTTGGGCCAATTCCTCATTGCCTTTGCCGGAGCGGTGGACAATATCATCAAAGAGGGCAGAAAATCGGCGATAATCTTTCATGGTTCTCCTCCACAAATTACATCCTCTGCAGGCACGTACCGCTCAAAACCGCTGACGATGACCCTGGCCCACCGGAAGTTGTCTTCAAAAATTTCCCCCACGACAGTCAATGCTTCGCCTGCCCGCAAGGATTCGCGCACGGCGTTCTGATCGGGCAGGCTGTAAACATCCGTATCCTTGTTCGTTTGACAGAGGCGCGGCGGCTCAGTGGGCAGGGGCGTTTGTGTGGCAGTTGGGAGCAGGGTGGGCGTGGAAACAATGACAGGGACGGACGTTGCGGTGGATGTGATGGCCGGCGCAGACGGCGAAGGCGTGGGCACCGGCTGGCGTGCCGCAAACCACCAGCTCCCCCCGACAGCCAACAAAACCAGCGCCGCCACCAGTCCCCCGACGAGCCAAAAAAACGGCGTGGGACGGAATCCAGCCCGGCCCCGCGCCGGGCGGCGGGAGGAACGCAGACGGGGAGATGTGCGACTTGGGCGGCGGGACATCTATTACCAGTTCCCGAGTTGGAAACGCTCAGATAGGGTATTAAAAACCTGGGGCTCCAAATCTCTATCTCGGTCTGGAATATTTCCTTCAAACGCATCCCGTTCCATATCCAGAGTTGTCTGAAATACCTTTAGGTCGTATTCCACACGGTGAAATTCCACATACCCCTGAGTATTATAGATGACATAATGGGCGCGCGGGTCACGATTGCGCGGCTGCCCCACACTGCCGGGATTGATCAACATTTTGTTGCCGTTGAGCGGAACATGCTCGCCATTCTTTGGGCTGAGGCGCTGCACATTAGCGAAAGAGCGTTCCGCAGTGGTCTGTTCAAATACTGTGGGCAGGTGCGTGTGTCCAAAGAAACAGATCGAAATATCCATTCCCTTCAAAACGTAAAAAGCCTCCTCGGCATCCGCTGCATCCCGGAGATAGTTGCCCTCCATGCCTTTGGGTTCGCATGGGCTGGCATGGAGCAGGAGGGCCCCTGCGCGGCGTAAAGTGGACGGCAGTTTTTGTAATTCGCCTAACAATTCCGTTCTTCTTTCACTGATGTAGCTCCACGTCCAGTTATGCGAAGTCATAATCGTCACCCGCCGCAAGCGTACCTCGGGGTCTTTTATGCGCCCAGCGATTTCTGGATCCGCCAATAATTGGGATATTGCGGAGTCGGCTGTCAAACTGTTGCCGATCGCGTAATCATTATTGCCTTGCACACAGTGATCTAGAATATCCCGGTCACGGAGTGTACGGAGCGTAAGATCAGGTGCCATCCCATAATTCACCAGATCCCCCAGACACCAAATGCCTTCCACGGCGGATTCCTGTTCATCAATATGTTTGAGAACTGCGTTTAGCGCGATGGGGTTGGCGTGAATGTCGGAGAGAATAGCGTAGCGAGCCATAATCAAATTCCTCTTTGCTTGTTAAGGAGTGGGGGAGGTTGGGCAGGAAAGAAGTTCCGAATTAATGTATCCAGTAATCCCTCCTCCAGAAAGGAATACCTCGAACCAGATGCTGCCATCGGCGAGCGTAATCGAGTTGACGACTTCTACGGATTGGCCGCGCTCGACATGATCCACGCCTACGCTCTGGTTACTGGGTTGGGAGCGGATCCAGCCGTTCACCTCGACAGTGCAGAGCATGGGCTGTATAGGTGTTGGCGAGGGGGAGGGTGTGGCGGTGGAGGTTGAAGTGGGGGGCAAAGTCGGAGTATTGGTCGGCGTCAATGTAGGGGTAAAAGTTGGCCCGAGCGTCGGCGCGGGTGTGCGGGTGAGTGTAGGTGCAAGCGTGGAGGTGGGCGTGTAGGGATTCAACATCCCCCCGGGGCGCCCGACAAGCCATCCGGCCAGCCCCAGAAAAATCAGAAAGAAAACGCCCCCGATCCCCAATGCGATCACCCGGCGGCGAATTATATGCCGGGCGATCATCTCCTTAAGTTTTGGCACCCGCTCATTGGCCTGCTGGTCGCTTGGATTTTCCTTCTGAATCTCCTTGTAATCACGCAGCGCAGCTTCTGCGTCCCTCAGGCTGTTTATTGCGTTCTCCCAGTTCCGGTCGGCGCTTTGCCGCAATTGCGTCAGGCCGAGTAGCCGAAGGCGCACTTTTTCGCTTTTCTCGCGGGCTGTCCGGGCGGCCAGGTGGCACTCTTCCGCCAGAGGACCGCACAGACTATACAGCAACTGTGTAATGGGGAACTCATACAGCGGGGGTTGTAACTGATCTACCAACTCCTTTGCCTGTTGGTAATTTTTCGCAGCCTCATCCCAATTGTTTAGGGCATCGGTGAATATCTCATCACTCACCGAGCGTGCGTACCGTTCATCGGCGGTTTGCGCCTGCTGGCGGGCCTGAACGCGCAGGCGCAGGGCGTTTTGCAGGGTGGCGCTCATCTGCCCCAATTCCGCTTTCTGGCTCTCGAAAATCCTGTTCTCATTTTCAAGGAAATCATCCTGACCACCGGCATTATTCCACTCCCGGAGTCGGTAAACGTTTTCGGCATCCAATCGTTTCCAGTCACGGTTCAAGTTCCGGGCGGAGTCCAACAGTATCCCGCCCTGGGTTTGGATTTCCTCCACCCGCACCGCGGTCGCGTTTTGCAAGGTGAGCGGGAGCGAAGGGGTGAAAGGCTGGGCGAGTTTTTCGCGGGCTTCCAGGTACTCGGCTTTTTTACGGCGCACCATTTCACGCCGTTGTTTGTGGTTGTTTAGTTGATCATACAACTCGCGCGTACGGGTGCGCCCGGAATAGTTGAGCACCTGGATGGCATTTTGCAGGAAGTTTTCGGCTTTTGTAAAATGCACCCCAGCGCTGTCATAAGTCTCGGCATGGAGCGCAGCATCCAATTCTTTTGCCGCTTTGTTCAGGCGATCTTCCACCAGAGAGATTTCGCCCTGGCGGTCTTTCAGCCCGTTGAGCTTTGTGGACATGGTCGCCCGTTGCTTTTCCGGAGCCATCCGCATGGCTGAGGTCAGTTCGCTTTCAAGGGTCAAACGCTGGTCCTCGGTTAAATCGGCGTTGTCGAGCGCCAGGTTCGCACGCAAGACGAGATCGCTAAAAATGTTCTCCAACGTTTGGTAAACGCGCCGCTCGCCCTCCAACCCCTTTCGGTGGTCTTCATCCAGTCCCTTATCCTTTGCCAGTTTATACCATTTCAAGGCGAGGCTCAAATCGCCGCCCTTCCCAGCCTGGATGTCCGCTTCGGCCGCTTCGGCGCGTTGCAGGGCATTGTCCAGAATTTCCCGGCGTAATTCAACAGCAGGCGGGTAACGCAATTGGCGAGTCAGTACCCCGTCCACCAACTCAAGCGCTTTTTCCAGTTCCACACTTTCGAAACGTTTGTGCGCTTCCCCCATTTGTTTTTCGATGAAATCCAGCAACTCCTGGGCTACCTTGACGCGGGGAAGTTCAGGGGTAAGGTCGCGCAGCGCGACGCGGGCACCCGCGGGGTCGGCAGCTTCCAAACTATCTTCGAACTGGAGCAGACTGCTTTCCAGACGGGCCATTTGCAAGAGTCGGATGGCTTCCGCGTCGCCCGGATTCATGCGATTGGCCGTTTCCAGTGCAGCAGCAGCGGCGCGATAATCGCGCGGCGGGCTTAAGGCCGACCTCCCCGCTTTCAAACTGGTTTGGAAACGCGCCTCGGTGTAGACGGTCTGTAATTCGGCGTCTCCAGTTTGTTCCGGTTTTTCCGCCCGTTCTTTAAGCATGGCTTCGGACGCTTCCACATCACCCACATCCAAGAGTTGGCGGGCGCGACTGATCAAGCGCGCCCGTTCCAACAATGAGAGGACATCCTTCAAACCCCTTTCCCCATCCACTTGGCGGAGGGCTTGCACGGCTAGTTCGGCCGCGGCCAGTGCGCCGGGTTCCAGCGGGCGGGCGGGGTCAAGATTATCATTGATGATTTCCAACAACCGCCCGCGTGCCTGGGTCGCATAATTGCGCGGTTTGGTGTCTTCCTTCCGCTTCTTGGCGGCGCGGGTCGCTTTCACCAAGGCGTCCCCCCAATCTTTCTTCATGATGGCCGCTTCGGCCGCCTGGAGCAGTTCTTCGTACTGCTGTTGCTTGGTGAACTTCTGGTCAATCTCAAATGCCCGGTTACTAAGATAGGGGCTGGACGGGTGTTCGACCTGCGCCTCTTTCACCAGTTTCTGCGCTTCTACCCAGTCGTACAAACTCTGTGCATCTTCAATCTGGTGGTCAAGTTTTAGAATGGTTTCGGCGCGCTTTTTTAATTTAGTCGCATGCCCGTCGGCAGGGTTATCGGCGATGACGAGGCTGGCGGCCTCCACGATGGCTTCGTAGTCGTCCCGGCTCTGGCTGCGCGTGAAAGCGGCATTCATATCCTGCCGTGCAGTTACAGCCTTTTGGCGCAGGGCCAGGCCGTCCTCTGCGATTGTATTTAGGTGAAATAGTTCTTGCAGCGAAGGCACATCCTGCCCGGCGGAGGCTTGCAGGATTTTGGCTCCCTCCGCAATATAGCGCAGGGCGCTATCATACTTCGGCGGGCGGGCGGGCTGGAGGGGTTGGTTTTGCGTGTCCAGATTCATGGCTTCCCGCGCCTGATCCAGGTACAGCCGTACTTGCCGCCGCGTGGCCTGCAGGGGGCGGATGGTTTTTTGCTGTTCCACGGCCCAATCACAGCGTCCATCCAGCCCAAAAATGGCGGACAGTTTGTCCAGTGCGCTTTGAAAGTCGTGGGCGTCCAGATCTCTTTCCACCCCGCTCTTGAGTTCGTGCAGCTTAGGCAGTTTTCCCAGCCAGGTTTGCGCTTCCTTTTTGGCGGCCTCCCAATGGGCCACGCGGGTGTAGCTGGCTTCGGCGGCAGAATAATCTCCCTCGTTCATGGCCGCGTGGCCCGCCTGCAGCGCGCGCTGATCGTCCAAATACCCTTTCACCTGCTCGTAAGTGCCTTCGGCTTCTGCTTTGAAACTGTCGGCTGTCCAGGCCTCTTGCCGAGCCTCAGGAGTGATCTCGTCGAAACGCTGTCGCAGTTTTAGGATTAAGGGTGCGTTTTCTTTGGCGCGGCGTGCGGGTTCCAGCGCCGGTTCCAGTTCACCTCGATCACGCAGTTGAGCGGCCTGGAGAATGTCCTGCTGGATGGCGGCGCTCAATGACTGCGCCCTGCGGCGCAAGGTCTCGGAAAGACTGCGGGTTGTGGTTTCATAAACCCCATCCAGGAAGACCTGCAGGTTGGCCGTCTGCGCTTTCATTTGCTTCAAGGCTTCTTCGTAGTTTTCCTGTGCAGAGTCGAAGCGCCCTTCACTCAGGGCCCCATCCGCCACGGTTAGGCAACTTTCAATACGGGGGTATACCAATTGCACCTCTTCCAGCAGACGGCGTTGTTCGGCGACGATCTTGAGCCGCGCAACCAGCGCCTCGCGCGGGATCTGGCTGGAGATTGGTTTACTGGTGTTCATATCTACCCATTCCACCGTTGCCGAGAGCAGCCAGTCCACGCCCCACAGGTCTTCAGCCCGCTTGCATACGGCGGCCGCGTTTGCAAAACGGCCCTGACGTAGCAACACGGTCGCGTACCGCTCAATATAATGGTGTAGTTTTTGTACAGCCACCCGTCTGAACATCTCGCGATAACGGTTCACAATCGGAGCGGCTTTCTCCCCGCCTATGGCTGCGATGATTTGTTTAATGCCATCGAACAAGACCTTTCCGCTGGAATCCAGGCGGCCCTGTTCGAGTTCGGCGGGCGTGTCAAATCCCAGATCCACCTCGCCATACGTGTCCGCCATCGCCTGAACGATAATGTCAGTTTCTGTATTCTCAATAAGTTTTGATAGATCAGGATCATCCGGGGTAAACTGTTTCGCTTCCCGGAGCAGAATCAGGCGCTGTTGTAAACTGCCTTCCGCCACAGCATCGGACATAAGCCGCTTGGCAGCGGCTAGGCTGCCATCGCGTGTCTGCACCTCAGACAGCAGGTTTTCCGCTTCCATGCGGCTGGCGGGGCGGATAGCCCAGCCTTTAGCTCGTTTCAAATGGTCAATGGCTTTGGGCCAATCGCCTTGCTGTATGGCCTCGCGCCCATCCTGGAGGGCGGTCTGTACTTCCTGCTCCCGTTCATCCAAACGACGGTGAATGTCTGCCTGGGCGAGCATGATGGCTTTGATTTCAGTGTCCAGGCGGAGTTGACCCGCGAGTTGGAGGGCAGCGGCCAGTTTGTTCTCGGCTTCGGCCAGGTTGTCGGCGGCCAGTGCGTGGGCAGCCTGCTGGCGGGTCGTTTCCAGTTGGGCCAACAGCAGGACTTGGGTTTCGAGTTCCACGTTAAGTTTTATCGCGTCAGCATCTCCGGCATCCAGCGCCAAGGCGCTTTTGATCGCGGTGCGGGCTTGGGGATATTGTGTCCCCGCTTGCAAATCTCGTGCCTCTTGAAGCAATTCAAGCAAACGGGCATGGTCTTTTTCAGCGGTTTGAACTTCGGCCAGCCGTTTATTAGCTTCCGCCACGATCTTTCCCCCTGCTTCCGGGGTTTGGGCGGCGGCGGCGTATTGCTCAGCGGCGAGCGTCCATTGGCGGTCCGCGCGCAGCCGGTCGCCTGCGGTGAGGAGTTCGCGTGCGGTATTGTCGGCCTGCGCGTGGCGCTGGCTTTCCAAACCCTGGCGCACGAGATTCAAAGGCGTGCGTTGCAGGTTGAACTCCAGCCCTTTGGCTTCGGCCTGTTTGAGCAGGGGCAGGGCAATTTCAGCGTCTTCGCCTGCATCCACTAACTGGCGCAACAGCACGCCTTCGCTGGCGTGCAGGCGCAGGATGGTGGCCTCCTTCGCTTCACTGGAGTCGGGCTGCGCTTCCATAAGCACCTGGTCGCAGGCGGTGATGCAGGCGGCAAACTCGGCGCGGTTGAAGGCATCGTCGGCGGTGTGGAGGAGGGCGGTTAGTTCGGCAGGTTCTTCGGGCATGAGGAGGCCTCGTGGTGGAGTTGAGTAAGGATAGATAGGGGCCGGGTTTGGCGATTAAGGAGTAGGCGAAGGCGTGGCAGTTGGTGTTTGAGTAGCTGTTTCTGTGGGTGTTGTCGTGAAGGTTGGGGTGGGGGTAGGTGTAGAATCATCAAATATCAATGGAATTTGACTACCTTCAACCTTCAACCCATTTACTAATAAAGAAACGTGAACAGTCGTTGTGGGTTGATCGGGCCCGGAGGGGAACTTAAACACATGCAAGGTAATCGTGTATTCTCCCATTGCGAAACTTCCAAGATCGGTGATTCCATTAGAAGCAGATTCAACTAAGATACCGGCAGTGCGATCTGCGGTATTATCTTTATCAACGTAGATACTATATGTGTTTAGGGATGCTTTATCAAAAGGAATAAAAGCCAACTTAATGGTTACGGACTCATTACCTCCGTTTTTGAGGATACATGTAATTTTGTCTTGTTCTAATTTGGAGCATTCGAAAGCAACTTGAATCTGAGAAACGGGTGTAACTGTTACTGTAGGGCTTGGGCTGGAAGTGGGGGTTGGCGTATCCGTGGCAGGGACAGGGGTATGAGTCGGCGGCGTTGTTGTAGGCACAGACGGAACTGGTGTTTCGCTTGGGGGCATGGGGGTAATTGTCTCTGTCGGAATAGGCATATCCGTCGCAAGCATTGCGACTACCTGACCAGGAAACATAAACAACGCGGCAAAGCCAAGACCACAAGCAACCAATCCGCTGATCAGAATAATGACAACAAGCTTCCATTTCCATCCAGCGAATCTAGGAGGGAGGGGCAGAGGTTGTCCCAAGCGAACTCGTGCAAGTTTCTGCAAGGCCTTCGTGTCAGGATAAATCTCGCGCAATTCGTATGCGAACCTCAGCGGTTGTTCAGTCCCGCGGTCTTTCGATTCGGCAGGGATGAGTTCAGAGGCGTCTGCCAGAATTTTCAGTTGCCTGTCGTTCAGAAGATTGACAACAGCCTGGACCAAACCCATTTGGTTTTCGGCGTTTCGTAATGTTTCACTGTAGGCAAAAGCGCTCAGCTCCGGGGACTCTTGGGTCTTGATGATGCTCCACAGGTTTTGCCAAATGGTGTCCAATGCGCTGCGCAAAATCTCAGGGGCGGTATCTCCGCGATGGGAGGGGGGTGCGGAGGGCATGGAGGCCAGCCCGCGCACCCGTTCTTGGGCTTCATGCGACAGTTTACCCAATAAGTCAATGATGTTTCTTAAGTCATCCTGCGAGGAAGCAGCCATTGCAACGGAAAAAGCCTGGCGATTTTCCAGTGAGGGTGGTTCGGTAAGCTTGAGCAGGGCAACGCGCGGCGGGGTGGGGGTGGATACCCGGGTAGGCACTCCTCCCCCCGACGCGGATGAGGCAGGGTGCGCCCCTTCCGTGGCTATGAGGCGGGCCGTTTCCCACGCGGTCATTAATCCAGCAGGGAGGGCGCTTCTCCGAGCCGTGATTTCATCATACGCCGCGCCCCAGATCTGGCGAAGGAGGGTTTGTCTGGCAGGGTTTTCAGCGGCTTCGAGGGCAATTATGGCCTCCCGCAACATTTCTGCTCCGCTGTGCGGATGGGCATTCAGCCAGACGCTGGCCTGTTGGAGGGCGAGGCGTGTGTCTTTTAGTGTTGGTTCCAGATCCGCGTGGGTGATGTTGGAAGTAAGTTTGTTGCTTAGATCGCGCAACCGGGAAAGATGTTCAAGAAGGGCCAGCAGAAGGGCGGTCTGCGTCTGTAATTTCTCATGCAATTGTGCCCCGCGCAGGGCGGCCCGGGCGGCTTCCAGTTCACCCAAATGCAACGACACTTCGGCACGGCGGTAGTTTTCGAGTGCGGTTTGAAGACTGAGCGTCTCCGGGTCCGCCTGTTTGTAGAGTATGGCTTGCTGGAGAAACATTTGTGCCCGGTCTGGGAACCAATTATCTTCGTGTAAATAATCTTCTGCCTGTTGGCGGTAGTGGCTTGCCAGTTGGTTGGCTGCATCCTGTCGCAATTTTTCTGCCGGTTGTTCCTGTTCGCGCCACAAGTCAGTGTATTCGGCCATAGCGCGGTTGTATATCTGGATTGAGGCAATCCACAGATCGGGGCGGGGAGGGGTATTGCCAAGGTTGAACAAGACAGCGGCGCGTTCCAGCAGGCGGGCAAAGTTTTTGCGGCGTACTTCTGCCAGAAGTTCGGGTTTGCGAAGGGCACCAGCATAATCCCCCTGTGCTTTCTGGAAGGCAGCAATCTGCTGGTTCAGCTCTTCGATGCGTGCGCGGCATAGCGCATCCTGACCGAAAAGCAGGCTGGCTTCAAATCGGTCACAGGCTCGCTCCCATTCCCCGGCGTGTTCGTACGCGGTTTCGGCATCTTCGATCCGCCAGTCTTCCTTCAGTCTAAGCAACGCACCGCTGACGCTAGCCAGGATACGGGCGCGGTGGGTGAGGGCTTCCAAATAATTTTCGGCGGTCTCGCGCGCCCGTTTGAACTGCACCTGGCCAATAAACGCCAACGCCCACTCCAAAGAAGCCTGCGCTTCCACATACCTATCGTAGCGCAAGTGGGCCAGGCTTTCGTCCAGACGCAGGCGTTGGAAGGCCCGGCTGCCATCCGCGCTGGCCTCGGCAATGGCATGGGCCAGCGTCGCCCAGCGAAAATAGGAATCATCCGGATGTATCCGCATTGCGGAACGCAGGTCGGTCAGGGCGGCAATATGCAGCCCCTGGCGGCCAAAATCGTCGGCGCGTTCGCGGAGCAGGCGGGTGTATTGCTCTTGATCCTCAGGGGAGAGTGGTTTGCCCTTTGCTCGGATCATATCGAGCCAGTTCAGCCGCGCGGGGCCGCTTTCCCGGCGCGCTCGGGCTAGGGGGTCGGGTTCCGTCCACCGGGCAAGTTCTTCTTTGATTGCCGTTTGCATCGCACTGATGATGACATCCGCCCCCCCCTCAAAATCGCGTTGCAACACCCGCCGGATCAGCGTCCGGGCCCCGTAAGAGAGCTGATCCCATTGTTTTGCCCCAGTGTCTCCGGGCTTGCCTTTCCCCAAGTCCTCAAACGGAACTTCGTTGGTGGCCCGGTTGATCTTAAATCCCAACGCTGGCGCAAAAATCCCCGCCATCACCTCCCCAAAACGGATAAGGGTGCGCTCGCGGACGTTGCCTTCCTGGGTTTCATAGACGTTCCAATCCAGGATACGGGTCTGGAAATTGCCGCGCTCGTCGCGCTGGATGAACACCCCATCCCCTTTTAAGCTGTCGGTCAGCACGATGTCGGGGGCAGAGAGACGGGCGGCATAGAGGATGTTGACCAGTTGCAGGCAGATTTGTAGCCCCTCCTGTTCGGGGTAGGGCGCGCCGTGTTCACTGAGTTTTTCGCCCTGCACCCATTCCATGACCAGGCAGGGGAAACCCTCCGGCCAGGTTTGTTCAAAAGCCGGAAAGTGCAGCCGGAGCACCGAAGCCCCCAACCGTTGCAAAGCTTTGGCTTCTTTTTCGAGGGCAGTCTCTTTGCCGGGAAGGGCGGTTTTGAGCGCAACGAGTTCCCCGGATGGGTCAGAGTCCGCGTAAGCGGTCCTTGCTGCCGCGTCACGAATGAGCCTGGTGCGGGTTTCAGCAGAGGGAGTAAGGACCTGAACGCCCTGTTCGGGGAGGCGATCCAACTTCCGGGCCTGCCAGACGACCGCGGTCGAGCCGGTCGTGTTAGGGCTTAGCAGGGCGTAATACACCCCGCCCATGTGCAAAACGGGGTGTTGAGGAAGAGCGGAAACTTCCAAAGTTGGCAGAGAACTTCGCGAGCTGGGGACGGGGGGAGAAGGCTGGGGGGCCACCGTCAATTTGGGCCCCAACTTGGGCTTTGTATCTTCTTCGTCGGGGTTTGGCAAAGGTTCTGGGCGCGGGACGGGGGTGTCCCATTCTGGGCGGGAGGTTAGCAGGGTGGCTAAGGGCGGCTCTTCTTTTTCAGTGGGGGTGCCCGCGTGGAGGTCATCTGTGTAGGGGGTGTCTCCCACAGGCGTTGCTGATGTGAGGAGCGCGGGAGACAACGACCCCAACGGTATATCCCTCTGCCCTGAGGCATCTTGAGGTTCTTCAACAGCAGATGCCTCCTCAACGGAGGAGGGGAGACTGTGCGGCAGGCTGGCGATGAGCTCTTGGGGGGAGGGGGATGCATCCAGAATTAGCACCCGGACTTGGTCAATAGGAGAAGGAGGGATGGCAACCAATTCCCTATCTTTTTCCCTGCCGCGAATTTGCTCAACAAGGCCTAGAAACGCATTAATGTAAGGCGCCTGTTTTGACGAAGCAACGCATAGAATAACCGGCTCTCCTTGAACCCCTGCATTAAACCCGAAGGTGGTTTTTGGCAATATCGTTGCAACGTGATCAAGAATATCATCATTATTATTGATGAGGTTTACGCCTGCTGGTGCCTGTATGAAGCGCAGCGCATGACAGTATGTAACCTCAGCGTAGCGTCTAGCTACTTCTTGTAAAACGTAGGTAACTCCACCATATCTGAATGCTAAGGGCAAAAAAGTTGACTCGTTCATAGTAGAAACAATTCCTTGAAATATTATGAGGGAGAGCCTCGGGGTTATGACAACAAAATCCAGATCGCACTCACCAGTCCACTGAGCAAAGCCAGCGTGGTCAATGAAACCAGCCAGCCACCCAAACGAGCCTGCCCTACGCGGCGGGCCAATGCAGGGGTAGGGGCAATGCGGGCAGCAAAATTTAAGGACTGGCGGGCCTGTCGTAACCGCACGCGGGTAAAAACGTAAGTCAACGCATGGCGCACATCCAGGCGAAGTTTGTCGCCGCGCACCTGTGCATAAATCGCCAGGGCGGCCTCGCGCAATTGGATTTGCGTGTGGTTCTCGAACCGGCTATTGATTTCAGCCAACAGAGGTTTGTAATCGGCGGGACGCACCGCCGCCATCTTGCCGCCAAACACGTCACCCTGATCGTCCGCATACAGTGCTCCTGCCAGGGCCAGGGCGGTCTCGGATGGAGGGGGCGGGCTTGGCATTAGATCGTCGGCCAGTTTGACGAGGGCCAAACTGAGGCCTTGCAGGGCGAGTCCCTTCTGCATGGTAAGGGCGATCGGGCCGCGCCCGGTCATTTCTTGGTAGCGCGCCAGCCACCATTCACGTAATTGGTCTTTGACAGCCAAACAAGCTTCTTCGCGCTGCTCTTTCAGATGGGTCGATTTTTTTTGCTCGATGGCCGCACGTGTTTCGATTTCGAGGGCCTCCACATAGCGTTTGTGCGCCACCAAGTGAGCAACGAGGGCATAGTGATAAAACCAGAAACGGCAATCGTCGGGGCGATAGCGTGCCAGCTGGATACCGAACTCTGCACAAGTTTGGTGAGTGGGGACAGGCGCGAATAAAAACTCCAACGCAGGAGTCAAGATATTTATGTTTCCTTTTTCCAAAAAGCGATTACCAGCCTCCGCCAAGGAGCCAGCCGGGGAGTCGGCCTGGCTAAACCGGGCAAACAGATCAGCCAAGGGTTGCGTGATTTCTTTGCGCTTGTGGCACTCCTTACAGGCGGCTTCCCATTCTTTTTGCAAGTGGACGGAGACAACTTCACTCACCCTGATACGGGCGGCATTCACCAAGGGATCATCGAGGTGGAGTTTATCGGCATCCCGTCCGGGTGCAAGTGCCTCGGCATACTCCCTTGCCTCAATCAAAGTAAGAGTGCGGTCATAGCTATAAATGGTTTGGGCTTTACGCCAGAAAAGATCCAGCTGAGTGCGCAGCGCCGTGAGCGGCGACTCGGCGGAAAATTTTTCTTCGTCAATCTGGCGAAGGGTATCCTGTGCCGCTTGAATGTAATGAAGATAGGAAACCCGCTGGTAGGAAACTGCCTCGCCCGAAGAATGCTGGAGCGCAAAATTCATCTGGTCTCGCATAATGTCAACCCCCTGTTCCCAGTAACGGACGGCCTCCTGCTGCCATGTCGCCACATTATCGTGCAAATGGATGGGGCCTTGCCAAGTATCCGCCTCACGGTAGACCTGGATGCACAGGTGGATGGTTTGTGCAGCATGCGGAACGCTGGCAGGCCACCTGTGTTGGATTTCGCGCACCTGCTGGATTTTGTCGCCAATTTTGGCCGCCGCATTCCCTCCGGTCAATACGGGAAGAATTTCATCCCAGGCCAAATCGATGGCCGGTTCTAGATCCGCGGCCGCCAGGGAATATTCTGCACGGTGGTAATGCTTTTGGGCCTGCTGTAACGCCTCCAAGACAGTCAAGGTGTCTTGAATCAGGTGGGTATCGGGAGCAATCCGGTGCACCATTTGTAACACCTGGGCTGCCTGCCGAAAACCCTCTTTTTGGAGGGCATGGCGGGCGCGCTCGTTCCACTGCGTGACCAAAAAATTCTGCAGGCTCAGTCGATATTTGGTCAGTTCGTATTCACGAGCCTCCCACAAATCGGGATAGCCGGTTTCGGCTTGGTCGAGGCAGGTCAGGGCTTCCAATACTAGATCATCCGCGTCAGAGTTCAGGCCAAAGCCGCCTAATCGCATTGCTCGTTGTACAGATTGTTCAAATTTGTTTTTCCGGGTGGAACTAAGCAACTCGGGACGCTCAATGGCAGCTTCATAATCGGCATGCTCGTTGTGATAGTCAATAATCGCAGTTCGCAACGCTTCCATGACCTGACCGGTAGCTGGATCCGCGCCCGGGAGTACCTGCCACTCCCATTCCTCGCTCTGGCTTTGCAAAGTAGTAAGAGTCAGGAGGGTAGCCTCTGCTTCTTCGATCTGCCACTCTTCTTGCAGGGCGCGCAAGGTAGAGGGTGCCAGCCGCAAAATATCGATCCGGTTGAATAACGCTGAAATCAAACTTGCGGTGAGCGGATCTGCCTCGTGATGAGGTAATTGATTCCTGCGGCTGTCCAACAAAGCCCGCGCCAACTCAAAACTCGCCTCCCTCATCGCGGCCAGCGTTTCCCCCAGCCGCAAACGCAGGTATGCGCGCGGGATACGGCTAGCACGGGCAATGGTGTGAAACAGGAAGGCCCATCGGAACGAGGCGTCTTGTGGATAGCGGCGCAAGGCAGTCCGCAAGTCTAGGAAAGCCAGAAAATGCTGATCCTCCTTCCCGTAAACATCCAGAACTTGATATAGGAGTTGCCGCCGCTCGTCTTCCGATATACGTTCGCCGCGCGCGGCGGCAATATCCAGCCAGTTGAGGCGGGCTGCGCCTACTTCGATCTGCGCCTGGAGATGGGGGGACTCGGCGGCCCAGTTTTGGACTTGCTGCTGAATGGATTGGCGCACGTTGCTGATAATGGCATCCGCGCCTCCCTCGAAATCGCGTTGCAATACCCGCCGGATCAGGGTCCGCGTCCCATAAGTGAGGGTGTCCCATTGTGTCGCTCCGAGGTCCTCCGACGCGCCTTTCCCCAACTCTTCGAGAAGCGGGTCGTTGATGGCCCGGTTGATCTTGAACCCCAGCGCGGGCGCAAAAATCCCTGCCATTACCTCCCCAAAACGGATCAGGGTTCGCTCGCGAAATAGATTTTCTTGCCTTTCGTAGGCTCCCCAGCCCAGAAGGCGCACGAGTGGAGGTTGGTTCGCCTCCTTGACAACAAAAACATTCTCAGCGTTCAGGCTATCGGTCAGGATCACATCGGGTGCAGAAAGGCGGGCGATATACAACAAATTTGCCAGCTGCAGACAGATTTGTAAACCATCGGGTTCTGAAAAGGGATCGGTGCGCTGGCTCAGCGGCTCGCCTTCCACCCATTCCATGATTAGGCAGGGAAAATTCTCCGGCCAAGGTTGGTTAAAACCTGGGAATTGCAGGCGGAGGATGGTCGCTCCAAGGCGTTGCAAGGCTTTGACTTCTTTTTCGAGAGTTGCCTCTTTGCCAGGGAGTGCTATCTTGATGGCAAAGAGCTCACCGGATGGGTCAAAGTCGGCGTAAGCGATCTTTGCTACCGCGTCCTGAATGAGGCGCGTGCGGGTTTCCGCGGAGAGAGAAAGCACTTCAACCCCAACCTCGGGCAAACGGCGCAGATGCCGCGTCCGCCAGACGACGGACGCTGAGCCAGTGGTGTTGGCGGAAACTAATGCATAGTACTCCTTCTCTACGTGCAACACCAAAGGCAGGGAGGGTGCTTTTGGTGTCTCGCCCGCTTCCTGATCCTTGGACGCTGGCAGAACTTGCCCTTCAAGTGGCGGTAATGCAGTGAGTCGTTTGTTCTTGCGTTTTGTCATGGTTTTACAAGATCGGCTCAATGTCGGAAATGCGCCGAAGTTCATCGTCGAGGAATAAGTGCATCAACAAGCCCAGTTCAGCGTTGGGGGTCCCTTTCATCGGGCGGGCAAGCTGCTCGATGGCTTTTTCCAACGCATCCTCCCGCTGGCGTACGACTAGTGCGTCATTCGAGGTGAGTTTCAACGCATCTTCCAGCGCCTCAACCGTCCCGCCGCGCTCACCCAATCCAAAGGCTGCAGCGGCCTCCCATAAGGAAGGCTGGGCATCCTGGGCATCGGTCAACGCTTCGGGTTCGCGGCCCGGCAGGTACAGCGCATATGCGCGCCGGCTCCCCAGCCCATCTTTTGCCTCATGCATTTGGGTGAACCCCAAGGCATACGCCAGCCAGAAGGCCCGTGCACGGCGTTCGTCTTCTAACAACAAACAGGTTGCAGGGGAAAGTCGGCGAAGTGGTTCCCTGATTTCGCCAAAATGCGCTTCCAAGCCTGCTGCATTACGCTCTGCGGGGAAAATGTGCAAAGAGGAACGGAGAGGGGCAGGCAAATCAAGGTACGCTCCCTGTAAAGAAAGCCATGAATGGAGACCCTGGCGGCGCAACAAATCCAGACTGGATAAAATCACCACGCGATAACGGTCAGAATAAGCTGCAAGCTGCTGGCTGAATTGTTGGGCGGCGGTGGCTTGTAGCCCGGCAAGCACGGTTTCATAGTATGGAGTTTGATCTTCCTGCCGGACAAAAAGCAGGCGATGGCTTTCGGTTTCGGTCTGTTCGTGGGGGAGGGTGCGAATCAGAGGGGTGGAATTCCGCTCACATTCCTGGCTGACAAATTGCGGGCCCAGGATTTGATCCAATGCCTGGGTGGCAGTCATTCCCCGAAGGGGGGAGGCGTACCAGCGACACAAATCCAGTAACGCGGTTTCTGAGGTGGCTAAAGTTTGCGCAGTGGGTAGGTTTTCCTGGGCAAGCGGGATCGGATGGACTTGTGTGCCAATGATTTTTAGGGTCCAACGCGAGGTATCGTCAGGGGCCCAGATGAGCCGGGCCGCGGTGTGTGCGGCGCGTTCATCGCCTAAATGCTTTCGGTAGAGGGTGTCCGCTAACTTCTGGTCATCCAGATAGCGGCGGGTGGCAATTTGCTGGGCTTCCAGTGCCTGGTTTTTTGAGCTTGTCAGCCGGGAGAGGAGGGTTTGCCGGAGCTGCTCCGCAACATGAACCCAAATACGGAAGGGGGCAGACACCTCGCGCAATTCGTTTTCAAAATTCCTGAGTACCTCACTCCAAGTACGGTACAGTCTGGCTTCCGCATTCGCTTTTAATTTTTCCTGCTTGGCTGCCCGGCAACTTTTTTGTGCTTCTATGAGCGACTGGCGCTTATAGAGACTGACAAATGACCACGCAGGGCCACATACTGTCAGAATGAATTGCGGAATCCAAAACCAGGAGAAGGCTGGAAAAACATCGGAAAGTTTTCCAAGAATCAAATCGCTGGCTGCCACGCTCCCAAAGCCTTGTAGGAGGGCGCGTCCCAGAGACGGAAGTTTCTCCTTATTATCCACCGCCCGGGCCTGTAAATTCTCTTCTTCTCTTTGGGCGGCCGCGAAGCTCTCTTCCGCACATCGCTCCAGGCGCTCGGCGGTTTGGTCGATTTCCGCGCGTTGTACGGTGATAATGTCCAGCATCGCGTCGGTAAAAGCTACTACCCGCCCGGCGCTTTTTACTTCCACTTGGTCTACCATGCCAGCAATCTGCCCTTCTACCAGCCGGGCAAAAAAACGCGACTCTCCAACACGCCCACCCCCCAACAGAATCTGTTCACGGAAGAGCACCTTGAAAATCTGGAGCTGTCTTTGTGTATTATCCTTGAGCCAGGGGTCAATCGAATCCAATTGAGACGACACATCCTCCACTTCACGCAAAAAACGTTGTGTATCGGGGCCATAGTTGCCATCATACCTTTCCGCTTTGTAATCCCGGCTGGTGCGGACCTTTTTGACCAGGAAATCGTTGACAAGGGTGTATAGGCTGCTCAAAGCGGTTTCCGTTGTGGAATGGGTGCGATCTGTGGCCAGCAGTTCAGCGACCTTGAATCCTATCGAGGCGATCGGCAGGACAGTTTCCCCGGAACGGGCGCGCTGGGCAAGATCGCGAATTAAGGGGGTATTGGGAATATCTGGACTTAACTGGGTCTGGGCCAGGCATTCCAGCGCGGCGTCGCGCATTTCAGCCGCCAGAGGGGCCTCTTGTGCGGCCAATAAACCATCTGCAAGGCGTAAAGCCGCCTCTTCCACCATCCGTTCCATAGGGAGCACGTAAGCGAAAGTGCCCAAGCTGTGATACAACGATTCGTTCAGGGTGTGCTGTTTCTGATTCAGGCGGGCATCCACTGCGCGGGAAATTTCATTCCAAGCCCGCTGTCCCTGCGGGTCCAGCCAGCATAGCAGAGCATCAGCCAGGGAGGGATAGAGACCGTACTCCAAGGGCAAACCGCCCAGCGGCTTTTCATGGCGGTCAGGACTGAGCAGGTAAACCCGTTCAAATAGTTTGCTACTTGTTTTCATATCTACACCCACACCATCTAGAAATGGATATGGGTGATCAAATCCGAATTGGAAACGGTCCAACTCACGCCAGGCGGCAAATGCAGACCGTTGGGTAGCCGCCCTGATTTCGATGTCCGTACTGAGTGCCGCATCCGGCAGGATGAGCGTGGCAAAGGTGGAGAGTTTGATTTTGTGCATCTGCGCCTGCTGGCGGGTCAGGTGCGCCAAGTCGGCCAACAGGGCCGAGGGGGCCTCTCCTGGAGCAACGATCAGGTAGAGGGACACGTTTTTGTCCTGATATTCGGACAGGCGGCGCAGTTCAGTGGACAGGCGCGTACCAGTTTCTTTTAGGCACGGCCACAAAGCGAGGCGGGCCAGCGCCCGATCAGGGGCCTTTTCATCTGGCGGCGCGCCAAACCAACGGCGCAGGTGGGGCAGATCGTCGCCAGGAACCCTTAAGCGGGAGGCTAACGCGTTGACCTCTTCATCAAGCGGGATGGGCAGGCTTTCAACACCTAGGGGCATGGTGGGGATCTCTTCCTGCCAAACGACCAGCAAACGCACAGTTTCAGGGATATTTCCGTAAGCTTCCCGCAAGGTGGCGGCAATGACCGAAAGCGCGTCCAGCCCGGCCTGACCCAACCCCAGAATGAGCGCGGGGGCCGTGCGACGCCCGGTAAGCGCCGTTGCGCCTAACAAGGGCGGTGAAGGGGATGGGCTGAAAGGCGGAAAATTCTCCGCGGGAGCCACAGGGAAACCTTCCGGAGGCTTGGGCGCGGGTTTGTTGCGTTCACGAGTTTGCCGCTGCCAGTTCCACAAGAGGATAACGAGCGGCAATAACAATAGGAGTAGGAACAGACACACCCACCAAGGCAGGCTCATAGTGGAACAGGGCAGGGAAAGCGGTCCCAAACATATATCCAGAGGCCCGATCCCAGTGATGGGGGTGGCTGTTAGCATTGTAGTAGGGAGCGGCGCGGCAGTTGGGGGCAGGGTAGGGGCAAAAGCCAATTCCTGAAGTGGGGTGGCAGAAGGGGTGGGTGGCGGGGTTCGAGTAGGGGCTGAAGTAGGCGCGAGGGGCGTGGCAGTGATCTCGGGGGGCAACCCCCACGCGGGCAAGTGTTCGTAGGCTTCGCTATTGGTCCCCGGCATGGCAAACACTTCGCCCGATTGTCCGTCCGCACCAATTTGGGTCAGGTAAATGTCGAATTGCCCGGTGCGGTTGGAGTTGAAAGCCAGCCATTGCCCATCGGCAGACCAGGATGGCCAGGAATCGCTGGCATCGCTGTTTGCGTTCAAGCGAATCGCCGCGCCACCTGCCAGCGGGAGAAGATAGATGTCGGCAGAATTGCTGCTGTAACTGTCTTCGCCGGGAGTGTCATGGTGCGTGAAGGCCAGCCACCGCCCGTCCGGGGAAAAGGCTGGATAATAATTTAAGCCTCCGGGAACGCCCGAGGGGACAATGTCCACACCACCAGCCGTCGGGACGAAGACAATCTCTGAATCGGCATCCAACATAAAGCCGTTCGATGCATTACTCGAGCGGATGAATGCAATCGTTTTTCCATCTTGCGACCAGGCAGGCATGGTTTCGATGATCGCAGGGTCACTGGCCCCTGACAAGGCGGTTAGCGTTTGATCTTCGAGGCTGATGATGTAAATGTCTGAATCGTTGTAAGAAACCGCCAGGGAGTTGCCATCAGGGGCCCAAGCCAGGTAAGAGCCATAAGCGAATGGGATCGGCACGTCTGCGCCGGTTTGTAGATCGTTGACAATGATCTGGCCGTTGGCACCGTCCAACACGGCGGCAATCAGACCGGCGCGGCTGGACACAACATGGCAGCCTACGCACCCGCTGCGGTTGATCGGGGCGAAGGCTTCGGGCGGTTCCTGGCCGCGGGCGATGTAAATGCCGCTCCCGCCGTCCGCGATACGCCAGAAGTACACGGTTTCGCCGGAGGAGGGGGTGGGCGGGGCATTTTGCGCCAAGGGTGAGGCCAGTGCCGGGCGGATCGAGATCAGGCCAAATGAGACCAGCCCAAGAAATAGGCTGACCCAAAAGGCGGTCTTTCGTTTGACAAACTTTAGCAGTCTGGCTTTCATTTTTTGAGGGACAATGCAGTTCGTGCTGTTTGAAATGGACATGGGCATGGGTTCGCATAGCGCGAACCCATGCCCACGCTCAAGGAAGGGCTAAAGGATCAGGAAGCCTGACGCTCCAGCCGTTCGATCTCATCCCACAGGATCAGGTGCATGATGGAGCCGATATCCCTCCGCAGGTCAATCATGACATTCGACATATCCCGCCGGAGTTTGGCTTCTGCAGACTCGTCGAGGGGGCTAGCTTTTCGCATGGGCACTAACGTGTTATCGATGTGGTTTTCCAACAGTTTGACAAGCGCAGACAAGGGCTGGGGCTTGATGCGCCCGTCTGCCTCTTTCAACAAGTCCAGGATCCGTTCGCCCAACTTTTTGTGGAGGGCTTCTCCCCGAACGTTGTCCTCATCTTTAACGAGGCAGTCACGGTTGTTGTCCAGAAAAGTAGTGATGTAAGTAGCGAGGGTCTCGGTATTGCCAAGTTTGAGATCGCGGTCGTAGCGATCGTAATCCGCCATCATAAACTTGCGAAAGGCATTGACCAGAATCGCACGCGCCTGTGCATTTTCAGCATTGAGCAGGGTGAGGTTGTCACTGAGGAAACGGTCAAATTCTTGGACAATCACGTCCCGACCATTCAAGAAAGCTTTTTGGCGTAATTCAATGGCATCATCCACCCGGCGCGGTTCGACTTGAATGTTCAACCCCGGGGTGATGTCCTGGATATAGCGTGTGCCACTATCAGCATCAATCTTGACAAAAACAAAATTGGTCATCGCATCCAGTTCGTTCGGTTTGGCATCCGGGGAAGTAAGGCGAATGAGGGACTGGTCATCCCGCCGCTCACGGCGGTCAAGGCGCAGGACAAACTGATTCTTTTGGGGATCATCGAGGGCCAGCTCTTCCCGCATCAGGCCAAAAACCTGGGCGAGGACGTAGCGGCGCATCATGTCGCGGTCTTCCAGCAAAGCCACCAGCGTAGGCGACAGCAGGCGGCGCGCCTCGTTGATGGGGGGTTTGGGGATGCGCGCCTCGTATCCGCTGGCATTGACTTCTGCCGGGAAGTTGTGTAGTAACCGGTGATCGCCAGTATGTTTCATATACACATCGCGTGATGTGATAATAGGGGAGGTCTCCTGCCCGATGATCAAGTCAGTGGTGGAGAGGACGATGCAGCGATGTTTATTCGTCAGGCCGATGACCTGGTTATCTTTGTCGCTGGGGGCTTGGCGTTGCAAACTGTCGGTCAGTTCACTGAAGTAATCTGTTCGGATCCCTTTATTCACGCACACAAAATTGTGTTTCTCCGTCGCGGCTTGTTTCTCGGCAGAATAATCAATCAATGCGCCGGCGTAATCCAGCATCTCTTTCGCCAACCCGTCCGCCCTAATGTGTTCGTCCAGCCGGTCGGCGACGGTTTCATTACGAACATCGGCGAAGTAGGGGCGCAGTTTGTCGGCCAAAAAGCGGGCATTGAGAATGCTGGCCGGGCTTTGGCGGGATTTGGTTTGCGCGAGTTGCTCCTTATCATAGTAAAAGCGTGCAATGAAGTCCGTTTCTTTGTCCTTTTCCCAACGGTAGCGATATTGCAACTGGCCTTCTTCTGCAGTGGGGGGCTGAGCGCTTTCGTCGTGGGCGAAGGCAAATTCCCATTTGAACCGGCGCAACACTTCATTCCATTTCTCATCCATATTGCTTTTGTAGAGGCCAGTTTCGTATGGCTCATCGGTCAGGTATTTGTACACCCGGATCTGGTTTTGTTCGTCCCGGCGGCGCTTAATATCTGCAAGCTGCTGGCTCAGGAGGTTGTACGCGCCTTGTTCGCCGCTGTTGATCTCGCCACCCAGAGTCAGGGCTTGCGCCCATGCATCCAGTTGGGCTTTAGCGTCCTGGACGATGACACGAAACATACTGGTGTAATCCATAATGGCCCGATAGAGGACGTCTTCGCGTTCAATACTGAAGAGGAAATCTTCAGCGTTAATATAGTCTTCCTGAGCGTGGACGGCTGTCTTTTGTAACTTATCGAAAAAGCCAGTCAGATCGCGAGTATCGTTCATAATCTGTTTGGTGCGGGAAGAGTCGTCGCGGGCCACGCCCACTTCGCCGCCATCTGCGCGATAGCCCCACACCCGTTTCATATACCCGTCGAACTCGTCAAGCGCGCGCAGCATATAGCTCAAGAACTCCTGGCCGTAAGGCAATTTGCCGGCTTTGGCGATTTGCGGGTCGCTGCTTTCCCCATTCAAAATGGTCGTCAATTTTTCCGAGAGGATGGCTCGAAAACGTTTGCGGTTACGGTAGGCATATTCGGCGAGACCTTTTTGTAATTCGCCGGGGATGCGCCGCCCGTTGCTTTCTTCATATCCCAGTTTCTTATGGCGAAATTCGGTGATCTGCCGGACAATCCGGTCAGCAGCGGAATGCCAGTCGTCTTTTTCGATCTCACTGCTGAGAATTTCGGTTCTGAGCGAGGCTTCCAAAATGCCTTGTATATTTTCCGAAATGAGGTTAATGGACTGATCGGTTTCAACGCTTTTAAGCCAGGAAAGCAGTTCCAAGCCATAACTGGCCATCTGGGCAATGTACTCACGGTTTTCCAGACTGCCTCCTTCAATTTGTAGGGCCATTTGTTGGAAGAAGGGTAGGTTTTGTGTTCCAGTAGCGGTTTTGTCCGTTTTGAAGAAGTTCATTGCTTCGTCTCGGGGTGGGCTGCGAAGTTCCTGCTGGTTATCGGCGGAAACCCGCTGATCACCCGTATGCGGGTCGGTTGAAATTTTGAAGAGCTTTTCGCCCAATAGCTCCAGAGCCGCTTTATGGGTTAGCGTTTCCGTGATGTCTACGATGGGCAAAATGTACGTGTATGTGCCCAGGCTGCTGTACAGGGTTTGGCCCAGTTTTTTCTGCTGCTCGGCCAGCCTGGTGTTGACGTTTTTGTAGTGCTGCGCAAACGCGTCGCCCGTTTCGGGGTCAAGCAGTGCGCTGATACATTCGGCTGCAGCTGGAAAAACACCCAGCCAGGGTTTGACGCCGTCCAGGGGCAGGTTTTTGCGGCGGGCGTCCAACAGATAACAATTGTCAAACAGCTTGCTCTTATACAGGCTGCGATAGACTTCTTTCGGATCGCGGTTGGTTTTGTCGTCGGCGTAATAGATGGGGTAATCGCGGTCAAAGACCTGGAGAAACCGGTCCAACTCCCGGATGGCAGCAAACGAATTCGCCAGGATGTGATTCAGGTCAATCACCGGATTGAATGTGTTTTGCAGGACGAGAAAACCACGTACGGCAAAGGGCACACGGACTGTTTCGGCCATTTTGCGGACAATGTGTGCAATGTCAATGACCATACCCGAGCCAGTGCCGCCAGCCAGTGAGCAAACAATATAAATTTCAATGGGCTGGTTCTTTTCGTTCTGGGTTTTGACTTCTGTGATCGCCTGTTCCAATTTGCCGGTGATTTGGGATGGGTTTGTGGTCAGATCATAGAAGATGGACATCCGCCCAAACGGACGCCGCTGCCCGGCACCTTTCGCCAGTTCAAAAGCATCCCTATCCATGGTTTCCAGATAATAATTGGCCTGGAACCACGAGCTGATATGAGGGTGTTTATGCTCGCGTTTGATTTCGCTGGAGATGTCATGAACATTGCCGCCCAGATAGATAAATTCACCTGGATCCAATTGGATGTTGCCAACACGGGCGTGTTCTTCGCCTTTTTCAACTTTGGCCTCTGTTTTTTCGCTGGTGGTATCGAAGGACAGCAGCTTAACGGTGGGAGGGACCTGCCCATAGGTGTCAATCAGGTTCTTTTTGACATAGGTCAGAACCCATTGGCCAGTGCCTCCGAGGCCGATGATAATTGCGGGATTTGCAGGTTTGTTCATGTTGAATGCTCCTTGTTATTCGGTTAGTTTGAAACGATATCTTTGATCATCCTTGTCGGTTTGACCGGAGGTGACGCTTTGGCCACCACCACTGACCAATGTGCCACTTGCCACACTGCGCCCCTCCAAGTTTTTTGCATGCACGCGTACGCCGAAGCGCTGGCTGCCATCCCGTCCTCGGCGTAAGCTGTTGCTTCCAAATGGTGTGATTTTTATTGATTTGAGCCTCAGCATAACCAGCTTCTTTTTGCTAAATGTAACCGTATGTCTCTTGTATCGAGTTAGGGGCAACTCCGTCAGTTTTTGTCCCATTTTTTCGGGGCTGGCATATTCCACAACCAGGGTGCCTTTTGTTTTTTCCCAGATGTGAAATTCCAACAAATACCAAACCAGAATCACCAACATGGTCAGTGTCAGCAGGGCAAGCGTACCGCGCCAAGTCCACAATACCCAAGTAGGGTCGCGGCGTTCAAACGTAATCGCGATTTCCGGCCAAAGACCGCTGACGGGCAGCCCGCTAACCTCGCCGCCTTGGAACGAGAAGGTAGCGATATAAGCACCTTCTTCCGTCAGTTCAGGGGCTAACGTTTCCAGCGCTAGGCGATCTTCGGAGAGGGTTAACGCCCGGTCATTTACCAGAAACTGTCCGTCAGGTCCCTGAATGCAAACCGCGGCTAACGCATTGGTATCACTGCTAAATGCGTTCTGGGGCGCGACCAGTTGCCCGTTTCGCCACACCTCTACTCGCAGGATCATGGGATTCTGGAAAGGGAACAAACCCTTGTGCAGGGAAAACACCCGCTCGGCCTCGGCCTGTTCGGGGTCGGGTAAAGTAACTTTAAAATAAGGCAACGCACCCGAAGCATTCAGGGGGAGGGACTGTTCAAAAGCCAAGCGTTCATCACCGGGAGCGAAAACGATGAAGCCGCGAATCCGGAAGGTATATTCGCCTTCGCTGTCCACTCCCCAAGAAACACCTCCTTCGTATCGGCCCCCCTCAGTGGAGGTGAGGGCGATGGTTTCGAGCGGCTCACTGGTCCCTGGGGCGAAGAAGCCAATTTCGAGGCGCACGGGGGTCTGCTCATCGGGGGTGAAAGAGTTGCCTTCAAGATCGAGGAGTTGCACCGCGATTTGAGAGAAGGAGGTGGCAGCGGGAATGTCGGGAGGAGGCTGGATCACTTCGAGGTTAAAGCCTGCGGACAAATGGGCCTCAGCGGTGTAAAAGGTTTCACCGGCCCTATTTTTCAGGAGGCCGGTGAGGGTATATTCACCGCTTTCGGGCAGGACTAGAGGCTGGGGTATCTCGTAACTGCCCCCACTCAACACCGGGGGCGATAGAGGGATGGTCTCCCCGGTGGGGGATATAATAGTAAGTTCAAACTTCCACGGGGAGTTGTCCGGTACGGGAAGCAGGTTGCCGTTTTCGTCCATAAACCCCACGCGCAGGCCGGTCAACGGGGCAAATTGAAGCCAAGTCGTTTCAGGGGTAAGGATGCGAAAGCCCGGGGCAATCACGGGGATGCCGTATTCATTTTGAAAGACTTTGAACGGCTCAGCTGTATTGACGCAGGGGTTATTGACGATGTCGGCTACAGTAGTGAAGCCGGACACAGTCAGGTGATATTCGCCGGGCATGTTGAGTTCCGGGACACTGGTGGAGGCATAACGGCCTGCGATGGGTACGCCGTTTTGATCCACCGCGCGCTGGATCTGGATGGGTTGCACGCTCCCGTCAGGGCCAGTGAGGAGGCCTTCAACGGTGACGGGAAACGCCGGGTCTTCATTAATCAGTTCACCGTTTGGCTCGCGCAGTTCAAACACCAATTGGAGGGGCAAGACCTGGGGATGGGCGGCGGCGGGCTGGGTCAGGCGCAAATCGTTGAAGACGACTTGGGTGATCACATCCACCTTGCCCTCCCCCTGACGTTCGCTCAACCAGCAGCCCGCGCGGGGGTTGGAAAGCACGTAGAGTTCGTCGCGAGGAGTGGTTTGAAAATCCAACAGATCCGTGTCGCGCGGGTCGGTTTCAACGGGTGCGTCTTCCTCCGGGCGTGTCAGGGTAATCACGGCATTGGGACTATATTTGAAGAAACTAAAGGCAACGGTGCTGGCGTAGGGCTGGATGAAGTGGTAGCCGATTTCTTGCAGGGTACACTGACTTTGATCACCGGCGGGGTTCAAGAAGCCGCATAGCTGGCCCGCGACGTATTGGTTGACGGCGTTCACGTCCGCAACCTTTTCGGCGGACAGGGCAAGCCGGTCCAGCCAGAGCGCGCCAACGCGCGGCCAGTAACGATTTGCATCGTCAATGCCCACCACGTACAGAGGGTAGATGGAAGCAAGTTGGGATGTGTCGTTGTAGTATTCGCGCAGTTCGGCAAAATATTCGTTGTGAGTCAGGGCGCGTTCATCATAAGGGCCGCCGTCACTGATGATCACAATGAGTCGCTGACGCTGACCGCTGGTGATTTCCTCATCAGTGGCCAATGGGAAGACTTCGCGCACCAGGTGCAGGGCGGTGATGAAACTGGTGTAGCCCAGATCGTGGGCGAGCACCTGGTTTTTAGCCGCGGTAACATTGGCCTCACTTTTCAAGAACGTGAGCGGCACCATGATGTCAGTATTTTCAGGCGAGCCGATGTTGATAACAACGACACGGTTGCTACGGTCGGGATTGACGTATTTGTTGTCGAAAGCCATGTAGTCAATCAGGTACTGAGTTGTGTATACGCGCCGGTCATCTGGATCAGTCTCAACCATGCTATCCGATTGGTCGAGGAGGATGATGAGGTCTATGCCGGGGGGGTTTTGGTCTTGTTGGGCGTAGGCAGCTTCACCAAAAGCGAATATCAGCCCTACTCCCAAAATTAGTAATAAAGTAGTGTACTTGTGATGTTTGACCATCTAAATTCCTTTGAAGTGAATGATTGAGAAAAGGTATTATCAATTTAATAAAGGAAGGGGTCCGCAATATCCTATGTACGCACCAATAATTATCGCACTGAAAAATAACAACCACGCCAAGCCGTATACAAATTGAGTATTTAGCTCAACTTTAGATGTTTGGAGTTTTCTACCTAGTAGTTTGTAAAGCATGCTTTGATGGGTGACTTGGTATTATCTGTCTCCGAAAGAGGAGGCAGATATGAGTAAAAAATACATTGTCAATTTGAAAAGTGATGAACAAGAAATGTTGTCTC